>Ga0310123_10003450_pt1 | contig 12242 bp, 10 predicted proteins | sample CB6_AW_1057_MG_FD_203505 | JGI IMG/M metagenome (GOLD analysis project Ga0310123, IMG submission 203505) | Marine microbial communities from Western Arctic Ocean, Canada - CB6_AW_1057 | ecosystem: Environmental > Aquatic > Marine > Oceanic | place: Canada: Western Arctic Ocean | collected... | reverse complement strand
TGCGCGGCCGCTGGCACTACTGGGAGATGAATGGTGGACTTTGTGGGATTTGCAGGTCGACCGTGCCGAAGCAGCCCCCGGCGACCTGATCGGTATCCACGCTGTCTGGGGCGGTGTGGGTGTTGTCACGGAGAGGCGCAATGTGCAGATCAGTCTGGTGAAGATCGACGGGGAGCACGAGGTACAATTCGATTTTCATCTCAGCCCGGATTATCCTCCCGGACGCTGGCATCCGGGCGAAGCGCTTCGTGACCAGTACATTTTCCGACTGCCTGCTGCGCTACCGAGTGGGGAATACATCTGGAGCATAACCTTGCTGCGCCCAGACGGTAGCTTAGTTGGTGAGTTCAAGCCTGGAAATAGCCTCAACGTGATTGCTCCGCAGCGAAGCTTCAGCGTTCCGGACGGTGTTGAGTCGGTGGATGTTTCCCTCGGCGATATTGTCGTGCTCTCTGGATATATGCTGAATAGGCGCACCGTCGCTGCCAATGACAAACTTGCGCTCACGCTATTCTGGCAGGCGAGCACTGAAATTCCGGATTCGTACCGCGTCTTCGTCCATCTGCTTGATGAGCGCGGAGGGCTGCGGGCGCAGTCTGACGGAGAGCCTGCTGGCTGGTCACGTCCCACCCCGGGCTGGCTGCTGGAAGAGTACGTGTCCGACCATCATGCGCTTACGCTGCCGGATGACCTCGAACCGGCTTCATACAGCCTGCGCGCCGGGATGTATCATCCCCGCAGCGGCGAGCGCCTGGCTGCAGCTGCATTTCCGGATGGATCGGTGGTTATTGCAGAAATCACCGTGCTGTCAGATTGAGCGCTTAACACGATGCATAAGGATCTATGATGAGTGATATGCCGATGGATATTCTCCCAGAGGTGGCGTCTGCTTTGCAAGCTGGGCAGCCAGTTGTGGCGCTGGAATCGACTGTGATTGCCCACGGTCTGCCGCGTCCTCTCAATCTGGAAATCGGGAGGCGCTTGCAAATGGTGGTGCGCGCGCAGGGCGTTACTCCTGCCACCGTCGCCGTGATGGGCGGGCGGGTGAAGATTGGCCTCTCCGACAACGAGCTAGTGCAGCTAGCCAAAGGCGCGGATGTACTTAAGGTGAGTCGACGCGATTTTCCTGCCGCTGTCGCGCGGCAGCTTGACGGTGCGACCACTGTTGCTGGAGCCATGATGGGCGCGCACTGGGCTGGAATCGGTGTGCTGGCCACTGGCGGTATTGGCGGGGTGCATCGGGGAGATCTATTGGATGTCTCGGCTGATCTCCCTGAACTGGCACGTACTCCGGTCGTGGTGGTTTGTTCTGGCGCTAAAGCGATTCTGGACCTTTCGGCCACGCTCGAGTGGCTGGAGACGCATGGCGTTCCAGTGGTCGGCTACGGGGTCGACGATTTGCCCGCGTTCTATTCCCGCAGCAGCGGGCTTGCACTGGATTTGCGGGCCGACAACCCCGGAGAGGTGGCAGCGTTGCTGCAGGCGCAGCGTAGGCTCGTGCTTAGTGGCGGGCTGGTGGTGGCGGTGCCGCCCCCGGAACAGGACGCGCTGCCGAGCGCTGAAATGCGAGCAGCCATAGAGCAGGCTCTGGCCCAGGCGCAAGTCGTGGGCGTGCGCGGCAAAGACACTACACCATTCTTGCTGCAGCAGATGGGTACGCTAACCAGTGGCGCCAGTCTGCGCGCGAATATCGCCCTGCTAGAAAACAACGCGCAGGTGGCCGCCCACATCGCATCTGCCATCGTAGTCTCTGGCGGCTGAGCGGAGATTCGCGAACTGCCGGAATTTCTGGTAGAATGCTTGTCTCCGTCCGGAGGGCACTGAGAATCAGGGCGTTGTACCCTTCGCCCACAGTGTTTTGAGTTTGTATTACCTTGGAAAGGGCTCGTATCTCCATGAAAGTATTACTTCTGAAAGATGTTTTTAAACTTGGCCTTGCCGGTGCTGTGAAAAAGGTGGCCGATGGCTACGCGCGCAATTTTTTACTGCCGCGTGGTTTCGCCATCCCGGCCACGGTCGGGGCTCTCAAGCAAGAGGAACGCGTCCGGGCTGCTGGTGACAAATTGCGCCAGCAGGAGAATCTTGATAAGGCCGGAATCGCCGATGTGCTCACTGGCCTGCGACTGGAATTTCCGGTGCGTGCTAGCGAGCAGGGACGACTATACGGATCGGTCACCCATCAGATGGTGGCAAATGCGATTAATGCAGCGATCGGTGAGGAGATCGATCGCCGCAGCGTGATGGCGCCACCGCTGCGGGAGATCGGCGTGTTTGAGGTGCCCATTCGTCTGACCGCAGATCTGGTTCCTAGCGTGACGGTCGTACTGTATCCGGAGAATGAAGTGCCACCCGGGCCGGATAATGTCCTTGCGCACGGGCGGCAACCAGAAATGGATTCTGATGCAATTGCTGCGCAGCCAGAGCCAGAATCCTCCGTGTTGGTGGAGCAAGATGAATCTGAACTGGCACCCGAGGAACCGGATGCTGCAGCCGAGTAGCTTGACGTAGTTGCTCTCCATCGACTGACCCGTCGAAGTTGTCAACACCAACACCCTCGTAGTTTTACCATCGCCGTTGCCAGGGTTTGCGTGCAGGCTGCATGTGGCCATTCTCTGAGTATAATGGCTATTACGTCTGTGTCTTCTGGAGTACCATTCTGGTCTAAGAGGTCATTTCATTTCCCACCGTGTTCGACTTGATGTCGGGAAGGAGACGGGTGCGCATGCAGCCCAACCAGATCATCATAGGCGACTGCACGTCTGCATTGCAATCGATGCCAGCGCAAGCGGTTGACTTGATTTTTGCTGACCCGCCCTACAACCTGCAATTGCAGCGCGAATTGCACCGTCCCAACATGACAAAAGTGGATGCAGTCAACGATGCATGGGACCAGTTTGATGGCTTCACCGCCTACGATGAGTTCACGTGCGCGTGGTTATCCGCGTGCAAGCGCGTGCTCAAGCCTTCCGGGTCAATCTGGGTCGTCGGCAGCTACCACAATATCTTTCGTGTTGGCAAGATTATGCAAGACCTGGACTACTGGATCCTGAACGACGTACTCTGGATCAAGACCAATCCGATGCCCAATTTCCGTGGAAAGCGTTTCACGAATGCGCACGAGACCATGATCTGGGCTAGCAGTGGCAAGGGAAATCGATATAACTACAATCATCAAGCTATGAAAGGATTGAACGATGAAAAGCAGATGCGCAGTGACTGGTGGTTGCTGCCCCTCACCAGAGGTGCCGAGCGTGTGCGCGATGAAAACGGCGTCAAGGGCCATTCCACCCAGAAGCCGGAGGCGCTTCTCTATCGTGTGATTCTCTCCTGCAGCAATCCTGGCGACCTTGTTTTAGACCCGTTCTTCGGGAGCGGTACCACCGGTGCGGTGGCGAAACTTCTGCACCGTAATTGGATTGGAATCGAGCGCGAAGAGAAATACGTGAAACTTGCCCAAGCGCGCATTGATGCTGTTGAACCTAAGCCGTTTGATGCGGTTTCCTTCGATGTGCGCAGCAAGAAGAAAACAGCGGCGCGCATCCCTTTCTCGGCCTTGCTCGAATGTGGCTACCTCAAACCTGGCCAAAGGCTGTACTTCCGTAAAGACAGGCATCGGAGCGCGACAATCAAGCCGGACGCCCGCCTAAGAACCGGAGACGGATTCGAAGGCAGCATTCATAAATCCGGGGCGCATCTAATGGATGGCTCTCCCTGTAACGGATGGGAGCATTGGTACCTGCAGGAAAACGGCAATATGGTGCTTCTGGATGACTACCGGAAACGTTTTCGCATTGAGCAAACAACCCAGGATAGGTGATCATATTCAATATGGGTTAATTAAGCGCGTTTGTTGTGGGTGAGCGCCGCACTAACGTGTCGTTAGCCGAACTTGGTAAGCAGCTTCGCCACGCGCGAGAGGCGCGCGGGCTTTCGTTGCGGCAGCTGGAGCAGGCCACCCGTATTCGCGTGAAATACCTGCGTGCATTGGAGCAGGGTCACCTTGAGGCGCTGCCTACCGATGTGCAGCTGCGCGGATTCGTGCGTAACTACTCTCAACAGGTGGGGCTTGACCCGGACAGTGCGGTGCTGCGCATGCAGCAGGCAATGGAAAGTGGAAAAAGAAGTGGGTGGATGAAGCTATTTCGGCGCAGGTCGGCAAGCGTCCTCCCGACGGTGGCACCCCGGGCTGGAGCGGTTGTGTCGCCCGTTCAGTCCGCAGCAACGACGCTGGTCGCGCGCGGCCCATTGTTGCGCTTGCGCCGGACAATTACACTGAACACCTTGGTCAGTACCGTTCTTTTCGTTGGTTTGATCGCCTTTTTTTTCTGGGGCGGAGCGCGGCTTGCACGGTCAATCCGTTCTCCTAGCCCGGTTGTGGCCACTCCGGTCGTGCTAGGCCCGATTGTCACCCCGACATTTCTCAGCCACGTGACGGTGACGCCAACAAACCCGGCACCGCTAGTCAACTTCTCCGATGTGCAGCTTACGCTTCTGGCCGAGCAGCGCTCTTTTGTGCGAGTCACTGTGGATGGCGTGCTGGAATTCCAGGGAATGCTGCATCGCGGCGAGCGGCGTGATTACTTCGCCGATGAGCAGATTGAACTAATCACTGGCAACGGCGCGGGCGTACGCGTAATTTTCAATCAGCGGGATGAGGGTATCATGGGCGAGTTCGGCGAAGTGATGACTTGGATATTCTCGCCCAATTCCATGAGCACGCCGGCGCCTGTGTCGGCTCCCCCGTCCCCCAGGGCGCCCGTGGCTGTAACGGCTGCGCCCTGACCACCAGCTAATACCCTATTACATTGGTATGACCTCACACTTCTACATAAGTACGGAGATGAGATGAAGCGCCGTGCTCATGATAAGAAGCGGCTCTATTACGTGCTTGCGACGCTGTGCGTGGCCGCGGATTTGCGAATCACCGAGCCATCGACCACTGAGAAATTGTGCGTAATATGGGAAGAAACGGACTCATAATCCAGTTATAATGGTGAGTAATAGGAGGTATCACAAATGGATACCAAACGTAAACATGTCCGCGTGACTTATAGCACATTGAGTAGTCCGGATCCTCTGTTGCATGAGTACTACGAGGAGGATGTGGTCGCGGCGAAAGCCAGTTTTGGAAAGACTTTCCCGATGTACGTTAATGGTGATTGGGTCACGGCTGAGAACACTTTCGCTTCCGTCAGCCCAGTGGATACCAGTGTGACGGTGGGCCATTTCCAGCAGGCCGGTCCCGAGGATGTGGGCGCTGCCGTGCAGGCTGCCAGAGCGGTATTTCCGGCGTGGCGCGAGACGTCGTGGCAGGAGCGCAACGCTCTCTTGACAAAGGCAGCTGACATTATCAGTGAGCGTCTGTTCGCGCTGGGTGCAGCCATCAGCATAGAGGTGGGCAAGAATAGATTAGAGTCAATCGGGGAAGTGGAGGAGGCTGCTGAACTGATTCGTTATTGTGTGAATGCAATGCAAGTGAACAATGGGTTTTCTAGGCAGTTAGCGTCTGAGGATAGCAACACCCGCAACCACAGTGTACTCAAGCCATACGGCGTGTGGGGTGTGATATCGCCCTTCAATTTCCCTTTCGCGCTCTCCGCTGGTCCGGCGGGAGCGGCACTTGTTGCTGGAAACACCGTGGTACACAAGCCTGCGGATGACGCTCCTTACGCGGCTTACCTTTTGGCGGAGTGTTTTCATGACGCCGGGGTTCCGCCCGGAGTGTACAACATGGTGACAGGTGGCGACGATCCGGGTAAGGCGCTAGTAGCTAACAGCGATGTGAACGGCATCACATTCACCGGCAGCTACGAGGTTGGCATGAGCATCTTGCGCCTTTACTCAGCTGGGGGTGAGTTTGTGCGCCCACTGGTGGCCGAGATGGGTGGGAAAAACGCGGCGATCGTCTCGCGAAGCGCGGATCTCGAAACGGCAGCCCTCGGGGTGATGCGGTCCGCTTTCGGGGCCACCGGGCAGAAGTGTTCGTCGTGCTCGCGTGTGTACGTGCACCGTGACGTGAAAGCCGCCTTCACTGAGAGAATGGTCGAGCTCACTAGGAAGGTTAAGGTTGGCGACCCGACGCTGCGCGAGAATTACGTCGGACCGCTTGTCAATGAAGCCGCTTATGTGGCTTACCAGAAATATGTGGCACACGCAGCATCTGATGGCGATATTCTGGTGGGCGGCGAAACCCTGGATGAAGGCGGATATTACGTTGCCCCGACCGTGGTGGACAACTTGCCCTTCGACCACTATCTGTGGAAGGAGGAACTATTTGTGCCCCTCGTTGTCATGGGTGAGTACGAGCACAGAGAAGAAGCCATGCGCATGGCCAACGATGCCTCGCTGGGGCTGACAGCCGGCTTATATAGCCAGGAGGACGAGGAGATACAATGGTTTCTAGACAATATCCAGGCCGGATGCGTTTACGTCAATCGTGCGGCTGGCGCGACTACCGGCGCGTGGCCCGGATATCAGGCCTTCGGGGGATGGAAAGGTAGCACAGGTACGAACAAATCGTCGATGAGTCATTACTATCTTCAGCAATACATGCGAGAGCAAAGCCAGACTGTTATGGGTTAATCTGTATGCCATCACCAATGCAGGGATATGTTTTCTGATGTATCTGAATGCATGTCCGCTCCGGCCCCGGCGCTCGGAGAACACAGGCGCGAGATTCTGGGCGGGTGCTCGGAAATAAAGCGGGGCTCATAACAGCGCTTGAGCGTGGTTAGGTTTTACAGAGTGTTGCCGTATTGCTTCCTTCGCGCCCGGGCACAGAAGAAAAATAGGCGGATTGAATTGCTCATCAATTAATAGCACTGCCTGTGCGGTCAGGTACAGGATCGGCTTCGATACGGTCTCTGCATAAGTGAAGTAACATGCCTGGGATTCAGTATGTATGTCCAACAAAACGTTTGAGTCACCAGTATATATGAGCCGCAAGGATCGCGAGAAGGATGATGACTGGATTCGGCAGCTGCTGCGACGAGCGCCGTTCTGTGTGCTGTATACTGTGTCGGAGAGAGAGCCTCTCGTCAACATTAATCTGTTCGTTTACTATGAGGCGGTGCATGCGATTGACTTGCATACCGCTCCTGTCGGGCGTATGCGAGCTAACATTTAGCGGGAAGGCTCAAGAGGAGCGGCCTGATTTCCCGGGTGCTTTTCATTTCTCTTCACAGAATGCAGAGTAAGATTGTTGCTTCCGCACGGAAGCAGTGGGGAGGGCGTCATCTGGGCGATGGTTGTCCGTCAAGTTGTCGTGCTCGGGATGGGGTATATTTTAGACGTAGCTCGACACGGTTTAGTTACATTTTCTTCTCCTTCAGTCAGACGCGAGTCCTCCTCCTGCTCGCGTCTACTGTTTAACCGCCGGCGCTGAGTAGCAGATAAAGACCCAGAGTACCGCTCTCTCCGTCACTACGAAAACTGTCATCTACGTGGAAACCGGCGCGCACACACAGAGTATTGAGCTCATCGAGTTCAAAGTGGTGCACATAGCGCAACCCGTGGCCGCCGCGGCGCCAGTCTAGCAGATAGTCGCCCGGATCCGCCGCGGTTTGCTGCAGCCCAATTTGCTCCCAGAGCACAATCTTGTGCCGCAAGCGTGGCAATTGAAGGAATTGCCAGACTGATATCACGCAGCGCGCACCGGGATGCAGCGTGGTGTTAAGCTCGCGCAGCAGGCGGCGGGCGGTGGATGTGCGCACGATTCTAGATTATACTGGCTGCCATGCGCATCCAGACAAGCCACACGGTGCCCGACGTCAGCCGCTACTCTGAGCAGGTGCTGGAGATTATCCGCGAGATGCAGTCGAAGCCAGCACGCGATGGCGAGCAGCTAGGCACTATCCTCCGGCGGCACGTGCACGATAGCGGCCAGATTTTCAGCAAAAATCTGCTGGTGCGCACGTATCGACATCTGTGCGAGCGTGGCCAGCTACAACCCGACGCTGAGATATTACGACGGCTGCGCATGAAGCCGACGCGCACCATCTCGGGCGTCGCGCCGGTGACCGTGCTCACCAAACCCTATCCCTGCCCGGGAAAGTGCATTTTTTGCCCCACTGATGCGCGCATGCCCAAAAGCTATTTGCCGGATGAGCCCGGAGCTATGCGTGCCGAACAACACGCTTTCGATCCTTTTGAGCAAACCGCAGCGCGCATGCAAACTCTGAGTGACAACGGCCATTCCGTCGACAAGGTGGAGCTTCTCATTCTGGGCGGTACCTGGTCAAGCTATCCGCGTGATTACCAGCGCTGGTTTGTAAAGCGCTGCTTCGATGCAATGAACGGACAGCCTGGCGCGTCGTTAGCGCAGGCGCAGCGCTTGAACGAGCGCGCTATACATCGCAATGTCGGTCTAGTGATTGAGACTCGACCTGACCACATTACCCCGCTAGAAATTCGTCACCTACGTGCGCTGGGCGTGACTAAAGTGCAGCTGGGTGCACAATCGTTACAAGACAATGTACTCGAACTCAACCTGCGTGGCCACAGCTCAGCGGATACGCGGCGGGCGCTGCGGCTGCTGCGCGCCGCCGGATTCAAGGTTGTGCTGCACTGGATGCCCAACCTGCTCGGTGCAACTCCTGAGAGCGATCGGCAGGATTATGCGCGCCTGTGGTCCGATCCGGCGCTCCGGCCGGATGAGATCAAGATTTACCCGTGCTCGCTGCTTGCAGACACTGAGTTACATCGACGCTGGCAGCGCGGAGAGTACCACCCTTACAGCGACGAAACCTTGGTGGAACTGGTCGCGGAGTGTAAACTGCAGACGCCTTCATATTGCCGCATCAACCGCGTGTATCGCGATATTCCCGCGCCTAACATAGTTGCCGGCAGTACATTATCCAATTTGCGCCAGGTGGTGCAGCAGAGGCTTTTAGAGAACGGGCAGCACTGCCGGTGTATGCGCTGTCGCGAAGTACGCGGGAGCGGCGTGCCAAGGGGAGAGAAGTTACAGATGTGTGAGCACGCCTACAACACCACTGCTAGCCAGGAACGCTTGCTCACGCTCAACACCTGTGCTGACAGGCTTGCCGGATATGCGCGCCTCTCTCTTCCGAGTACGATAGTTCAGCTAGGTATCGATGAAATCCGCGACTCGGCGCTACTGCGCGAGTTGCATGTGTACGGTCAGGCTCTGGAAATCGGCATCGACGGCGCGGGTAGCAAAGTGGCGCAGCATCTTGGGTTGGGCACACGGCTGTTGGAGAGAGCCGAGCGCATCGCGGCCGGTGTCGGATTCGGGAACATGGCTGTCATCGCATCCGTGGGTACGCGAGAATATTACCGTTCGCGCGGTTATGGCCGCACCGGCAATTACATGGTCAAGGCAATTGCATGATTCATGCGGCGCTGACAAATTATCGCTGCATGTTACAATTTCTTTCTCGGGCGCGTAGCTCAGCTGGTTAGAGCGCACGGTTCACATCCGTGAGGCCGGGGGTTCGAGTCCCTCCGCGCCCATCGTAAGCCTCAAGGTTCACGCCGTAGGGCAACCTTCATCATCTTCCCATTTGCCAAGATGATGAAGAAACGCTTTCCGCGTCATAGTTGTGGAATTTTCCTACGCAGTCGACTTTAACCCTATTCCGCCGCTGTACCCTCTGGTTAGTACTAGAAAGCGTCACCATTGACTTTTTATTGGTTTTGAATAATAATTCAGTTTAGGTGCACCTAAACTGAATTATTATCGCTATAAGTCATCTTTTCCGGTTCTGGTAAATTTGGCGAAGATTACCCTCGTAATGTCTAGGCAATGCATCGCCAAATGGTCAACTATCAATATCTTGAGCGAGCTGAGAATGGTGTCTGGGCAAATATGTTCCCGTTAAAATTCGAGCCGACGAGAAATAGCAGTTGGATGCATTCGGGCGTTACATTATGACTAGACCTCATCCGAATCTTAGGACGCTAAGAACACGATTTGATAGTTGTCACTTAATACATATATATTGCCCTTAGGAGAGCACAAGAAGTGAGCATCTTTTCACGGAGAGATTTCCTTAAGTCGAGCGCGGTTGGCGCAATCGGATTGGCTGGCGCGACCGTGGCGAGTCGCAAGTACACTAAAACTAGTGGTATCAGACAAAGCATCTCCGGTGAAGAGCATGAGCACGGTCAAATGGGGGCCGTAGGCGAAGTCGACCACCAAGCTAATGGTTTCTATCCCCTTGATTTATTAACTGATTGGGATTACGGGCAAGTAAGCAAATTGCCCAATGGCCAAGTAATGCGGGAATACTATATCGTTGCGACAGACAAAGAACTGGAAATTGTCCCTGGTGTATTCTTCCCAGCGTGGACTTACAATGGTCGTGTGCCAGGTCCAGCCCTCCGTTGCGTTGAGGGGGATCGGATTAGGGTCAATTTCCTTAACGCTGGTACCCACCCACACACAATACACTTCCATGGCATTCACAGCGCAAAGATGGATGGCGTACCAGGTGTCGGGGACGGCACTATTAATCCAGGTGAGCACACGATATACGAATTCGATGCCGCGCCTTTTGGCTGTCACCTCTATCACTGTCATGCCATTCCCCTCAAACGCCATATTCACAAAGGGTTATACGGAGCTTTCATAATAGACCCGGATCCCGACAAGTACACGGGGTCGCGAAGAGAAGTCGCTAAGTCACGAAATCATTCTTACATAGAGAATGGCATGGTCAACGAGATGCTCATGATCATGAATGGCTTTGATACTAATTTTGACGGCGAAAATGAAATCTATGCTGTGAACACCGTAGCGTTTGCCTATCAGAACGAGCCGATTCCCATCAGTAGTGGCCAATTACAGCGCGTATACTTAATTAACGTTACTGAGTTTGACCCAATTAACTCTTTTCACCTTCACGCCAATTTTTTCGATTACTACGATCACGGGACGACTTTGGAACCCACTCTCCGAACAGTAGACACTATCATGCAATGCCAGGCTCAGCGCGGCATCCTCGAGTTCAACTTTGATGGGTTTGAGCCCGGCCCTTACATGTTCCATGCACACCAGACAGAATTCGCCGAACTGGGTTGGATGGGATTCTTTGAACTGCAAGGTTAATCGTTCGAAAAGAATGGCTAACACTAAAGGCAAAAGAGGCACCATCAGTTTCACAACCTGGCTTAGAGGGCTAGGACCATTGGCATTGCTCGCGGCCTTGGTTTGGACCTTCTTTTCATATGGACCCCTTGGGATATTCATAGCAGCCTTCCCACCATTGGAAGAACTTAGTATCCAGCGCATAATCTTACCTGCGGCGGGGGAAATTCAGGTCGAAGTTGTCAACGGAGGTCCTGACCCGGTCACGGTCTCCCAAGTGTTAGTAGACGAGGCCTACTGGAGTCATAGTGTTACGCCTTCGCGTACCATACATCGCCTAGGACAGGCAACCATCACCATACACTATCCCTGGGTTGATGGAGAAACTCACGAGATCATGCTCATCACCGAATCAGGGGTCACATTTAATGGTGAGATCGCAGTAGCCACTCTATCCCCCACACCCAACATCACCTATCTAGGTACTTTTGCCTTGCTAGGTCTCTACGTGGGCGTGATCCCAGTTGGAATTGGTCTATTATGGTATCCATTCGTTAGACGCATCAAGCGCCGCTGGACCGATTTCCTTCTCGCCTCAACTATCGGTTTGCTACTATTCCTAGGTGTAGACACTGTAGCCGAGGCCATGGACATAGCTACTGAGAAGCTACCGGATGCCTTCCAGGGCCTAACTTTGATCGCAACTGGTGTTCTCGGAACCTTCTTAGGTCTCGGTGCATTCGGTAAGTGGGCCTCCGCCAACAGCAACTCAGATAATCGCTCCCGCTTAGTACTTAGCTACCTCATCGCACTTGGCATTGGGATGCACAACCTAGGCGAAGGTCTGGCTATCGGAGCGGCCTACGCTGTGGGCGAGATTGCTGTGGGTGGCTTCTTGGTACTGGGATTCATGCTGCACAATACCACTGAGGGCTTGGCAATATTAGCCCCCATTTCCAGAGACAGACCCTTGCTCAGTCATCTCGTGGCCTTGGGAGCGATTGCCGGAGGACCGACCATCGTAGGCACATTGATTGGAGGCTTTACCTACTCGCCTCTCTGGGCTACCCTATTCCTGTCCGTGGGTGCTGGAGCAATATTTCAAGTGATCTACGAGATTTGCAAGCTAATTCAGCGCCAGCGTGACGGGATAATGAGCATGCTTAACACCACTGGATTGATAACAGGCATG
>Ga0310123_10003449_pt1 | contig 12245 bp, 8 predicted proteins | sample CB6_AW_1057_MG_FD_203505 | JGI IMG/M metagenome (GOLD analysis project Ga0310123, IMG submission 203505) | Marine microbial communities from Western Arctic Ocean, Canada - CB6_AW_1057 | ecosystem: Environmental > Aquatic > Marine > Oceanic | place: Canada: Western Arctic Ocean | collected... | reverse complement strand
TATTGTCAGCAGCCAGAACAGCGTGCTCAACACGTCCTTTCGTTCAGCCACCCAGGCCACCGACTCGACGTGCAGCGGATGCAGAGCAAACAATGCAGCCACCATCGCGCTCGCCCACACGTTCCCCGTCATACGTCGAAGCAGATGCAGCAAAAGAAGCGCGTTTGCGATATGCAGGATGAGATTGGTCAAATGATGGCCGGCGGATCTTAGGCCGTAGATCTGGCAGTCGAGCATCAGCGAAAGCCACGTCAGCGGATGCCAGTTGCTGCCATGACCCGTCGTCAACGCCCAGGCTATGCCGTCCATCGTCAGCCCGGCCTGCACCGATCGGTTCTTGGTCACATAGACATCGTCATCGTAGCTGGTAAACTCGTGACCGAAAACACGGACATAGACCACAAACGTGACAATCGCCAGCGCCACAGCCACGCCCACAAACCGGCGATCCGTTTTCTTCGCGGAAGATGCCTGTTGCCTCTTCTTTCGCGCCATCAGCGAATGCCCCCAGAGCCTCTTGAACGCGTCTTTTCAAGAAAGTATTCAGGCCTGTCGAATTCACTTTATTCCGTGCTGGCTCTTGTAAGCGGCCCAGTGGTCCTTCAGGTGGAGAAACTCCTCAAACGTGGGCTGCAGCAGGAAAGGATTGGTCGCTTTTTCGATGCCGATTGTTGACGCCGGTTCCAGACCAACATCGTGACCGGGATAAACCTTAATGTTGTCGTCGAGGGTCATGAGCTTCTCGTGAAGGCTGTGAAACTGCGCCTCCGCAGCCGCGCGGCTCTGTGTACCACCAATCGTACCGACGAACAGAGTATCGCCGGTTGCGATCTTGTCCTCGGCAAGAATACACATGCTGTCCGGTGTGTGCCCGGGCGTGTGAATAAACCGCAGTTTCAGGTTGCCGAGTCCGAGCTCCTGTCCGTCTTTCACAGAAACGTCAGCCATACCCGCGGGGGCATCTTCATGCAGAATTGCCGTCGCTCCCGTATCTTCTTTGACATAGTCATTGCCGCCGACGTGATCGTCGTCAGAGTGCGTGCAGATGATGAAGCGCAGCACCAGACCGAGCCCGCGTAGACGCTCGATCAAATTGTCGTGGCTATATGCCGGATCGATGAGTGCCGCCTGCGCCGTGCCCACGTCGCCGATGATGTACCCGAAGTTTCGATCGCCGCCAATGGGAATCTGCTCGAAAACCATGTTTCTCACTCCGTACTTCAGCCGTGAATTAAACAGTCAATATTCACATCCCCGCTTACCCCGCCGTTTCCTTCTGCAGCCAATTCAGGTAGGGCTGATGAGCCGCGGTTATCGACAAGGCCACGATACAGGGACAATCATAACTGTGTTCCGTCTTCACGCGGTCAATCAAATCCGGCAACAGTGCCGCCCGTGTCTTGGCGATGAGAACGGCTTCGCTGTCTTCACAGATCTCCCCCCGCCAATGATAGATGGACTCCATGCCGTCAATGACATTGACACAGGCAGCGAGTCGGGACTCGACCAGCAGCCGCCCGATCCGTCGGGCTTCCTCGCGATCCTTCGTCGTTATGTAAACGAACCTGAATTCCGTCACTCCACAATCCTCGGTTCCCTCTCTACCTAGCTACTCGCCGTTTCTGCAGAAGGTAAAGTAACACCAATACGGCAATTCCGATAAGATACGCCCAATACCGATTCTCCGGCGCCATGCCGCACCATTGGGCGATGAGGCGTGGTTGCAGCATGATCAAGGTGACGCCCAAGAAAAACGGAATTTCCCAAAGCCTGTTGCGAGTTACAAACCAGCCCTGTGTCGCGGCAGCAAACGCGAAGGTGCCGACACAAGCCATGACGAAGATAAGGATTCCCTGGTCCCAGCGATGAATGCCGTGCAGTATCAGATCGGTGTTAAAAATGAACATGAACGGCAGAATCGCCGTCCGTATGTCATAGATGAATGCCTGGATTCCCGTTGGGATCGGCGGCGACTTGGCTATAGCGGATGCCGCGTAGGCAGCCAGCCCGACGGGCGGCGTGTCATCGGCCAGGATCCCGAAATAGAAACAGAACAGGTGCGCCGCCATCAACGGCACAACGAGACCGTAGGCGTTCCCGACGACGACAATAACCGGTGCAATAAGCGTTGCCATGACGATGTAGGTTGCCGTTGTCGGCAGGCCCATGCCGATAATCAGGCTGGCAAACGCCGTGATGGCCAACAGCAGAAAGATGTTGCCCATTGAGATTCGCTCTATGATCTGGGTGATCAGCCCCCCGAGCCCCAGCGAGACGACACCGACAATGATCCCCGCCGTCGCCGTTGCCAGAGCCACGGTCACCATGTTACGCCCGCCGGCGGCCAGGCCCTCGAGCAGTTCCATGAGCCCTCTCTTGAAGGCCGGCCAGACCGGCTCATGGCGGCGAAGCGACCGCCACGCGTGCTGCAGCAGCATGATGACACCCAACACCCAGACCGCGTGAAACGCCGCCAGTTGCGGTGAAACCCGGGCGATGACTAACTGGTACAGCAAAAAGGCCAGCGGAATAAGAAAATGAAGTCCGCTGACAAACACCTTGAAGAACGGCGTCAAGTCAGCCCGTGGAATGCCGAGCAGTCCCAGCTTGCACGCTTCCAGATGTGTGATGTAAAACAGCGTTGCGTAGGACGCGAACGCCGGAATGGCCGCTGCCTTCACAACGTCCACATAAGGTACATTGACGTATTCGGCGATGATGAACGCGGCCGCGCCCATGATCGGCGGCGCAATCTGGCCGTCCGTACTCGCCGCCACCTCAATCGCCGCCGCTTTCTCTGCCGGGTACCCGACTTTTTTCATCAGCGGAATGGTGAAGGTTCCGGTGGTAACGATGTTGGCGATACTGGACCCCGAGATCATCCCTGTCAGACCGCTCCCCATAACGGCAGCTTTCGCTGGTCCGCCACGAAATGGTCCAAGAAGACTGAGCGCCATATCGATGAAATACTTGCCGCCGCCGCCGCGTTCCAGCATCGAACCGAAAAGGACAAACAAAAATATCGTCCGCACGGATACATCGAGCGGAATGCCGTATACCCCCTCCGTCGTCAGCGTCATCTGGTTCACAAACCGCCCCAGCGAGGCGCCTTTGAAGGCGATCAGCAGCGGCAGGTGCGGACCGAGAAACGCATAGGCTGTGAAAGCAATCGCGACCACCGATAGAGCCAGGCCGATGACACGGCGCGATGCTTCCAGCAGCAACACAATCAGGACAATGCCGATTACCAGATCCCGCACGATCGGATCGCCGGATCGGGTGCTGACGCCGGCGTAGTCGAGCCACAGGTACAACGCGGCGCCGGCAGCGACGATACCAAGCAGGTAGTCGATCACCGGAATCCGTCCGCTAACGGCCAGAAATTTCAGTCCGAATCGGGGCTTCCGGAGGCACGGATAACTGAGGAACGCAATGAGAATGGCAAAGGCAAGGTGGATGCAGCGTTTGGCCGTCGAATCGAGAGTCAACCAGCTTGCGATGGAGAGTTGAAAAAGCGACCAGGCGACGGCGATGACTGCGATCAAATGCCGATCCCAGCCGGTGGGCTTGCGAAGAACGCCCTCCTTGAACTCGTGCGGTTGCGCAGCCGTGTCGTCAACCGGGGACTGCCCTGCATCGATCCCTGTTTCTTCCCGGGTCGGTCCTTGTGTTTCCGAGCTGTTGTCGTTTTCCGATTGAGACATACGAATGCGATGCTGAGGGGGTTTTCTCAGGAATCCTCCGAAGAAGGATTCCTGGTCAAGACGCAGGGAAAATATGGATGTTTGGCAGACGGGAAAAGTAGTCTTACCGTACGGTAAGACGCGGCAGTCCCCTCGATGCAGGCAACCGGGACGCTCGCACGGCGTGCGAGCGCTATTTTGCCGCCGCGGGCAGCCGACGCGTTGACGAACGACAATCCAATGTCGCCGATTTCAATCGCCAAAGCTGCTTGGGCGACGGCGGTCGAAGATCTAAATGATGTTATTGTCTCGAGCCAGAGTCAGTACGGTGTTGCGACTGACCAGGTTCTGGCGGTAAGCCTGCTGCAGTGCTTTGTCCATCGTCACCATGCCATCCTTGGCGCCGGTCTCGATGGCGGCAAGAATCTGGTGGGTGCGGTTATCGCGAATAAGGGCCTGGATCGGCGTCGTGCCGAGCATGATCTCGAATACCGGCACGCGGCCGTCGCCGGTGAGCCGCGGCAGCAGTCGTTGGGCAACAACACCGATCAGGGATGCCGCCAACTGAGCGCGCACCTGATTCTGCTGATGCGCCGGAAACGTGTCGATAACTCGGTCGATCGACTGGGCGCAGTCATTCGTGTGTAACGTGGCCAGGACCAGGTGGCCGGTCTCGGCAGCGGTCAGTGCGGCACCAATTGTCTCCGGGTCCCGCATCTCACCTATCAAAATCACATCCGGATCCTGACGCAAAACATACTTCAGCGCATTACGAAATCCTTTCGTATCCGCATGCACCTCCCGCTGCTCGATCACGGCCTTGTTGCTGGTGTGGACATATTCGATGGGATCCTCGATCGTAATGATGTGGCACGATCGTGACGCGTTTATCTGGTTGATCATGCACGCCAATGTCGTCGACTTGCCGTGACCGGTCGGTCCGGTGACGAGGATCAGGCCGTGCGCCCGTCGCACCATCTCGAGGACGATAGGCGGCAACCCGAGGGATTCGGGATCGGGAATCTCCTGGGAAATGACGCGGATGGCCGCCGAGACGCAGCCCTTCTGATAGAAACCATTGGCACGAAAACGATATTTCTGCTGCTCCTCTTCCTCGCCACTGAGATTCATGGAAACGCTTAAGGCGAAATCAATCTCCTTCTCCAATTCGAACTGGCTTCGCTGTGCCGGATTGAGAATGCTGAACAGCAACTGCTGGGTATGGGCCGACGTCAAACATTCTAGGTTCAACTCCTGCAAGTCCCCGTCGATACGCAGCAGCGGCGCGGAACCGACCGTCACCAGAAGATCGCTGGCCTTGTGGCGAATGGCAGCGCGTAACAGGCTCTTCATGTTCGTCTTCGTTTCGCCCGTCTCATTGTCGCTCGATCGAAGCGAGTCGATGCCGGTTTCCATGCCTTGCACCGAGAGCAGAAATTCGTCCTTGTTGGTGGCCGCGGCAGCACCCGTTTCCATGGTGATCAGGTCGTTGCGAAACAAATCCGTTAACGCCCGGTTGAAGGTCTGCATACCTTCGACGCTATCGGCTTTCATCACATCCTCGATGGCATCCAGGTCGCGCGTATTGATCAGGTGGCGTACAATCGGCGTCGCCACCAGAATTTCCAATGCGGGGACAACACCGTAGCCGGACTTCCGTGGCAGTAGCCGCTGGGTCACGATGCCGCGCAGCGTGAACGATAGGTCCATGGCAATCTGATCCCGGAGCTGTTCAGGGAAATAGTTGATGATCCGGTCCAGGGTCTGCGTGACGTCGACGGTATGCATCGTCGTGACTACCAGATGCCCCGTCCTGGCGGCCGAAATAGCCGTCTTGATCGTGTCCAGATCGCGCAACTCGCCGATAAAAATAACATCCGGACTCTGCCGCACCACACGCCGCAGGCTTTCGCTGAAGCTTGATGTGTCGCTACCGACTTCACGCTGGCTGACGATGCTCGACTGGTCCTGGTGCACGAACTCGATTGGGTCCTCAATGGTCACGATGTGGCACGCGGCCGTGCTGTTGATGTGATAGAGCATGGCCGCCATCGTCGTCGATTTACCGCTGCCCGTCGATCCGGTGACGAGGACCAGGCCGCGCGGCGTCTCGGCGAATGCCTTGATTATCTCGGGCAAATGAAGGTCCGCGAACGCCAGGGCGCCGGACGGCACGCGCCGCACTACCATTGCCATATGGCCCTTCTGATAAAATAGGTTGATCCGATACCGGTTCTCGTTGTCCAGCGAAACGCCAATGTCCAGGTCGCGTGCGGACTCGAGCCGGTTCCGGATGTCCGGTGGCAGATGTTCCGCCAGAAACTCCAAGAACTCGCCCTCTTCGACCTCCCCGACGTCCAGCTTCTGGATCTCGCGCAGCACACGCATGTACGGCTTTTTCCCGACCGTGATGAAAAGGTCGGATGCATCCACCGTCTGCATTTCTTTGAACAGATCAATCAAATTCACAATTCGAAACCTCAGAATTTATTGGGAAACCAAGAAATTCTCATGGTAGGTACGCATGAACATGTATCTACCTTCGACACGCTGCGGGTTCTCGGTCTACAACCGGTTCAGTTCCGCAACGGCCTGGTCATACTCCCGGCGGGCAAGCATGCCGTGCACCCGCGAGTATTGCTCCGGCAGATCCGCCGCCTTGCCGCCGAAATAAAACCCACTCAGCCGGTTGGCGATGGGCTCGGTAATGTACGGATACAGGCAGAGCGCACCAATCCCTGCCAGGACGACGGTCCGCGGCACGGAATCAAAGCCCACGCCCATTGGCATGGTCACCACCGCCGCCCGCCAGAAACAGATCCCGACAATAATGCAAATGATGTGGGTGATCACTATTCGCTCTCCGGGAACTTAATCGTCCCCGTCCTCGATTGCACGGCGGTTTCGAGGACGAGAACGAAGGACGAGGACGATTTGTTGATCTCGGTACCCAAAACCTGCAAATGCGGGATCCCCCGCTGAATAATAATCCGTGCACTGCGGGTTGACCGGTACGTACGGACCTATAATATTTAACCGGTGCGTACGGATCTATAATATAAGTCGGTCACGGCATCACATGTATCCATGTATTCCCGAACATTACCGGTTGTCAGTCACCGGCGCCGAACAACGTTCCTCCCGGTACCGCAGTTGACGCTAACGTTCCAACCTTCCATTCACCATTAACCACCTTCCATTAACCAACAACCATTCCTCCTTCCCATGCCAGAGTTGCTTAATCGTTATCCCGATTTTTATCAGGACTGGGTCTTCGAGGCCTTGAGGCTACGGCCCGGCGACGAGATCTCCGACGCGATCCTCGAACCGTTGTCCCGGCTCAGTCGCACTTGGCTCGCCGGCGACCCTGAAGAACAGCGTTCATGCTTGAAAGATCCCGAGGCGCTACGCGCCTATACCTGTTACTATATGGCCATCAACATGCCGAAGCTCTGGTTCATGCTCGACCGCTGCCAGCCCGTACTCGAGAGTGTCCTCGCTGAGCAGCCGGAATTGAAAGTCGCTGAGCTCGGATGCGGGCCCGGAACCTTCCTGTGGTCGTTTCTTTTTTACCTGCAGGTCTGGGACCCGCGCGTGCTGGCGCGGCTGTCACGGGCTTCCGGAATCGATGACAACACGACGGCGCTCGAGACCGCTGAAAATCTGGCACGCGGCCTCCGCAACCGCGACGGCTTCGCCCACCTCCGACCGAACTTCATCCGTGGCAACTGGCGGCGGCACCTCGGCAGCGATGACGACGTGATCATCTTCGGCAACACGCTCACCGAGTCCAGCTTTAAGACACTCGATTGGGTCGAAGAGCTGCAAGCAAAAATGATTATCGTGATCGAGCCCGGCACGGTCGACAGCTTTCATCATATTCGTCCGATCCGTGACAAGCTGATGGACCTGGGCTGGCACATCAACTTTCCATGTACCAGTCATCACCCGTGCCCGATGAAGCCCACCAACTGGTGCCACTTCCACATCAACCGTTTCACGCGCCCTTACATTCAGCGCATGTCGGCAAAATCCGGACGGCTCAACCCGCGGCACAATTTCAGCGGCTTTGTCTTCTCGCGCCACGCCGCCCACGGACCGGACGAATGGCGGCTGTTGTCGACACTCCGGCGCGTCAAGCGTACCGGTATCCGATATGTGTGCGACGGCGAACACATGCGGGCAGCCGTGTTGGGCCGGCGTGACAAGAACGACGCGAATCGCGACTTTATCGATGCGGTCATCGGCGATAGGATCCGCATGCGGTTCGAAGCCGGCAAGGATGCTTTTCTCAAATCCAAACATATTCGCTCCGAAGACACCGTCGACATCACCGACACCTGGTCGCGCACTCGCGAATGATTAGACGCTTAGCGCGCAACTATTACCAACTAGTTGGTAATAGTGTTTAACATACTTATATAACGTAAATAACGCGGTAATTTCTAATGTTCATCGGCGCGTCATTGTTCATCTGCCGGCTGGCGGATTCACTTAATCTAAAACCACATCGTGGGTCGTCGAAGAAGTGAACGATAACGTGTCGTCTGCGGCGCGCTGCCTTCCCGCCTCAGGCGGGAAGCGCAATGTTCTTGCGAACTCCGAAAAGTCCTCCTATCCGTGGTCGCTTGCCGTCGCACCGACCTTCCCTCCCAGAATTCCAACGCTATCTTAACTCCAATACTCACACTCAGCCATTCTTCTAACCTTACCATTACTCCAAACCATGTATGGTTTCTGGGCAAAACTGAATAAGCCGATCATGGCCATGGCGCCGCTTTCGGGCGGCACCGACGCCGCCTTCCGGCCCATCATCGCCAGGTACGGCAAACCGGACATCCTCTTTACCGAGTTCGTCTCGTGTGTCGGCCTTTGCTCCCCTGGTCGTGCAAAGCTGCTTCCGGACCTCTGGTACTCGGAGATCGAGCGCCCCATCGTGGCCCAGATCTTCGGGCCACATCCGGATGCATTTTTGCAGACCGCCCAGCTCATTGTCGAGCTCGGCTTTGACGGTATCGATATCAATGCCGGCTGCCCCGACAAAAGCGTCGAAAAACAGGGGGCCGGGGCGGCCTTGATAAAGGACCCGCAGCGAATGCTTCAGATTATGCGGGCGACCCGGGAGGGCGCCGGCAATCTGCCGGTATCCGTCAAAACCCGCCTCGGCTATGACCGTGTAATCATTGAAGAATGGCTGGACTGCCTGCTCGGCGAAAAGCCCGCGGCCGTCACCATCCACGCGCGCACCCGCAACGAACTGTCGAAAGTGCCGGCACGCTGGGACGCTATTGGCCGCGCCGTCGAATTTGCAAAAGGGCGCGGGACGAAGACACTGATCCTTGGTAACGGCGATGTGAACACACTTTCTGAGGCGCAACGGCTGGCGGCCGCAACAGGGGTCGACGGGGTCATGATCGGCCGCGGTATCTTCGGCAATCCCTGGCTATTCAATCCCGATGTCGACGTCTCGGAAGTCAGTGCCGAAGAGAGATTGCGCGTCATGATGGAACACACGCGGCGATTCGAGACGACCTTCAGCAGTCTCAAGAACTTCGCCGTGATGCGCCGGCATTTCAAAGCGTACGTCGCCGGCCTCGACGACGCCAAGGCGCTTCGTGTCCAGCTAATGAAAACACAGAACGCCGATGACGTCGAAACCATCATCAATCGCTACCTCATTGAACAGGAGCAACCGGCCCTGCTTTGATGCACGGCGGCGGTTGCGTGGTTCTCTAAAAATATTTCTTTCTTTGCGTGGCTTTGCGTCTTTGCGTCAAGATTATCCCACTATGCATTCATTTCATCCTCCATCGAATCTTCGATGTGAATACCTGGTCGATCCCATCGGCGTCGATATTAGGGAGCCCCGGCTGTCGTGGCACCTGACGCATCCGCAGCGCGGCAGGCAGCAGTCCGCCTGCCAGGTCCAGGTCGCCGCTGATCCCGCGGTGCCGGCTGGTGATGTCTGGGACAGCGGCAAAGTCGAGGCCCCCGGCACCGGTCACATGGTCTACACAGGCGATCCCCTGACCAGTGCCACCAGCTATTACTGGAGGGTTCGTGCCTGGGACGACGATGATAATCCGAGCGATTTCAGCAAGCCGGCGCGATTCGACACGGCCTTCTTTTCCGAGGACGAATGGCAGGGGGAATGGATCGGCGGCGCCAACCAGCTGCGCAAAGAGTTTTCGCTCGCCGCGCCGCCGTCACAAGCGCATGTATTTGTCTGCGGTCTCGGTTATTGCGAACTCCGCATAAACGGCCGCAAGGCCGGCAATAGCGTGCTCGATCCGGCCTTCACAACCTATGCGAAGCGATCACTGTATCGGGTCTACGACGTCACGGACCTGCTTCAGGCCGGCCCGAACGCGCTCGCCGTGATGCTCGGCGAAGGGTGGTATGGCGACCGCATACTGCGACTGCAACTGATCGCCAGGATGACTGACGGCCAAGCCGTGACCATCATCAGTGACCTGGACTGGAAAGCGAAGCCGGGACCGGTCAACGCCGACAATGTGTATGACGGCGAAACCTTCGATGCATGTCTCGAAACGCCGGGCTGGGAGCTGCCGGGTTACGACGACGTGGACTGGCCGGGAGCCGCGGCGGCCACGCCGCCCGGTGATGCGCTTTCCGTGCAGATGATGCCGGCAATCGAGGTCGTTGATACGATCGTGCCGTTGGAGTTCAAGTCCGTCGAGCCGGGGGTTTACGTTTATGACATGGGCCAGAATTTCAGCGGCTGGTGCCAGTTGAAGGTCCGTGGCCCGCGCGGCACGATTGTCACCATGCGTCATGCCGAGCTGGTGTACGAGGACGGCTCGCTGAACACGGAAAACCTCGGCAGAGCACGGGCGACGGACACCTACATCCTGAAGGGGGACGGCACCGAGATTTACGAACCGAGATTTACCTACCACGGCTTCCGCTATGTCGAGCTCCGGGGCTATCCCGGGACACCTAAACTGGACGCCATTCGCGGGCGAGTCGTCCACACCGGCGTCGAGCCCATCGGCAGCTTTGCGTGTTCGAAGGAGATCCTAAACAAGTTGCAACGAATCATCGTCTGGGGCCAGAAGACCAACCTGCACAGCATCCCAACCGACTGCTGTCAGCGCGCTGAACGAATGGGCTGGACCGGCGACGCTCATGTGACCGCTGAGGAAGCGATGCTGAACTTCGACATGGCGGCGTTTTACACGAACTTCCTGCGCTGCATCCGTGACGAGCAGGGCGAAGACGGCGGCGTCGCCGATACGGTGCCCCACAAGGGCGGCCGCCGTCCCGGCGATCCGGCCTGGGGCGCCGCCTATCCGCTGATCTGCTGGTACATGTACCGGCAGTATGGCGACCGTCGCCTGCTCGAAACCCACTACGACGGTGTCAAGGCCTGGGTCGAGTGCCTCCGCGCCCAGGCGACCGACGGCATTCTTGAGCTCAGCTATTACGGCGATTGGGTCGCCGTCGAGAACACACCGGGCAACCTCGTGTCCACCTTCTATTACGCCTACTCCGCAAAGATCCTGGCCGACATAGCCTCAATACTCGGCAATAACGAAGATGCCGGTGCCTATGGGCAGTTGCTGGCCGACATCAAGGCTGCGTTCAACAGGAAATTCTTCGATGCCGAAGCCGGCACCTATGCCAACGGCACCCACACCGCTGACGCCTTGGCGGTTTTTCTCGAAATGATGCCGGGAAACAGCATCGGCGAGCTGACCGGTGTCGGCACCCATCTCGCCCACGATATCCTGTATCGCTGCAACACTCACGTACGCACCGGCTTCATCGGCATCAAATATGTAATGGAGGTTCTGAGCCGGATTGGCCACACGGCGCTGGCTTACGATCTGGCGACACAGACCAGCTTCCCGAGTTGGGGATATATGATTGAGAACGGCGCCACGACCGTTTGGGAGTTGTGGCATAACAAGACCGGGCCGGGGATGAATTCGCACAACCATCCCATGTTCGGCAGTGTCGGCACGTGGATGTATCGGACCCTCGGCGGCATTGACCAGGCCGAAGACAGCGCCGGCTACAGCCGGATCCTGATCGCGCCGCAGATCGTTCGTGATCTCCAGTGGTGTTCCGCGTCGACGGAGACGGTGCGAGGCACGGTCGCCTGCGCCTGGCATCGCCGGCGGGACGGCGTCATCATGGATGTCACAATTCCGGTCGGCAGCGAGGCCGACGTCCGCATCCCGATGCTTGGACTGCGGAATGTATTATTACATGAGGGGGACGAGGTGATCTGGCCGCGTGGCACGTACCGCCCGAGGGTCGACGGCATAATAAGCGCCCGGGAGAGTGAGGCGTATGTCCAGATTGCCGTCGGTCCCGGCCGCTATACCTTCCGCCTCGAAGGCAGTTGATGCCGCGGCCAATGCGCGCGAAGAAGGATTGCGAAAATAATGAATCCCACTGATTTGAAACGACCGGGAATCGGGAACAGGCGCCCACAGATATAACTCCACGGATGCGGAAAGATTATCTTGACACCCTTTCTCGTCCTAGTGTTCCTGCTCACAATCGTCCTGCCTTCTATTTCGTGAGTCATTC
>Ga0310123_10003448_pt1 | contig 12247 bp, 8 predicted proteins | sample CB6_AW_1057_MG_FD_203505 | JGI IMG/M metagenome (GOLD analysis project Ga0310123, IMG submission 203505) | Marine microbial communities from Western Arctic Ocean, Canada - CB6_AW_1057 | ecosystem: Environmental > Aquatic > Marine > Oceanic | place: Canada: Western Arctic Ocean | collected... | reverse complement strand
CCGAAGACATAGAAAATCTGCCTGTGTTCTAAGACGAATAAGGGTCGGCTGCATCGCGAAGTCCGTCTCCCATGAAGTTCAATGCCAGGATCACCACGATTACAGGAATCGCTGGGATCAACAACCAGGGAGTAAGGGCGATGGCCTGGATATTCTGCGCGTCTTTCAGCAACACTCCCCAGCTGATGGCTGGCGGTCGAAGACCCAGGCCGAGGAAACTGAGTGTAGTTTCAGTGATAATCATAAAAGGCAGCGCGAGGGACGCAGCGGCAATAATGTGGCTGTAGAAGGATGGGAGCATATGCCGGAATATTATGCGCCGCTGGCTGGCTCCCGCTATCATGGCGGCCATCACGAAGTCCTCGTCACGCATGCTGAGGAACTTCCCCCTAATCACCCGGGCCAGGTCCGTCCACGCGAACAAGGAGATCACGATCGTGATAGCGAAATATATCCTCAGGATCGACCAGTCAGGCGGGAACGACGCTGCCATTCCCATGTATAGGGGAATGGCGGGGATGGACCGAACTATCTCCACTACTCGTTGAATGAGGTTGTCGATCAATCCGCCATAGAATCCAGATATAGCTCCGAGGAAAATACCCAGGAATATGCTCAGTACAACTCCGAAAAGCCCGATAGTGAGGGATATTCGTGTCCCAAACATGAGCCTGGAGTACATGTCCCTCCCCTGCTTGTCTGTGCCGAGGAGGTAAATGTGGTCTTCGGCGCGCAGGGACCTATCGCTCATACCGATAAGGTGCCGATCAGTAGGAATGAATCCAAACAGCTTGTACTCGTAGCCGTGGGCGAATAATCCTACTTCTGTTGTCTCGTCGCAGTCTCTGACGTACACTCTCTTGAAGGTAAGCATGTCTCTTTCCCCGTCGACCTTGCAAACCTGTAGGTTTGGTTTCAACCCATCAAAGAATTTGATGGGTTGAATGGGCATTAGCCCTCTGAATGCCTCTGAATCATCAGGGTCGCTGGTGGCGAGGAAGTCTGCAAACACTACGACCGTATAAAACATAGCTACGATGATAGTGGCGACGAGAGCGAGCTTGTGCCGTCTGAATCTCCACCAGATGAGTTGCCGCTGTGTGGCGACGCTTATTCGATCTTCGAATTCGCTACCCTGGAACGGTTGCTCTAATGATTCAGTAGCCAATTATCCACGCCCCTCAAATCGCACGCGGGGATCAACCAATACCAGCAACAGGTCCGAGAAGAAAGTTCCCACTACGGTCATCCAGCCGATGATCAGGATAATTGCGCCAGCAAGGAACATATCCTGGGCAACCAGCGCTTTCAGGAGTATCGGTCCTACCGTCGGCAGGCCGAGGACCACAGACACCACAATGCTGCCTGAGACCAAGAACGGAAGGATGTAAGCTGTAAGGCTCACTGCAGGGTTCAGAGCCAATCGTACTGGATACTTGAGAATCAGCTTCCACTCGGGCATCCCCTTCGCCCGTGCGGTGGCTACGTATGGCTTTCTGAGTTCGTCCAGCAGGTTGGCGCGCGTTATTCGAATGAGGGAGGCTGTGCCGGATGTTCCGAGTATGATGACGGGAATCACCATGTGCTTCATGAGATCCCATACTCTTCCTAGCGACCAACCGACGGCGACGTAGTCCGGTGAGAACAAGCCTCCAATGCTGAAATCGAATATGACGAATGCTAGATACATCATCACAAGGGCAAGGAGAAAATCTGGCACCGCCAGACCGATGAATCCGAAGAAAGTGAATACGTGGTCCCAGATGGAGTACTGCCGTACTGCGCTGAAGATACCGATAGGTATTGCGACAATCCAAATAAACACCACTGTGACCAACGCCAGAAGCATGGTGAGAATGAGACGTTCACCAATGACATCATTGACAGGAAGCCCGAATTCAAACGAATAGCCCAGGTTACCATGAGCAATCTGGTTAATCCATTTGCCGTATTGAACGTACAGCGGCCTGTTGATGCCATAAAACTCCCGTAGGTTTTCCGCCTCATCCGCCAATACTATGCTGCCCGTGTTTTGTAATTGAGCTATGTATGATGTTACATAATCACCAGGCGGCAGGTTTATTATGAAAAACGAGATAATGGAGACGGCCCAAATAGCCATGACGGCGTAGAGGGCGCGGCGCAAGAGATAATTTAGCATTGGGCAATAATCATATTTACTGAAAAGGGCGCCCTTTTTTGACCAGCGGCGTTGCCTATGACAAGAACGCGCCCCCTCCCTGATAAGGAACTGGGGAGGGGGCGCTCGTTACTCGACCCTTCGATTCAAGGTTTGACTCTAAGCCCTACTGTTCTATCCACCACGTCTCAGGGAATCCATTCCCTGATGTCTGCGCGTGGTATGAGAACGGCAGGGGGTTCGGGATGTTGTGCACGTTTCTCTTGATGATCGATGTGTAGGTAGGTTTGTTCATGACTGTGGTAATGGGGTTAACCATCTCACAGTTAAGCTCGACTACCCTCCGTGCGATTTCAAGGTACCTGTCTCCATCACTGGTGGAGATACCTTCAACATAGAGCGTTTGCTGTTCCTTTATGAAGGCGGAGACTGGCTCACGACCGGCGGTGCCACCACTATCGTGCCATTGCATTCCTAGTACGTCGGTTCTTACTCCACCAGCGACAGCTTGAAGATGCGTAGGAGTAATCAATACAGCGTCTCGTCCTGACGACTCCCAGATGTTGATCAGCGTTTCGTTATTCTGGCCTCTTGTGGCGGCCAGGCTCCGCTCCAGGGAAATTACCTGGGTGTTGATGCCCAGGTTTTTCTTCCAGTGTTGCGCGATCATTTCGCTGATACCAGGGTAATCCTCGAACGCGGCCAAGAGCGCGGTTATTGGTAGGGTCAGCCGAGCTCCACTGGGCAGCAGCCTGAAACCTTCGCTGTCCTTCTTGTCAAGACCCAGACCGTCAAGAATCGTGTTTGCCCTGGCGGGGTCTAGCTGGACGTCATCTTCCCCGTAGTATTTCCCTGGGTTGTTAGGGTCGGGGAATCCGCGACACAGGCCTGTGGTTTCGCCGATGCTGAGGAAGAACACCTCATTGATCTGGTCCCGCTCAATACCCAGCGACAGCGCCCTGCGGAACTCTACCATCTGCGCAAAACCCAACAGCTCCTGGTCACCATCCCAGGACTCGTTGAAGGACAGGTTGGCGATGCCGCTCTCAGGTTGCCTCCAGAACTGCACCCTGTAATTCTGGGCTTCGGCGTTCTGGAGGAAGATAGGCAGTTTCGCGATATCTATGTGCCTACCCATGACCGTAAAGTCACCGGCAATAGCTCTCAGGTTCAAAACCTCAAGGTCCTCTGCCAGAGTCAGGACGACTCTGTCCATGTAGGGCAACTGATTGCCGGCCGTGTCCACCGCGAAGTAGTACGGGTTGCGCTCAAACACCCATTGTGATGTGTTTATGCTCTCGGTGACCATCCACGCCATCATGGAAGGCGCTTCTGGGTTACCATTCAAATGGTTCCTGTTAAGGAAGTACGTGGTCCAGTTGTCAAACCCTGCCGCTACGGCCTTTGCGTTTGCTTCTTCCACGCTGGAAAAGTCCGGATGGAACTGTTCCAGGTAATGGGCGGCTGCATAGCCTCCGTCACCCGAATCACCCCTGGTGTGGGGTCCCGCGACAATGACTGAAGCCATGAGCGGAATGAACAGACCATAAGGCTTCGCCGCGGTGACCTTCCAGGTGAGCTCGTCAATCGCCTCGAACTCCAGCATCTCGCCGCCATGCATCGTCCAGGCAGGCGGGGTTGGGTTGATATCTTCGTCCTTCAACATGTGGTTGACCCAGAACATGATGTCCGCCGTAGTGAATGGTTCCCCATCCGACCACTTCATGTCCTCCCTCAAAGTGAAGGTGAACTCGGTCGCGGCATCGTTAACCGTCCAGCTCGCAGCTATGTTGGGCTGGGGTGTGGTCATGCTGGTGTCGAAGAAGAGCATGTGGTCCTTTAGAGGACGCTCCATATTCTGTCCGTCGGCAGGGCCGGTGAACGCTCGGAACCAAGTGCCGCCGTACCGTCCGATGCTCTCGGCTGGCTCGATGACCAACGGGTTCTTGGGCAGCCGTTCATAAACTGGGGGCAATTGGCCTGTGACAACCAGTTTCGAGAGCATTGGAGCTTCTTGGAAAGTGGCTGGCATGAAGTCAGGCACGTACCTAGGCCAAGAATACGATCCTGGGGGGAGGTCAGAAGTGATCCCTGGAGCAGATGGTATCTCCTTCAACACTATGTTTTCAAAAGGAACCGGAACGGAGATTTCCTTAATTACCTCTACTTGTACTTCTTTGACGACTTCTTTAGTCACGATCACGGTCTCGCCAGCGACCTGGACTTCTTTGACGACCTCTTTAGTCACGACCACGGTCTCGCCAGCGACCTGGACTTCTTTGATGACCTCCTGAGTCACGATGGTTTCAACAGGCACTTCCTTTATAACCTCTTGAATTACCACCTTCTCAACAGGCACCTCTTTGATGACTTCTGTTATGGTATCGCTGCCGCACGCCATAGCAAAAAGAGCCACTAAAAGGGCGGCCCCAAATGCTATAAACGTTTTCATATTACTTCGTTTCCCGAACATCTTTTCCTCCTGAATTGGGCCGGGGCTGCCCTTAATTACCGAATTTGGTCACAAATTCTTGCGCTTCGTTGGGATTCAACCATAGACAGTCTAGCAAGTCAACAATCTGCAAACAATTGCAATTAACGCAATTCTCCGGGTACGGTGATCCGAATAGCAGTCCCGCACAGTATTGACATGCTCGGCCAACTGGACGATGGCGTTCCAGGGTTGCACATCGGGACACCAGAGGAGGGCTTCGACGATGCGGAGATTGACCTCAGCAAACCAAACCGGCGGCAGTAACCGCCCTGTCCGAGGCAGGCGCCGACGTTTCTAAGCGGTTCCCAGTAATAAGGCAGCCGAAAGCCTTGCGAACGCAGCCACAGCGTAACCCAAGAATTATTGGTAAATTCTGGTCATAGGCTTCTGCCGTCAACAGTGAAAACGGGTCAAAGTGCTAAGGCGCCCCACTTACGTTGCCGTCTTTGGATTTCGCGGCAACATCAACGGGTGCTTATGATATGATGCGGCCACCCAATAACAGAGAGATTCGCGAATCTTGTTGTGCGATCTAGAATGGCAGCATACGAATGGTTTGTAAGGGGTTCGTGGCGCCAGAGGCCGTAAATACCTAAATTTATCGTAACCTCAGATCAATGGCGGCTCCGAATTCCAGCCCGCAAATGTGAATGGTGAAGTGACACAATGAAATACGACGTGATCGTAATCGGAGCAGGGTCAGCAGGGAGCGTTGTGGCCGGCCGATTGTCAGAAGACCCAACTCGGTCCGTGCTATTGCTTGAGGCTGGCCCCGACTACCCTGATATTGACCACCTACCCGAGGACTTGAAGTTGGGTAACAACGTGTGGCTTTCCGCCTATGGGCCACATAGCTGGGACTATAGAGCTCGGGTCACCGATCAACAAACCAATCTAACGATTCCCAGAGGCAAGGCCACTGGCGGTTCAAGCGCAATTAATGGGCAGGTTCTGTACCGAGGGATACCTGAGGACTACGACAGTTGGGCGGATTTAGGCAACGACGAGTGGTCCTATACAAACGTTCTACCCTATTTTCGAAAATTAGAAACAGACCTGGACTTCGGTGGCGACTTCCACGGCTCAAACGGCCCAGTGCCAGTGCGCAGATATCCGAGAGGCGAGTGGATGCCTCATGCTGTAGCGTTTGAAGATGCTTGTTTGGCGCACGGGTTTCCTGCGGACGCAGATCAAAATCACCCAGAATCGACTGGAGTGTCTCCCAGGGCTAGAAATACTCTAGACGGCGTTCGCATCAGTATGGCTTTGGCATACCTGGACCCCGCCCGCCATCGGCTCAATCTCACGATCAAGGGCGACGTCACGTCGAGGAGGATTTTATTTGACGGCAGGCGCGCGGTAGCAGTTGAGGCAGAAAGCGGTGGTGAAGTATTCACTGTTGAAGGTGACCAGATCGTGTTGTGCGCAGGAACAATCGGTTCCCCTCAACTCCTGCTCCTGTCCGGAATTGGCCCCAAGGACCAGCTCACGTCATTGGGAATCGATGTGGTCCAAAATTTGCCTGGTGTCGGCCAGAACCTGAGGGATCATCCAACTGCATGTGTTCTGTTCCAGGCCGTTGGCGAACGCGCAGATGTGCAGGCTCCCGTAATTCAGGTGGGACTCCGTTACACCGTTGAGGGTTCCGATATTAGTAACGATATGCAGATCAGTCCTATGCTGATGACCAGCGAACACCGGCCGGCCCAAGTCCAAATCGATGATGAAAGGAACTACATAGGGCTGAGCGCCAGCTTGCAGCTTGCCCTAGGCGCAGGAGAGTTGCGGCTATCATCGAAGGACCCCAACGTGCAGCCGTACTTGGACTATAACTACTTCACCGAACCACTGGACCTCGAACGTATGCGCAAGGCGATCAGGCTTTGCGTAAGTCTGGCTGACCATGAGACCTTCAAGGACATTATTATTGACCGGGTAACTCCCACTGACGATGATCTTGTCGATGATGACGCTCTCAATGATTGGCTCATGCGCAACGTAGGTAGCTCACATCACATCTCAGGCACTTGTAAAATGGGACCAGACACGGATCCTATGGCGGTGTTGGATCAGTTCAGCTGGGTCCGCGGCGTTGAAGGACTACGTGTCGCGGACGCATCGATCATGCCGGACGTGATTAGAGCGAACACAAACGCCACCTCGATCATGATCGGAGAACGCGTTGCCGACTGGATCGCACAGGGGAAGTAGCTGGCAAGGCGGACCTTCTCACGACGTCAGCGACGATTCACGCTTCAGGTGTCCGTTTATAGCTCCAGTCCCACTGGAGTGTTGTAATCTCTTGCTGTGTTCTGTGCTTAAGAGACCTTGGTCAAATTGACACTACCTGTACTCATCACCACAGTCGCCGATCATCTGGTACAGGTTCCGTGACTGACTGAGAATGGTTTCTATCTGTTCATTGTCTTCCCGGCCAAGGGCAAAATCAAACACTCTGGCGTTGTCCGCTTGATGATCTGTCACCCCTAATCTGGCGCCAATGATCACTCCGGCCACTGCGGGGCGCTCCAGCATATAACGGACAGCTATGTTGGCGATGCTGACCCCATGTTTTCCAGCGACGTCTCCGAGGGTTGTCAGTAGATTCTGGAATAATTCCCAGCCGCCCCAAGCACTTATCATTTGCTTGTATTTGTGCAAGCTGGCCGTGTTCAGCGCTGCGCCGCTAGGGGCAGGTTGTCCCAGATATCTCTCTGAGAGCAAACCCCCGCAAACTGTCCCGTATGCCAGTAGCTTGATGTCATGTTCCTGACAATATTGCGCCATCTGGATCATTGGCCTGCGGTCGATAAGTGAGTACTGAACCTGATTGGAGACAACTCTGATCCCTTGATCCGTAATCTGACGAAGATGTTCGGTGTCGAAGTTGGTCAAGGCTAGGTGTCTAATTTTGCCTTCCTCCCTCAAACTAGCCAAATGAGTGAGGGCGTCCGTATATCGTGGGTCGTTGTAGTCCCACCAATGGAACTGAAGCAGGTCCAAGATTTCTACGCCCATTCGGCGCAGTGAAATGTCAACGTTGCGTTCGACTATCTGGCGCGTCATCGGCCCCGGATGAGGCACCCACTTGGTGAATGCCTGGATGCTAGAAGACGCAGCCTCACCGCGATGTTCAACCAGTTGGCGTCGGAACTCTCCAATAAAGTCTTCAGCTGGGCCGTAATGGTCAGCTAGGTCCCAGGTAGTGAATCCCGCCTCAAAGTAATCGAACATACTCCGGATGGCCATAGCAGGATCGATGTGTCCGTGTGCTCCGGATACCTGCCACATGCCATTCAAGATACGGCACACCCGCAGGTCAGACGTGAATTGGATCTGGCTTGAATCGGGAAAACTCATTCACGTCTCCTGCTGTGGTCCTTCAACGTGATTTTCTGGAAGCCGATAATTGCATCTGGTCCCTTGCCCTTAGATCTTGATGATTGGGCCCTGACTCGTCGGCAATTACTTTTAAGTTGTGAGATTGGCTCTGGGCGCAGGCTAGTCCAGGAACTCGACCCCAACGCCAATTATATCACTCTCAGTACGTAGAGGCCGTGAGTTCGAGTCTCCCCACCTTGACCAATACTGTCTGTCCGCTTCCCCTGTTCTACTGTTTCCGTTCTCTGCCACTCGAACCGATTGAGGCGCATTGCGTTCTAGCGTAGTTCGCCTTAATATTCGGAACTATCATGACTACTAACTACCCCCTCTTAAATCGCGTTATCAACCACGTTGATGAGAAGGCCATTGTAGTACTCGCCAGCGATCTGATCAGAATTCCCAGTTTCAAGCCCGACGAGACTCCAGTAGCGATTTTTCTTGCTGAATTTTTCCGCAGTCGAGACTATCGGGTCGAGTTACAAGAGGTCGAACCGGGGCGCTTCCAAACAATCGCGACATTGCCCGGAACAGGCGGCGGAAAGAGCCTGATGCTCAACGGTCACACCGACATAAACTCCCTGGGTCGGCGTTGGAAGCGCGACCCGTGGAGACCCAGTGTCGAAGGCGACCGCCTTTATGGTCACGGAGTCCAGAACATGAAGGGCGGTCTCGCGTCTATAATCATGGCCGCGGAGGCTGTGCGCCAGTCGGGTGTGTCTCTAAGGGGTGATCTGGTTGTGGCCTGCGTCGTCGGCGAGACCCAGGGCGGTGAAGGAACCTATCATTTGATGGAGACTGGGTTCAGAACCGATATGGCCGTGGTCGCCGAACCGTTCGGTCTTGGGAATCTGGCAACGGTGCACGCTGGCATCGTTCACATGGCAATCCACACTTACGGCGTGACAGGCCATATTCGGGAGACCGAGGGGCCAGTTAACGCCGTTCTGAAGATGACGAAGATTATCGACAGGCTCCAGTCCGTCGAGTTCACTCACGAACCTAGAGCCGACATGCCGTTGCTGCCCAGACTGAACGTCGGCAGCATCATCGGCGGCATTGGGAGCGAGTATGTGCTGGTCGAACCCCCTTATATCCCCGACCTATGCACCATCATGGTTGACGTCCACTTCGTCCCGGGCCAAACCGTCGAGTCGATTGTAACCGACATCCGCCGCGATCTCGACCCGCTTTCGGAGGATGACAGCGATTTGCGGTACGACATCGAAATTCCGGTGCCTTCGTCGTTCAAAGGCGGGCGGCGACTGGTCATGGACCCGCTCGACGTTCCCATCGATGAATATATCGTGCAAGCTGTGGCGCGAAGTCACGAGTTGGTCACCGGAAATCCGCCCAACGTAATTGGCTCCGTCTTGCCAAGCGCGTACTCTGCCAACGACACCTGCCATCTGTGGAACGCAGGCATTCCCTGCCTGATTTACGGCCCAGGCGTAGTCAGGGGCAACGAGGAGGAGGACGACAGCTACGCGATCATCAGTGAGATGGTTGATTGTGCGAAGGTCCTCGCTGTGACCGCCATTGATGTGTGCAATCTAGACAAATCGACAGGCTAGGAGGACGTATCATGAGCAGCTTTGAAATGAGCGTAGGCAACGCTGAGATTGTTGCCTTAACCGACATGAACTGTGCGTTCCCTACTCCGCTGCCCGAGCTTTGGCCCAACGTGCCTTACGACGCCTGGGAGCCGTTCAGGGAGATGTTTCCAGACACCTTCGAGGGTGAGAGGATGAGAATTGAGATTGGCTGTTATCTGGTCAGGTCTCAGGGTAAAACTATCCTCATCGACACAGGATATGGCCCCGGCCCGATTGACTATATCGGTGGTCTGCGAGGCGAACTGATGGCTGAACTCGCATCCAAAAGTGTCGATCTGGCTGACGTAGACACTGTGTTCCTGTCTCACCTACATATTGACCATGTGGGGTGGAACACCAGGGAGGAAAACGGCAAGCGTGTCCCGGCATTCCCCAACGCCCGATACGTTGTTCACCAGGATGACATCGACCACTTCAGCAGGCCCGATGTTCAGGCCGCTGGCCGCTATCCGTTCTACGACGAATTGGTTCAGCCGCTGGCGGACCTCGATGTATTGGACGGTCTTACAAGCGATGCCAACTTGACCGACGAAGTGAGAGCGATTCACACTCCAGGCCATACGCCTGGACATATGAGCGTCATGGTATCCTCAGGCGGAGAGCGAGCGATGATTCAGGGGGATGTTCTGATTCATCCGGCCCAGGTCACAGAGTTGGAATGGACTCCCATATTCGACGGAGACCCCAAAACAGCTATTAAGACCCGCCGAAAAATGCTCAATCAGCTAGAAGTGGACGGCACGACCGTTGTGTCTTGCCACTTCACCAAACCCGGATTCGGTCGCATTGTTCGCACCGACGGCAAACGATACTGGCAGGTCGGAGACTAACGGAGGAATCGCTATGGCAACTCAGGAACTCATCGGGCTAATCGACAGAGAAGAATTAGTCGAGTTGGGAAAATCGCTGGTGCGGATTCCCAGTTTCATTGGTGAGGAGACGCCGATTGCACGATGGGTCGCAAGCTATATGTCATCTCGCGGTTACGAAGTTGATCTTCAAGAGGTGGAGCCAGGCTGGTTTCAGACAGTGGCCACCCTCAAGGGTTCGGGCGGCGGTCGCAGTATCATGTTCAACGGTCACCTCGACAGCAATCCGCTGGCCACAGGTTGGGATCGTGACCCGTTTGACCCGTGGGTGGACGGCAACAGACTCTACGGCGCGGGAATCCGCAACATGAAGTCCGGCGTCGCCTCGATGATTCACGCCGCTGAAGCGATCAGAAAGTCCGGAGTGAAACTCAAAGGCGACATCGTGATCGCTTGTGTTCTGGCAGAGCTCCAGGGCGGCCTAGGCACCAAATATCTGATTGAACACGGTTACAAGACGGACGTGGCCGTCGTGACTGAGCCATACGGCGCTCATCACATCGTCACCAAACACGCAGGAATGGTCGACTTCGCATTGCACATCAAAGGGCGACATCCCGACACCAGCGACGTCAATGGCGTTGACGCCATACCACTGATGATGAAGGCAATCGCGGCAATCTACGACACCACTTTGACCCACGAACCGTGGGACATCGAAGGACTGCCGTGGCTCAAAATCGGGTCTGTTTTTGGAGGCAGGGGCGAATCCTACGATCTGCGCTCAGTCGCTCGCAACTCTGATCTATGCACCGCATTCATGGGCATCAGCACGGTGCCCGGAATGTCGGCTGCAACCATCAGACGCGACCTGGAGACGTCTCTCGACAAACTCAAAGCCGCCGACCCAGATTTCCAATACGAGTTGGTGAACCCAATTGAACGAAAGTTCAACACCTGGATTCTGGACCATCCTCCGATGGACATGCCTGTGGATGAAGAGATCGTCCAAACAATCGCTGGAGCCTACAGGCACGTAACCGGTGACGAGCCTCAGGGCATCGGCCTGCCTTCGTCGCCATTGAGCGCGAGGTACGGTGATGACGACGCCCACCTATGGACGGCTGGAATCCCTGCGCCTATTTATGGGCCTTCGGGAGGCACTTATGGCGAAGACTACACGCTAATAGACGAGATGGAGCTTTGTAGCAAAGTGCTGGCGTTGACGGCTTTGGATGTGTGCAGATGACCTTTCCCGTCATCGATATTACTCGAAAACTTCCAGCATCAGATCAGTGGGCGTTCCCCCATTGAGGTCGCTCAAATCCATCGAGCAGGCGGCCACGACAACAAGAAGCTCCTCCAGCGCTCTGAACTGGACGTAATCTCCAGGTTTTGCCACGGACTCTCGAACCTCCCAGCGTCCGTCCAAGTCTACGATAGGCGTGTTCTGAAACAGGTTCACTGGGTCTGGATTGCCGTCGACATCCACATCGAAATCCTTCAAAGTGGAGTTTAGATTGTCCCGACAACTGGGGTGGTTTTTCGCGCCCATCAACTCGTATAGGTTATTGTCGCAGGCAGGCATTAGGAGGTCATGGACGCCAACGGTGTCATCCTCAATCAAAAGCAACGGCCTCCGATGCGTGCTGTACAGCGGCTTCCCGACCTCTGGATACAGCCGCCCCAGACTCCTTAGAGTGTAACTCGGGGAAAGATACTCGTCACGAGAGCCAGGAATGAACGCGAAAAGGTCGCCGACCTGCTTTCCCTGGAGGCACGTGACCCTAACCCGTTGGTCGCGAAG
>Ga0310123_10003446_pt1 | contig 12250 bp, 11 predicted proteins | sample CB6_AW_1057_MG_FD_203505 | JGI IMG/M metagenome (GOLD analysis project Ga0310123, IMG submission 203505) | Marine microbial communities from Western Arctic Ocean, Canada - CB6_AW_1057 | ecosystem: Environmental > Aquatic > Marine > Oceanic | place: Canada: Western Arctic Ocean | collected... | reverse complement strand
AGCTGTTGTGCGATACCCGAAGCCTCTTCCACAATCCACAGGTCGCCGCGGTGGACAAGCGCAATCTGATTGCCGCCGGGTGACCAAGCGACGGTCTGGGGCTTCAGGCCAACCTCACCCGGGGCGGGGAAAACGGGATTTGTATTGCTGCCGTCTTGATCCATGAGCGCAAGCCGGTAGCGACTACTGATGCTCTCGAGTGGGTTGAGCGCCTGCAAAAATGCAACTCGGAAGCCTCTCCTGGATGGTGGCGAAACCACCGGGCTGGCCCACATGCCACTGCGCTCCGTAAGTGTTGCCTGAAAGCTGCCGTCCTGCGGAAGGGCGGAGAGGTCAAAAACTGGGCTATCCTCCGGCAACTCTAACCCGACCGGGCCCGCGTGGGTGACCGCGTAAAGGAAGTGGCTGTCAGGAGACCATGTCACTGACGGTATCCATACCCAATCCTTGTACGTCCGGTAATGTGAGAAGGCCGTTAAGCGTTGCTGTGTTGGGTGTTCGGGCTCGCTGATATCTATCAGACCAATAGCATCGGCTTGAGCATAGGCGAGGCGCTGGCCATCGGGCGCCCAGGAAAAACGCATGCCATACCATCCGTAGCTTCCGCCTGAGGATGGGTCCATAACTGTGGTCTGCTGGCCGATTTTGCCCGTCTCGTCGAAGGTAACCAGGCGTAGGTTATTGTGCGCCTGCCATCCGGGTGCGGTGCTCCGCGGCTCCCCGGTTGAGAACGCAAGCGTGCGCGCCTCCGTCGGCGACCAGGCTGCCCAGAGCACGTTTTCAGCTTGTAGAGTAAATGGCTCCGGCTGATTGGATGCGGTGGCCACAGCCCAGAGTTCGTTGAAGGCCGGATCATTATCATCCTCTTCGTCTTCGGCGGGTGTGCGCGTGTAGAGGAGATAGTCGGCGCCACCCGAAAGCTGGAATACGCGCCCGTCCAGTGCACCGGTCACGGTCAGCGGTTTGCGATTGCCGCTGGAATTGTGCATCATCCATGCGTTTCCGGAGGAAAGATACGCCAGCATGCCCTCAATTGGAATGACGGTCAGCGATGAATGTGCTCCAACCATTACGATTTCCGCCACCGGATCACTTAACATGGTGCGCCGTAGCACTGCTTTCGATACCTCCGCTCCGTCTTCCCTAACTATCCGGTAGGTAACTTCTTCTAGGCCGCTAGTGCCGGTCTGCAGCAAGCGTGTTTCGCCCATCGGCAGGCCCTCATTGCGCACTACCTGTTTCTCAAACGGTATCACAACCTCTTCGCTCTCCACATTTTCTTGCACGCGCGTGACTGAGATCTGCATACCGTCATTCAGTGTTGTGAATTCACTGGGAGAAACGCGGTCGAGCGTGCCTAGGATAATCTCAAGTTCGGAGAGAACATCGCGCACCACGCTGCCGGCAGTGGCCACCGTGGTGCTCTCGCCGTCATGTATTACTATTACCGAAACTTGGACCGGATCAGGCGTGCTGACCGGCTGACAGGCTACCAGCCAGAGCAGGGCTGCCAGCAGGTGCATCCCCGCGCAGCGCATGGGCTCAATCGTACCATATTTTTCTTGACGAAACCGGCCTGTCACGCTACAATCAAAATGCTCCCAGGCAGATCGCGGGCGGAACAGATCATGGGGCCGATGCCGGAGCATGCGGAGGGAGGTCCCTTTTTGTTTGCCTAGAGCAGCTGCCACGGAAGGATTATAATCAAGGTCTTAATCGATGGATACTACATCATTGAATGCGCAGAAACGCACAACTGTCCGCAAGGGGATGAACCAGCTCCGCCGCGATGGGTTTTTACCCGCTGTGCTCTACGGACCTGCGATGGAAGCGGTGCCGTTGCAATTGCAGGCGCGCGAGGCCGAAAAATTGCTTACTCGACTGCAGGGCACGGTTCTCATTGATTTACTGCTGGATGGGGAGAAACATACAGCCATCGTGCGCGAGTTGCAACGCGATGTGCTGCTCGGAGATCTGCTACATGTGGACTTCATGGCGGTGGCTATGGACCAGATGCTTACTATTACAGTGCCGATAACGCTGGTGGGTGCAGCCCCGGCGGCTTCCACGGGAGAGTATGCAGTCATGGCCGGCATCAGCGAAGTGGAAGTAGAATGCCTTGTGAGGGATATGGTTAACTCCTTGGAAATCAGTGTCGAGGCGCTGGATGAACTTGGTGACACTTTGACCGTGGCCAACCTTAACGCACCTCCCGGTGTTACCATTCTCTCCGATCCTGAAGACACCGTGGCTCGCGTGACTTACGCCGGAATTCTGGAGACCGAAGAGGAAGAAGAAGAAGCTCTGGAACTAGACGCCGAGGATGTGGAAGTGATTGAAAAGGGCAAGGTACCTGAGAAGGACGAGGATGCCGAGGCAGCTGCGGTGCAGCCGCAAGACGCAAAATAATTCTGGGGCCTCAGGTGTGTAGCCAGGCCCCACCGTACATTTGAAAAAAGCGACCGCGGGCATTGCTCCCGCGGTTTTCATTTGCGGAACCGAGTTATCTCAGACCTGCTGTCGCCAGCAGTTCCAGAGTGATGCGGGCGCTCGCGGCCCAGATGATCTACCCGGAGTATGGCCTGAAAAAGAAAACCGAGCGCGCGCATCCGTCGCGCGGGTTTTTGTAAGGTTTTCTGGTCAGGTTGTTGGGGTCAGCCAGCCAGGAGAGCGGTACGGGGAAAATAGTGTCTATCTCGTGCGGATTGACTCGAAATGGATACGCATATGGAATGGTACCCACGCCCGGGGTAACGTGCCAGCCAGTGACGGTGCTGTAAGGCGATAGGCATCCCAGTACGGTGACATCATCTGAGCGGAGGCCGATTTCTTCTCTGGCCTCGCGCAGAGCAGTTTCGGCGCGCGTGAGGTGGTTCAAAATAACCGCACCGCCGGGTAAAGCGACCTGACCTTTATGCTCGATCACCGTTTCTGGGTGGCGAGTTAGGAGCAGATGCTAAGCATCCTTCTCTTGATAGAGGGCCAGCAGCACGGCCGCCGCTCTTTCTCCCTCGGAAGGCTGAGGGCAATCGTCGGGCGGACGCAAGCGGCCGTGTAGCATCTCGGGCATTTTGCGCGGTATCACGTATTGGCGAGCTGATGCGGCGGTTGCTCTGGACAAAGAGCGCGGGCGAACACTAGGTAGCCCGTGTGAGCCACCATGCGGTCGGTTGGCCTGAAACGCGCCGGCACGGTTTTGTAATTGCGCAGCAATACCTCCAACACTTCTGTCATACCGAACGGATGGCGCTGCAACCCTGTGAGCAGTAAGATGACCTGATTGGTGGTGGGCAGCAGCGCGCCGAAAAAGGCTCCGCTCCGCAGCGCACGGTGCGCCTGCGATAGATAATCCCACGGATTGGGGACATCCAGAAAGAGTGCCGGGACATCGGTTTCATCGAATCCGTCCGCTATGTCGCGCGTTTTCAGCTTAACGCGCGCGGAAAGGCCCGTCAGGTCGAGGTTATGACGGGCGGTGTTCTGCATGTCCGAGCGCGCGTCGTAAGAACTCACACGTCCATCGGCTCCGACCGCGCGTGCCAGAGCGACCGTCAACGCTCCACTACCGGTGCCCGCCTCAATTACCTCTTGACCCGGCTCGATTGAAAGCTTCAGTAGTATTAATCCAATATCTTTCGGAAAAATAATCTGAGACTGGCGTTTTAGAGTGCGTGTAATTTCCGCGGTGGAGGGGGTGAGTAACACAAAATCTGCACCCAGATGAGAGCGAACGGTGCTACCAAACAGCTGTCCTAAAAGGTCTGCGTGCTGAATGACTCCGTTGTGGGTTTCTAGGCGTTCGTCGGGATGAATGCGGAGTATAAACGACTTCCGGTCGCGCATGCTGACCAGCTGGATCAAATCACCGACTGCCGCGGCATGCATGTCTTTTTCTCCGTCCTCGCTGAGCGCAGGCATTATACTACACGGATGTCGAGCGCTTATCGAGTGGGGATATAGTAAAATTCTCACTAGGCGGCAGCGCGGGCAGCAGCTTTCATGCGAATCATCTTTGGGTTTCTGGCAGCTTTATGCGTGCTACTGGTGGTCAGCGGCGTGGCTGGGGGGCAGCAGACCGAAGGGCCTTTTTACGAGGTACAGCCTGGCGATACCCTGTATTCCATCGCGCAGCAATTGGGGTCAACTATGCAAGCGCTGCAGGATGCGAACGGAATCGCCGACCCGTCCATGCTGGTGATTGGGCAGCAGCTGCTGCTGCCCGGATATGTGGGCATCACCGGGATGGTGCGCACGCGCCCGCTGCTGCCGGGAGAGAACCTGCGCATGTTGCCGCTGCAGCTGGGCAACGAACGTAGCACGCTGCTGCAGCTGAACCGGATAGTTAATCCGGCTGCACTTTACTTGGATCAGCCTCTGATTCACCTAGTGCCCGAACAGGCAGAAGCTGCGCGCACTGGTCAATTTGTGCTGGCAACCTCGGAGGACACGTTGCTTGGGCTTGCGGTACGCTGCGGACGTAACCCAGTTGAACTCTGGATGCTTAACGGAAGGCCCGCTCCCGGATCACTAGTTGTTGGTGATTTCATATTTCTTCCCAGTGAGTCTCCTCTGGAGGGTCTGCCTGCACCATTCGAGCAGATCAGCATCTCTCCAGAGCATCCGGGACAGGGGCAGCCAGTGGTGATTACGGTGATGGTAGCCGCTGGCGCGGCCGTGTCTGGACAGTTTGCGGAGGCCGATTTGCACTTCGCGGAGCTCGCAAGTGAACACATCGGATTGTTTGGAATCGATGCCATGACCGCTCCGGGTGTGTATCCCCTCGTTCTGCGAGCGCATACAGCGGAACGAGATTCTGTGGCACTGGAGATGCGCCTGCCGGTTTCCGATGGTGGTTATCAACTGCAGCGCATACACTTGCTGCCCGAGAAAGCGCAGCTGCTTCTGAATGAACAATCGCGTGCTCTGGAGGAAACAATTATCGAGAGAGCAGCGACTGGCTACAGCGCGGAGAAGCATTGGGAAGGCCGCTTCCAGTCGCCGATGCCGTCAGATCATATCACCGCCGGTTTCGGGTTGCGGCGTAGCTACAATGGCGGCACTTTCAGTACATTCCATAGTGGGATGGACTTTGGAGCTCCGGATGGTTTTCCCATCCACGCACCGGCCGCCGGGGTGGTGGTGCTCGCAGAAGAGCTGCGCATTCGTGGCAATGCAACCCTGATTCAACATGGCCTCGGGGTGTATACTGGTTACTGGCATCAGATCGGTTTGGATGTAAGCGTTGGGCAGCGCGTGCAGGCGGGCGAGGTGATCGGGCGCGTGGGCGAATCCGGGCTTTCAACTGGCACTCATCTACATTGGGAGGTATGGGTTAATGGAACACAAGTGGATCCGTTGGAATGGCTGCAACTGGAAATACCTGAGCGATGAAAGTTGACGGTAAACACTACCGTACCATCTGGGTGAAGCCTGACAATCAGCACGTGATTCAGACTATCGATCAGCGCTGGCTGCCGCATAGATTCGTGATTGAGAATTTGGAAACGGTTGAGCAGGCAGCGTGCGCCATCCGCGAGATGCACGTGCGTGGAGCTCCGCTGATAGGCGTTACCGCTGCGTATGGCATGTATTTGGCAGCGCTTGCGTCGTGCGATGAATCTGAGCCTGCCTTTCTGCTGGCGCTGCAGAATGCAGGGCAGCTGCTGCGCTCCACGCGTCCGACCGCGGTCAATCTCGCCTGGGCGGTGGAGCGGCAGTTGGAAGCACTGACGGCAGCCGGTGGAGATGTGAAGGCGTGCATCCAGTCCACTTTCGATGTCGCTGCAGCCACTGCAGACGAGGATGTAGAAAGTTGTCGTTTGATTGGTGAGCACGGATTAGACCTGATCAAGAACCTGAGTCAGAAAAAAGGCGGGGAGTCGGTGAACATCCTGACGCATTGCAACGCGGGCTGGCTGGCTTGCGTGGATCATGGCACCGCTACTGCGCCGATTTATCTTGCGCACGAAGCCGGACTGCCAGTGCATGTCTGGGTGGATGAAACGCGCCCGCGCAATCAGGGTGCGCGCATGACCGCTTGGGAACTCGGCCAGCACGGCGTGGCACACACTGTGGTGGCCGACAATGTGGGCGGGCACCTGATGCAGCACGGCCTGGTTGACATGGTTATCACCGGCAGCGACCGCACGCTCTACACTGGTGATGTGGCTAACAAAATCGGCACTTATCTTAAGGCGCTCGCTGCGTATGACAATGATGTTCCTTTTTATGTGGCGCTGCCGTCATCCACGTTTGATTGGGAGCATCGCGATGGTGTTGCACAGATTCCCATCGAAGAGCGTGATGCATCGGAGGTGAAAACCATTCGTGGACTGAGCGAGGGCGAAATCCGCTCGGTTCTGCTTACTCCGGAAGAGAGCCCGGCGGCAAACTTCGCCTTCGATGTTACCCCGGCGCGGTTAGTGACGGCACTGATAACTGAGCGCGGCATGTGCCCGGCATCCGAGCAGGGCGTTCTCGGCCTTTTCCCGGAGCGGTCAGCGGGCAAGGCGTGATGGCTGTGCTGTTAGAATCACAAATCACTGCTGGTAAGCGGATGACTCAGGTGGCGGAGGTCTCCGGCCTGCCGCAGGCTGAGCTGGTGCGCTCGATGCTAGAGGCGTCCGGGCTGCGCGTTGAGATTCTCACCTCTGGGGCTGGGATAGCTTATGGTGTCACGGTAGGCGCACTGGCGCGCGTGCACCTCTTTGTCGGATGCGAGCACGTGCAGGAAGCGCGCCGGCTGCTGGCCAAATTCTGGGAGGAATGTTTGACAGGGTCGTAGTAGAAAACGTATAATACCTTCAGTAAGAATTCCTGATTTGCCACGCTTAGAATCCCCGGTGACACAAGTGCAGAAACAATCTGCAACTGATTGGGTGGAGTCATTTTCGCTCCAGCCCGATGACTGCGAATATCTTGCTAACCTGCTGCTGGAGGCTGCAACCCCGTGGAGCACTGGGCAGGTCGCGTTGGCGTTGCTGGAGCGCAAGCTGACTCAGGAGAAGACTGCGCAACAAGAGATGCGGCGCGGTAACGATATAGCGGCAGTGTACCGCCCCGAAGAGAATTATGGACTGGGACAGGTTCTGTACTTCCCGGTTCTGGGAGCTATGCATGGCGAGGTGATTTCTGCGCGTGCTGGCTCCAACCCGGCAGATGGAGATTTCCGCGTGATTGCGGTGGCCTGCGATGACAAGCGTACGCGGGAGTTCGCCAGTGCGCTGCCAGAGCATGCGCTCACCGTTGACCCTCTGGGCTTAGGTGAAGCCGTGTTCGATAACCACGACGAATTCGCGCAGCAGTTGCTGCGCGAACATGGTGCGGAGTTGCAGGCGCATATCCAAAAATACCTGCCATCGCGCGGCGACTTCGTATGTTTGGCCGGCCACTGGTTCCCGCGGGAATTGTTGGCCTACATTAACAGCGGACATTTGAATCTGGTCGAGGCCGCGCTGGATGTCTCTGGTGGAGGTCCGCTCACGCCCGAGGAGATTCTGATGCAGCTGGACATCGATGAGGAGGGCGATCAGCAGCTGATGCTCTTCTCTCTGAATTATGCACTGAAGCAGGATGAGCGCTTTGACGAGGTCGGCCCGGTCGGAAAAATATTTTGGTTTCTGCGGAGTATGGAGCCGCCAGAAATTGTTTGCCCGCCTGATCGGCTGCGCTGCCGGTCGGTGGAAGCGGGGACGTACGTGCTTACCCCCGAGCTGGAGGAGCTGGCGCGGCAACTGCATGACGAATTCAGCCCGCAGCCTGAGGCTCATGCGGCGGAGGGTCCGGTGGAGCTAGTGCTTACCTATCCACATTTGCGTGCTGGCACGCTTCCGCTGGGACCGCATATGGCGCATATTTTCCCGTCCGCGTTGATATCTCCGCGTATTAAAATTAGTCTTCGCGACGCGGTCTCGAGTGATCAGCTGCCTGGATGGGTGGTGCAACGTGAACGTTTTGTCTCGGGCCTTGGCCCGCTTTACGAAAAATATACCGTCCCAGCGGGTGCGTGTATCACGCTGCTGCCGGGCGCGGATGCGAGCGAGGCCATGGTGCGTATTGAGCGGCGCAACGCGGTCAGAGAGTGGGTGCGCACGGTCTCGGTCTTGGACGCCGAACTGCGCTTTGGCCTGAGCAAACACACAGTCGGGGTATATTATGCGGAGGAGCAGATTGTCATGGTGGATGATGTGGATGCGGTGGAGGCCGTCTGGCAACGGCTGCAGGAGACGGGGGCTACGCTGGGTCAGACCGTGCTTTCAGTATTCCACGAGCTGATGAAACTTACCCCGCAGGGAACGGTGCACGCCAAGACGCTGTACAGCGCTGTCAATGTAGCCTGGCGAACCCCTCCTGAGCCGGTCTTCGCCGAGTTGCTACAGTGCTCCTGTTATCAGCATGTTGGCGACGCCTACTGGCGCCATGATTCGGACACGTAGGCGTGTGAGGCCGAAAGAGAATTACCTGTCCATGATTGAAGCCCCCACTCCTGCTCCTAGCCTGCCGGCAATGCTGCGCCTGACGCTGCACACGCGTTTCCATATAGATTTTGACTGGTGGGAACGTCACGGTCGCGAAGACCGCGTTTATCTGCGCAGCCACCTGTGCGAAGAGCATCGCCTCGAGTTCGGTTCAGAGGAAGATGGTGACGACCGGCTGCTGGACTGGGTGCATCCGCTCACGGCGCAGGTGTCGCGCCTCGACAGGCTGCATTACACGTTGCGAAGTCACTGTGCCCAACAACCTGAATTCTTGACGAAGCGTACTACGATGGTGGATACAGTTTTCCGCGTGTTTATCGCCAACGGCAATCATCCGCTTACCGTGTTGGAGCTGGCCGCGTGCATCGGCCGTGAGGGGCAAGAAAAAACCGTTTTGCGCACTCTCGCCGGACGCCGTGTCTATAAGGGGCTGCGCCCGTTGCACTCGGAGGCGGGTATTGATGACGGAACCACATGAATCAGGCCGCAATGTTCGAGGTCAGCTTAGAGCGTAATCAGGGTTTAATTGTCAAGGAGACCTACGGTATGACGCACGCTGAGAGCGTGCCGCAGCTGTCTTTTGCGAGCAATTGCATGAACTGGATACTCGGCCATTTGGCCGAGTATCGCGATGCACTGCTGGGCTGGGCCCACCAAAAAGGTTCGCCTGAGCTCAGCTGAGCGCGAATTGTATGTTCGGGGCTCTGTGCCCATTACTCCCGAAAGCGAGTCCGTTCCTCTCGAACGGCTGCTGGCAGCGCTGGCGGGAAGCTTCGACGCGCTCAGCGGCTGGCTCCATAGTAATCCGGATGGTCTGTTGGAAGAGACGCCGGATGGACTAGGTCTCAGTTTCGGCGCGACCGTGGCGGAAAACTTCGCCCTGTTGTGCTGGCACGATTCACACCATGCCGGCCAACTAGCGGTGCTACGCGAATTGGCACTCTCTCCCCGGGGTGAGTAGCGTACTATTAAATAGCAGCATTTGGGTCCCGGTCATGTAGCTATGTCCGCCCTTGGGTTGCCCGTTTTTTCATGGGCTACATTACATCCGATGTCGTCATGTGTCGCCTTTGTGGCGCGCCGGCACGCAATACTCTGGAACTACCATACTGGAATGAAGCTTTCTGAACTACTGGCGCTGACTCTGTCTGTAGGGGCATTGACTGCCAATCTGGAGGGATTGTTTGCAGCCGATCGCGGTATGTGTCCGAGAAATGAGAAGAGATAGAATGAATATGTTGCTGTAGGATCTCCCAGTGTTGTTTAGAATTCTTGCAGCGGACGCGCTTAACGACATATGTATACTTGGAATCCCGAAATCTCATTGCTCAAAGGGTGTTCTCGATTGTATGTTTGGTTTTTTGTGCGGGCGAGTGCCGTGTTGCGGCCGAGAGGGTTGTATACTAGGGTTTGACGGAGCACAATCCCGTGAAAAGGAAACTTGAGAATATCAGATAGGTCTTAAACGATAAGGGCCAGAATGTCCGACCACCTAATTGAGACAAGCTCATGAAACTTTACGCGGAAAGAACTTTCCGTATTGATACGGAAAACGCGTTCAGGATAGGGCCACATATTGCGCGTGTGGAACAGGAACTCGGTGCTGTCACAAAGCTCAATATTGGTGAACCGGATTTTCCTGTACCGACACACATCAAGGACGAGATCAAACGACAGCTAGATCTAGACAATACTCATTACTGTGACCCAAAGGGCATAATCACCTTGAGGCAGGCCATCGCGAAACAGGTCGGCGAAACACGTGGTTTGGAGGTTAGTCCGGAAAGGGTTGTCGTATTTCCCGGAGGTAAACCTCCTATCGGGTTCGTCCAACAGGTCTACTGCAGCCCCGGCAACGAGGTGGTCTATCCAAGTCCCGGATTTCCTATATACGAGTCATTCATTCACTATGTCGAGGGGCTGCCGATGCCTCTGCATCTGGACGAATCATCCAATTTCACTTTTACACCTGACCAGCTTTCCGAGCTGATCACGCCTAGGACCAAGCTGATATATCTGAATTTTCCGTCAAATCCGACAGGTGGAGTAGCATCACCAGAACAGTTGGAAGAGATTGCCACAGTCATACTGGATCGCTGTCCTGTGGAGGTCAGGGTGTATTCCGATGAAATCTATGAAAACATCATTTTTGATGGCAATATCCACCATTCCATTGCTTCTGTGCAGGGTATGGAAAACAGGACCATCATTGCAAGCGGATTCTCGAAAACCTATGCTTGGACCGGTGGTCGGGTAGGGTACGCAGTTTTTCCCACTGAGGAAGAAGCGGACGTCTTCAAGAATCTGAACATCAATTACTTTTCCTGCGTACCGCCATACAATCAGGAAGCAGCCAGGGTCGCACTCGAAAGCCCTCTTTCTGTACCTGCAGTGAGCAACATGGTTGAAACCTTTCAGAAGCGCAGAGACGTTGTCTGGGAAAAATTGAATCGGATAGACGGAATCACGTGTCAGAAACCTGGTGGTGCTTTCTACCTCTTCCCCAACATCAGTGGAGTCTGCGAAAGCATGGGCCTCATTAATCATCACCAGCAAATGGATGCACTAGATAGGGAACAGACGTCGCCGTCAGGACTGTTTCAGATGTTTGCGCTCTATCACCACCGCGTGGCTGTGCTCGATCGACGTTCCTTTGGCAGGTTAGGTTCGGAGGGAAAACATTATGTCCGCCTGTCAACGGCATCTGATCTGGATGTGCTCGAGGATGGTATCCGTCGTTTGAATGCCGCAGTGGAAGATCATGAAGGAATGAAACAGTTCTTAGCCGCGCGACCTGATATCCAATGACACTCAATTGGGAGAAAACCTTATTAACACTCCGGGCGAATTGGTAACTGGACGCGTACCCGTGCGACCTTTGACGCGCATTCAGCAAGGCCAGACTTCTATGTCGGCTGACTTGCCATCGGGCTTAGTACCGTTTTGCGTTAGGGTATTCACCCTCACTAATTCGTCGCGTTCCTGCGTCTGCAGATGTGTGTTTTACACTTAGTGATTGGATACCGTCACCAAGGGTAATTCTTCCGAACAGCCATGAGACCCCCAGCCGCTGTAATCCTGCTTGCTTCCGTAATTCTGTCATCATGCGGCCCACCCACAGAAGAAGTTACAGAGATGTTTACGCGCATGGAAGCGGAAGAAATGGCAATAACTATGGTGGCTGAAACGGCAGAAGCCGAGGTCAAGTTCATTCTTGCACTAGAGCAAACCCAGGCGGCCCAGCCGACTAGTACTGAGGTGGCTAGCGTGACCATGACGTCTTCTCCGACCGCCACGCGAATATTGAAACTTTCGCGGACAGTGACTGCGAGTCCGACCAGTACTACCGCCCGCACCCCAACTGCTACGACTATCGGCACAGGCACTTCAGCGGCAAGTGATGTCTCTTTACCAGTGGGGCAGATATCTGTCGGCAACGGCAACCTGAGGTCAGGGCCCGGCACTTCTTATAACGTTCTGGCCCAGCTGCCCATTGGCACGGAGTTAATTCTCCTGGAAAGGACTGACGATTCTGAATGGCTCAGGGTTTCAGTCGTGACAACCGGACAAGATGGCTGGGCGTCGCTAACGATTGTTGAAATGGACGTTGAAATTGAGCAGCTTGACGAAGCGGAAGAGATACCGCCGTTGCCTACCCCTGAGCCCACGGCCACTACCGCTCCTGTTGTTACCGGAAGCGCGCAGTTCGGTCTAGGCGGTCAGGTAATACACGGCGGTTTACTGGCGCTGGACAAGATGCAGGCGATGAAAAT
>Ga0310123_10003443_pt1 | contig 12261 bp, 12 predicted proteins | sample CB6_AW_1057_MG_FD_203505 | JGI IMG/M metagenome (GOLD analysis project Ga0310123, IMG submission 203505) | Marine microbial communities from Western Arctic Ocean, Canada - CB6_AW_1057 | ecosystem: Environmental > Aquatic > Marine > Oceanic | place: Canada: Western Arctic Ocean | collected... | reverse complement strand
TCGAGAGTGTAGTCCACCCACAGATAGAATTTCTACATCCCACCCTTTGGATTCAAGCATTTCAACCATCCCAGATAGTGCCGTAGTACGACGGTTTTGCCGCTCTTCAACCTCTACGATAATAGGCAGTATCTGCCGCATTGGAGCAACTTCTTCAATCAAGCCAATCAGTCGCGTGGCACCGAAAACCAACTCCTCGTCAATGGCATCCAATCTTGTTAGAACCCGGCTTAATTCTACTGAGCGACCTTCTTCAGACCACTGGGATGAGGCTCTCTCTGCTGCGAGAACCCACGGTCTGTTACGGCGCAGTAAACCATTGAGGTCTGCCTGTACCGCATCGACCTGTGCCGGGTCTGCCAATCTTGAAATAAATTCACCCCGTTGGTCAGCCCACCGGTCAGGCAACGCGTCAATTCGCCGTTTCAATTTCTTACCTTGTTGGGCTTTACGCTCAAGGTGCAACATTTCCTCACTGGCATCATCACCTGATGGAGCCGTTACATCAAATCCGCTGCGTCGGAGTTCGGTGACTCGTTCTGCAAACGCCTCTCCACCCCCGCTCATCAGCCGCGCCTCCCTCCGGGGAGGCGTGTGTATCTATTCAACCTCCGCTGACAAATCCTGCCTTTGCGCCTCCCGACGGCGATTTTAGAGGGGTTGCGAAACAGGCCGCCCGCCCTAACGGGCGGCGATGCGCTCAAAAGGCTGTTAATTCGCCTTGGGGCGATGGACCCAATCTCAATCAGCCTAACGCTATTCTTTTCAGCGGCCACAGGCGCAGTAATTTGGTGGTTGATTCAGACCGAAATAGGTCTGCGTCAAATGCGGGAAGAATCGGAAGCTAACCACGCTCAGACAACCTCGGCTCTGACCTCTCTCACGGTAAGATGCGCTGACTTTGCTGAGAGCGCAGAAGCGCTACAACGAGCACACCCGGGGATGGCGGGAATAGTAGAAGCCCATCGAACGCTCGACAGGCTAGACTCGGCTCTACTAGGGGATGGTGAAGCCGGAGATGTAAGGGTCGCCGCTGCGGGGACCCTATCCTGTGTCCGCTCATTGCTTGCGGGTAGAGATGGAGAAGGAGATATCACTGCACCCGAATCTGCTGATGTAGGGTTGCTTGCACTTGTAGAGAGGGTGAAGGGTACCTTTGATGGGGTTGGACTTTCAACACCTGAACTTGGATTGTCAGAATTAGAATGCCGACGCATGGGTGAACTTGCATTCATCATTGGTGAGAGGAATTGGGCCAAATCATGCTATGACGAGGCGGCCCGCATTGCTCCTAAGCAGGCGGTCACCCTCGCCAGCCTTGCATTGTTGGCCCGCGATGCTGGCGACGAGGTAGCACTACGTGCACATATTGAGAATCTACTAGAAATCCGTCCAGACGACGAAGAACTACTGCGCGACCATGCACGACTGCTGAGTAGGCTCGGTGATCCTGAGGCAGAAAAGGACCTACGGCGCCTTGAGGCAATGGGGGTCGAGACCGCCGAGGACAAGAGTATGCTAGCAGGTCTTGCCGAGCGCTCAGGAGATATTGATGGCGCACTAGAGGCAGTTGAGCAGGCACTCAGCGATTCACCAACCATTACTGATTGGGTTCGCAAGGCGAACCTTCATTTTGAGAGGGATGAGCCGGGAAAAGGGCTGGCTGCGGCTGACGAAGCATTGGCGTTAGACAGGCAATGTGGAGGGGCATGGGCCGCAAGGGCTCGGATTCTAGAACGTGACATCAATTCCCATGATGATGCGTTGAAGGCTTGCATTCACGCCGTCGCTCTTGGCGAGCCACTTCAAATGTTGAAGGTGGAACTACTGCAAAAAGCCGGTAGAGATGACGACGCGCTCGATGCTCTCCGGCAGGCATTGGAAAAGTCACCAGATAACCCAACCATTCGGGCCAGCCTCGCTTTGAACCTGCATCAGGGAGGCGCAACAGCAGAAGCATTCGCATTGCTGGACGCAGCGCCCGCAGCAGCATGGAATTCACCTGAGATGTACATTCAGAAGGGTAGACTGATTCTAGCGGAGGCGGACCGTTGCCGAGACGGTACTGGTGAGAAGGACCGTGCCTTGCTTTCAGAGGCTTCACTCGCCTTCGAGGCAGCATTGGGAATTGATCGTGAGAATGGAGTAGCATGGCTTGGCACCGCGCGCATCCAAAGGATGCAAGGGGAACTTTCCGAGGCGCAGATATCGCTCGCTCGTGCGCGGCGCTTGATTCCAGACGAACCATTGATTTCAGCGGAGGAAGCACTACTTGCGCTCGACGGTGGTGACGTAGAGGCCGCTTCACGACTAATCAGCGAAGCAGACGTACGCGAGCGCGACAACCCTGTAATCGCTTACGTGAAGGGTGTAGTCAACGCACGTCGAGGCTTGCTCGACGAAGCGTGCAAACAATTTGATGACATCCTCCTCAGCGACCCCGGCCATGTTCGGGCGCGATTGAATCGCGCTACAGCAAGGATGTTACTCGAGCGTCACGACGAAGCCCTTGACGACACCAATGTGCTATTGTCTGACCACCCAGAACTTGACCTAGCGAGACTTCGTAGAGGTGAGATTCTGATGTCACTTGGAGAATGGCAAGAGGCCGAGAAATGCTTCCGTGAAATTCTTGATAAGAATGGAGCCCACCCACAAGCCCTCACTTGCATGGGTGGTTGCATGATTGCACAGGAACGCATGTCAGAGGCAGAAGGGCCGCTCAATGAGGCGATTAAGCTTGACCCCAGTCATTCGGAAGGATGGTATCAGCGCGGCTTGCTTTACCTTGCCTTTGAGAATATTGACAGCGCACTTACTGACTTTGAAACAGCGGTCAGGACCGATGCCGCCCACCTCAACTCATTGCTGAGAATTGCCGCCATTCATCATGGCAGAGAGGATTGGGACAAAGCGGAGAAAGCATGGAGGGGAGTCCTCAACATTTCAGCAGATAGCAAACTTGCCCGCCGCCGCCTGGAAGAAGCGACCAGCGCAATAATCGCCGGCGAGGACAATACCGTTCTGATGCTGAAGGTCGATGGTAGCAGCGAGGCAGAGGTGCCTGTAGAGAAATCCGAACAGGAAGAAAATGAAGACGAGGAGAAAGACGAAGGCCTCGAATTCAGCTTCGGAGAGTTCTGAGCCAAGATTGAAGCCACCCCCCCGCTCTTACCGATGCATGAGCCGAGGACTTGAGCCCGGAGAAGCGGCGCAGTCATTTGAATTACCCAATGCCAACCAGTCTGTAGGCGGTAGTGACCTTGCCTTGTCAGATGTGCTGACCGACGTCGGTGCTGTGGTGATGTTCACCTGTAATCACTGTCCGTATGTTGTAGGTAGTGAAGCAAGAATAGAGCAAATGGCTGCTAAAGCCCGTGCGGCAGGGCTTGGATTCGTCGGTATCAATTCAAATGACCCAGTGATGTACCAAAGCGACGATTGGAGCCACATGGTCAAACGTGCAGACACGATGAGTTACCCATACTTGCACGACGCTAGTCAACAGGTCGCATCTTCATGGGGTGCTGAGCGCACCCCGGAATTTTACTTGCTAGCCGGGGACGGCACCGTTACCTATCGCGGCAGGTTGGATGATTCCCCACAGAACCCGCGCATGGCATCTACAGCAGAACTGTCTGACGCCATTGACGCCATGTTGGCCGGGTCTTCACCACAGGTCACAAGGACCGATAGCATAGGCTGTTCAGTGAAGTGGAAGTAATCAGTACTGCTCAAGAACCAACTCAGTAGTGGTGCTGGCTATCTCGGCCGGTGCCGTCAGCCACATTCTGTCAAGCAGTTGTCGTAGGGTCACAGTATCATCGACGTGTACAACAGCCACAAGGTCAGCATCTCCACTAATTTCGTAGATGCACTCGACACCAGGCCAATCAGCAAACTCTCCTGCAAGGGTACCAATTTCTGCCCCCGGGCCGACCTTCATGCGAACCAGAGCGGTGAGGCCAATGCCAGTTTCTCGAATGGTATAACCACGAATTATGCCCTCTTCCTCAAGTCGACGGACCCTTGTGCGGATGGTTCGCTCTGAGACTTCAACTTCCTTAGCTAAGTCTACGTAAGACTGGCGGCTGTTGTTTCGTAGGGCGGTCAAAATTGCTCTGTCTGTCTCATCAACGGAAGGCATGAGCGGCCGCTCCCGACTTCCGGTTATCAACCCTCCCCCTTCCCCAAGTCAGCATTATTACGGGTGAATACCCCCGAAAGTGGAAGGATTCTTATTATCTGGCCGAACAGATAAATCATCATTATTGTGCATTTATTTGGTAATACAAGCCAATTTTTGTTCCGCTACATTGACAGGCGGCTTGCAGGTCGCAGCCAACGTAGAGGGGCTCAGATGTCCAACTTCATCACCGGCTTGGCTTCGAGAATGATTCTCGACTCACGGGGGAATCCTACCGTCGAGGTGGATTGCTATGTCGGCGGGATGCTCGCAGGCAGAGCTGCCGTTCCTAGCGGAGCGAGCACTGGTTCACACGAGGTAGTGGAACTGCGCGATGCCGATATGAATCGCTGGATGGGCAAAGGTGTCGATACGGCGGTTGAGAACGTTCTCGTTCAAATCCAGGACGCGCTAGTCGGAATGCCTGTTGATGACCAGCGGGTTATTGATGAGATTCTACTTGGGTTAGATGATTCACACAACAAGGCGAATATCGGCGCCAACGCAATGCTTGGGGCCTCACTTGCCTGTCTACACGCCGGTGCGAACTCCCACCAACTGCCACTTTGGCGCTATGTTGGGGGCTTGTCTGGTGGTTGCCTTCCAGTACCGCTGATGAATATCCTCAACGGCGGAGCGCACGCTGAGAGCAACGTCGATGTGCAGGAGTTCATGGTTGTACCTCATGGATTCGACCATTTTCCTGAAGCGCTGCGAGCAGGCGTTGAGACCTACCATTCCCTCAAGTCGTTGCTGAAAGAGCGTGGATTGCTCGGTGGAGTAGGTGATGAGGGTGGATTTACCCCCAACCTGCCGAAGAACGAGGAAGGACTCGCGTTGTTGGTGCAGGCCATCGAGCGTGCTGGCTATTCGCCGGGAGAGCAGATGTCAATTGCCCTCGACGTGGCAGCTGCCGAATTCCATGAGGCGGACGGATACCACATCGATGGACAAGTGCTCGACGGTGAAGAGTTGGGTGCATTGTACTCCGGTTGGCTTGATGAATACCCAATAGTATCGATAGAGGACGCCTTTGGCGAGGATGATTGGGATTCCTGGGTCGCTTTCAACAAGCGTGATGGTGGCAGAGTTCAATTGGTCGGAGATGACCTATTCGTCACCAACGTAGGCCGCCTTGCTGACGGCATTGAGATGGGGGCGGCCAATGCCATTCTCATCAAACCGAACCAGATAGGAACTGTGACAGAAACGCTGGAATGTATTGAGATGGCCAAGGAGCACTCGTATGGCACAGTCATCTCACACCGGTCTGGAGAGACCAGTGATGACACGATTGCAGACCTTGCTGTTGGCACTCGGGCCGGACAAATCAAGACCGGTGCACCGGCTAGAAGCGATCGCACTTCGAAGTATAACCAATTACTGCGAATCGCCGAGGAGTGCGACGAATACACCCAGATGTTCTGATACGCCGTGCTCGTTCCGGTCGCTTTGAAATAGGTCATGCTCGTGGCACATTTCCCGGATGCACAGGTAGCAAAGCCCGGTTACGCGATGGACTGCAAATCCATTTTACAGGGGTTCAAATCCCCTCCTGTGCTCCATTACTCTCCTTCATCCCACGCGATATGCTCGCCCGCCTCATCATTATTTTGAGCCATGGTGAATCCAGCAGCAGAAAAGTGCTTGACCACATCTGCAGCGACTCCCTCGGCTTTTTCGCTCTCGCGCCGCAGTAATGTGATGCGAGGCGGCGGCACCTCTGCACTCTCAACATGGCGGATGAACAGGCGATAGTCACGAGCGTGTTTGGCGTAGTGGGTTAACTTGGATGGTTTGCGAAACAACATGCCAATTGTCCGGAGGATTCGGTCTATTGCGAGCATGAGTTGGATTCGTAATGGTAGTGAGGCAACATCGCTTCGCCACAGCCAGAGTCTAGACCATCGCCTACTTCTCGGGATAAGTTCGAACCCACCGGCCACCAATGCAGCCGCCATTGCAGCATCTCGGGTGAACGAGATCAGAGGTCCGCGGACTACGTTGATTTCTTCCACGCCTCCACCAGACATTACCTTCGAGAGGTCGACTTCGGGCATGACTGAACGGCCGTGTAGGATGGGGTCTTGCCGCCATCGTTCCCAGCCACTTTGGACAAGGGTGTGGCAATGGCCTCGGCCTCGGTGGGCAGGGTCAACGACTACCGTTGCCAGTTCAATCGCCCGACCAACTCTTCGCAACTCGGCATAACCAATTGGCATTCCATCCTCATGGATGACCATCTTGGCCATTTTTGGTAACCGCTTCGCTTCCGCTTCTGCACTGCGTGAAGTCCGAAGGTCTGGGTGCGCCTCAAGCATGCTGTACAGCCACTCGGCAAGGCCAGTATCAGTCGTCATCATCACTCACCACGAGGTCCTTCCACATCGAGCGGTGTGGCCCGATGCCTGTTATCTCGTACTCATCGTCGATGATGGTCCAACTTTCACTTTTGTAGAGGGCAATGGCACCGAGTCGGGCTTGCAGCCACCCGCTCTTTGCGCCCCAGTGGCTGATTGCAGTACCTTCCAATGCGCAGACCAATCCCGCTGCGAGGCCCTGTCTGCGCCACTCATCGAGCGTCCCCATCTGACGGATTTGCACAGCAGGGCGTAAATCCACTGCGCCAGTTGAGGTGAGAGGCGTGAATGCTGGGCATACTGCAGCACCGGGGCCAGCATGGTCGGCAGTTGAGCCATCTGAGTCATCAGGGATTAGATGGATACGGCCGATGGCGACAACCGTCCCTTCGTCAGTTTGCCACCAGGCATGGATGGCCTCAGCATCGTCTGCTAGTCTCTCCGCGCCCGCGGGGAAGCCCAACGGTTCGCGTAGAGTGGCGTAGCGGCAGGTGAAGTATGCCTCTGGGACCGATATGCCCGGAAGGGCGACTTGCAAAGAGACCCCCTCGCCCATGTTGAGACCAGACACGCAGCCCCACATCAAACCTCAGCACGACTGTTCCCTAATTGACGAATGAACCACAGATTGCCCGGCCTTTGAATCGGTCTAAGCCTGAGATATTGCGTGTATTCAAATAGGGCCAAAGTCGACGACGATTGTATGAGAATCAAATTCACAACATCTGCAAGCTTCCCGGATGGAAAAGAGGGAGCAAAACCGAACGAAAACCCGGAATGGAGGTATCTACAATGACTGAGAAATTGGTAACTGTGGAGATTGCTGACCAGTCTGGGCACACCACTGCGCAACTGACGCCGGCAGAGGCCGTCGAAGTAGTGCAGCAGAATGCGGATGCATGGGTGTTCGCGAACGACCGCTTGGTCCAGCCTAATGAGCTGGCCAACGCCGACTTCGCTGACATCGACACTGTTCGCATCGTGCCCGGATTGGTTGGTGGCTCCCAGTGAGTCGGTACGCGGCTTAGGCCGCGGACCACAACAACCGCCGGAAGACCGGCCACCCTCGATTACAGGCCCTGTCCACCCGCTGGGTGGACGGGGTCGCCAAACCGGCGTGTGAATCGTCGGCCTCAAATACCCCCGTGTAAATGACAATGAAGGTATGACCATGACTAAGCAAAATAAACCACTGAACTTTCTCTTCATCGGTGCAGGAGGCATCGGTAGCCAATGTATCGCCCAACTAAGCCGGGCCCTCGCTTTTGGAGGCCTGGCCAAGCAGGTTGGCGGTGTTCACATCCACCTAATGGACGCAGACCTCGTTGAGCAGCGCAACCTGCCGCACCAACCATACAGGCAAACTGAAGTCGGTCGTTCCAAAGTGTTCGCTGCCATTCAGGACCCAATAGCAGCAGGCGTAATCAAACACGGCGTTACATTCTTCCCAATCCGCAAGAACTTCCGAGAGGGCTTCGACCTCTCACCGTTTGACTTGGTCGTCATCGCTGTCGACCGCCCCGAGCCGCGCGAACTCGTCCATAAGGAAGCGAAGACGTGGCTTGACCTTCGGTGCCGCGGTGGTGGCTACATCGCTCTTGACTACCTCACCGACCCCGCATCCATCGACCTACTACCAAAGCAGAATGGTGCCCAATCATGTCAGTTACCTGGAGCGATTGAATCTGGCAATATCCAATATGGTTTTGCCTTCGCAGCTGCTCACGGCGCTGAGTGGTGTTTGCAATGGGTGCGCAAGCAATTGGGAGAGCCCACACAGACTCCACCCGCGCGCATGTTCTGGCCATCAATCGGCGAGATGGCGATGCCAAACCCACAGGAGGAAGAAGAGTGAAGCAAGAAGAACCACGGCGCAAGGGCCTGTTACGCAAGATAGCGGCTGCCCGTAGCCAACCACAACCGCTGCCCAAGGAGGCGGTGGAGCCGCTGTTGCATCCATTCGACGATGTACGAAGAGCGCTTGTCGAACGGCGTTTCACTGCTCCCGAGGTAGTGGAGAGCCTCGCCGCGCTTGGCTTGGCCGATCACTGGGAAGACGTGTACGATATTTCGTATGCGATGGGCCTAGAAATCAGCCTACTATTCGACGCTGAAAACAGCGTATGGGTAGATATCGGCAGACCTGGAATGGTACGGCTGTCACCACCTAGTGGTGCATTGTTGCCTTTCCGACTATGGGTTCACACCCACCCACTGACTGCCTACTGGTCGGCCACAGACACTCACACACTTGCTACAGTTACGCCGATGCTTGAGTGCGCATACGTACTCGGCTTGGACCACTACATGCAGGCAGTCAACCGTGGAGACACCCCTCCAGAGGAAGGAGAGGTGAGGCTGGCCGTCGAAGGCCCTCTTTCACGGTGGACCAACGAGGCAATACGTGAGTACGAACTGTTTGACAATCCTTGGCTGGAGGACGCCTGATGACTGCAGTACGCACCCCTCACGATGATGAGGAGCGTGAGCGCATTGAACGTGCCATCGCCAGTGGGGCCGGCATCTCTCTTACTGATTTCATACATGCCATTACGGGCGAGGCTGCAGACGAGGAGTTGGTCGATGCGCTACGCGTAGCGATTGACGCACACCAACTAGCACCAGATGACGAGCCACTGGATATCGAGCAGGTTGTTCGCAACCTGATACAATGGCGCCAGGAAAGTTGCTAACATTCTTTTAGTCACACAGCGACCATTGCATCTTTGGAAAGTACGGTCTCCATCGCATCGATTGAGTCCAACTCACCACTGTTCACCGAATAGATGGCCGACATCCAACGCTGCATGGTCTCGATATTTTTATTCATGCAGTTGTCAAATAATTTTCCATCGTAGTTAGCCCCAGCAAGATCCAAACTAGTTTTGAAATTTAATTCCCCATCGCTTGGGTCCATTTCGAAGTTTCCAATCATCAAACGGTAGTTGATTCTAGAAAGGAGATTTAGCATCTCAGGTCTGTGTTCTATGTCAACATATGACGGAAACCGACTGTAAAATGCAAATTGACCCGCGTCTTCGCGTGCATGTGCAATGCATTGCAGAGGTCCAAACCTGCTATTCATCCGAACGCGAAGAATATCTTTCTCATTTTTCACGTCGGCGTTACACAATTTTATTCTATATTCCGCCTGGTTAAGTATTCCTTTTTCGGTTCGCAGTTCACCATTTTCATCTTTTTCTTTGTCATCTGATTCAATAATCAATTCCGTCAAAAATATCCCCCATATATGATGTTACATTGGTTTTACAACCACTGACTGATTATAAACTCCATAAAATCAGATATTGATGCATTTTCACCGTTTGAGAACGGTGTACCCGGGGCCAATACGCGCGAGCACATAATGGAGTGTTCAATAAAGGTCAGGAACAAGAGTTATTCTTGATATGGCTAAAGATGTAATTAAAGATGAAGAAACAGTGGAGGCCGACATGAAGGCGCGGCGCGCATCCTCTTCTACCAAGGAGCAAAGAATGGTCGAAGCCTTCGCGCATTGGAGTATTGCTGACCCACCTTCCTTCTCTGCCCTAGCTCCTGACCTGCTTCGGCAGGGTATCTATCGCACCATCGGAAATGACCCATTTGTCACGGCACGGTTGGAGGCATGGCTCAACAATGATTGGAGAGCAGCAGAGTTCTCTGAAGTATTCAATTTGTCAGAACGTGCATCTATCAATGAAGATGAGGCAGGTCAATTGCGACCATCGCGTTTCAAGGGTGAAAGGAGAGACTGGCTAGAGACATTGGGTGAGCGCTTCAGCGGTGACCACCGACGCTGGGATGCTGCAAAGCGTGACCAATTCATCCTTTTAGGAATGATTTCCATGCATGCCGGTGGCACCCGACAAGGAATTATTGGCAGATATTTGGGTATTGACCCTACAGAGCAGATGGGCGTGACCATTACCGCGAATGTAATTCGTGCATCGAAAATCGCTTTGACAAGATTAGCTCATGGCGCTGGAATAGAAGATGGAGTATTCGCGCCAGCGAGTGGTGACGGTTTGTATAGAATGCACAGGATGCGCGATCCAGGAATGGCCACACTTACCGCGCGATTCATTACTGACCATCCAGCATCTGCGTTGATTCCTCACCCATCATCAGTACAAGGCTGACCTGAATCAAGAGCAGCCGGTGGTTGAGCCACATTCGTTGCATTTCAAGCAGGTACCATTACGAACCATTTGACTACTACCACACCCTTCGCATATATCTCCAGTGAAACCGTGCTCGCGCGCAGCCTGACGCATTTCCGCCTCTGGTTCTACATCCAAGGTGAGCTGGACATCGCGTTTGTCCCCACCCTGAATTCTGGCGACCCCATCATCGGTAATTTCAGGGCGACTTATCGAAGTGGTCTCAAGGTCCTCATCAGATACATGAGCGAGGTCATTGCGCCCGAGGTAGTCGATTGCGAGTTCGCGGAAAATGTAGTCCACAATGCTGGTGGCCATCTTCACTCGGTTACTTCCTCCAAGAACCATTCCACTCGGCTCAAACTTTTGGAAAGTGAATGATTTCACGAAGGCATCTAGCGGCACACCATATTGTAAACCAATACTAACCGCAATGGCAAACTGGTTGAGCAAACTCCTCCATGCCGCACCTTCCTTAGAAGTTGTAATCATGATTTCTCCAAGACGACCGTCGCCATACTTGCTCGATGTAAGATAGACTGTGTGACCACCTACACTCGCCTTGATAGTTTGAGAAGCTCGAACGGCTGGAAGCGGTTTCCGGGTTGCGAGGTAACTATGGACGAAGGCTTCAGCAATCGGCTCAGCCTTTTCAGGTGGCAGCGGCAGCACCTCGACAACTTCCTTCACTGCCTTTCGAACAGTGATTACTGCCTCCTCTTCCTCCTCCACATCTTCTTCCATAGCAGGCATATCAACTAGATTATTCATCAGCGGCTGGGATAGTTTACTACCATCCCGATAAACTGCACAGGATTTGTTCATCGTGGTGTGGGAGAGGTTGTAGGCCTCACGAACATCCTCGATACTTGCATTTGATGGCATATTGATTGTCTTCGAGATTGCGCCAGAAATGAACGGTTGGGCGGCTGCCATCATAGTGACGTGTGCGGGCCAATCAATGCACCGCACACCATTTTTTCCACCCGGTGTTGCGCAATCAAAAACTGCGAGGTGCTCAGATTTGAGATGTGGTGCATCTTCGATACAGAGGTGGCCAAACACATGTTGGTTTGCCGTTTCAATATCAGCCTCGCTGAAGCCGAGATGACTGAGGGCATTGAATGCATAATGGGACCGGTTAGCACTTACACAATCTTCCTCTGACATTCCAAGTGTTTCCTTACAAAATTCTTCACCCAAAACGTTGGGTGCGAAAAGGGATCGAAGCTCAAAGACAGATTCAACCGAAGATTCGATCTTAGCAAATTCTTCCTCTGAGAATCCTAATTCAGTTAGGGTCTGCATCGAAACAGTTTCACATCTTTCAAGAGAACCAGTGCCCATAACATGATCAACAATTTCTTGAGTTTGTGCACTGGAGTATCCTAATCTCTTGAGCGCATTTGGCACACCATGGTTGATTATGCGCAGACTTCCGCCGCCTGCAAGAGTCTTGTATTGAACTAGAGAGAATTGCGGCTCGACCCCGGTTGTATCCGCTGCCATAACTAGACCAATGGTTCCCGTTGGCGCAATCACGGTGGTCTGG
>Ga0310123_10003442_pt1 | contig 12262 bp, 8 predicted proteins | sample CB6_AW_1057_MG_FD_203505 | JGI IMG/M metagenome (GOLD analysis project Ga0310123, IMG submission 203505) | Marine microbial communities from Western Arctic Ocean, Canada - CB6_AW_1057 | ecosystem: Environmental > Aquatic > Marine > Oceanic | place: Canada: Western Arctic Ocean | collected... | reverse complement strand
ACCGGCGCCTTTCTCAATCGAGCCACGTCGGCATCAGCAGGAGTGCAAGGAATCGAACCCTGCTGGGCGGGTTTGGAGGCCGCTTGCTTCCCAGAAGCACACTCCTGTATTCAAAAGGGCATCCGACGGGATTCGAACCCGTACCTCCTGCTTCACAGGCAGGCGTGCCTACCAAGTACACCACAGACACCATATCTATTGTCAGCGGAAGGAGAGGGAGTCGAACCCTCAAGGCCGCAAAGCTCAGCCGGCTTCCAACCGGGTCCCGTCGCCAGTCGGGTTGCCCTTCCGTATAACCCAGTAGCTCGACCAGGATTCGAACCTGGAACCTCTCGTTAGAAGCGAGACATGATGTCCGTTTCACCATCGAGCCATTTTGTTTCAATACAAGCGGAAGGCATGGGATTTGAACCCACATGACCCTCATGGAGTCGCACGGTTTAGCAAACCGGCCCGGCGAGCCGTATCCGGCTACCTTCCGTATGTTTCAGTGGACCCACTGGGAGTCGAACCCAGCCATTGATGCCAAGGAGACGGGGCAGCCTGCCGAGCTGGTGTCGTCCCATTGGACCATGAGCCCGTTAGTGGAGCGTCGGGGAATCCCGGCGCGCCGGGATTGCCTGGGTGCAAACCAGGCGTCTTCCCGTTGGACCAACGCCCCGTTTCTTTCGTTAAAAGAGGTCCGTCCGGGAATTGAACCCGGTCCTCGTCCTTACCATGGACGCGTGCGGCCGAAACACTTACAGACCAATCAGTGATCCCGGATGGAATCGAACCATCTCTCTCCTGGTTGTCATCCAGGTCCCGGCGCGCCGGGATTGCACCACGGGATCATTGAATGACTAGGGTGGGAGTCGAACCCACAGAATCACCAGGCTCTCGACCTGGTCGCTTTGCCAGTTTGCGTACCCAGTCAGGTTGCATATTGTTGGTTCAAGCAAGTTGCAGGCCCCGATATCGATCCGGGCAGACCGACCTCATGAAAGCCAGCTCGGCACCTGCCGCGCCTGCAATAAGTAGCCAAGGGGCCCTTTTTCTTTGGGGACGGGGCGAACTCCCACGCCACAAGTGGCACGACATTCTGAGTGTCGCGCCGACCAACGCTGCGCGTCGGTGCCCGCCAGTTCCACCACTTGGCTGTGCTAAGTAGCCCGTACGGGAATCGAACCCGTGCCGCGAGGTTGAGGGTCTCGCATCCTGCCGCTAGACCAACGGGCCATCGTTAACCGAGTGGGTCGTGAAGGAATTGAACCTCTCGTCGCCCACCTCACTTTTTTTTCTGACAACTGCTTTACAGGCAGCCGCGAGGAGCACGACCCATTTGAGTAGCACGGGTGGGAGTCGAACCCACAAACAATCACGAAGGTTTGAGCTTCGTCGCTTTGCCGGTTTGCGTACCGTGCCATGTAAGCGTCCCCGATGGGATTTGAACCCACGGCCTCCACCTTGACAGGGTGGCGAGCACTCCAAGCTGCTCCACGAGGACGTAATTTCGTTACAGTGGCTCAGGTGGGACTCGAACCCATCCCGGCGCGCCGGGAGTTCTAAGCCAAGGTGGTCTGCCAATTGCCTACCGAGCCGAATTCTTCGTGAGCCAAGTACCCAGAGCAGGAATCGAACCTGCAAACACCCGGCCCGTTTTTCCTGGGAACGCTGAGCCGAGCCGCTCAGCCGGTTGGCGTATCTGGGCATCAGTAGTCCTGGGTGGACTCGAACCACCGATCGTCTTCTTGTAAGGAAGCTGCCTTCGCCTCTAGGCCACAGGACTGCAAAGGCGGAAGCCGAGGGACTCGAACCCTCAAGTCGCGTGTGCGACCGACTGTTTTCAAGACAGTGTCCTCATCCAGCCGGATGACTTCCGTCAAGCTGCGGGGGTTGGAATCGAACCAATCCCGGCGCGCCGGGATTCAGAGCGTCCCATCCTACCGTTAGACGACCCCGCAGTAGTTGTTGATAAAGTTCCGGGGGTAGGAATCGAACCTACGGACTCCTGGTTCAAAGCCAGGCATCACTACCAGCAGCGACGACCCCGGAATGTTTAATCGCGTTGAAAGAGTGCCCTGTGGGAGTCGAACCCACCTCGCCGGGTTGGAAGCCCGGAGCCTCTGCCGCTCGGCCAAGGACACTTGTAGCGGAAGGAGAGGGAGTCGAACCCTCAAGGCTCTTCGCTCGACTGTTTTCGCTGGCAGCTGCTATCACCGATTGGCTTGTCCTTCCGTTTCAGCTGCGGAGGCAGGAATCGAACCTGCGTCACGACGATTAACAGTCGCCTTCCCGTACCAACACAGGACCCACCGCATCAATTAGTCAGGACGACTGGATTTGAACCAGCGATCTCGTGCGCCCGAAGCACGCGCCGCGTTTCTATAATCACTGGCCAAGCTTTCCCACGTCCTGAAAGTAGCGGGAGATGGATTCGAACCATCGACCTCAAGGTTATGAGCCTTGCGAGCTGCCACTGCCCCGTCAATCCGAAAAAGTGGCCCGCAGAGCGCCCAGCGAGAATTGAACTCGCGTCTTCTGCATGGCAAGCAGACGGGTTTCCACTACACCATGGGCGCAAAACAATGCGAACCGACTTGTCAAAGATCATCAGAGCACCGGGTGGGACTCGAACCCACGTAGCCGCTGTACGAGAGCGGAGTCTTCGCCGCTAGACCACCAGTGCTTTTTTTAGTGGGACCAGAGGGACTCGAACCCTCACCCGCCTGGGTAAGAACCAGGGATGCTGCCGCTAACACCTCAGTCCCAAGTTGTTTTGTAATTGGCGTGGAAGGAATCGAACCTTCGGCCCACGACTTATAAGGTCGTCGCTCTCACCACTGAGCTACACGCCAGTAGTAGGGCCGGAGGGATTCGAACCCACACCCACCTGATTAAAAGTCAGGGATGCTGCCGTTACACCACAACCCTATGGCTGGTTGGGCGTATCCGTTTGCATCGCCGGACAGTCGACATCTCTTAGCTCCTCTTGGTTCGTGAAGTTCTTTGCAAGTGGTAGCCCTGGGAATCGAACTCAGCTCCATCCGGTTATCAGCCGCCAGTGTTCAACTATTACTGGGGGCAACCAGCCCTCGACTACCATGTAAGTCGGGCGCTTCGGAGTCGAACCCCGCGTCTTCTGGAAACATGGCCTCCTGCTCCCAAAGCAGGCGTGCTTCCATCTGCACCTCCGCCCGAATTATCAGTCAGAACGGTCGGATTTGAACCGACGATCTCTTGGCCCCCAGCCAAGCGCGATACCAAACTTCGCTACGTTCTGTTGTCAGTACCCCGTGAGGGAATCGAACCCTCATCTGCGGATTGAAAGCCCGCGATCCTAAGCCGTTAGACGAACGGGGCGTGTTGTATTTCGTTTTGCGCGCACCGGGAGCGCGCAGTGTTTTTGGGGATTGGGGGCCAGGAGGCGCTCGAATCCTCGTCTGCGGTTCTTCAGACCGCCGCCCGGCTCCTGCAGGGGAAACGCGGCATCTCAGCTACCAGCCCAAAGTAAGTTTTGGTCGGCCTCTTCGATCGGCAGGAGCCAAAGAAAAAGGCCCGATGTCGCTCTGACACCGGGCCTTGTGGCTCATCAAAGAGTCGACCAAGTGTCAAAAGCGCCTTTGTTCGCCGGCGGGCGCATAACCGGACTGATCATTCGCCGGTTGGGCAAATTTGATCGAGCACGGCAAGGCCGTCAGCAATAAGCGTATGAAACTTGGTCTTGAATGCATCATTTCAGTCACCTCTACCTCAACTATACCCCATTTCCGGAGGAAAGTTTCGTTGGTCTGTCTATAAGTGTACTATTTCGGCTCTTGGTTCGTACAAAATTCTGAAAAAGTTTTCCGGCGCCGGACTTCGTGAAAATTGTCACAAGTTGCCAATGGCCAACCGTGAGGCATGCAACAGCGGTTCATTGCCGCGGCGTTCAGGTCTGCGAGGCGGAATACTGGATGCAATCATCAACCAAGAAGTGGACTGCAGTGGCGACTTCCTTCGCTGATTTTCCGTCACGGATTAGAGGTCCAGCAATTGCCTTCAACACGGACTGGTAAACGATGGCTCTGTCTTTCTGACTAGACATCGCCTCTCGCTTCTCCTGTGGCTCTGTGAGACGTGTTTGCTCGGAGAAGAGGGCTGGGGGCAGCTCCTGTCCCGGAACGCTCCAGTGGAGCGCTGTATAGCGCTTGCCGGTGTTCTTTATCACGCTCTCAACTCGGACAACTTGAAGTTCATCATCCTTATCAAATGAACTGAGTGTTTCCTGTTCCAATTCATTTGCGAAATGCACATACTCCTTGCCGTTCTTTCGAGCAAAGAAGTACAGATACTGCTCTTGTGACGGGCTCCCTTCGTTTGTCCCAGTGACTGAGACAAATACTGGGTCAAATGACCCCCACAACGGACCCGGTGGGGTGGCTGCAGCCGCCCCCGCTCTGCGTCCACAAGCCACCGGCCACAAGCCACGAGCTACTGGCCACAAGCCATCACGCCAGAATATCCTTTACCACCTTCCCGTGCACGTCGGTCAGCCGGAACTCGCGGCCGGCGTAGCGGTAGGTCAGCCGCTCGTGATCCAGGCCCAAAAGGTGCAGCAGCGTGGCGTGCAGGTCGTGCATGTGCACCTTGTTCTCCACGGCGTGGTAGCCGTATTCGTCCGTCGCGCCGTAGCGAATGCCTCCTTTCACCCCGCCGCCGGCCAGCCAGATGGTGAAGCCATCTGGATTGTGGTCCCGGCCCGGGTTCTTTCCATACTTCCCCTGGATCGTCGGGGTGCGGCCAAACTCGCCGCCCCAGATCACCAGCGTGTCGTCCAGTAGTCCGCGGGCCTTGAGATCCTGCAGCAGTCCCGCGATCGGACGGTCGACGTGCCGCGCGTTGGTCTCGTGTCCGTTGACGAGATTGAAGTGCTGATCCCACAGACCGTCGGGACTGTGCGTCACCTGGATAAACCGCACGTCGCGCTCGGCGAAGCGTCGCGCGAGCAGGCATTGGCGGCCAAAGTCCGCCGTGTGCTCGTCGTCCAGTCCGTAGAGTTTTTTCGTCTCCTGCGTCTCGTTGGAGATGTCCTGGATCTCGGGCATCTCGGTCTGCATGCGGAAGGCCAGCTCGAACGACTGGATTCTGCCTTCCAGTTCTCGGTCCGGGCCGTACTGCTGCAGGCGCTCGCGGCTGATCTGGCGGAGCACCTCCAGCTGCCGCCGCTGCAGCGCGCGTGGCACCCGGTCATTGTCGAGGTAATGCACGCGGGCGTCTTCGGCGCGTACGGTCGCGTTTCCCATGGGGATGCCCTGAAACGGCGCGGGCAAAAAGGCGCTGCTCCAATTCTTGACGCCGCCGTAGGCCAGGGACGGACAGATCGTGATGAATCCCGGCAGGTTGCGGTTTTCCGTCCCCAGGCCGTACACGATCCACGAACCGAAGCTGGGCCGCACAAACGTGTCGGTGCCCGTGTGCAGCTTGAGCACGGCGGCGCCGTGGGCCACGTTGGTGCCGTACATCGACCGGATGATGCACATGTCGTCCACGTGCCGGGCCACGTGCGGAAACAGGTCGCTGACCAGCGCGCCGCTTTCGCCGTAGCGGTGGAATTTCCACGGGGACCGCAGCAGGTTTCCCGTGCCGTCGAACTTGATCCGCCGCTTGGGAAATGGCAGCGGCTTGCCGTGCTCCTTGTCCAGCCGCGGCTTGAAATCGAACGTGTCCATGTGCGAGGGGCCGCCGAGCATGAACAGGAAGATCACCCGCTTGGCGCGGGGCGCGAAATGCGGGGCGCGGGGCTCCAGCGAGCCGGACAGGGCCCCCGGCGCGGTGGCAGTGGCCGTCGCCTCATCGGCCAACAGCGACGCCAGCGCCAGGTGGCCGAACCCCAGCGCGCTGTTTCTCAGCAATTCGCGTCGCGATCGGTTGACCGGTGACCGATTTTCCACACTCAACCTCCGCAGGCTTGCCGTTAAACGATTCATCTTCTACTGCACATAAATAAACTCATCGGCCGCCACGACGATCTGACACAGCAACTGCCAGGCGCCCAGCCGGGGCGATTCGAGCTGCGACTCCGCGGCCGTCAAATCGCTCTCCGCCTGCTGCAGGAACGATACCCCGCGTGCAACCTCCTCCTGGCTGGCCGGGCGGCCGTAGGCGGTCCGATAGAGCCACTGGATGCGGTCGGTGTCCGACCGTGCCTTCTCTCCGCCCTCGTCGTCCGCCAGCAACCGGCGGGCCATCTGCTCGGTCGCGTCGTGCACCAGCTCGCTGTTCATCATCAGCAGCGCCTGCGGGGCCACGGTCGTCGTGGCCCGGTCGCCGTTGATCATGCTGGCGTCCGTGTAGTCGAATACGCTGAACACGTCGTACAGGTTGTTGCGGATGACGGGCAGATAAACGCTGCGGCGGGGGAAGTCGTAGCTCGTCTTGTCCTGCTCGTTGACGTCGAACACGTATTGGCGATTTTTCGTTTTCATCAGCGAGCCGCCCATGGTGGTATCGAGTTGCCCGCTCGTGGCCAGCAGCGCGTCGCGAATCGCCTCCGCCTCCAGCCGCCGAGCGGGCGTCCGCCAGTGCCGGCGGTTCTCCGGATCGATCCGCGCCGCCTCTGCGTCGTAGCGGTCGCTCATCCGATACGTGCTGGACGAGGTGATCAGGCGATGCATGCGCTTGATCGACCAGTCGCGCTGGATCAGGCGATTGGCCAGCCAGTCGAGCAGCGGCTGATTGTCTGGAGGATCCCCCAGGTTGCCGAAGTTGTCGGTCGAGCGAACCAGTCCTTGGCCAAAGTGCCATCGCCACAGCCGGTTGACCATCACACGGCTGGTCAGCGGGTGGTCGTCGGCGACCAGCCAGCGGGCCAGTCGCAGGCGGCCGCTTTGGTTCTTGTCCAACGGTTGCTGCTGCTCTCCTGCCAGTGTGGTGGGAAAGCGGCGCGGTACGACGTCGCCCAGTTGCAGGTGGTCGCCGCCCCGGTGCACGGCCACATCCACCACCTCCCGCTCGGTGGCACCCAGGGCGGTCGGAATCAGTACCGAATCGCGGAGCGAACTGGCTTCGGCTTTGAGCTTCCTGAGCCGCTTGGTGACGTCACCGGGGTAATAGCGATAGGGCTGGGGAGGGAGCTTCTTGCCGCCCTTCTGCAATTCCTTGTTGGCCGCCTCAACGACCTTCTTGATCTCGGCCTCCAGCTCGGCCAGCCGCTGATCGTTCTTTTCCTTCAGCGCGCGGGTTTCGCTGGTCAACAGCGGGTTCTCGTACCACCGCGCGAACTTGATAAAGTGATCCATGACGCGGGTGCTCTTGAAGATGCCCGCCAGCCCGTAGTAGTCCTCGGTCAGGATCGGATCGAACTTGTGATGGTGGCAGCGGGCGCAGCCCAGCGTCAGGCCCATGAAGGCGCGGCCGAACGTGTCGATCTGCTCGTCGATGATGTCCATTTCCATCTTCTGCGGATCTTTTTCGGCCAGGAACTTGGGTCCCAGAGCGAGGAACCCGGTGGCGACCAGCCGGTCGTGGTGGGCCGCTTCGTCGTCGCCCACCGGCAACAGGTCGCCGGCCAGCTGTTCGATCACGAACTGGTCGTACGGTTTGTCGGCGTTGAAGGCCCGGATCACGTAATCACGGTACCGCCAGGCGTTGGCGTAGGCGTAGTTTTCATCCAGTCCGTTCGAGTCGGCGTAGCGGGCCACGTCCAGCCAGTGACGACCCCAGCGCTCGCCGTAATGTGGCGAGGCGAGCAGCCGATCGGTAAGCCTGGCCAGCGCGTCCGGTGACGGATCGGCCAGCACCGCGTCGACCTGTGCGGGCGTGGGCGGCAGGCCGGTCAGATCGAACGTGAGCCGGCGGATCAGCGTGCGCCGGTCGGCGGGCGGCGCCGGCGGCAGTTGTTTTTCTTCGAGCCGGACGAGGACGAATGGATCGAGCGGGTTGGCGGCCCAGTCGCGGTCACGGACGGCGGGCAGCGGCGGATCGGCCGGCGGCTGAAACGACCAGACCGGCTCCTCGGCGCGCGACGCCCCACCGTCGGTGAATAACGCCCCCAGGCAGGCGAAAAGTACGAGCCAAGTTGTGGCGGCGGTTCGCATGGCTGGGGAGTGAGTAGGTGAGTAGGTGAGTAGGTGAGTAAGTCACCGTGGTTTATATGATAGCCGAATTGGCGCGACCGATAAAACGATGCCCGCGCCTCTGGTTCTGAGCTCCGTGGTGGCGTGCAACGACCGGGCATGCGTCAACACACCTCAAGGTCTTCAGTCCACGGACCACGGACCAAAACCACCCTTGCGGTTGCCCGCAAGACAATCGTCTCAAAATGAGACAACGGGCGATTTCCTCGGGAAGTTATGCAAGTCGTTTGGTGGCATTGAGTTGCACCGATTTTTCGATGTAATCCGAAATTTGGGCGCGTCATTTGCCTTAACGTCTCTCCAGAAAAGTCGTGCAAAGCCGTGGACCGTCGATGCGACCAATGACGCGCGAGCGGGACCACAACGAGCGGGGCACGAGCGAGCAGGGTTGATGCGCCGTCCTGGCTGAAAATCAACAGGAACCGCTGTTATGAACACGACGCCCAAGGTTGTGATTGTCGATCCAGACCCGTCCGACTGCCTGGCGATGTTCCGTGACCGGGCGGGTGTCGGCTTCCAGTTGCACGTGCTGTCCAGCGGCCGGGGCGCGCTGCGATTTGCGTCCACGGTGCCGGGTGCCCTGTGGCTGGTCAACACCCGGTTGCCGGACATGAGCGGACTGGAATTGTATCACATGCTGCGTCCGCGTCTGTCGGGCGCTGCCGTGCTGATGGTCTCCGATGAGTACAGCGTGCAGGAGGAACTGCAGGTTTGTTCGCTGGGCAACACGACCTATTTGGCCAAGCCCTTGGACATGCTGTCGGTTGACGATCTGGTGGCCGCATCGGGCCAGTCTGCCACCCAATGTACCCAATCCCAGGAGGAACGCCGCATGGTTGCCTGACCAGACACAAACACGAGTTCGTCGCGTTGGTGATACTTCTCTCAATCCCGCTGGTCGGTATGGCGACCAACTATGCCAACGCTGCTCTCATCGTGCACTGGGCCTTCGATGGTACGCCGTGCGCCACCGAGGCCGATCTCAGCGGCAGTGGAAGACGAACAACGAATGGTTGCATGATCCGGGATACGAGATGCGGGATACAGGACGTTGCACCGATCGGACTGCTGACTTCTAACTTCTGACTCAAATTGAACAGGGGGATCACACGAGCATGAACATTGCAGCCTTCGTCCGGACGCAGACGAATCACGTGCAGCAGCAGCAGACGCGAGGCAGCCCACGGAATCGTGGGCGGCCGATCCGGGCACCTTCTAAGTGATCCCTTCAAGGGATACCGAGGCGAGGCAAAAGGGGTTGGCGATGGCCAATGAGCACCGCCAGCAAGCCGAACGTGAACCGATCGCACACACATTGGACGTGTTTCATACCAAACGGGAAGGTCGTCGGGCTTGGCGTACCACCGAATCGCGACTCTGGAAGGCTCAGAAGAAGGCCGATGATCTATGGCGTCCGCTGGAGAAGCGACGCCAGCAAGGTCTGTCCTTACTCGGCCAAGATGCTTGCAGTCGCACAAATCGTGCATGGCATTTGATGGCGAGCCTGCGGGTAGCACGCGACGAATCCTTTTGCAACGTAGTCCAGCAAGTTCGCAACGTGTTTCGTACGTGCTGGCGTGCAAGCAGTCTGGTTGAGGGGATTAATAGCGTAGTTCGCATGCAGCAAGCACGTCATCGCCGGTTGACGGCTGGCTTGATCGACTTGAAACGCTACTACTGGAACTGCCGTCCGTTTCGCACCGGTCGTCGCAAGGGCCACGCGCCCTACGAACTGCTCGGCATCCGGTTGCCCACTGAAGATTGGTGGGAACTACTCAAATGGGATCCGGACCGATTGAGGCAACATTTGTCAGGGCAATAGCTTACGATCTGGGAAAGTCCCATTGGGGGGCGAGCACTCGTAGCCGTAACCCGTTAAATGACGGCAGGTTGCGTCGCCATGGCGTTTTTGACACATTTTTTTTAAAAATTGTCAAATTTGGTGCTTGCAAATGGCGCATGGTCGTGTAAGCTGGATAGTGTTGTGTCAAGAATAATGAGACTCGCTTAGGGGACCACGCCGGGAAAACGGCGGAGTACGTCACTGAAAGGGTGTTTAAAACGCTATACCTTTGTGCCGCAAGAGCGGCATTGAGGCGTGGCGTTTTTTTTTGGCGCCAACAACCAGATTGTTGCCTGATGACGAAGGTTGGGAAGTTTTCCGATTTGGAATACTGCCTTCAGCCAATGGCAATAACGATTCCAAAAGGGGGGATTGATCCGATGCTCATGTTAAAGTTGAAGAATCTTAGAATTGTCGTTCCAACGCTTGCGATCTTCGTAGCACTAGTGAGCGTCGCCCAGGCCGTCACACTCGAGACGATTTTTGATGGTGGCAGCCGGAACTTTGGCTCCGCTTTTGACGTGACAAACCTCAGCGGCTCTCCGATCTCGCTGACCGGCGCGTTTGAGGGAAGTTTTAATGGCGGTTACAACGCTCCCACACCATTGCCGGAAACGGAAGTCTGGTGGCGTAGCGGAACGCTCAGCACGGCTGCTTTAGAAAGTGCAAGTGGTTGGACACTGCTCGGCACGGACAACCCCGACCCCGTTGGTAATGAAGAGGTAGCGGCTTTCGACGTGGGCGCCTCGCTCCCTCTCGCCGCCGGTGAAACGAAGGGCATTCTCGTGTTCGTACGGGGTCCAGTTAATGACCAACCTAAGCCGGTAGTTTACACCGAGACAGGCGGGGGTCCTAACGGGACCAGCTACACTGACGGCACTCTCCAGATCACAAATTTCTACGGTATGGGTATTAGTTCTGTTGCGTCCCCCGCGTACCCCGCACCTGACGGTAATGGTATTAACGTCAACGGCCGCACCTGGAACGGCAGCATCGAGTATGTCCCCGAGCCCGCGACACTCGCGATGCTGGTTATGGCTTTGCCACTGATGCTGCTGCGGCGCCGAACTCCGCGACGTCAATGATCTGTCAGACTGTGCGGAGGCGCACCGGTTGAAAATCAGCATGGTCCTGGTCGACCCCGTAATCGTATACCACGATGAACTCCGCGGGGTCGGTCAGGATCGCCGTGTTGGGTAACAACCCTATTCTGCCAGGTCGAATCCGAAGTTGTTTTCTCGATCGGTGACTTCCAGTTCGAGCGGACTCGTCGTGGCTCGGCGGAACTTCTCAGGAATGTCCGGGTGCTCTTTCATTTCATCTTGCCGCGCCGGCTGGCCCGGTGCGGGGGGGATTGGCGGAGCAGTCTGATAGGGCGGCTTGACAAGCACCGTGTAGCTTCCCAGGGCAACTCGGGGAATGGTGGCGACACCGTCGACGGTCAATTTGCCTCCTCCCCCTTCTCCTGTCTGCTGGTGGAGCAATTCGACCACACCTTCGCTCACCGGCTTTCCTGCGTAGGCAATCGTGATTGTCACGTCCGTTCTCGGCTTGCCGGACCCCGGCGTATGCCCGCAGCCGACGACGACCACACAACTCACGACTAAAGTCGCGTAGACAAGCAACTTCCTCATCTGGCCCCTCCGGCCCTGGAAGCCCCTCCGCCCCTGGAAGAAACTCGGGTGGGACCGTGAAAGATGGGAAAGTGTTGTTCTCCACGTCTTAAAGCTACTTGAGGTCGACGAACCATTGGTTCAGTATCCGTCTGAAATTCGGCCATCGTCCCGCACGGCCAAAGCCCTGAGCGTGTTCATGTTGACGTTTTCACTAACGAACCTTACAGCACCATCCAGGTTCAGGATGTGAAGTCCACCGGGGTGAAAGGAGTTGATCATTGTGTTGGCGTAAAATTCCGCGTGGTTGTCGCGACAAGGACACCCCCCCGTCCAAAAGCTGTTCGGGGGATGCCTCACGGTCGTGAGGCCAACCGTATAGCCACCACTACGTTGGATATCTTCCATCTTTGTTTCGGCGTCCCATTTGTCGTCGGGCGTGATCGTTTGACCATTTGTATCCACAATCCCACACCACGCACCAATTTGGTTGGAACTTGCCTCCCGGTTATTCACCTGCCCCGATTGCTCCGCCACAACCATCGTCTTGGACGTTCCATCGCTGCAGTCTTTTAGTCTCTTGGTGTGAAAGGCGATCAGCATTCCGTTTTGGCAATAGGCCCCCCCTTGGACCGCACTGTCGTGTGTACATTGATTAAAGCCAGGATCGGTTCTATTTGCCGGATCCGGATAGGCGCCCGAAATACCAA
>Ga0310123_10003440_pt1 | contig 12263 bp, 9 predicted proteins | sample CB6_AW_1057_MG_FD_203505 | JGI IMG/M metagenome (GOLD analysis project Ga0310123, IMG submission 203505) | Marine microbial communities from Western Arctic Ocean, Canada - CB6_AW_1057 | ecosystem: Environmental > Aquatic > Marine > Oceanic | place: Canada: Western Arctic Ocean | collected... | reverse complement strand
CCTGGGAAGAGGGCTGGGTCGTGCCGCAACCACCGGAGAAACGGACGGGCAAGTCTATCGCCGTCGTCGGCTCGGGTCCCGCGGGGATGTCTGCCGCCATGCAACTGAATCGCGCCGGCCACCGGGTCACGGTGTTTGAACGGTCTGATCGGATCGGTGGCCTGCTGATGTATGGCATCCCGAATATGAAACTCGACAAGAAGTATGTGGAACGTCGCGTGCATCAGATGGAGGCGGAGGGTGTCACTTTCGTCACCAATACCGAGGTCGGCTCAGACATTGAGGCGCAGAAGCTCATCGACGATCACGACGCCGTCGTGTTGTGCATCGGCGCGCTGAAGCCACGTGATCTGCCCATACCGGGACGTGAGCTGAATGGTGTGCATCAAGCCCTCGACTTTCTGCACGCTAACACGAAGTCGCTGCTGGACTCAGAGCTCGCCGATGGCAATTACATCTCGGCGAAGGGTAAGAATGTGATCGTGCTGGGCGGCGCCGATACGGGCACCGACTGCGTTGCCACGTCACTACGACACGAATGCAACAGCGTTTTTCAGTTCGATATCATCCCGCCCCCTCCGGCAACCCGCGCCGCCAACAATCCGTGGCCGGAGTGGCCAAAGGTGTACAAGCTCGACTACGGCCATGAAGAGGCCGAGGCCCGCGATGGACGAGATCCGCGCGAGTTCCTTATCAGCACCGCAGAATTTCTCGGCGACGAGGACGGCAATCTGCGCGCCCTGCGCACGGGCCAGGTCGAGTGGGTACAGACCGACAGTGGCCCACCCTTCCGCGCGGTACCCGGCACGGAGAAAGAATGGCCGGCGGAGTTGGTACTGCTCGCCATGGGTTGGCTTGGCCCACAGGACACGGTGCCAGAGGCTTTGGGTCTGGAACGGGATCAGCGTTCGAATGTGAAGGCGGAAGCCGGCAAGTATGCGACCAATGTCCCCGGTGTATTTGCGGCAGGGGATATGCGTCGTGGCATGAGTTTGGTGGTGTGGGCATTTAAGGAGGGGCGTGAAGCGGCGCGGGAGTGTGATCGTTATCTGATGGGTTCTACTTCGCTGCCCTGATATTGTTATGTACAGTAGTTCAGGTCGGGTCGGCGCCGGTGCCTCCGGCGCCCTGCAGCTGCGGCTGGCCTCATGGGTTGACTGAACGCCGCATCCTGCGGCTCGATCCGTTATCTACAGTAGTTCAGGTCGAAGTACTGTCAGCCGTCGAGTGGTGATTCACTTTCTGGCGGTGGCGCTCCCGTGTGCGGCGTATTCTGCTGTCACCTTTCGGTTATCTTCTTGGCATGGCAAAACTTACTGACGAGGTCAGCAGTTTCAGCGAGTCGCAACACTTTCTGCTGTTGGATTCGGATTTGAAGAGTCATGCCGAACCTTTGCTCGCCCATTGGTGCGACGAGGTCGGTTCTGTTGTTTCGCAAGAGAGTATGGCGCGGGCGTTGCATGGCGTGGCTCGTCTGGATGTGCCGCTGCAACATAGGCAGGCCTTCCCGGAGTTGTTGCGCGCGTTTCTGGAATTTCTTCCTTCGACGGGTCAATTTCCCCGTGGTGACGAATGGGCGGATCGCATTTCAGCCATGGAGACAGAATACGCTGCCGGGTTCCGTGACGATGGTTCGGTGCGTGGTGCCACCGTGCGCAAGGCGGGCGCCGAGACGGGGCGTAATGACCCGTGTCCCTGTGGCAGTGGCAGGAAATACAAGAAGTGTTGCATGTCGTTGTTAGAAGGCTGAAAGCTTGACGGATCTAGCTACACGTCGCCTCGGAAGAAGTGAGCTGCAGCCCGCCGCCCTCGGCCTGGGGGGCGCCTGGTGGCATAAGGCGGGACGGCAGGGCACCATCGCCGGTATCGAGGCTGCCCTCGATCTTGGCATGAACTTTCTCGACACGTATCCCGGTCAACACGAGCAGACCTGGGGGGACGTGTTGGCCCAGGACGGTCGTCGTGAAGGCGTTTACCTGCAGGCGAAGGTGAGTTGCCATGTACGAAATGAGCGTACGTCGGACCATTCAGCAGCCAAGACCAGATCAAGTGTTGAAGGATCTCTGCGGGATCTGCGTACCGATTATCTCGATAGTGTCATCATCCACGGTTATGATCAGCCTGAACAGCTGCAGACGGGCGATATTCTCGATCCCCTGGCACCCGGTAATGCGCTCGACGAACTGCTGAAGATGAAGGCGGAAGGCAAGGTGCGACACATCGGCATCGGCGCTCGTTCAGCAGAGGTCCACAAACGCGCCATCGCCACGGGGCACATCGAACTGATCCTGACGTATCTCGAATACAATCTGCTGACACAGGCGGCAGCGACGGAGTTGTTTCCGTTGTGCCGGGAGCTGGATGTGGGTGTCATTCTCGCCAGCCCGTTGGCGATGGGGTTGCTTACCGGCGCTGAACCGGACGCCGCAGACGAACAGCACAAGATCCGGGACCTGACCGAGCCACGGGCGCAGCGTATGTGGCGTTGGTGTCAGGAACGGGATATCGACATTCGACATCTGGCAATCCAGTATTGTCTGGCAGCGCCTGTGGATGGGTTCGTGTTGCCGGGCCAGGCGAGTGCGGACGAGGTGCGATCGTCGTATGAGGCAGCGACATGTACTGTGGGGGCGGATGTCTGGCGGGAGTTTGGGGGGGAGTTTGGGATTGGTGTTGAGGGGTTGGTTTGACGCTGTGACGTGATGGATCACACAGTTCACCGCGTGTACCACTGATCTATTGACAAAATTCACTTCTATCGGTTAACATCGTTAACCATGAACCGCAATGACATTCTCACCCACGCCTGTGAACTCTACCTGCAGGGCGGCATCGAGGCTGTGTCGATGCGCCGCCTAGCGCGGGACCTCGGTGTAACTGCACCGGCGTTGTACAAGCACTACGGCAATCGCGAAGAGATGTTGCTCGATGTTGTCAGTGAGGCCTATCGCCTATGCGGTGAGCACCTCACGGGCGCGTTGTCGGGCCGCACGCCACGCGAGCGTTTCCGCATGGCAGGCGAGGGTTATCTCGACTTCGCCCTGAGACACCCCAAGTTTTATGAAATGATGTACGCACCAGCCCACACGCTGGGGGTGAAAATTTTCCCGGACGTGGTGACGGCGCGCATGGCCGGCGTCGGCCAGTTTTTTAATGATCGCGTGCGCGAATGTATCGACGCGGGGTTACTGCAGCCCCTCGATGCGCAGGAGGTCTCCCTGACGCTTTGGGCACACGCTCATGGTCTGATCTCCATCTACCTGAGGGGCTGTCTGCATATGGACGAGGAAGCTTTCAGATCGGTGTACTTCGAATCGGGTTGGCGTGTCCTTCACGGCATGGCGACACCGCAGTATGAAGCGGAAAAGGAGCTGGCGGATATGGCGGAGGGTGCATCAGGATGACGGGAGTGTGTTTGGTGATACGAGTCGTCGTCCTCTGTTTCTTCGCATCGACCGCCATCGCGCAGTCTGCGGATCATCCAGGAGTTGTAGCCGACGAACTGCTGCTCACCGTCGACGGCGCCGTGCGCCTCGCGCTGGAACGCAGCCGCGATCTGCGCAATGCCACCGACGGGCTCAGCGAAGCCCGCGCCCAGGCGTCTGAGACGTGGGGCCAGCTGTGGCCACAGATCAGTGCCTCGGCAAGTTATGTGCGCAACATTTCTCCCGCCGTCTCCTTCGTGCCGGCGCGGGTCTTCGATGCCAGTGCGCCGGAGGGAGAGTTCATCTCCCTGCAATTCGGCGCCGACAACAGCTGGCAGAGCGCGATCAGCGTCGAACAACCCCTGTTCGATCCCGCCCTGCTGGTCAGCACGGGTGCCGCCGATCGTTTCGAACGCCTCCAGGTCGAAGTCGTACGCGGCCGGGCGCAACAAGTGGCAACGCGGGTGCGCATGTTGTGCTACGATCTGTTGTTGCGCGAAGAACAGGTAGAGCTCATCGAACGATCGCTAGCGCGAGTGCGGCAGGCGCTATCCGAGACGGTCGCCCGTTCCCGGGCGGGTATGGCAACCTCCTACGATGAGCTCCGCCTGCGGGTGGAGCTCGCCAATCTCGAGTCCACGCAGTTGCAGGCACAGAACGAGGTGACGGCGACGCGGCGGCAGTTAGCGGTGGAACTCGACATCGAAGAGCCTCGACGCCTGCGTCTGACCCAGACCACAGTGCTGACCGATACGACGCAGATGCCACAGCTGGAAGGCCTGACAGATTCGACGGAGGCATTGGTGCGCGCCGCCCTGCTGCAACGCTCCGACATGCGTCAGCTGGCGCAGATGGTCGCGCTGCGCAAGACACAGGTGCGTCTCGAACAGGTCGACTACCTGCCGACGGTATCCCTGTTTGGCAGCTGGGATGTGCAGACGCAGCAGAATGGCAGCCCAAATTTTTTCGGTGACAGCCGCTCACGGGCGACTAGCAAGATCGCCGGCGTCAGCATGAAACTGCCCCTGTTCACCGGCATGCAGCGCAATGCTCGGATCCATCAACGGCAGGCCGTGCACCGCCAGGCGAAGACGGCAAAACAGCTGGGTGAGGACCAGGCGACGGCACAGGTCCGTGACCTGGTGGAGGCGTTGGCCGCAGCCGGTGTTCGCGAACGGGCCCAGCGGCTGTCCATGGCTCAAGCCGACCAGGGGTATCAGATCACGCTGGCCAGATATCGCCGGGGTGTCGGTAGTCGGCTGGAGATGACGGACGCGGAAGTCGCTCTACGACGTAGTGAATTCAACCACGCTCAGGCAGCGCATGATCTGTTGACGACACGTGCTCGCCTCGACTTCGCCGTGGGCCATGTCGCCCTCGTCGATGGACAGACATCGGAGAGTGCGCAATGACCAAGATCGATAGGCGTTATCTGGCCCTGGGTGTCGTCACCCTGGCTTTGTCGGCTGCCTGTGGCGGTGACCCGGAGAGCACGGACGTCGCCGTCGCCGCAGAGGATACCCGCCGTGTCATCAACGTGGAAGTGACTCAGTTGCAGGCGCAGGATTTTAGTGACGTCATCCGGCTCACGGGCACTGTTGCCGCCGATCGTGAGGTCACAGTTGCCGCCGAAGAAGCAGGCACGGTGGCTCAGATTCTGGTCGACAAAGGCACAGCGGTCAACGAAGGCCAGCCTCTGATCCGTCTCGACGACGATCTGCTACAGGCCCAATGGGACGAGGCACAGGCGCAGTCGAAATTGGCCCATGAACTGTGGGAGCGAGTGCGCCGGTTGTATGAAGAAGACGGTATCGGCACCGAGAGCGATTACCTCGAATCGCAGTACAGTGCGGCAGGAGCTGCCGCCCGACTCACCCTGATACACGTGCGGCTGCAGCGCACCACGATCCGGGCGCCCTTCGGTGGCATTTTCGACACCCGTCTTGTTGAGGTGGGATCGGTGGTGGCGCCGGGCCAGGCTGTGGGCAGTGTCGTCGATCTGACGCCATTGAAGGTGACCGCAGGTGTGCCCGAACGGTATGCCGCTGACGTGGCGTTGGGTGCGGTGGCGGGTGTGCGTTTCGACGATCTCGGACACGAGGGCTCGGCGAGAGTGTCATATGTGGGCGCACAGGTCCATCCCGACAATCGCACATTCCTCGTCGAATTGTCTCTCGATTCCCCCGTGGCCGGTGCCAAGCCGCAGATGGTGGCGGACGTGGTGTTGCAGCGGCGCCTGCTTTCCGGTGTCGTCGTCGTACCACGTCAGGCCCTGATTCGGACCGAGGCGGGGTATGCTGCCTTCGTTGTCGAAGGCACGGGTGACGAGATCACCGCCAGTGCTCGCCAGGTGACGCAGGGACCCTCAGCGAGCGACCGGGTCGTCATCACCGAGGGCCTGTCCCCCGGAGATCTGGTCGTCATCGTCGGCCAGAATCAGGTCGCCGATGGTGACCGTGTGCGCATCGTGGGTGAGTGAGTGATGACGACGCCAACGCGCAATTCCGACGATTTCAAGGAGCTCGCCGTTACCTCGTGGGCGGTGAACCACGGCACCTCCGTATTGATCCTGTTCTTCATCATCACCCTCGCCGGCGTCATGGCGTATCAGACGATCCCGCAGGAGTCGTTCCCCGAGATCGAGATCCCCATGATCGCGGTGAATACGATCTACTCCGGCGTGTCGCCGAAGGACATCGAGTCGCTGGTGACGCGGGTCATAGAGCAGGAGCTGAACACGGTTCCTGATCTCAAGCAGCTGACATCGACATCGGTCGAGGGGTATTCGAGTGTCGTCGCCGAATTCACGACGGCGGTGAATATGGACGAAGCCCTGCAGCGGGTCCGTGAAAAGGTAGATCTCGCCAAGCCGGATCTGCCCGCAGACGCAGAAGAACCGGGGATCTACGAGTTCGACTTCCAGGAGGTGCCCATCCTGCAGGTGAATCTGTCAGGCAAATACGGGCTCGTTCGACTGAAAGAAATCGGCGAAGATCTGGAAGACCTGCTGGAGCAGATCCCGACGGTGCTACGCGTCGATCTGCGTGGGGGCCGCGAGCGGGAGGTGAAGGTGGATGTATCACTGTCCCGCCTGCAATATTATGGCGTGTCGCTGGAGGACCTGGTCGACGCCGTGCGGGATGAGAATGTGAACATCCCGGGTGGTTCCATCGACGTGGGGGAGATGAAGTTTCTCGTCCGCGTCGACGGTGAGATCCACGATCCGCTGGCGATCCGGGACATCGTCGTAGACACCCGCGACGGCCGTCCCATCTACGTGCGTGACATTGCCGAGGTCGACTTCGGCTTTTCCGAGCGTGACAGCTACGCCCGCCTCGATGGTCGTGCCGTGGTGACACTGGACGTGGTCAAACGCAGTGGCGAGAACATCATCGAAACCGCCGACGCCGTGCGTGCCGCCGTCGACGAGATGCAGCCCCTGTTCCCACCGACGACGGTGGTGAAGATCACCTCCGATATGTCGCAGGACATTCGCATGATGGTGAGCAGTTTGGAGAACAACATCATCTCCGGTCTGCTGCTGATCGTCGCCGTCCTGCTGTTCTTTCTCGGCGTGCGCAATTCGGCATTGGTGGGCATCGCCATCCCCACGTCCATGTTGCTGTCCTTTCTCGTGTTGAGTGTGCTCGGCGTGACCATGAACATGGTCGTTCTGTTCTCGCTGATTCTGGCTCTGGGCATGCTGGTGGACAATGCCATCGTTGTCGTGGAGAACACCTACCGATACGTGGAAGAGGGTTGGGATCGCGCCGAGGCGGCGCGCAAGGCGACGGGTGAAGTGGCCGTGCCCGTCATCGCCGCAACGCTGACGACACTGGCCGCCTTTGGTCCGATGCTGTTCTGGCCCGGTATCGTCGGTGAGTTCATGAGCTACCTGCCGTTGACACTGATCATCACGCTGTCGAGTTCGCTCTTTGTCGCGTTGGTGATTGTACCGGTGTTGTGCGCCCGGTATCTGCGGCTGGATGGAGAGAAGGCCAAACCGATGCCGCGTGTGGGACGCTGGATCCTGCTGCTGGCAGGGGTCGTGATCCTGTTGCCCATGTTCCTGTCCAACGCCTTCACCATGGGTCTGCTCGCGGCAACGGCGGTCATCTGCTGGATCCTCAACCGAACCGTACTCAAACCGGTAAGTCGCAGGTTTCAGGATCAGGGTCTGCCCGGTCTGATCAATCGCTATGAGCTGTTCTTGCGCTGGGCCCTGGGCCATCGGCTGACTTCGATGGCGGCGACCTTCGTCATCCTCATCATCACCGTCGTGCTCTTCGGTCAATTCAACAGCGGTGTCGAATTCTTTCCCGAAGACATTCCGCCAAAACAGGTCTGGATCGACGTCGAGACCCCGGTTGGTACGCAGGTAGAGTTCACCGACAGCATCGTCCGCACACTCGAAGCGGAAGTCGTCAACATCGAGGGATATAGTGATGCAGAGTCGGGAGTCGCCACCGTCGGTGGGGGCGGCAATGCCATGATGGGCAGTTCTCAGGGACCGAATGCAGGTCGCGTCATGGTCAGCTTCGTCGACTACCAGGACCGCGAGAGAAATACCAACGAGACCATGGCGCGCATGCAGGAGCAACTCGGGCGCGACGTGGCGGGAGCCGAGATCAGTGTCGACAAACCCCAGGAGGGACCCCCTTCAGGACCCCCGGTCAATGTGGAGATCGTCGGCAAGGATCCGGAGAGGCTGAAGGAACTCTCCGATCGGGTCGTCTACATCCTGCGCAACTCGGCCGTGAGTGCCCGGCTGACGGGATTGGAGAGCGATCTGGACGAGGCGCGGCCAGAGTTGTCCGTGCACGTGGATCGTGAGAAGGCGGCGATGTATGGGCTGTCGACATCGAAGGTGGCAGGCATGGTGCGCACCGCTGTGCAGGGCACGGAAGCGACGCAGTATCGCACGGGTAATGATGAGTACGACGTCATCGTCCGTCTCGCCGAGCCATGGCGCAGTGATCTGGAGTCACTGCGCGATCTGACGGTGACCAACGAAGCCGGGGACCAGGTGCCGCTGGTGTCGGTCGCCAGCTGGGATGTCGGTGAAGGGCTCGGTTCGATCCGGCGCAAGGATATGGATCGCGTCGCCACCGTCAGTGCGCAGGTGAAGGAGGGTTATCAGAAGACGGTCGTGCTGACGGAGGTGCAAGAAACGCTGGCCTCCTTCGTCGCCGACGAGTTGCCCCCGGGATACACGATGCGTTACACGGGCGAGTCGGAGGATCAGGCCGAGGCCGAAGGATTTCTGTTGAGAGGCTTCCTCGTGGCCCTGGGATTGATCGCTTTCATCCTCGTGACGCAGTTCAATTCGGTGATCAAGCCGGTGATCATTCTGACGTCCGTCATCATGTCGACAGCCGGCGTGCTGCTGGGATTGATGCTCTTCGAGATGCCATTCGGCGTCATCATGACGGGTGTAGGAATCATCTCGCTCGCTGGAATCGTAGTCAACAACGCGATCATTCTGATCGACTATATCGACACACTTCGCGAGCGGGACGGTCTGTCACTGGATGAGGCGTTGGTCCGTGGTGGGCGTACTCGTCTGCGCCCGGTGATTCTCACGGCGATCACCACGGCGTTGGGGTTGGTGCCGCTCGCAATCGGTTTGAACTTCGACTTCTTCGGGCTCTACACGAGTCTGAATCCGGATCTGTTCTGGGGTGGGGAACAAGCGGCCTGGTGGGCGCCGATGGCGATTGCGGTGATCGCGGGTATTCTGTTTGCCACGTTCCTGACGTTGGTGTTGGTGCCTGTCATGTATTCTTTGGCGGAGGATATTGTGGGTTGGGTGAGGAGGTTGTTTGTTGGTGAGGAGGTGGAAGTACGGTAGTTCAGGGCGGGTCGGCGCCGCATGGCGATCCATGTTGTGGGAACTCACCTTCACCGGCGCATCGAAGGACATCTGGCGGGATCCACGCAACAGCATCGACAGAGAACTGGTGCACAATCTGGCCGGCCAACTCGCCTACCCAGCCAGACCCGGTATCGAGGAGCCCGTCACCAGCATCCGGCCAGCGCTTGAACCACCGCGAGAACTAGTCCAGCACGTCCTTCGCGTAGCCGAATAGAGCCGAGTAGCCACCGGTATGTAGAAAAACGACAGGGCCGTCGGCCTGGGTCAGTTTGCCCTCGCGAATGTGCTCGAAGAGGGCGGCCATCGCCTTGCCGGTGTACACCGGATCGAGCAGCAGGCCTTCGGTCCGCGCCGTCGTCCGGATCGCCTCGAGACAGGCGGGTGTGGGTACGCCATATCGTTCGCCAACGAAACTGTCGTCGTTGTCGAAATCATCCGGCCCCATGGTGGTGCCAAGGCCGATACGTCCGGCGCCTTGATTGGCGATCCGCGCCATCTCCTGAAATCGCTCCGTCTGCTTCTCGAAGGGAGAAAATCCGCGTACGTGGATCCCACTTTCGAGGAAGGTCATGCCCAAGCCAATCCCTGCCTGCGTGGTGTCGAGAGCGGCACAGTAGAGATATTTGGGTTCGATGCCGAGCCCGCGGGACTGCTGCACGATCTCCAGGGCAGACTCGGCGTAGGCGAGGGCGTCGAGATCGACGGTGTCGTCAAGCCGCGGGTGGTAGACCTTGCGGCCCTGGGCGCGCAGATCATCGACGCGCTGACGGATCCGTTCGCCCTGCAGGTGCCGCTCCTCGTCGGGCAGAACTTCGACCTTGGCGCCAAACAGACGCATCAGCAGATGATTGCCCTGTACTTCCTTGTGGTCGATGGCGCGCACGGGGCGGAGGATGAGATGGAGCTCGAGACCGAGACGAGCACAGGCAGCCGACATCTGCCGACAATAGTTGGATTGCACGGCGGAACCACAGACGATGACCTCGGCCCCCTTGGCTTGTGCATCGGCGAGAGAGAACTCCAGCATGCGGGTCTTGTTGCCACCGAAGGCGAGCCCCGTCAGGTCGTCCCGCTTGATATAGATGTCCGGTCCCCCCAGCAGTGCACTGAGTTTTTCCAGCCGTTCCAATGGTGTCGGTCGGATGGAGGCCAGTTGCACGCGTGGCAACGTGGCCAGGGCGGTTTCGAGTTGTGCTTCAAGGTCGGGGGTCATTGTCAGCGTCCTTTCGACCAGCCCTTGGCGGGCAGTTTCGACAGACGTGCCTGGCGGTGACATTCCTCCATCACCGCCATTTGCACGCGCACCTGCTGCGGTGTGATCTCGAGTTTTTCGCCATTGCGCAGCACGTTGTACAGGCGGTCGTAGAATTGTTTCGACATCCAGGTGAAAGCATCGCTCTGGGCCTTCGACGGAGCCCAGCTCTTCTCCGTAAGGGTCAGAGACTCGCGGCAGTAGGCCTGGTCGGGCAGTGGCTGGCGGATCAGCTTCTGCTTCGGCGTCTCTTTTGGGTTATAGTATTTCCACCGTAGTCCGGCGCCGCCGCCACTCAAGCCCCCCTGGGTCCCGTGCACGGTGATCATATCACCGGGATAGGCATCGCAGCTGGAGATTTCCAGATCGACGACGGGGGCACCCTTCCTTTTGAGCACGACCTTGACGAAATCTTCCGCGTCCCCCCAGGTGTTGGCCCGGTCCATGGCACAGAAGACCTCGTCCGGCTTGCGAAAGCCCTGTAGACAGACGGCCCAGTCGACGAAGTGCGGTCCCGTATTGAGCAGATTGCCACCCTTGAACTCCTGCAGCGTCTGCCAGTCCCAGCGCCGGGCAAAACCATTGGCGACGATGCGCACCTGGACGATGCGTCCCAGGACGCCCGAATTTATGACACTGAGCGTCTTGACGAACAGGGCGCGGTAACGAGACTGTTGAAATGGGGCCAATACCCGTCGCGCCTTTTTGGCGGCGGCGATCATCGTGTTCAGTTGTGCCACGTTCCAGGCGGCGGGCTTTTCGGTGACCACATTGTGTCCCGCACCCAGTGCCTCGATCGTCACCGGCGGGTGCAGGTGGGAGGGCAGAGAATTGACGACGAGGTCGAGATCGTCCCGAGCCAGCAGGGCGCTGTGGTCGCGATACGTGTCGCAGCCGAAACGTTCTTCGGCGTGACGCCGCCGGTCGGCGAGCAGATCAGCGATGGCGACGATCTTGTATTTTCGGGGCGATGACTCGAACCAGCGGCTGTGGATGGACAGGCCACTACGGCCCTGACCGAGGACGCCGACTCTTAATGGGCCGGTGGAGCGTTTGGATGTACGGGATGCGGACATGGGACAGATGCTCTCCAGTAAGGAAGTGACATTCGATGACGGAAAGACTACGAAGGGGACACCCCGCAAGCCACCCACGTTGCCGGCACCGCCTTCGGTCCTACTTTATTGGTGGATGATCACCCACGTCGATGGTATTGCCGCCGCAGCTGTTGCCGGCCAACCCCAGCCTCTGTTTCCGAACCTGGATTCCGTCACTTCCTGGCGCCGCTTCGAACTGCTCGATCTGCCAGCAGCCGGTGTTTGTGTCACCGACGACGTCGGCGAGGAGGCAGGTTATCTGCTGTTGTCCGGTCAGGTCACTATAGAACAAGATCAAATGCAGGTCGAAGGGCACGCACCGGCTGCCATCCGGTGCCTGGCGAATCGGCCGCATCGAGTCGTCGCCGGCCAGCTGGGGGCACGACTGTTGCGTATCGGCGTCGACACTGCAGGCGTGAATGGAGGCGAATTGGCGATGGATGTCATGGCTCGTGATCGCTTGCCATGGCGGGATGCCATCCATGGCGGGGGTGGTCGCATCGGCACACGGCATCTGTTCGGCCCGCAAGACTTCGCTTCCAGCTGGACCTTTGTCGACCATGCCATACTGTCGGCGAGCAGTTCTCTGGGGTACCACTACCACGACCACCTCG
>Ga0310123_10003439_pt1 | contig 12264 bp, 10 predicted proteins | sample CB6_AW_1057_MG_FD_203505 | JGI IMG/M metagenome (GOLD analysis project Ga0310123, IMG submission 203505) | Marine microbial communities from Western Arctic Ocean, Canada - CB6_AW_1057 | ecosystem: Environmental > Aquatic > Marine > Oceanic | place: Canada: Western Arctic Ocean | collected... | reverse complement strand
GCTTCGGGATGATCTCTTCCGCTCGGTACTTCTTACCTCGTGGCATCGAATGCCCTCCTTCAAATTGTGTCCAATTCACCGGATTATCACTTCGGATCTGGACTCGGTTGAAGGGGGCAGGCCAGTACCGTGGCAACTATCGGACACGAGACTTTTCGTGTCGCGACCGGTTCCTGGCGATGGCATTTGCCCAATTGGCTTATCGCGAAAGCTTGCGCGACATCGAAACCTGTTTGCGATCGGTTCAGCCGAAGCTTTACCACATGGGATTTCGGGGCCGTATTGCGCGCAGCACCCTGGCCGATGCCAATCGCACTCTCGATTGGCGAATCTACGCCGACTTTGCGCAAACGCTCATCCGGCGAGCACGAGCGCTCTATGTCAACGAACCATTGGGTGTCGATCTGAAAGGGACTGCCTACGCCCTCGATTCGACGACGATCGATCTTTGTCTTTCGCTTTTTCCCTGGGCCATATTTCGTCGTCGCAAGGGGGCTGTCAAACTCCACACGCTGCTCGACCGGCGAAGCAATATACCCTGTTTTATCCGTATTTCGCACGGAAAAACACACGATGTGAACATCTTGGACGAGTTGCCGATCGAGCCGGGCGCGTTCTACATCATGGACAAGGCGTATCTCAACTTCACGCGTCTGTACCGGCTGCACCAACAAGCCGCATTCTTCCTTTTGCGCGCCAAAAAGAACCTCGATGCCAAGCGTCGGGAGTCGCGTATCATCGACAAGACAACCGGGCTTCACAGCGATCAAACGATCGTGTTGGCAGGCGTCAAGTCGTCGCATGCGTACTGCGAACCGTTACGGAAGATCCGTTACTTCGACGTCGAAACCGACAAACATTTTGTCTTCCGGACGAACAACTTTGTGTTGCCAGCCCTGACGATCGCGCAGCTCTACAAGTGCCGATGGCAAATCGAACTCTTTTTCAAATGGATCAAACAACATCTGCGAATCAAAGCCTTTTATGGTACATCGTCCAATGCCGTGCGAACCCAAGTCTGGATCGCAATCAGCGTTTACGTGCTCGTTGCTATTGTCAAGAAGGAACTGAAGATCGAACGAAGCCTCTCCGAAATCCTGCAAATTCTGAGTGTCAACCCCTTCGAGAAAACACCTGCTTTTGCAACTTCTAACCAACCCAACGTACCGTTTGCCAGACACCCCTTGCTCTAACCAGTTACCACTATTCGACTTCTAACCGGACAGTAGTGACATCAATGTATCGTATACAGATCGGTAACAAATCATCCCCAGCGGGCTCCAACTTTATCTGCGTTGATCTGCGCCCATCTGCGGTTCCCCGATTTGTTTCGTCATTCCCCCTTCCCCACTTCACCTTACCCCCTATGGTCGGGGTATCCACAAACGGACCTTAAATTTTTGCGCCCATTTGCTACGTTGGTCCGTGGCAATCAACATGCCGCGTTCTTTGACAATTTAGCAAGAAAAAGCTATTGGCCAATAGCCGACAGGCTACGCCTGGCAGGTGCGCCAGAGGTACGTAACTTTGCGTTGAATCGTACGCCCTCCGCTGCGCCTCGCGGTTAAACATTGGAACTTGGGATTTGTTTCGGATTTCGACATTTCCCTGTTTGATTATTCGAGAAGATGCACCTTATCAAACGGCACTGGCCCCCCCCTATAAGGCGCGCTCGAAAACCGCGCCCTTTTCAAACAACGCCTGCGACGCGTAGCGTCGCGGCTAGGGACTTTCCTCGACCGCCCGCCGATTGACACCTTTCCCGCGGCACCCGAGAATCAGCACCTATGTTCCTCGATTCCTTCCGACTCCTCGACCCCTTCCGACTCACGGTGGCCATTCTTCCGCTGGCCGTCTATCTGCTGCTGCTCGCGCTATTGAATTTATCGCGGCGACCCTTTCTCACGACCGGTGGTCGCGATCTGGGGGCGCTCGGCGTGGCCCTGGCGGGATTGGTCGTGATCGGTCCGATGGAACTATTCATGCCTCAGATGGCAGCCCTGAAATTTGGGGCCTACGTCTGGCTGCCGCTGATCGCCTTTTACGGGCTGTCGGTTTCGTTGATTGTGTTGCTCGCGCGACCGCGGCTGATCATTTACAACCTCTGCCTCGACGAGCTGCGTCCCGTGCTGGCGGATGTCGTCGCGCGGATCGACCCCGCCGCCCGTTGGGCCGGCGATACCCTGGTCTTATCCCAAAAGAGAAAAACGGCCATTGAGCGTGGAGGCACCGATGAGAGCGAGAGTGCCGATGAGGGTCAGGGCGCAGTGCGGATCGCGCAGCTGCATATTGATGTTTCGCCCGCGATGCGGCATATCACGATGATCGCCAACGGCCCCAGGCAAAGTTTCAGGCTCTGGCGGCAATTGGAAATCGGGCTTGCGACGGCCTTGTGCGATGTGCAGGTTCAACCGAACGCGTTCGGTTGGTGCCTGCTGTCGACCGCGCTGTTGCTCGTTGCCGGGTGCATGAGTGCCATGCTCGGCGATCCGCGGGCCGTCGCCCAAGAAATGCAAGACATGCTTGCCCGCTAGTGTTTGCTGGGCTCTTTCATTTGCTCTTCGGGCGGCAACACAGAGAAGACGATTCGGTAGGTCTTCTCGCTCGAGGCCAGCCGGTCGCCATAGAGTCGATCGAGCTCTCGCCGCAGATCGTCCGCCGTCGCAAAGCCATCGGGCCGAGCATCGTCGTCGCTCAGATCCGACAGATCGATCGGGTCGACCGCATGGATGCGGATATATCCGATGCCGGGAATGTAGATCCGCTGTCCGGCCCTCATGCGACAGTGCTTCCAGAGTCGGATCGTTTGGGTCTTCTCGCCAGTACGAATCGCCGACAGAAATTTCTTCTTGAAGAGCAGCATTACTCGTCACGATCCGTGGCGGGTTGATTCTCGTCCGTCGATTCTGTGATATCCGCGGATTCTGTCGCGGTTGTCTCGCTCGGCGCCGGTGGCCGCTCAGTCAGCAACTCGGCCAGCGCGACCGCCATGCGAGGCATCGCCGCCGGCCGCTGCTCGAGGTAGGGCGCAGCGGCTTGGATGGTTTGCTCGGCCCGATCAAGATACTCCGCTTTGCCGAGCAGCTTGGCAAGGTGTATCAAATTGCCGGCTGAGACCGAATTGCCCGATGGCCGCGCTCCGTCGGCCGGGTTCGCCGCACGAGAAATCAGCGTCGCCTGATCGGCCCCCGTGAGAGGCGCCGTGGAATCCGCTGTGAAAAAGAAGCCGCCACGGTCCGTGTTCCAAAACAGCTTGATCTGCATCTGCGTCAGCTCGTCGGCCGCCGCGAGCCACTTCTCGTCGCCGGTGGCCCGATCGAGGGCGATCAAGCCATCGACGAGCATCGCGTAGTCGTCCAGATAGGCGTCGATCTTGGCCCTGCCTTGGCCATAGGTCCGCAGCAAGCGACCGTCATCGGTCCGCAAATGGTTGAGTACGAACTGAGCAGCCCGGGCGGCCGCATCGAGATATTCTTGGTTCGGCAATAACCGGCCCGCATCGGCCAGGCCGCGGATCATCAGCCCATTCCAGGCAGTCAGAATCTTGGTATCGGTGAGCGGCCGCGGGTCGCGAGCTCGGAGCAGACGATCGCGACTCGACTGCAGGCGAGCGTCGAGTTCGTCTTTGGCCATCTTCATCTCGGTGGCGATCGTCGAGAGCGGCCGCGCGAGCAGCGGCACGTAGAATTCATCTTCGAAGTTAGGTGCCTGATCGAATCCATACACGCGACGAAACAGGGCAAATGCGTCGGCGCCGAGTAGCCGCTCGACCTCGGCTCGTTGCCAGCGGTAGTATTTGCCTTCGACGCCTTCCGAGTCGGCATCGATCGCAGCGTAAAAGGCGCCGCCCTCGTCGGTCATCTCGCGGAGCACGAAACGGGCCAACTCGTCGATCACACGTCGGTAATCCTGGCGGCCGGTGATTCGATAAGCTTCGGCAAAAACGGTCGCCAACTGGCCATTGTCGTAGAGCATCTTCTCGAAATGTGGGATTTGCCAAGACCGATCGACGCTATAACGGTGGAACCCGCCGCCGATGTGATCTCGGATACCACCGGTGGCCAGTCCGTCGAGCGTACCGACGAGCATCCGCCGGGCCTCGGTCCGCGCCGCGTCCGACGCCGCCTCGCTATCCACTCGATGAATCAAGAAGAGTAAATTCGACGGCTCGGGAAACTTGGGCCTGGACGGATTAACCGGCGAAAAACCGAAACCGCCGTATTGGCTGTCGTACTGAAGGGCGAGTGCCGCTTGCACTTGGCTGAGCACGTGGCCGTCGAGCGGCTCGGTTGCCTTGCTACGCTGGCCGTCGAGTTGGGTCTTCACAAGCTGTGTGAGTTGCTCGGCGTTGGCCATCACCTTGTCGGGCTTAGTGGTCCAAGCGTTTTGCAACGAGCGGATGAGAGTCAAAAACCCGATCGTTTCGGGCCGGTCGTTGTCGCGGGCCGGGAAATAGGTGCCGCCAAAGAAAGGCCGCGCATCGGGCGCGAGGAAGACCGACATCGGCCAGCCACCCCGCCGAGTCACGATCTGCACGGCAGTCATGAAGATGGCGTCCAGGTCAGGCCGTTCCTCGCGATCGACTTTGATGCAGACGAAGTGCTTGTTGAGAAACGCCGCGATTTCGTCGTCCATGAACGACTCGCGTTCCATCACATGGCACCAGTGACAACTGGAATAGCCGATCGAGAGAAAGACGAGCTTGTTCTCTCGCCGGGCTTTCGATAGTGCCCCTTCGCCCCACGGATACCAATCGACCGGATTCTGCGCGTGCATCAACAGATAGGGACTTGTCTCCTGAGCCAGCCGGTTGGGCTTTCGGGCTGCCGGATCGTCCGCGATCGGGATGTCTACGTTCCGAACCGGTTCACCACAACCGGCCGTTACAACAGCGATAACGCAAACTACGGGCAACGAAATACCGATGATTAGCACCCCGGCTGCTTTTCGGAGAGACTTTCCAGCACCTTGAAGCAGCCGGGGTGCTGGTAGTTTGTTTCCTGTGGCCTGCCTAGTCATCGTCCATGAGCCAGTCGAGATCAAAGTTCTCTTCGTTTCCTTCATCGTCCGTTGCGGCCTTTGCTGGCTCAGTTTTCGGTCGAGAGGGGACCGGCTCGGTCTGGTTGTCTGGAACTTCGGTGAGCGGGGTGTCGTCGGGCTCCGCCGGCTTGCGGTCGGGCACCGGTTCGGTGTTGCGGCTGAGCTGGGTATCGACCATGGCTGCCGGCTGGTCGTCGGTGGGTGTGAAGTCAATGCTGTCACTGTCCACCTTGTTCTCGCCGTAAACTGCACGGAACGTGATCGCACCGACGGTCAGCAAATCGCCAGGAGCCAAGACAGACTCTTCAACCCGGGTCTGACCGACGAAGGTTCCATTGAGCGACCCCAAGTCGCGGACCTGCAAGCGGCCGTCCTCGCCCTCGGCGATCTCGCAGTGGCGCCGGCTGACCAGCGGATGAGCAATCGTCACATCGGCGTCGCGGCTGCGCCCGATCACGGTGGGCAGCTTCAGTTTGATCTCGGGTTGGTTGGCGTCGCCGGCAACGACAAGCAGTTTCGCTTCCATAGGGATCCGATGACAACTAGGCAGGCGGTTGGGCAGGGGGACTCGGAGACGGTCGGTCCGACACGATCAGATTTTTGTGCCGCATACGCGTCCGTCCCAGGACGGATATACGACAATGGATAGTTTATCTGGCCGTAAACCGGTGAGCAACGGTCATTTGTGCTGGCGGCGGCAAGCGGCAGGGCGCTAAGCCACGACTGGCTGCAAGCTATAAGCAGCAAGGTAGAGCGGAATTAAGTCGATGGCAGCCGTTTCTTGCCCGCTCTGCCCGGTTTTCCACGGTTGGCAACTTGGAGGCTTTTGGGCCTTTGTCGGGGCCATCGCCGTAGGCTCCGACCCCGCCACCCTGCCGGTCACTAGCAGCCCGCACCGATTCAATTGCCCTTGCAAGTGGCCGCGCGGACCCTATAATCCGTAAGTTCCGGCGCTTAACATGGCCATGACCCTCCACCAGAGCGGTTGGGCCGGCGGATTGGGCTCGCCGAGGGGCGGACTGCGGGTGTAGCTCAGTTGGCAGAGCACAACGTTGCCAACGTTGTTGTCGTGGGTTCGAATCCCATCACCCGCTCTTGCGGATTTCGGTTCACAGTGTCTGGTAAGCAGTGATTGGGCCTGGTAAGCAGTGATTGGTAGAGTACGATTGCCTGCCGCTTGAGTTGATGCTCGGCGGCGGTTTGTTTATCGGTTTGGTTTTTCTTTCCTCTATGTTGGCAGCAGTCGTACGATGTCCCCAGATCAGTTGGAAGACGATGTGACCGTCGACGACCCGGTGGATGGGTCGACCGAGGACCAAGAGGTTTCTCTGGATCTTCAGGTAGCGGTCAAGAGTTCCTCGGCATGTGAACGTCACGTCACGGTGACGGTTCCGCGTGAGGATATCGATCGTTATTACAATAACGCGTTCAACGAGTTGATGCCGACAGCAACGGTGCCCGGCTTTCGCGTCGGGCGTGCTCCGCGAAAGCTGGTCGAATCGCGGCTCCGCAAGAGCATGGCCGACCAGATTAAAGGCTCGCTGTTGATGGATAGCATGAGCCAGATCTCAGACGAGGGAACTTTCACAGCGATCGGCGAGCCCGACTTCGATCTCGACGCGGTTGAATTGCCAGACGAGGGTCCGATGACCTTCGAGTTTGACATCGAAGTCCGGCCCGAATTTGATCTGCCGAACTGGAAGGGCCTCAAGGTGGAGCGCGTCGTCCGCGAGTTTAACGACGCGGATATCGACCACCAAATCGAGCTCATCTTGACGCGGTTTGGCACACTGGTGCCGCACGATGACAAGGCCCAAGCGGGTGATTATCTGGCACTCAACGTGACGTGTTGCGATGGAGACAAAGAAATCGCATCGGTCAGTGAGCAGTTGGTGCGGATCCGGCCCGTGTTAAGTTTCCGAGACGGTCGCCTGGAAAAGTTCGACAAGTTGGCCAAGGGCGCCAAAGCGGGAGACACCTTAAACGCGAAAGTCGAATTGACCGCCGATGCGCCGAACGAGGCGATGCGCGGTAAGACGGTATCGATTGCTATGGAGGTGCTGGAGGTCAAGCGTCTGGAATTGCCGGAATTGACCGAAGAGTTTTTGGAAGAGATCGGCGGCTTTGAAACCGAAGACGACCTCCGCAAAGCCGTGCGCGCCGATCTTGGGCGACAGCTCGAGTATCAGCAGGGCCGGCAGATCCGCGAGCAGATCACGGCGGCTTTGACGGCCGCGGCCGATTGGGAGTTGCCGCCGGCGATGCTTGAGCGGCAGAGCACCCGCGAGTTGGAACGGGTCGTGTTGGAGCTACGTCGTAGCGGGTTCAGCGAGGCCGAGATTCGCGCCCGTGAGAACGACTTGCGACAGAACAGCGGAGAATCCACCGCCCAGGCGCTGAAAGAGCACTTCATCCTGGAACGGATCGCGGAAGAGGAAAAAATAGATGTCTCCAGCGAGGATTGCGATCAGGAGATCACGTTGATTTCACTGCAGAGCGGCGAGAGCCCGCGCCGCGTTCGGGCTCAGCTTGAAAAGCGAGGCATGGTGGACGTCCTTCGGAACCAGATCGTCGAACGGAAGGTCATCCAATTGATCCGTGAAAGCGCGAAGTTCAAGGACGAGCCGTATAAGGTACAGGACTCGGAAGTCGAAGCGATCGACATGGCTGCCGGCGGCGGTGATCGCCAGGCGGACATTCCCGAGGCCCAGCCGGCTCCGGAAGAAAAACCGAATCCGGGAGCTGCCTTGGCCAAGGAGCGTCACTAGATTCCGCGAGAGAATAAATTGACTAATATCCGAAACAAATCCAAATCACCAAATTCCAAATGACAAAAACGCCTGACGGCCTGCCCATACCTTAGAGAAAGGTCCAGGCTGGTTCGTTTTGGACATTCGAGTTTCTTGTTTTTGTTTGTTTCGGATTTAGGAATACAAAAATTATTTTTTCGTGGGCCCCAAGAAGGATCTGAAATGAGCGTTTCCCACGTCCCTCCCCCGATCGATTCGATGGCCGCCTATCGCGACTATCAGCGGCAGCGGCAGATGACCTTGGGCGATCTGCTGCTGGAAAACCGCATTATCTTTTTGCAGGGTGAGATCTACGACGGTAACGCCAACGAGTTGGTGATGAAATTGCTCTATTTGCAGAGCGAGAACCGGCGGAAGGATATCCACTTTTACATCAACTCGCCCGGCGGAAGTGTCACCGCAACCCTGGCGATTTACGACACGATGCAGATGATCACCTGTCCCGTGTCGACCTATTGTGTCGGTTTGGCCGCCAGCGGCGGGGCCGTGCTGTTGGCCGGAGGTGAAAAGGAGAAACGTTTCGCGCTGACCCATTCGAAAATCATGATTCACCAACCGCATGGCGGCGTCGGGGGTCAGGTCTCGGACATCCAGATTCAAGCCCAAGAGATCGTGAATACGCGAAACGTCTTGAACGAGATTATGGCCAGGCATACGGGCCAAGCGGTCGAAAAGATTGCCGAAGACAGTGATCGTGACTTTTACATGAGTGCCAATGATGCGAAAGAATACGGTCTGGTCGACGACATACTGACCAAGCCACCGGGCGGAGATGACGACGACGAGGACTAGAAGGGCCGAAAAGTGGAAGGGTCGCAAAGTTCGATTTCACTTTTCGACTCTTCCACTTTTCGGCTCTTTACTTCAACCCCCACGACCTATCCCATGACGCTGATTCCTTACGTCATTGAAAAGAGCGGCCGCGAAGAGCGGGCGATGGATATCTATAGCCGTCTGCTCAAGGACCGCATCGTCATGCTCGGATCGAGCATTGGCGACGACGCGGCCAACACGGTCGTCGCCCAGTTGCTCTTTCTGCAGTCGGACGACCCGAAGGCGGATATCCACTTATATTTGAATTCGCCCGGCGGCAGCGTCACGGCCGGCATGGCGATTTACGACACGATGCAGTTTGTGACGTGCGATGTGGCCACCTATTGCCTGGGGCAGTGCGCTTCGATGGGTGCGTTGCTGTTGGCGGCCGGAACCGAGGACAAGCGGCACGCTCTGCCCAACTCGCGAATTATGATCCACCAGCCATCGGCCGGCAAGGAAGGCTCGGCCGAAGACATCGTGATCCACGCCAAGGAATTCAAGAAAACCAAAGACAAGTTGAATAAGATTTTGCAGAAGCACACCGGTCAGCCGCTCGAGCAAATAGAGAAAGATACCGATCGCGATCGCTTTATGTCGGCCAGCGAGGCGCTGGAGTACCACCTGATTGATCGCGTGATCGAACACATGGAAGTGGCGAAGTAACAGGTCAATGAGTCCAAGAGTCAAAAAGTAATCTCTTCGACTCTTGGACTCATTGACTTTTCCCGCGTAAGACAAGGATGTCTTCGTGATGAATGTCTATCGAACACTGCTCATCGCAAATTGCCTCCTGGCCGTGGGTTGCCACGGGGGTGTCCAAACGGATGTCATGCAGCGCGAATTGCGCCTCCATGAAGATCGTATCTATGAACTGGAGGATTACGTCGATCAGTATCAGGCGCTGCTCGACTCGTGTCGGCGCGAAAACCGGGCGCTGAAACGCGAACTCGGTATGGCCCCATCGGGGCAGGACGCCGACGACTATGGTCTGGGCGAGCCGAGGCTCATCGAACCACGGCTCGAATTCGACGACCGGGACGGCAACGAGTTGGATGGGGCGCAACGGGCACCCCGCGACTTGGCTGCCCGGCTAGCAGGCCTTGCAAATTCGCCCGAGTTGCTGCCACGCCAGGGACGATTGCATCAAATCCATCTGAACAAGCTCCTCTCGGGCGGACTCGATGCCGACGGCCAGCCGGGTGACGAGGGCGTGTTGGCCGTGCTCGAACCGCGTAGCGCCGAGGGCAAACTGGTACGAGAACCGGGCCAAGTCTCGCTCATGATCCGCGATGCGACGCGTAAAGGTCCGCGTGCCCAGTTGGCCCGTTGGGATTTCGAATCGGACGAATTGTGCGGCTATTGGCGTAAGTCGCCGTTGGCCGAGGGTTACGTGTTCGAGTTGCCCTGGCCGGCCAATGTGCCGCAAGGAGGCCAACTGCAACTGTGGGCCCGCCTGATCACCGACAGCGGCCAGAAGTATCTGACGCATCTGGATATTGATGTGCAGCCGGGCGGATCAACCGTGCCGCCGATCGGCCAATTTCGCCGAGCCGAGGGCTGGATGGCGAGGAAGAAAAGTTCCGATTTTAGCCCAGCGAGCCAAACGCCTTTTAGCCCAGGCCGCCAGGCCGGAACGGAAAAAACGGAAAATCGAGCCCCACGCCTAAGCAAGCGACCAGCTCCCTCCGCTCCCTCGCGGTCACGGCTCAGAGAGGAGAGAACGGAGCGGATCGAGGTGCCACCGGAGCGGCCTGAGAGCAGCGCCGCCGTAACAGAGCCGGTAAAGCCAGTAAAACGGCCTCTGTGGAAGCCGGATCGGTAACGGCACCCTCACTTTTCCCCGCCGCTACATGGCTCCGAACTTGGCGATCAGGTCGACCGTGCGGGCGCTGTAGCCCCATTCGTTGTCGTACCAACTGATGACCTTGACCATGTTGCCGTCGAGCACCTGTGTAAAGTCGGGCGCAAAGATCGAGCTATGCGGGTCACCAATCACGTCGCTCGAAACGATCGGGTCCTGGCTGTAAGCCAAGATATCCTTCAGGGGTCCTCCGGCGGCGGCTTTCATGGCGGCGTTTACTTCCTCGACCGTTGTGCTCTTGCTAAGATTTACGGTCAGATCGACGACGCTGCCGTTGGCCACCGGAACCCGCATGGCGATGCCGGTCAGCTTGCCTTGCAGTTCGGGAATCACCAGTCCGACAGCTTTCGCGGCGCCGGTGGTGGTGGGAATGATGTTTTGCGCGGCAGAGCGGGCTCGATAGAGATCGCTGTGCGGCATGTCCTGCAGACGCTGATCGTTTGTGTAGGCATGTACGGTGGTCATCAGGCCGTTTTCGATGCCAAATGTCTCGTGCAACACCTTGGCAACCGGAGCCAGACAGTTGGTCGTGCAACTCGCGTTGGAGACACACTTCAAGTCGGCCGTGAGCTGATCGTCGTTCACGCCAAGCACACAAGTCAAGTCAGCGCCATCCTTGGCCGGCGCGCTCAGTACGACCTTTTTAGCGCCCGCGGCGAGATGGGTATCGTAGCCAGGCTTGCCGCCCGATGCGCGCGAGGTGAAGATGCCGGTGCTTTCCACGACGACGTCGACCTGCAACTCTTTCCACGGCAGTTCGGCCGGATTTCGTACCGCCAACGCACGAATCTTAGCGCCGTTGACGATCAGGTTCCGATCGTCGTAATCGACCGTGGCACCGTATCGGCCATGGGTGCTGTCGTACTTGAGCAGAATGGCGAGTGTTCGATTGTTGGTCAAATCGTTGATGGCGACCACCTCGAACTCGCTGGAGCGGGCCATCAGATTGCGAAACGTCAGCCGGCCGATGCGACCGAATCCATTGATTGCGACTCGAATAGACACGCTTTTATCCTTCTGCGATCCGGGAAAGCCGGCGAGCGGCTTATGGTTTGACTGGGTTGTATTATCTTAGCAGAGAGCCCAGAATTGTAATGACCGTCGGATTATAATAGCCGCCGGGCACCTCAGCAACCGCCAGTTACTGTTGCGCCTTGCAAGCAAGGCGGCTAGTGCGAGTCGCACGGACATGAGGTTATGCCGCCGAGGTATTTCAGCATTTTGTTAGCAGTTTCGTCTACACGATAAATCGAATATTGCTCTGAATAGCCCGTCACCAGGAGCCCAACTCATGGCCAGCGAAAATCACGCGCTTCGCGAGACCTTGGATCGGTTGCAGCTCCAATTGGCCGAGGCAAAAAACATGGACGAAGCATTGGCCGAGAGGCTACGAACGACGATTGTCGACGCAAAGGCGGCGCTCGACAAACAAGACACGGCGGACGAAGCGCATCGCGAGCGAAAAGAGTGGCTGACCGAAGCGGCCGAACATTTTGAGCAATCGCATCCGACGATTGCCGGCACCATCAACCGGTTAGTCGACATCCTGGGACAGGCGGGGATTTGAGCCACGCTATTTCTCGACGCGCTCCGCTCGCGCGTCGCGGCCAGCCCAAGTTCCCCAGTAAGACGTCAGACATACCTTATTTTCTAGGGTGGCGGGTGCAAAGTCGTCACTACATTTGAGTTTGGTTTATTCTCGGCAGCCGAAGTTTGAGGCGGTCGAGGAGAATTTGC
>Ga0310123_10003438_pt1 | contig 12267 bp, 10 predicted proteins | sample CB6_AW_1057_MG_FD_203505 | JGI IMG/M metagenome (GOLD analysis project Ga0310123, IMG submission 203505) | Marine microbial communities from Western Arctic Ocean, Canada - CB6_AW_1057 | ecosystem: Environmental > Aquatic > Marine > Oceanic | place: Canada: Western Arctic Ocean | collected... | reverse complement strand
GGCCGAGCGCAGGAAACCTTCTTTGTCCGCGTCGAGGATCGCAACCAGGGAAACCTCCGGCAGGTCGAGCCCTTCGCGCAGGAGATTGACGCCGATCAGGACGTCGTACTCGCCGCGGCGCAGGTCACGCAGCAAGCGCACACGCTCCAGCGTGTCGATTTCCGAGTGCAGGTAGCGGCAGCGTACGCCAGTTTCGGCGTAGTATTCGGCCAGATCCTCGGACATGCGCTTGGTCAGCGTGGTCACAAGCACGCGTTCGTTCAGCTCAGTCCGCTTGCGGATTTCTTCCAGTAAATCGTCGACCTGCCCTTTGACGGGCCGCACCTCGACCACGGGATCGATCAGCCCCGTAGGACGAATCAACTGCTCAACGACTACCCCGGCCGACTTGGTCAGCTCATAAGGCCCGGGTGTTGCCGAGACATGGACCACCTGGTTGACCCGATGCTCGAATTCCTCAAAAGTGAGCGGACGATTGTCGAGAGCGCTGGGCAGCCGAAAGCCATGCCCCACCAGAGTTTCCTTACGCGAGCGGTCACCGTGGTACATGGCGCGAAGCTGCGGAACCGTTTGGTGACTCTCGTCAATGAACATCACCGAATCTTGCGGCAGGTAGTCAAGCAGCGTCGGCGGCGGCTCGCCCGGCAGGCGTCCCGAAAAATGCCGGGAGTAGTTCTCAATACCGTGACAGTAGCCGATCTCGCGCATCATCTCGATATCGAACTGTGTGCGCTGCGAGAGCCGTTGCGCCTCCAGGCGTTTGCCTTCTTTGTTGAGTTCCTCCACCCACCAGTCGAGCTCTTTGAGGATGCCCCGAATGGCGTCGTTGCGCGTTTCATCGGACATGACGTAGTGCCGGGCCGGGTAAATCGGCAGCCGCAAATACGTCTGGCGGACTTGTGCTGTCAGCGGATCGATCTGCGAGAGATTGTCGATCTCGTCCCCGAATAGTTCAATACGGTAGGCGTAGTCGTCGTAGGTGGGAAGGATTTCAATCGTGTCGCCGATGACGCGAAAGTTTCCACGCTTGAGATCGCCGTCCTGACGCTCGTAGAGGATCTTGACCAGACCGGCGGTGATGTCTTCGCGAGAAATGCGTTGCCCTTTTTCGAGCATCAGCAGCATGCCGTAGTAGGCTTCGGGGGACCCGAGGCCGTAAATACAGCTCACGCTGGCGACGATGATGCAGTCACGGCGTTCAAACAGCGACCGCGTTGCCGAGAGGCGCAACATGTCCAGCTCGTCGTTGATCGTGGCTTCCTTTTCGATGTAGGTGTCCGTGGTAGGAAGGTAGGCCTCGGGCTGATAGTAGTCGTAGTAGCTGACGAAATACTCGACCGCGTTGGCTGGAAAGAAGCTTTTGAACTCGTGGTAGAGCTGCGCGGCGAGGGTTTTGTTGTGCGCCAGGACCAGGGTGGGGCGTCCGATTTCCTCGATCACCTTGGCCATCGTGTAGGTCTTACCCGAGCCGGTGACACCGAGCAAAACCTGGTGGGACTCAGCGTCGCGCAGCCCCCGTGACAACTGCTCGATGGCGGTGGGCTGGTCCCCGCGCGGGGAGTAGGCGGATGCTAAAAGGAAGTTCATGGCGTTTTCTGAGCCGACCGGTCCGTTGAATTCAGGATGAGGGATTAGCGGATTCGTTCGCCTTCTGTTCGCTCGGCTTCATTCATTGTAATGTGCGCGTGAACCCGCATCCAACACAATGCATCGGAATTAGGGGCTTGGTCATCAATCCGGCCTCCATAAATCCAGTTTCCGATTGCGTAGGGCTACTACGTAGGGCTACTACGAATGTATGCAAGTGAAAGTTCGAGACCTGATCCGGCTCGTGGAATCGGATCCGGGAGACACGTGAGGACAACGGGCAGCCATCGCCACTTCAAGCACCCATCGAAGCCCTGCGTAGTCACGATCCCCGGCCATCGTGGCGATGACGTTCGCGCTGGAACGTTAAAGTCGGTGCTGAGGGCTGCAGGTGTTGAGGACAATAAATAGCATGAAGTACGCAGTTGTTTTCGAACAAGCTGAGCCAAACTGGTCCGCGTATGTTCCGGACCTGCCTGGCTGTATCACGACCGGGAACACGCTCGAAGACACCGAACTCAACATTCGTAAAGCCATTCAGGGGCATATCGAGACGCTTCGCGAGTTCGGCGAACCGGTACCCAAACCCACAAGCCAAGCCAAGCTGGTCGACGCGTCCCCTGCGGCTTAGTAGGGACCACTCACAACGCGAAACACCTTCTGCCTCGGAACTTGGTAATTCACAACGCTGACAGCCTATACTGGGGCCAAAGCATCTTAGGAGGACCCCATGATTGGTCGAAGAAATTTTCTCGCGCTGGCCACCGCGATCCCCGCACTCGATGGCATCAGAACACGCTCGACCAAGGTCGAAAAAGTCTTTGACTCGCCCGGTCCCAAGCCCAACGGGTTGCAAGCGACTCAGGACGGTCTGTGGATTCTCGACCAGGGCAACAAGCACATTTCTTTGGTGAGCTACGAGAACGGCAAAGTGCTGCGCGATCTCGAAACCGAGTCCGATCGCGGCAGCGGAATAACCTTTGACGGAGAAGCGATTTGGATCGGTTCCACCTATGACCGCACGATCGTTCGCTGCGACGCCAAGACCGGCAAGACGATTCGCAAGTATTTCACTCCGGGCGCCGGTGTGATTTATCAGAGGTCGGGTGATGCGGCCGCTCGCCGCAGCCCCCTGGCATCGACGCCGCCTGGCCGGCAACAGCCGCGAGCCGCTCCGTCGGCGCCCCGCTCCGGCACGGGCGCGCACGGCATGGAATGGCGGGACGGCAAGCTCTGGTTCGCCGTGCCCCCTTCGCGGACGATTTATCGTGTCGACCCCGCGCGCTGGGAGGTGGAGCATCAATTCCCGACGTCCGGAAACCGCCCGCACGGAATCGGCTGGGAAGGAGAATGGCTCTGGTGCACCGACAGCAACCAGAACGCGTTCTTCAAACATGACGTCACTAGCGGTGAGATTGTCGAGAAAATTCAGCTCGCCGACAGCGACCCCTTGCCTCACGGTATGACAATCTGGAAAGGGATGATGTGGTACTGCGACGACGTGGGGATCGTCTGCCGGTTGCAGATGTAGCCGCCAGTCTAATATCAATCCTTGACTTGACATACACGTCCGGCTGGAACTACCCTGCCATGAATTGATAGCCTCCTCTCACTCCAAACGCCGGACCGTAACGTCACCCAACGTGCCGTTGTTGGAGATGACAACGCGCGGTTGCCCCGGCTCCTGCACCCAGACGTCCAATACCACCTTCCCCGCTGCAAGTTCAAACACCGCCGAAGCAGTTCCCGCCGCCAGCTCCGCGCTCGTAACGCCGTCATCGACCCGAACATACATCGTCACCGGACCACTCTCGCCGCCACGATTTACCGTCAGCTCATACTCGCCACCACGCTCGATTTCGACCGCCCAACCGGTGGGCTCCCCGTCTTCGTAGGTCTGATCCTGGTAACGGCAGAGAACGGCGGGCTGCTCCTCGTCAGAACCCAGATGGATCACTCCTGGAGTAAACTCCCGCGTGCCGCGGACATCCTCAAACCAAGCGTCGTAGCGCCCCCGCAGGTCCGCCAGGACATCGGCATGCTGGCTGGAGAGATCTTGCTGCTCTCCCGGTTCGGCTTCGATGTCATACAGCTCGAGCGGCGGCTCGGGCGGCAACTGCAAGTTCTCGTCGTTGAAGCTGTTAGCCGACATCACCAGCTTGTAGCGGTCCGTTACCACCGCCGCATTCTGGTAGGGCTGCGGGGAAAGACCGCGGTGGCATTGAAAGAAAAGAGTGCGCTCCGGCCAGTTTTGAGCGCTGCCATCGATCAACGGCATCAGGCTGACCCCGTCGAACGCAATGTTTTCGGGAGGCGTCACGCCGGCCGCGTCAAGAACTGTCGGCGCCACGTCGATGTGTGCCGCGATGCGATCGATCTTCGTGGGCGTCTTCACGCGGCGCGGCCACTGCAAAAAGCTCAAGGCGCGAATACCGCCCTCATAGGCTTGCGCCTTGCGGCCCCTCAGCCCCGCGTTGTAGCGCTCTCCCGCCGGGCCGTTGTCGCTGATGAACATGACGATCGTGTCGTCGCGAAGATTCAGCTCATCCAGCTTCGCGATCAGCAGGCCGAAGTTTTCGTCGATGTTCTCGACCATCCCATAGACTTTCGCCGTTGGGTCATCGAGCCCCATCTCGGCATAGCGGGAACTGTATTTCTCGTCCACAATCAACGGACCATGGGGTGCATTCGTCGGCAGGTAAATAAAAAACGGTTCGTCTTGGTTGTCTTCAATAAAACCCAAGGCTGCATTGAAAAAAACGTCCGTGCAATAGCCTTTCGAGTGAAATGCTTGCCCGTTGCGCCAGAGCAGCGGATCGAAATAACCGTTCGGTTTGTCGGGCGTCTGATCAATGCCGCCGGATTTGTGGACCAGCGACTCCCCGAAGCCTTGATCCATCGGCCGCATGGGGTAGTTGTCGCCCAGGTGCCACTTTCCGAAAATGCCGGTGCGGTACCCAGCGTCGCGAAGAGTCTCGGCCAGCGTCACCTCCTCGCCGTGCATCTTCGCCCCGCCGCGTGAAGTATGGATGACGCCGCTGCGGTAGTAGTAGCGCCCCGTCATCAGGCTGGCTCGGGTGGGCGCGCAAACCGGACTCACGTAAAACCGCGTGAACTCGACGCCCTCTCGTGCGAAGCGATCGAGGTTCGGCGTCCTGATCTTGTCATTACCGTGAACTCCGGCATCCCCGAACCCCTGATCGTCCGTGAGAATGATGATCACGTTGGGACGACGCTCGTCCGCGGGCTCCGCGCAAGCCAAGCCAAACAGAGCTATTCCCAGGGAGAGCAGGGTGAGGAAAATCGTGTAAGCCGCAAGCCGTGTCATGGGTTTCTTCATGTCAGAAGGTTCGGAAATCAGAAACAGAGCCCCGATCGTCAGGGAGGGGTGAGCCGCTTCGACGCGCCTCATCCTGCAGCGGCCACGCTCCCGCGTACGGTTGCGGCTGGTCCGCGTTAGGGCTTCCGTTGACGGCGGTTGGGTTCAACACAACAGCCCCCGGCACTTCTTCAAATCAGCGGTAGACTCGAAGACCCTAAGCTCCGGTCGACGATACCTGGCCACCCGGTCCCGGCACGGCCTCGGTCAAGTCATCACTGAGAACCGAGGGGCACCAGTAACGTTCGACATGCTCGATGACGAGTTCGGTGCCTCTCTTGTGACTGACGTGAGGCTCGTCGCGCGGGTCATACATCGCATCGGTGAGGTCGCGCACCAGCACGACATTCATCCCAAGCTTGGTCATTTGCCGAATCCCAAACGACCGGCCCAGCACGCACATGTTGGTGTGGACACCCATCATCGCCAGGTTGGTTATGGCCTCCTGGCGGCAGAAGTTATAGACTTCCTGACCCTGGTCGGTGACGCCGTCGTGTCCGCTGATTTCGATCGTGGCGTGCTGACGGCTCCAGGCCCGATGCGATTCCGTCGGGTTGACGTCATCGCAGCCTCCGTCGGAGTCATCGATCGGCAGGCGATGTTCCTTGTCCGGTTCCAGATTGCACCAGCTTTGGATGGGAACGGGCGGCTCGGCACGCGGCGCTTCGAGCATTCGCCGCCGGTAGGGTGTGTCCGCGTAGAAATCAATCGTTGCACTGGGCGCGTGAATGATCATCACTCCGAGCGTCCGCGCCGCTTTGACCACTTGGTTCATCCGCACCGCCATTTCGCCGACCCGCCGCGCCGCGGATTTACACCAATGGTCATCCCACATGTCGCAGATGATAATGGCCGACTCGGATACTTTCCAATCCAGCTTTGCCTTCTGGACCCGCAACTTGCCGCTGCCCGGCGGTTCTTCGATGCGGCTTCGGGCGCCCAGCCGCAGTGTGCCCGCGAGTTTGGGACGATTCGGGAGCGGAGCTCCATCCGCGAATCTCCGCGCCAGGACAATGCCTGGGATCGAAATGATGGCTTCTCGTCGGGTCATGAGCCGATGCCTCCGTGCTGCTAGGTATGGTAGCGAGTCAAGTTCGGCCAGGCAAGCCGGAGAGTTTTCCAATCCAAGATGATCCTGAAGGGGGGAACACTTTAGCCCGCCACCTGCGGCAGATCTGTAGCGGCTGGCGTACATCTACGGTGCCGTTCTGCTACCCTGCCTGTGCCGGCAGCGTCAAAAAGGAAATTCCAGTTAGCGTCTCGACCAGATGCTGACCTCAAAGAACATCGGCGACGTCTATCGCGTCAGCGAGGGTGGACACCCCTGGCCGAATTGGCGCTTGTATCTGTCCGAGTTCGCGCCGAAGCTATTTCCGGTCAGCCGCCGGATCAAGAAGTAAGAGCCGACCCTGACAAATGTCCAAGAAGGAAACCAACACGATATGACCAGCGCTTTACGTTTCGCCGCAGCCGCGGCTCTGACGGCTCTTTTATTCGGCTGCTAGTCCGCCGAGACGGGTCCGCTGCTCCAAACGCGGATCGCAACCGGCGAGGTTGCCGGCACGGCTCAGGGCGACGTCGCCGCCTATCTCGGCATCCGATACGCCGCGCCGCCCACGGGAGAGATGCGTTGGCGCTCGCCCGCTCCTCCAGCGCCGTACTCGGAGCTCTATCACGCCGACGCGTTCGGCCCGAACTGCATTCAGAAGCGCTATGCCAAGGGTACGGACAACCGGCCGTGGGCCAAGGAATACATTGTCGATGGGGAGAGCGAGTTCAGCGAGGACTGCCTCTTTCTCAACGTTTGGACCGCGGCGAAGTCGGCCGACGAACGCATGCCGGTTTTGTTCTTTATTCACGGCGGCGGCTTCAACGAGGGCTCCGGATCGGTGCCGCTATACGACGGCGCGGCGCTCGCCCGGCGCGGTATCGTCGTCGTCAACATCAACTATCGCGTTAAGGCCCTCGGGCTGATGGCGCATCCCGAGCTCAGCGCCGAGTCCCCGACTTCAGCTTCGACCAACTACGCGATCGAGGACATGATCGCCGCGCTCGGCTGGGTGCGCGACAACATCGCCGCTTTCGGAGGCGATCCCTCGCAAGTCACGATCTCAGGACAATCCGCCGGCGCGTCCGCGGTCCATAGCTTGATCGCCTCGCCCCAGGCGAAAGGGCTCTTCGCCCGCGCCATCGCGCAAAGCGGCTCAGGCCGGCGCCGTACGCCGGCCACGCTGGCCGAAGCCGAAGACAACGGCCTGCGGTTCATGAAGGACGCGGGCGTCTCCTCGCTGGCCGAGATGCGCGCGCTTTCAGCCGAGGATCTGTTGGCGGCCGATGTGACGGTATTCCGATTCCACCCCGATCGTCGACGGCGTCGTCGTCCCGGCTAGCCCGGCTGAGGCGCAAGCGAGCGGCGCCTACAACGACACGCCTATCCTCACCGGCTACACCGCCGACGAAGGCAGCAGCCGGGGGCAGTACGGCAAGGCGACCAAGGCCGAGCACGCCGCGAACATCGGGCGATTCTACGGCCAGATGAAGGATCAGTTCCTGGCGGCCTATCCCGCGGCCGGCGACGACGCGGCGGGGGAGATGTCAAAATCGATCGGCCGGGATCGCACCCTCGCGTCGATGTACCTGTGGGCGGCCGATCGGCTGAAGACGACGAAGCACCCAATCTACGGCTACCTGTTCACACACGTGAAGCCCGGCCCCGAGTCGGACCTCTTCGGCGCCTTCCACGCCGCCGAACTAGCCTACGTCTTCGACAACCTCGACAAGGCACCCAACCGGCCCTTCGCGGACAAGGACCGCGAGATTGCCGGCAAGATGGCCGGCTACTGGACGAACTTCGTCAAGACGGGGGACCCCAACGGCCCGGGCTTGGCGCAATGGCCCGTGCTCGATGTCTCGTCCAAACAGTTGATGGAGCTCGGAGGAGCCTTTGCGCCGCAACCGGTCCTGGAAGCGGAAAAGCTGGCGCTCTTTGAGGCGGTCACCGCGCGCAGGCAGTAGAGAAGAGACAGACACCCGCGGCTTGCGAGATCGTCCAGCGGGCCACCGGGCTGCTTCACGACAGCAGGAAACCGACGCCACACTGCTTCGCGGCGTAGTTCAGCGCCCCACCAGTAGGATATTTCGGTGATCCAACTCTAAGATGTTGCTCGTCCCGAATCCGTCCGTAAGAATTTGAAGAAACCGATTTCTCAGGTTTTCCGGCGGCACCGGTGGCGTTGTGGCGGCAGCGAGCAGGAGGGGTGAGGAAAAGGCGGCGTCGCGGGGCGCTAACGTGGCTTTAATCCGCTTTGCCGGACGAGTTGAAACACACTACGGCCTAGCTCCACCAAGGCTGCGGAAAAACAGATGTCCGGGTGAGGTCGGCGACGTTAGCTCGCCGGCAACGGCAACTGTTGAAGCGCCCAGCGCCAACCCGAAAAGCGTCTCCAGGCGCGCGGCAAGCGCAGCAGGACGCGGCGGGCATGATGCACCAGCTTGCCCGGCGTGTGGAAGATCAAAAAACGCAGCCGCTTCGGGCGCGCTCGCAGCAACTCCGGCGGCAGCGCCAGCCGCTTCATCGCCGTTAGCGTGTTGTGCGTGATCGCGTTCAACCGCAGCCAGGCCGCATTGGCACCGAAACGTCCGCAAGGCATCACTCCAGCCGCCAGCTCGTTCTTGAGCACATCATGCAGCGCCTGGATCGAACCCTGCTGCTCGCGATGCCACTGCGGCAGACGCCGCGCTGACCAGTCCCGCAAGTTTGTCGCCACCGCAAAGTACTTCCCCTCAGCGCCGCCGGCGAACAGTTCTGCTTGCTTCTTGTTGACGCGGATGGCGACATAACGCAACGGCTCGCGGTAGTCGTTGGCGCGCGGCTCTCCCGGATAATATCCCACCGCTGCGCAGTCGAAATCCGCCTCGGTCTCGTCGCGATAGCTCTCCCATTTCTCGGCGGACACTTCGAGAACTGCCCCCTTCAGCGGTTTTGTCATGGGCGCGCTGACGGCAAAGCCAATCAAGCCTTGCGGACCTTTTTCTCTGTTTTCATCCCGCGGCCAGTCGGGGAGCCCGCTTTCGTAACAGGCCGAACCGCCGCGGGAGCAGAACTCTTCGACCGTCTCGGGCAAGGCCTGCCATGCTCTCCGCGCCACGCTCAGCGGGTCTTGAATCGCCGCCACGTTACCGTCACGGAATTGACCGGCGACGACCACGTCGAGTTCCGCCCACAGCGCCAGCATCGGCTGATCGCCGCGGCTGCCCTGGTAAGTCGGCTGCGCCTCGCGCTTGCGGCTTTCGATGATCGTGGCGTCCAAGTCCACCGTGGCGATCTTTTGAACGCAGCGCCGGCCCAACTCGCGAACGAGCTCTTTGGTTGACATCGGCGAAGCCGCGCAACGGCTCGTTCTCGGCCGCAACAGCGCTCACCCGCCCCAGCGGCAGTTGCTGTTGCGCTTGGGAGATTGCTTCCTCGTCGTGAAACTGATAGAGGAACTTGCGTCGCCGCTTCGGGACTGGGCACCTCGTGGCCCAGCATCTCGGCCACGCCGGGATCTTCGCGCAAGGCCTCGAAGCCGCCGGGACAATCGCCGCCGGCCGCTGGCAGCACGACGCAGCTTTCGACGCAGGTGGCTTCGTCGAAGCCGCGTTGGCGCTTCTTGATCGCGATCTGGCGCCGCACGTTGCCGGGCACGTCGAGGCTGCGCAGCGTGCGCACCAACAGCGGCACGCCGTCCAGCGCGGTGAGACATTCCTCGAGCGGTTGCTCGTCGATCTCGAACAGAAACTCGCCTTCAGCGGGGCTGGGTCGTTTGCGGAGACTCATGCCAAAACCAGCAGCAATTCTCGCACTGTTTGGGTGAGAAATCGCCCCAGCCGAAAATCGACGCTGCACCCCTCCCTATGCGCTCAGCAGCTAATTCTTCATTTGCTTACGGAATGATCTGGGGCTTGCCTTCCGAAGGGATCTTCGCCTATACTTCTGAGGTAATTCGATTTTCGGTCGCTGGGCGGCGTTCCCCGTCGGCTGGAGACGGAATCAGCTATTCCGTACTCACGAGAATAATCATGATGCTACGCACCCTGACGCTTTTTCTATCGGCCGCAAGCCTGATCCTCTCCGGCGACACCGTCAACCAACTCAGCGACGGCGAAAAGTTAGCCGGTTGGCAGTTGCTCTTTGACGGCGAGACGACAACCGGCTGGGAAGGATTCAACGACACCCCCTTCCCCAGCCAATCGTGGGCCATCGAGAACGGTACGATCCGCACTTTGGCCGACCGCCGCGGCGGAGATCTTGTCAGCGTCAGTCAGTTCGAGAACTTTGAGTTGGTGTTCGATTGGCGGCTCGTCAGCGGTGGCAACAGCGGCGTCAAGTACCTGGTGCAAAAAGCCTGGGCCGGCCCCGGCTACCGGCCTCATAACAGTGCCGAAGCCAAGCGGCTATCGCTGCTGCATGCCACCGGCCCCGAATATCAGTTGCTCGACGACGACTCGCTCAATCGCAAGCGAGAGGGCTGGGAGTACTCGAGCTGCGGCTCGCTTTATTTGCTCCACAAACCCGACCCGGCCGCCAAGCAGGTCCATCCGGCGGGCGAGTGGAACCGCTCGCGGATTGTTGTTAGCGGCGCCCACGGCGAGCACTGGCTAAACGGAAAGAAACTGCTCGAGTTCGAATTCAATTCGCCCGACATGTTCGCACGCATCGAAAAGACGAAGTTCAGGAGCGTTCCTGGATTCGGTTTCAAGGGCCCCGGCTACATCGCGCTGACCCACCACAACCACCCGGTCTGGTATCGCAACATCAAGATTCGCCCGATCGACGGCCCCAGGGTGAGGGACTTCCTGCCGGGACGGCTGTTTGACCCGAACGGCTTGATACCCCCGCCGCCGCGGCCGCCGCAGCCCGGCGACCCGACCCACTAGCCCGCACCGGTCCCAAGACACATCGCCGAACCTGGACTCCGCAAAGCCCATACTTGGGACCCTTACCGAGCTGCCCGGTGCTGCTCCAAAGCATCCCAGTCGAACTCAATGCCGTGACCCGCCCGCTCCGGAGCGGTTACCACGCCCTCAACGATATCCAGAGGATGAAGGATAAACGCCTCCAGACCAAACCCGTGAGCCTCAAGCAACGAAGCGTTCGGTACAGCGGCCAGCAGATGAACATGCAGATCGTGAACGCCGTGGCTGGTCACCGGCAAATTGTAGGCTTCGGCCAGGTGCGCGACTTTCATCCAAGCCGTCACTCCGCCAAGATTGGACAGATCGGGTTCCGGGAACGACACGCCGCCGGCGGCGATCGGAATAGCGCCGTCGCGTGCGATTCGCGCGTGACCCTCGATGTCGTCGGGAATTGTCGGCTCCTCGAGCCAGTAGACGTCGTGCTCGGCGAAGGCACGGGACGCGCGAATGGCCTGCTCCACGCTCCAGCGCATGTTGGCATCGACGAGAAGCGGAATCTCCGGTCCCAGCAACTCGCGCATGGCGGCGACCCGCTCGACGTCCTCGGCCAAGCGCTCGCGGCCTACTTTCATCTTGATGGCGCGAAATCCGCGTTCAAGATTTTGCCTGGTTCGCTCGGCCAGCTCATCGAGCGAAAAACCCAGGTCGATCCCTCCGGCGTAGACTCTCGCTTTTCCGGAATGTCCGCCAAGCAAGCGCCACAGGGGCTCTCCGGCGAATTTTGCCTTTAGATCCCATAGCGCTATGTCGACCGCTGAGATCGCGAAGACGGCGATCCCGCCGCGTCCCACGTAGTGCAGCCGCCACCACATTCTTCCCCAAAGCTGCTCGACGCGTCTGGGGTCACTGCGCACGAGCATCGGCGCCAAGTCCTTTTCAATAAGAGCCGCAATGGCTGCGCCGCCCGTCTTGCCGACGACATAGGTGTAGCCGAGACCTTCGGCGCCGCCGGCCATCCGGACCCGTACCATCACGACCCCGAATTGGCGAATCTCGCCGTGCGTCGAGTCGCTCAGCACCGTCGGAAGAGGAATCTCGAAGTGGTCAACTTGGATTGAATCAATGTTCATCTCTGTACTCTCGGTCACACTAATACGGCTAAACAATCATAGCCGATGGTTTCCACCGCTGGGAAACCTTCGCATCGCCTATAGACGGACCAAACCGCAATCGAACGGGTAGCACGAACCCTCGTTGGATCTTTGTTGTCAAACTCTCCTAGCCAGCCCGTGGCAGAAGTGGGCGCGGGCGAAAATGGGGGACTGCCACCAATTTCTGCTCCTCCAAACCATTCAAAAAAACCGCTTAGTCGAAAAGAAATCGGTTGGCTGTCCCCTTTTTTC
>Ga0310123_10003437_pt1 | contig 12271 bp, 12 predicted proteins | sample CB6_AW_1057_MG_FD_203505 | JGI IMG/M metagenome (GOLD analysis project Ga0310123, IMG submission 203505) | Marine microbial communities from Western Arctic Ocean, Canada - CB6_AW_1057 | ecosystem: Environmental > Aquatic > Marine > Oceanic | place: Canada: Western Arctic Ocean | collected... | reverse complement strand
GTAGGATTCGGTGTGGACGTCCGACCATATGCCCAGGTCCCAGGGTGTGATTCGCCCTTCGGCTTGGACGCTGGTGGCTTCGACCATGACTAGTCCCGCGCCGCCAACCGCCCGGGTACCGTAATGGATGGTGTGCCAGATGCCGGGCCGTCCGTCTTCAGTTTCGGACGAGTACTGGCACATGGGCGAGACAAACACCCGGTTTGGGATGGTCTCGCCTCGGATAGTGATAGGTGTGAATAATTTGCTCATGGATTTCTAGCGTTCCTCCGATCTAATATTCAGGCGACAGTAAAGTGCGATATATGAACATGCGTCCACGCCATTCAGCGTTCGGCTCCCTTCTCCGAGCGCAAACGGACCAGTGTGGCGATAGCCTGAGTGATTGGTTGATCTGGTTCGCGGCTTACTCGTCGCCAACCGGAGGACGCATAGTGTGCCAAGAAGTATTCTGCTCGTAGGCGAAGGCGGCGCGGAAAACAGTTTCTTCATCGTACCGCTTGGCCATGATTTGCAAGCCCACGGGTAGGCCGTTGCCGGTGAAGCCGCAAGGCAAGGAGATGGCGGGAATCCCGGCGATGGGAGCGGCGTTGGAGAAGGAGAAGGCTTTGAGGTCGTTCATTGCCTGCTCGCGTGATGTTAGCGGCTTCTTGGTGTCTTCGATGCTGGGAGGCGGTGTTGGCTGGGATGGCGACACCAGAATGTCGTATCGTTCACATGCGTCCAGGACTTGGCGGCGGTACAGGCTGCGTAGCTGGAGGGTCCGCTGGTAGATGGAGCCTGGGATCAGTCCCGGCAACAGATTGAACCGGCGTGATGCCACGTCGTATTGATGGGGGTTCTCCAGCAGGTTCTTCCACTGCAGCGCCGTCCGGTCGGCCCCGCCGGTTCCGCTTATGATGTTGGTTAGCGGGACCATGGGCAGGGAGACTTCCTCTACGACTGCGCCCAAACCCTCAAAGCGGCGCAACGCCTCGGCGACCCGGGCTTTCACCTCCGGGTGCAGGTGAGCGGCTTCCATCATTTCTTTTACCACTCCGATACGCATCCCCTTAACATCGCCGTCTAGCGCGGACAGGTAATCGGGGACGGGCAGGTTGGCCGACAGAGGGTCGTTGGCATCATGGCCGGAAATCACGTTCATCAGAAGGGCGCAGTCGGCGACGGTACGTCCCAGCGGACCCGCCGTGTCTTGGGTCCAAACGCCGGGAATAACGCCGTACATGCTCACCCGTCCCCAGGACGGCCGCAGACCGACGCAACTGTTGTGGGAGGCCGGACGGCGTATAGAGCCACCGGTGTCTTCACCCAAAGACCCGGCGCACAGGGCCGCTGCCGTGGCGCTGCCCGAGCCGGTGCTGGAGCCGCCTGCGTCGTGGTCTAGGTTCCAGGGGTTACGGGGGTGACCGAAGGGAAACTCCAAAGTAAGAGGGGTGGCCCACTCGGTCATGTTCAGTTTACCCAGCATGATCGCGCCGGCCAGGCGAGTTTTGGCGACGGCGGTGGCGTCATAGTCTGGGAAGAACTCGGACAGAATGATTGAGCCGCAGGTCGTCAAGATGTCTTTGGTGTAAAACTCATCCTTGTAGGCCATGGGAACCCCATGCAACGGGCCGAGGGATTGGCCCGCTGACACGGCTCGTTCAGCGGCTTCAGCCTCTCTTCGAGCATCATCGGCGAGGACGGTGATGTAGGACTTCAACTGGCCGTCGAACTTGTCTATCCGATCGAGATATAGGTTGGTCAACTCCACCGGTGAAACTTGCTTGATGCGTATCAGGTGTGCCAACTCGGTGATGGGTTTGTAGGCGAGAGGCTCGTTGGACTCCGTTGCCACGTAAGGTGATGATCCCGCTGGCCGGCTGGCAGGTAGTTCGAAGGGGTGTTGCAGTGCTGGCAGGGCCAGTTCGCCGACGAGGGGATACTGGTCCAGAACCTCCAGGGATTCCATCAGGGCGTTGAAGCGCATGGTCAGATGCTCAACGTCCTCTTCGGGAAGCGTCATCTGAGCGGCACGGGCCAGAGCAAGCAGGTCTTCTTGGGTGAAGTCAGCCATGGCGGTCACCTCCGTTTTTTATGTTAGCGAGTATAGTTCGGTTTTCAGGACCGATGGGGATGCGAACGTCCATGGATTCCGGCCTACGAGTTTGTGAATAAATCCCTTGAGAGGGCTTAATTAGACTAGATTCACGCCTGTATTGAGACAATAAATTGGCCTTTTCGCGATATGTTCACAAACTCCTACGGCGGAATGACAGGGAGCGGGCCAATCGTCCATACGTCATTCCCGCGCAGGCGGGAATCCAGTGCATCTGATGGAATATGCAAGCCCATTGAATCGGGGCATATCTGGATTCCGGCCATTCCGGAGAAGGCCGAAATGATGGAAGCTCTGCCGAGTTTCATCGTTTAAGCGGTCCTTTGATTACTTGTCCCAGCGGTGTTTGACCAGTTCTTTCTCGTTCAGGTCGGCACCCCAGCCAGGCCTCGTGGGGATGGTCATTTGGCCGTCGATGATTTCCGGCGGCTGGGTGACCAAGTCGTCCTTCCAGGGCACGTCGTCAATGTCGATCTCCATGATGCGCACGTTGGGCAGAGTGGCGCAAAGGCTGGCGCACATGTAGGTGGACAAATGGCTGTAATAGTTGTGTGGCGCGATGTTTAGTTGGTAAACCTCGGCTAGGTCGCCAATCTTCTTGGACTGGGTGTAACCGTTCCAGGCTACGTCAATCATGAACACGTCGGCCGCCCGCGACTCGAAGTAAGGCAGGAACTCCCGCATGTAGAAAAGGTTTTCTCCAGTGCATATCTTGGTGCTGGTGGACTCTTTTATCTGCTTGATTGCTTCATGATCGTACATGTCTATCTCCAGCCAGAGCATGTTGAACTGCTCCAGCACTTTGGCGATGCGCATGCAGGCTTCGGGCTTGAAGTTGAAATTCAGGTCGAGGTTGATGTCCACGTCGGGTCCCACGGCGTCCCGAAAGGTGCCGATAAGGTTCTCGATGTGACGTAGGATAGGCGTAGAGACGGTCCCATCGGTGGTGCCGGAACCGGGAGTGAAACCGCCTCCATACACGGTGGCAGGCTCTCCCGGTATGACGATGTTTGTCTTCAGGGCGGTGAACCCCTTCTGCACCACCTCACGGCCCAGGTCGGCTACGTCCTCCAAAGTGCGCAGGGGCGGAACACCGATCAGCTCGTGGGCCCTTGCCCTGGAAGTGCCGCAGTGGGACCAGTAGACGCGAACCGCGTCCCGGGTGGGACCTCCGAACAACTCGGTTACGGAGATGCCCAAGGCCTTTGCCTTGATGTCGACCAAAGCGCAGTCGATGCCGGCGATGGCCTTAGCCGCTATCCCTCCGGGACTCTGGCGGGACGCTCTAATCATGTCCCAGAAGCGCATCTCGAAAGGCCTGGGATCTTGGCCCACAAGGATCGGCGTCAGATCTTTGATGGTGGCGACCACACCATTGGGGGTTCGCTGGTCGCTGCACTCGCCGTAGCCGGTGATTCCCTCATCGGTTTCGACTTTCACGAATATCCAGGGCCGCCATCCGGCGTCAACGATGAACGACTCCACGTTAGTAATCTTCAAGTTGGTCTCCTCAGAATAAACAATCTCAGGCTTGGAAAAGTGGGTTTATGCTACTCCTGCCGGTTGGGAGGCACAAGAGCCAAGGGGCTTGAGGGTGCAATTTATTTGTGATTGACTCGCATCCGGCAAGGATTAGTGCGACAATAGGCCGGCTCAAAAATAGCAACTGAGATTTAAAGTAAGCAGGGAGAAGTCATGGCGAGCAAGGACATCCGGGGAGTTATAGTCCCGATTCTGACACCGTTGAACTCCGACGAAACCGTGGATACCAATTCCATGCGGCGGTTAGTCAATTATTTGATCGACAACGGAGCCCATGGCATCTGGGTTTCCGGGACGACCGGCGAGTTTGCCAACCTGTCCAACAAGCAGCGTTTGATCAGCGTGGAATCGGTGGTGGACGAAGTTGCCGGGCGGGTCCCGATCATCGGTAATATCTCTTGCCCCAGCACCCAACTGTCCCTGGAACTGGCACTGGCCGTTCAGGAGATGGCTTTGGACGGCATCGCCGTGACGCCTCCTTACTACTACAACAATGCCCAAGACGAGTTGCTGGACCACTACCGGTACATCAGCGATCGTTCCGGTTTGCCTCTTTGGGTCTACAACATTCCCCCGACGGTCAAGACAATCGTAGAACCCAACACCATCGCGACCCTTGCCAGCGAAGGAGCTGTCGTCGGCGTCAAGGATAGTTCCGGGGCCGGGGAGCCGTTCGCGCAACTCAACGTGCTGTGCGAGCAAGGCGGTCTGAACCTGCTGCGCTTCTTGGGGACGGTGTCCAGAATCACCACGTCAACGGCGCTAGGCGCGCACGGCGTCATCCCGGCCATCGCCAACCTGGCGGCCAGTGCCTCGGTACGCGGTTGGGAGGCCGGTGAGGCTGGAGACATGGAAACGGTGAAAGAATGCAACGCCAAGTTGATTGCCGCCAGCAAGATCGCCCAATTGGCCAAGGGCGGCGGACCCAACGCCGCCGCATTTTCTGGGATGAAGTCGGCTTTGAAGCACATGGGCATCTTGGACAGCGACACGGTGTCCCGTCCCTTGCGGGCTCTCACGGAAGAAGAGAAGAAAGGCATACCAGCGATTCTGGAAGAGGTGGGGATCTCCAACGGGGCTTAGGGCTTAGGCTAACCGGCAGATGATTCACGAACGGGGTCGGCAACGGCCCCGTTCGTTTTTTGAATGCTGTTTAAGGATTAAGCCCTGGCTGCCAGAGTATCCGTTGAGCGAGTGCCCGCGGATATCCGGAACAGTCGCAGCGCCATGACCTCGACCCAAACGAACCACGACAGTACAAACAGCCGCTGTAACAACCCATTCACGCTGTCGACATCAGCAGCCTTGGCGATGCCGATCCATAAAAGTAGGGCAATCAGCGTTGCAATCCCGGCTATCCAGGAGAATGTGTAGAATGTCTGCCAATTGGGGTCTCTCTTTAGCCTTGTTGAGATGACAAATATTCCCGCGATACCAGATATGAACCCGCCAAGCCCCGTCAAGTTGTGCAACGTTCCGGTGAGCGTGTGGAATTCACAGCCTGGATCGCAAGGCAAGAAGGCGCTCCCCAGGCTGGCCGAGACGCCGAATCCACCGACCAATAACGGGCCAAGTTTTGATCCGCTACCACCCCCAATGCCTCGATGAAGCCCAATGGCAAAGGCGACGAACAGAACGGCCATCACGAAGAAGTTGACGTTCTGGAGCATCGGGTATTGAGCTTCGACTCCACCCAGTTCACTCACAGCCTGAGTAACATGGCTATAACCTTCGTAAATGAACCCGCTCACCGTGACCAAGATAGCGAAGACGATTGGAGCGGCAATACCGCATAGAGCGAGGAATCGCAGCAGGTTGTCTTGGGTAGATCTGCTTTCAAGCATTGGTTGTCCCTCCCAGGAAGTTTACATGTTGTAAAGTATGCTACAATCTGATTGACAGCATGTCAAGTAGAAAACAACGAACCAGAGACAGAATCCTAGAATCGGCGCGCCAGCTGCTGGTGGAGCGCGGTTATCATGGTGTGGGCCTGGAAGAGGTGGCTCGGGCCGCCGGTGTCTCGCGCCAGGCATTGTACCTGCACTTCAACTCCAAAGCAGAACTTCTAGTGGCTATGGCTCAGTACAACGATGAAAGGCTTGGCATCCCCGAAATCCTGGGGCCAGCACGCGAAGCCAAGACGGCTCTTGAGGCCTTGGATGCCGGAATAGCGGCTTACGGAGCCATCGAACCTCAGATCTACGAGGTGGCAAGAGTCATTTACGCCGCCCGGCATTCCGATGAAGCTGCGGAAACTGCCTGGCAGGACCGTATGGCCGCCAGAATGGATAACATCAGACCGGTGATAGAGCGTCTCCGGGCGGAAAATCTCTTGGCCGAAGGGTGGACCGTGGATGAGGCAGTGGACTTCGTCTGGGCCCTGGTCTCGGTGCATACCTACGAATATCTCGTGGTGGAGCGGGGTTGGTCCATCGACCAACTCGTGGGGCGTCTACGGGTGATGCTGCGCACCATCCTAGTGGCTGTATCAGATGAGGGTGAACGATAAGCATCTGAACGGACCAACTTCAGAGCAGCTACATGCTCCGTTGGAACCGGACTGGCGGTTGGCCTGAACGTTGAAGAGGCCGGGAGCCGATTCCCCGGAAGTTGGTATACAGCCTGCTTTGTTGGAAGGTACTTGGAGGGTGGAGAGACGGTTAGGCTTGCGGCTCCTAATCGGTTGTTCGCAGGTTGCCCTTGGCGAAGAGCAGCATGATGGTCACTAGGCTCAAGACCGCAATATCGCCGATAATCACTAGAATCATCAAGGAGGTGGCGGTGACTTCCCGGGCTTGGGCTGTTGGCAGGATCCAGCCGTATAGAGCTATCGGAATCAGGAACGGAGGCCATATGACGGCTATCGCTAAAACACGGCCTTTCAAGGTTGTCGGCGCTCCTTCCCATGAGGTCGCCCAACCCCGGACCTGGTCAATCAATCTCTTGACAATCGTCATCAAACACCTAGCGCATCGGCTTCAGAATCCCGGCCATCCCCAATCTGATTCAGGGATGCGCCGTAGGTTAAACTTTCCCGGCACAGAAGTGTCAATTCCCGGAGTGTAGATTCCATTCCTTCTAGCCTGTTCAGCATGGCTGATTTGAGATGATGCTCGGCGCTTTCAAGCCCTATGTTCTCCAGCAATTCAATCAGGCCGTCCGACTTGCGCTGAACGTCTATGACCAGATCGGTGATCTGCCTGGTATCCCCGGCGAACCGTTCGGAAAATAAGGTCATAGCTCCGTTCCTACGCTGATATACGACGTCCTCGTAACCAACAGGCGGTTTCGCTGCGCAATCGCTACACGTGCTAATGTTAGCATAATGTTCGAGAACATCATTCACCCGTGGTGAACGATAACAGGACGTTTTTGAGGGGGTCTTACAACTGATTTCAGCAGCGCTATTGCGGTTGAAGGCTACCCATTATGTCACCACAATTATCACCCGAAAAGGTGATTCCAGAGATTATCGAAAGGAGCAAAATGACAGTGTAGAATCTAAGCTTGAACTAGATACAGGCTTACAGAGGGTTGATGGCTATGAGGGTTGGGTATTTCAAGGACGAAGTTCCCCAGGGGCAGCCACGGGTAGAATTCTGGAGCCTGGGTAAGATTAGCGTGATTGAGTTGTTATCGGTTGTGGGAATCCTTGCTATCCTGGTTGGGATTGCCGCTGGTACAATTGCGGGGTAGACCGGGATAGAGGTTTATCCAGTTCGATAACTAGGCCCCGGCTTTGCGCAGGGGCTTTTTTGTGGGGAAATGGGCGGTAAAAAGATAACCAACCTCATCATTATGAGTGTCCTGGCTTTCGCCTTGATTCTGGCGATACAGGCCGTCTTGGGCGTGTTGGAAAGGTTTAGGGGCGATGAACAAACGAACCAGAATGTACCGTCGACGGTAGTTCCATTGCTGCCTGCTCTTGACCAGGAATCACCCAAAGGATTGACCCCAGAGGACATTCAAAAAATTGGCTCGGTCTTTGGTGATGGATCGTCGCCCGGTGTGCTAGACAACCCTGGAGGGGGGCTCAGCGGCGAGGACTTGAAGCAAATCTTGGACCAAGCCGAGTTTCTGGCGTGTGCGGCGGAGGGGAGAAACTGGGACGTCGCCAAGGCGGCCTGCGACTGAGTCTGCTGACCAGATTCCACGCGGCAGCGGTGCGTTGGCGACGGGCTTGGTATCTCAAGCGGTAGTGTATACTAGCAACGATTCGCGGTGGAATCGGGCCATGGTTGTCTAGTGACCCGGCAACCTAGAATAGGCTCAAAAATTCTAGGACCGAACCCGAATTCCCCGCCGGTTGGCTTAGAATCCTGCCCTACAGCGGCTTCCAAGTTTGATGTACTTGCTTTGAGATGCCGGTGATACGTGGGCTGTAAGGAGTTTAGATATGCCCCTTCCGGATCCTAGTGAACAAGCTGTCAAAAAGATACGAAATATGGTGGAGAAGTTTACTGAGAAATCAGGTTCTTTTACACATCCGATAGAAGAGATTGCCGAGGACGTTATCCTGGGATTGGCCCGGCACGCCGATGATCTCGGCAAGCCCTTGTGTCCATGCCGCTTCTACCCGGATAAGAACGAGGAAGTCAAACATCGGACCTGGATCTGTCCCTGCGACGACATGCAGATCTACAAGTATTGCCATTGACTATTGTTCGTTAATGAGGACGGAGTCCCCATAACCGAACACCTACCGTCAGACCACGAAGGCTTGCAGATGCACGGCGTAGTTAAGGACCAGATACCCGACAAAGGCCGGGTGTTACGCGCCAAGGCTGAAGAGCGGGAGATAGAACGGAAGGAACGGCCTTCGTAGATATGGGAAGGGGTGGTCTCGTAATGCGTCACCCCCTCTCTAACTCTCCCCCTTTTCAAGGCTGAGAGAACAAGCCCATTCTCCCTTTACGAAGTCTTGCCCCACAACTGTCATTCTGAGGCCATCAGGCCGAAGAATCTCTGTTGGGGTCGGGGGTCCGAACCTAAGTACTCAACACTTCAGACCCTTCGCTACCTTCAGGGTGACATTTTCGGCGCGACTTTTGACGCAGAGCCGGTCCACTAGGGAGAGATGGGATGAGGGTCTAGCAGTAGCCTACCACCAGTCTCTCAGATTCTCGGCCCCTGCTACTTTGCCTATCACGTGGATCGCTTCTAAGTCTTTTATCTGCTCCGACGTCAATCCGCAGAACCTTCGGAGCACGTCCTCGGTGTCCCAGCCTATCGGTTTGCCAGCCACTTCGATGTAGCCCGGCGTGCCCGAATATAGGGGCACCGGACCCTGGGTCTTCAGGCTTCCGTACCAGGGGTCGTTTATCTGCTGAATCTCTCCCCGTTCTTCGTAGTGGGGTTGGGAGCAAGCGTCTTCCGAGTTCTTGACCGGGCATGCGCCGAATCCGTACTGTTTGGCCAATGACTCAATCTCAGCCACGGTTTTCCCGGCTACCCACTCTTCGATGACTCCGTAAATCTCATCCTGAGCGGATTCGTTTACCCGATCGGTGTTATATGGGTACTTGGCCGCCAATCCGTCCGCCTTGCCTCCGATGCACTGCCACAGCCCCTTGCAGGCGTCGTCGTCGGCGCCGATGGCCATGTACCCGTCGCTGGCTTTGACGATACCGTCGGGGCAGACCCAGCGATGCCGGTTGCCGTAGCGTTCTTGGACCGTGCCGGTCTTGCCGTACCAGGTGATTCCGGGGCCGAGGAACCGGGTGATGGCTTCCAACTGGGAGTTCTCAATCATCTGCCCCTCACCGCTCTTTTCCCTGTAGAGCAGGGAAACCAGGATGCCCAAAGTCGCGGTAGCGCCGCCGAAGTAGTCGGCTACCCAGATGGGAACTTTCAGTTGTTCGCCGTCGGGATGTCCGGTGATGTAGACGCTGCCGCCCATGGCCTGGGCCAGGATGTCATAGGATGCGCGGGGAAGGTCGTCCCGTCCCCATTGCCCAGGTCCGTTGGAGGCGGCGTAAATCAGCTTGGGGTTGATTTTGGAAAGTTGCCGGTATCCGATGCCCCAGGCGTCCATGGTGCCGCCTCGAACGTTTTCCACCAAAACATCGGATTTCTTGACCAGGTTCCTCAAGATATCCGCTCCAGGTCCGGGATGGACATCCAGGGACACGTGGAGCTTGTTTCGGGCGCAGTCCAGCCAACCCAGACCGGAGCCGGTTGAGGGCAATACCTCTTCGGTAACGCCCTCTGCCAGGATGCCCTCGGCCTTGGTGCCGCTGCCTTCCTCGGTCCACCGGAGGAAACCTCCTTGGTCTTCGGGCGGACCGGAATATCGCATGGCATCGCCCCGGCCGGGGAACTCCAGCTTGATGATTTCCATGCCCAACTCTCCCAGCATTGCGCACTGGAAGGGTCCGAGAATCATGGTGGTGAAGTCGATTAAGCGCATACCGTCCAGCATCTTGGGTTTCTTGCTGACGGTTTTCTGGTCGTACAGGTAGCGGCAGAAGTCGTCGTAGGACAGGGTGTCCTCTTCCGCCTCGGTTAGTTCTCCACCCTTTCGAGCCTTGGCCAACGCGGTTTGGTCCGAACCGCCGGAATGGCCGTTGAGAGATACCGGGTTCCTCTGCAAAGTAATCAGGTGGGGTGAGCCGCCCTTGGGGCTGACGATGCCATCCTGTTCCAACCGTTTCAGGTCGTCGCGGGACATTCCGCAATAGCGTTTCAGTATCGTCTCGTTGTCCCAGCCCATCGGCCTGGAAACCCACTTGATGCGGCCCGGAGAGCCGCTGAAGCTGGGCCGAGTCCCTTGAATCAGAACTTTGCCGTAAAGCGGGTCTTCTACTTCAAGAATGCTGGCCCGGTCCACGAAATGGGGGCTGGCGCAAATCTCGGCGATGTTCTGGGCCGCACCGGCGGCGAAACCACCGTCGATCCCAATCTGGTCCAGTTCACGGGCAGTGAGTTGAGATGTCCATTGATCTATCTCTTCGTTGATTTGCTGCTGGGGCGTCCAGAGGATGCGGATGCTGTTTTCAGCAAAGGCATTCTTCAGGATATCGCTATTCTCGGTGCCGATGGCGTCGCAGATGGCCCACCAGAGACGTCCCACCCCGGCGACTACGACGTAGCGATCGTCCTTGGTCCGGTGCAGACCGTAAGGACACAGGGACATGTCCCAGTTACCGTAGGGGCCGCGGATCTCTTTGGTGGAGCTGTACCAGGAGAAGCTGCAATCGGAGGATCGCATCATCAGGCCATAGGACGACACGTCAATCATCTGGCCCTTACCCGACTTGCGTTCCCGGTAAAGCAGTGCGCCGCAGATGGCGATGGCACCGCCCAGCCCGCCGGAGATGGCTCCGATGGGCCAGCCTACCCGAGTGGGAGTGAAGCCAGCCTGGGCTTCTTCAGCCGAGTCCGCATCGTACTGGATGGCGCCGGTGAACGACGAAAGAGTGCCCATCGCTTGGGTAGCGGTCTCGAATCCCTTTCTCTCCACCTCTTCGCCGAACTGACCGAAGCCTGTGATGCCGCAATAGACCAGCTTGGGATTAATCTTCCGGAGTTGCCGGTAGCCGATGCCCAAGGAGTCCAGGAACCCGGCGTCGTAGTTTTCGATGACGACATCCACGTTGCGGGCCAGGTCCTTGAACATTTCCTGGCCTTCCGGGGTGGTGATGTCTATGGTGACCGAATATTTGTTGCGATTCTCGCAGAACCCGGCCAGGGAGGTGCCGTGGGGCGGCCAGTTCTCTCCCTCAGCCTTCATGGCCCCGCCTTCCTCCGGCGGCGGCCCGGCCCAGCGCATAGCGTCGCCTTTGGCCGGATCTTCAACTTTTATGACCTCGGCGCCGTGCTCCGACAGGAGAGACCCGCAGAACTGGAGACCGAAGACCGACCAGTCCGGTCGGCAAACTTCCAGCACCCGTATGCCATCCAGGGCTTCCGGTTTATCGAAGCGGCGGCGGGGGTCGAAGAGGTAGCGGGAGTACTCTTCGTAGGGTAGTTTTTCCAGTTCTTCCGGGGTAAGCTCTTCTAGCTTCCACACCTTGGTGATTAGACCTTGGACCTCTTCGCTCTGGTCGTCCCACTTGTAGGCGATGGGCCTAATGCCGTCTCTGGAGGTAAGCTCCGAGGCCAGATGGGCAGTCGTTTGCGAACTGGTGAATTCGTAGGTTAGGTCGCCTCTGTTGAGGCCGCTGGGGAGAGTGGGTTTAGCTAGCTTAGCCATCGGGCATATCTCCTTCTCACTGGGACGGTGAGGTTTCTTCTATGAGTACGGGTAGGCCGGTTATCCGGAGATGTGAAACGGTGTGACCTGGGTCACGGTTATCACCGTTGCGCTACTATATACTTGGGGAACGAGGTTACAATAGATTCTGGCTTCTACCTTGTCAATATAGCTGGTGCTTCGGCGTGCGGAGTTCCGTTGGTTTTACTTAAAGGTGTATAGCCCATACCCTGTCGTTAGCCGCCTAAGTAAGAGGAATTTATTGTCACGGTGTTGCCAGGAAGGTATCATGTCCCCCTGCCGTTTTGAATGTGAAAACGGTCTCTTGAACCAGCGGCCCCGTTCCAATAACTGGCCTGATTGGGATAACACTGGGGAGGAAGGATGGAACTGAGAGTCTTAGGGGCTCACAACGCGGAGAGCAAGACGACCCGTCT
>Ga0310123_10003436_pt1 | contig 12274 bp, 9 predicted proteins | sample CB6_AW_1057_MG_FD_203505 | JGI IMG/M metagenome (GOLD analysis project Ga0310123, IMG submission 203505) | Marine microbial communities from Western Arctic Ocean, Canada - CB6_AW_1057 | ecosystem: Environmental > Aquatic > Marine > Oceanic | place: Canada: Western Arctic Ocean | collected... | reverse complement strand
AGATTGATGCCGAAATCGGCTAGACGGAACCGCCGAGACCAAGCCAAGATCGAGAGCAGAAGTCCCAGCAATAGCAGTTGTACCATGCATGATTGCTGCACGCCGGACAGTTCGATCGTGACCGGTTCCTCACGAATTCCGATAAAAATGCGGACCCTAAGCTGTTCAAAAACCCAAACCGCCGCGACGAAGGCAGCGATCGGGTCCCACACGTCATCCGGCCGTGATTGCAGCGGCAGCAAGGGTTCTCCGGCCTGCAGTTTCAGCGCGGTCCTTTGCCACACCAGCAGGGAACCCAATGCCAGCAGACCGAAAAGAATGTACGCAACCAGTTCCATCGCAGCTATTTCGGCCATGATTCAACGCCGATAAATCACGTCTTCGCTGTTCCGGCCCATCGAGACGATTGTGACTTCAGTCGTCTGCCCAATGTCCCGTGACAGGATGGCCGCGAGTTTTGCCAATTCGCGGCGTAGCGGAAGTCGGGACCCGTCGCTTGAAGATTGACAGAGCCTAGTGGAGACCGCTTGCGCCGGTCAACAGTTGACTGAAATGGTTTCAGAGACCGAGGGAGTGGGGTATGATCGTCGCGGCCTCTGTTGAAGCATGGCCGATCCGCGGCGCGCTGCCGAGGACGATATGTCTGCCCACCGTTGCCTGGATCGATGTCCGTGAAGAATGTTCTTGAAACCATCATCGCCCGCAAGCGGGTCGAAATCGAAGAAGCCAAACGGCTGCGCCCGGCCGATGCGCTCGAAGATCGGTTAGCCACCGCATTTCCGGCTCGGGATTTCGCAGCCGCGCTGTCGGCAGCGCCCGGCATCGGATTGATTGCCGAGGTGAAGAAAGCTTCGCCCTCCGCCGGGCTGATCCGTGAAGACTTCGACCCGGTCACGATTGCGAAGATCTACGAAGAACACAACGCAGCTTGCATCAGCGTGTTGACCGACGAACATTTTTTTGGGGGGCACCTTGACTTTCTGCACTCGATTCGTCAAGAAGTGTCGATTCCGGTGTTGCGGAAGGATTTTGTGCTCGACCGCTACCAGGTGCTCGAAGCCCGCGTCGCCGGCGCCGACTGCGTGCTGCTGATCGCCGAATGTCTCGATGGGGACACGCTCGCAGATCTTGACCGCTACGCAGCCGAATTGGGAATGCAATCGCTCGTGGAGATTTACGACCCAGAAAATCTCGACCGCGTGCTGCGGCTCGATCCGCCGTTGCTTGGAATCAATAATCGAGACCTGCGCACCTTCACCACGTCTCTGGAACATTCGGTCCGGCTCGTCAGCCGCGTCCCTGCCGAGACGATACTCGTCAGCGAAAGCGGAATTCAAACGCGCGATGACGTTTTGCGTCTGCAGCAAGCGGGCATTCGGGCCATATTGGTCGGCGAAACACTGATGCGTTCGCCAGATATCGGCGGCAAAGTGCGTGAGCTGCTGACCGGAAACTGACAACTGAAGGACTGCTTGCTGCGTACCCACCCGAAAGGAATCTTGAATGCTCCTGAGCCGTCAACAAGTCGAACATGTACTCGTCGTTCCGACGTTGTTATTTCACGAAATTGGTTACTTTCAGGGGTTTTCTGAGAGGACGGAACCGTATCTAAAGACTCTGCTCGATCCGGCTTACACCAGCTACCGGCCCCGCGACGAGGTCGAGGACGATCCCAGCTACAAGCAGCTCATCCCCTATTGCATTCTGCGGTACGGCGAGCGGCTCTTCTCTTATGAGCGAGGCGCAGCAAGCGGCGAAGAACGGCTGAAACAAAAGCGTTCGATCGGCATCGGCGGGCATATTTCCGCCTCGGATGCAGGCAAGTCTGATTCGGCTTACCAAGAGGGCATGCGCCGCGAAATCGACGAAGAGGTTTATTTGGACACGACTTATCGCGAACAACTCGTGGGTCTTATCAACGACGACCAGACCGAAGTCGGAAAAGTCCATTTGGGAATCGTCCACATTTTTGACCTCGACTCATCCAAAGTTCGACCCCGTGAGAAGTCGATCATAGAAGCGGGCTTTGCCACACCTGCCCAGTGCGATAAAGATCGCGACCAGTTCGAAAGCTGGTCGCAAATTTGCCTGGATCACCTCTTTTCGGCCTAAAACCCGAGGTAGCTGCGGAACCGACTTGTCGGTCAGGCCAGACGTCGGTCAAGCTCGATTTCCAAAAGGGTCGTTGCCGACGCCACATTCGTCGGCTGAAAACTTTCCCGCGGTTTTGACAAAGGAGTGTCAAAGCATGAGAATTTCACTGCGTGGTTGGTTTGTGCTAAGTGCGTTTGTGGCGGCCGTTGCCGCCTTGGCAATACTGGGCGGCCCGTTGCTGAATCCCGCCGATGCCCAGTCCGCTTCGCGTGGTCAGTTGTCGGACCGGTCTCTGGAACATTTGCTGTCGGCGATGAGCCTGAAGCCGGAAAAACAAGACAAGCGGTTCGATTTCAGTTTTCCCGAAGTTCACAAGGGGCAGGAATGGAATCTGTCGATGTCGGCCGTCCTCAGCCAGGATCGAAAATCGATTTGGGTGATGGCTTGGCTGGACGAAATTACCCGTTCGGCCGCCGAGGTCCCCCGAAGTGCTCTGCTGCGCTTGTTGTCTGAGAACGACCGACTCGGAAATGGTAAGTTTTTCGCTTATATTTCCAGCAATCGCCGCTTCGTACTGCAACGGGTGATTCCGAACCGAAGCATCACGATCGAGTCATTTGACGAGGTGCTGCGGGATCTGGGAAGCAGTGTTGTGGTCACGCAACCGTACTGGACGGTCGCCAACTGGAAAAACGGCGGTGTGGTCACATCCGACGTACCAAGGACGGCAAACCGAGCACAACCCGCTCGGCAGATTCGACGGTAACGACGGCCTCAGCCGGACCCGATGGCTTTCGACTGTACGATGGGGGGGCCGAAACCGTGTCGTTGGAAGAAAGTTGGAAGGATGAGTCAGAGTCAAGCCTTCATCCCTGATTCATCCAGTCGACTTTGTTTCGTCTGCAGTCATTTCGACGAAAAAACGCCCGAGCGAACATCGCTCGGGCGTGCGAATTTTCCAAATTTTACGGATTGTCCAGACGTACGGCAGACGGTCAGCCGTCAAGCTATCCCCCCCTGCGAACCGTCCGGAACATTTTCGGCGAGACGGGCAATCAGCAGCTCTCGCGATCTTTTCGGCTCATTTCATCCAAAACGACCGGATGCCAAGTTTCTTCACGGTCCGCCGGGGGCGCGTAATGCTCTCGGGCCCAAGTCCGCAGACGAATCTCCTCGATCGGATCGACTTCAGCTTCTAATTCTACCATGAGCGCTGGATACATCCCTTAACCTTCATCCTCGCCGATAGATGCTGATTACAAAAGAACTTACCCCATTACCTGAAGCAACAGGCTTATTAATCGAGTCAGTGTAATCGATTTGGGGAATAAAATGCCATTCAAAAGACCCAGATTTTTGTTTTTTTACGTTCTTCCCGCAATCCGTTTCCACCGACAGAATAAGACCGCATGTTTTCAGCAGATTTTGCTGAATTCAACTCAGAATTCCGTCGATCACTTCACCGTGGACGTCGGTCAATCGGAAACCGCGGCCGGCATAGCGGTAGGTCAAGTTCAAGTGGTCGAAACCGAGGAGCTGAAGAATTGTGGCGTGCAGGTCGTGGAAGTGGACCTTGTCTTCGACGGCATAGTAGCCGTAGTCGTCCGTTTTTCCGTAGGTGATGCCCGGCTTCACGCCAGCGCCGGCCAGCCACATCGTAAAACCGTGCGGGTTATGGTCGCGACCGTTGGCGTTTTCGGCGACCGGTGTGCGGCCGAACTCGCCACCCCAGATGACCAATGTCTCGTCCAGCAGTCCCCGCGACTTCAGATCGCGGATCAAGCCGGCAATCGGTTTGTCGATGGATCGGCACATTTTCGACATGTTCTTTTTGAGGTCGCTGTGATGGTCCCAGCCGTTGCTGTTGCACTGTACGAACCGCACGCCCCGTTCTGAAAATCGGCGGGCCATCAAACACTGCCGAGCAAAGTCGGCGGTTGCCGAGTCATCCAAACCATAGAGTTTTCGCGTGGCCTTGGTTTCGCCCAAAAGATCCTGCACGTCGGGGGCTGCGATCTGCATCCGAAAAGCCAACTCGAAGGAGGCGATGCGGGCTTCCAATTCCAGGTCGACCCCCATTCGCTGCATCTGCCGGCGTCCCAGTTTGCCGAGCATGTCGAGTTCCAGCCGCTGAAGTTCGGGGCGGTTCTCGCTGCCAGTGATAAAGGGGATTTTGGCATCCTTGGCGGGGACGCCGCTGTGTCCCAGCGGAGTTCCCTGGTAAACGGCCGGCAGAAAAGCGGAACCGTAATTGTTCGCTCCGCCCTGGCTGAGCGCCTGACAGATGGTGATATATCCGGGCAGGTTCTGGTTCTCGCTGCCCAGTCCATAGGTAATCCAGGAGCCCATACTCGGCCGGACGAACGTGTCGGTTCCGGTATGCCATTCCAGTACCGCCCCGCCGTGACGCGAGTTGCTGCAATGCATCGAATTGATGATGCACAGCTCATCGACGACGCCCGCCAAATGGGGGAACAATTCGCTCAGCGGCGTGCCGCTCTCGCCATGCCGCTTGAACCGAAACGGCGAGCCGACCAGATTCCCGTGCCGTTCGGGAAACGACAGCACACGCGGTCCGTCGAAGGGCAACGGTTTTCCGCTGTCGCGGGTTAGCATTGGTTTGGGGTCGAATGAATCGATGTGTGACGGCCCACCGAACATGGACAGCATGATTACCCGCTTGGCCTGCGGGGTGAAATGCGGTACTTTCGGCGCCAGCGGATAGGCCGTTGTCGCCTGCGCGGACTCTTCCGCCAGCAACGCCGACAAAGCCAAACTGCCGAACCCTGCGCCCATCTTGCGAAGCATGTCTCGTCGGGAGACGGGCGTTTCCCGACGGTTGCACACCAGGGACTGCCGCATGATCTACTCCACGTAGATGAACTCGTTCGAGGACAACAGCACCCGACAGACAGCCTGCCAAGTCTGCAGACGCTGGGTTGCCGGGTCAACGTCTCTCCCGTCGAGCGCCGCCGTGTACTGCGCGACAAAACTCAGCCAGTCACCGATTTCCAGTTGTGTGGGCGGTCGGCCGTACACAATGTCGTATCCGGCGCGGACCCGTTGTTCGTCATCCCACCCGGTCCTTGTCAGCAGCCGGGCGGCCAACTGTTTTGACGACCCGCTCATCAGGTCGCCGTTCATCATAAACAGCGCCTGAGGGGCGACGGTGGTGCTAGAGCGTTGACCGCTGACCACCGCCGGGTCGGGAAAATCGAAGGCCTGAAAAACGTCGTACAGACCGCTTCTCAGCACCGGCAGATAGACGCTCCGCCGGTCGGAGCGGTAAAGGGCCGCATCCTTGAGCGCCGCTGCCGAGAGAATCACAAACGTTTTGTCGTTCAGCACCGGGCCGCCCATGCGGAAATCGATCTGTCCGCTGACGGCCAACAGCGAATCGCGGATGACTTCGGCTTCCATGCGGCGACGATTCATCCGCCACAGCAGTCGGTTTTGCGTATTGATGACGGCGGCACGGGCCTGATGCCTGGTGCTCATCTGATAGGTGCTCGACCGCATGATCAAGCGGTGCAGCGACTTAATCGACCATCCCCTCTTCACAAACTGCGAGCTGAGCCAGTCCAGCAGCGGTTGATTGTCGGGCCGCTGGCCGAGCCGGCCGAAATTGTCCAGAGTGCGGACAATGCCGTGGCCGAAATGCCCTTTCCAGATGCGGTTGACCATCACCCGTCCGATCAGCGGATGATCGGGACGGGTCATCCACTCGGCCAACTGGCGCCGGCCGCTCTCCTTTTTGCCGAGAGCCGGCCGTTTTTCGCCAGCCAAGATGCGTGGAAATCCTCGCGGCGCCAACTCCCCGCGGGTGAGGTGGTTGCCCCGCAAAAACACCTGCAGGTCTTCGGGCCGGTCTTCTTCGGCGGCCATGGCTTTGGGGATCGTCGCGTATTCCTTAGTGACGGCCGACAGACGTTCCTGCAGTTTCTTTCGCTCCCCTTCCCGGTTGACGAAGTTGCCCAGTACAATGGCCCGGTCCAGCGCATCAACCTGCTGTTCCAGATCGCTCAACCGTCTCTCCAACCCCGCGTCGCCCAGGGCGCGTGAGTTCCACTTCGAGTCAACACGATAAGACATCATCACAAGAGTGCTCTTGAAGATGCCGGCCAGTGCGTAGTAGTCGGCCGTCGGAAAGGGATCGAACTTGTGATCGTGGCAGCGGCCGCAACCGAGCGTCAGTCCCAAAAACGCCCGCCCGACGGTGTCGATTTGGTCATCCACGATGTCCATCTGCTGTTTGACCGGATCGTCTTCGGCCAACATCTTCGGGCCGATCATCAGAAACCCGGTCGCGATCAACCCTTCGTAGGGGGCGTCCCCATCAGCGGGTGGAAACAGGTCACCGGCCAATTGCTCTTGCACGAACCGGTTGTACGGTTTGTCCTTGTTGAAAGCGGAGATGACGTAGTCGCGATACCGCCAGGCATCGACGTAGGCCATGTTGTCGTCCATGCCGTTCGAGTCAGCATAGCGGACGACGTCGAGCCAATGCCGGCCCCAGCGTTCCCCGTACCGCGGCGAAGCCAGTAGTCGGTCGACAACCGTGGCAAACGCATCCGGAAAATCGTCGCTAAGGAACGCTTCAATTTCCTTCGGTGTCGGCGGCAGACCGTGCAGGTCGATCGTCGCCCGGCGAATTAAAGTCCGCTTGCCGGCAGACGGTGCGGGCGTCAGCCCTTTTGCCTCCAGCGCGACCAGGACGAAATGGTCCAGCGGAGAACGCGGCCAGTCGGCCTGACGGACCCGTGGCAGTGGCGGTTCGACAACCGGCTGAAACGCCCAAAACGATTTCTGGTCTTCGCTGAACTGAACCGGGCCGCGACTCGTCGCATTCGGTCGGGATGGCTGCTTGGCATTCGGCCACGGCGCCCCCATCTTCACCCACTTGGTCAGTACGGCGATTTCCAGCTGCGGCAGCTTTGTTTTGGGCGGCATCTGCACCGGACCATTGTGATTGACAGACAGGATCAGCAGGCTTTGCTTCGGATTGCCCGGTTTGATGGCCGGTCCCGATCGGCCGCCTTTCAGCATCTCGGCCAGCGAATCGAGCCGAAGTCCCGCCTCGTTCTCTGTATCGGGTCCGTGGCAATTGTAACAGCGTTCGACCAGGACCGGCCGAACGCGGGTCTCGAAGAACTTGACGGCGGCTGCATTGGGCTTTGTCGCGAGACGCTCTTCATCGGCACGAACTTTCGCCGGCTGACTGACAAGCGCGCAAGCGACGGCTGCAAGTCCCAAGACAGGGCGATAGCATCTATTCCGATGCGGGCGAATCAAAGTCATGAGATTCTCGAATGCGCGGCGGATTTATTCTGGCCCGAGATTTCGCCCGATCGGGACCTGGAAACTAAAATTCTGGAAACAACGTCCCTCACCACCGGTGAAATCATTCGCACATTGTACTCCACGGAGTCGATGCTTTCACGCACTCGGCTTGTCAGATTCAGGCCAAAAGCCATCTGGAATAGTCAAGGAACCAGCACCGGCCGCTTCAATCAAACTCCAGCGTCAGCGACGGGAAAGCCCAAGAGACAGCTACGACTCGATCAGACAGGCGAAATCTCGGAGCGCCGCTGTCAGGACCGGCTGCGGACAAGACCAGACGAGAAAGAATATGGCCTCGCGGACCAGCCGTTCGGCGGGGTGTCCCTTGACGAAGCCGGCTCCTTTGCATGCCGTCAAGTAAGCCTGCGTTGCCCGTAAAACAAGCGAATTGGCTCGCTGGCGGACCGACTCGGCCGTGTGAGCGGGCGCTTCGTCGGTCGAATTGGCCCGCGATAGCTCGTGTATGTCAGCCGAGAGCCGCCCGCGTTCCTCATGGATCGACTCATAAATCTCGACAAGATCGGGCCGTGTTTCGGCTTCCTGTTTCAATTGTCGCAGCGCCCCAGCAGCCGTTCCGACCGCCAGCGCAGATGTTGTTAGCGAGCCGGTGCCACCCCCCTTGCCCCTGGTCATGACTCGTTCAACCGGTCCGGCAATCAGGTAGCGCTCGTCGAGTTCGACGCCGTCGAGTTCAACCGATCCGGTCTGCGATGAATTGAGCGCCAGCAACGCTGGCGGCTCCTGCATGTTGACTCGCGGCAAATCAGCGGGAATAACCGCCAGCACCTGTAGGCCGTCGTCACACCTGCCTCCGGTTACAATGTAATTGGCATGTTTGGCACCGGTGACCCAGGGAATGCTGCCGCGGAACGTCAACTTCGAACCGGAAAATTCTACCTCAACGGCGGGGCGGTGAAGGTGCTGCCGAGAGGTCGTCAGGTGCGAGATGCCGACCGTGGCGAACGTCTCTCCCGCGCACAGCCCCGGCAGCAGTTCTGCTTTCAGTTGTTCGTTATCGCAGCTGGCAATCCGCTGACAGGCCCCATTGCGCTGGGTGAGCACAAAGCTTGTCGTCAAACAGGCGGACGCGAGACGCTCGTAGCCCAAAGTCAGCTCATGCGGAGCAATTTCAGAACCGCCGTACTGCCGAGGAATGACCCAACCAAGAACGCCGGCCGAAGCCAGTCGCTCGAACTGCCAGCCCGGCCACGACTCCTCGTCGTCTAATCGACCGGTCATATGCTCCAGTTCGGTGCAGAGCGGTTCAAAATCGGGTCCGGGGAAACTCAACAGCGGCGACGTCTGGTTCATGGGCGCTCAGAGCGTTTCAAGATTCAACATCCGCCGTGCTCCACGTCGGCGAGCCGGCCCTGCTTCGTTCAAGCGGATTCGATCAAAGATCGGTATCCAGGACCAGTCTATTCCGCCTGGCGATCCCCCTCAAGCGGCTGCCGTGGTTTTAGGGTTTGCGACAAGGCGAGCTACGGCTACGGCGAATCTGTACGGTCTTCCGGTCAAGCTGGCTGAGCGCGAAATCGAGACAATGGCTATCCCAGATTATTCATGAGGCGATCCTTAACTCGCGCAAGAAAAGTGGTGAAAAGGCGTTGCGACTATCTTGCCCAAAACGCCGCGCACACAAGCACTAAGCGCAAGCGAGTGAGTCCATGCCGTGCACACTCGCTTGCGCTTCGTGCTTGTATTAGTCGAGCGGACACCTCATGAATAACCCGGGCCATGTTGATTTCCGGCGACATGTACGTTCCCCGCAACAGCGGGGCGTCGTGCCTTGGCAGAGACTCAACCGTCTCAACTATAAGGGGCCGCGAAAGTTGCGTCTAAGATGGACGAAACGCCGTCGATGGCACCCGGTTTGCGTCTCCGATTACCATCTTCAAGAACCGAATTTTAGGGCTGGTTATTGATTGAATCGTGGTGGAGAGGCTTGTGAATCTCAGGCATACGGTAGAATTGGCGGCGCTCGTCTCGAAGCAAAGCGATCAGGTGATCGAAACGCCCCAACAACTTCCTGAGAGCGCAATCCAGGATTTCTGGGTTCATTCGCAACGTCGTTTGTTCGACTGGATGCGTCAACTGGTCCGTTATCCCGTCGAGATCGAGTCTTCGTCGGCGGTCGGCCGTCGCCGAATTTGGCGTCGAACGGAGTCGCTGTTGGTGGACTTCTTCGTTTCCGATGTCCTGGCGCGTGTTTGGGCAGCCGTGCTGACGGCGGCTGATCAACGGCAGTGCCAGCAACGCACGGAACCCTTGGCACGACATATTCTGGCTGGATACCTGCAGACGCGTTATTTGGCACTTAACCTGATGGTCAGCGGACCTGACGTTCCCCCGGATCGGCTTCGCGAGGTCAATCGGATCCGCCGTAAGACCGAATGTTGGACAGATCTGCTCTTGGGCCCACTAGTAGTCCGGTACGAGGTCAAAAACTTCGCCGTCAACGCGGACCGGGCTTTGCAATTCGGACAGGACCAACTCTCGCACAGGGACTCCGATGTGAGCAACACCGCCTGGAACCTGATTTTACTCAGCGCGCGACTGACATTTCCGGCGAGGCAACCACTGAGCCCGATTCATTCGATCTGTCAACGAAAAATTTCCGACGCCGTACTTTCAACATTTCCGGCTGATGCCATTCACGATTTCAGTCTTTTGAAATCGATCCGACAAACGGGCCTCTCCTTCCATGCAGCGCACTCGGAAGGCACGCCGGCCGTTTGGCCGATTCCGTTCGGTCGATGGCATTGCAACTGAAACTCAGGAGTCCCCTATGGGCCAGAGAGAGCCCAGGGCTGGTCAGTTTTACAATCTGGGGTCTCGTGCAGGGGTCTGGCCCTCTCCAGAAAAGATAGTTGCGGATTGATGCAGATCGGTGGTGCTGAACAGGTTGCTCTTATCGATGGGCCAAAACCCCTCGTTCGGTCACCTTCATCCAGTTTGAAACACTGACCAGCCCTGAGATCGTGAACCGAAGCATTGACTTTGCGGACGACGAGAAGGTAGGATGCTGTTGAAGGAGCAATGACTCCATTCTGGAGAGGAGTGGACTTCTAAAAACTGCGAAAGAATGTTAGTTGTGTTGTATTCGTTTGGTCCCGAAAAAATCCGTTGCCGCGTCGATCTCGGTCTTTCCGAAACGTGGTGGGGCTTTTATTTTTGGTTTCCGGGTCGGGGCCGGACGAGAAACGGACCGTGTTGAATCGATTCTTCAACCCAAAGTTTCCCAGGCCCTGAAATCGAATGGTTTCAGGGCTTTTTTTTTGTTGTCGGCGGCTGTGGGCCGCGGTTCACCAAACAAGGCGTGACTGGTCACCGAAAGATGGGTCGTTTCGTCAACGACGACGTCTGTGCCCAAGACAGGACACCTCGCGAGAAATTGTCATGATTGTTGTAATGAAACCGAACGCGACAGAAGAGATGGTCCGGCAGATTGCCCGGAAGGTCGAAGAGATGGGATTAAAAGCACACGTGATTGTGGGCACCGAACGAACGGTAGTGGCTGCAATCGGTGAGAAGCGAAACGGCGAACAAGAGACGCTGGCCTTGTGTGACGAGGTCGAAAAGGTGGTGCCGATTCTGGCCCCGTACAAGATGGCCAGTGCGGAAACCAAAAGCGATCCGACCGTCGTCCGAGCCCACGATTTGACGGTCGGTGGTGGCAACATCGGTGTCATTGCTGGCCCCTGCTCGGTCGAAAGCGAAGATCAGATTCTCCAGGTCGCCGTTCAAGTTAAGGAGGCGGGGGCCCAAGGTCTTCGAGGCGGCGCCTTCAAGCCGCGCACCAGCCCCTATTCGTTCCAGGGTCTTAAGGAAGAGGGGCTGAAACTGTTGGCTGCCGCTCGCGATTTGACCGGACTGGCGATTGTCACCGAAGTCATGACGCCGCACCACGTCGAGATGGTGACTCGTTATGCCGACGTCTTGCAGATCGGCGCCCGCAACATGCAGAACTATCACCTGCTGCAGGCGGTCGGCGAAACCGACAAACCGATCCTGCTCAAACGGGGCCCGTCGGCCACCATCGACGAATTCCTGCTAGCGGCCGAATACATCCTCGACCAAGGCAACACGCAGGTCATTCTTTGCGAGCGCGGCATCCGCACGTTCGAAAGTCATACCCGCTTTACGCTGCCGCTGGCCACGGTTCCATATCTCCAAGCCCGAACTCATTTGCCGGTCATTGTCGATCCCAGTCATGGAACGGGGTTGGCGGCGCTGGTACCACCAATATGTGCGGCCGCGATTGCCGTCGGCACCGATGGGCTGCTGCTCGAAGTGCATCCCGATCCGTCGAAAGCGCTGAGTGACGGTGCGCAATCGTTGACGCCTGACCAGTTCCGCGAAGCTATGGAGGGTTGCCACAGCGTCGCCGAAGTGATGGGACGACGGATGGATTAATCCCGATTGTTTCTCGGGCGTCCCCGTCAAGCCATCACACCGATCCTACTTCGACCCCTGGCTAAGAAGCTCAACTGTATCGGCCACCAAATGCCAATACACGACGTCTTCTGCAAATGCAGAGGTTTCTAAAGCCGGAATCGGATAATCGGGGATTTTCAGAACGGCGTTATACTGGGCAAATTTCAAATCGATGTAGATGCGATTCTTGCTTTGTGGAAGCTGGTCGAACGAAGTGGGGTGCAAGAGCTCTCCCACCTCTCCATACACCGCGGGTTTGGGAGGCACTTCCTGGACGAGCGTGAAACAGAGAATTTGCTTTCCCCCGGCTTTGTCGACCGTGTTGGCAAGTCGGGGAGGATACCAGTTATAGCCAACGAACAGGGCGACATCATCTTTGCCGATCTCGGTGTCCAATTGCGGA
>Ga0310123_10003435_pt1 | contig 12276 bp, 9 predicted proteins | sample CB6_AW_1057_MG_FD_203505 | JGI IMG/M metagenome (GOLD analysis project Ga0310123, IMG submission 203505) | Marine microbial communities from Western Arctic Ocean, Canada - CB6_AW_1057 | ecosystem: Environmental > Aquatic > Marine > Oceanic | place: Canada: Western Arctic Ocean | collected... | reverse complement strand
TCGGCCGCCGACGTGGCGGCCGTATTGACAGGGAAATAACCATGTGAGTGCCTCCTTTCACTCACTCTGGTACGCAAATTGCCTGCCATTCATTTAGTAATTTATGGTTTTGAAACTGACTCCAACATGTTGGTAACTTTGCTGAACATGGTAGATCCCTGATGAATTCTGTCGAGAGTCCAGAGCCAGACGATTTCTGGCTCTCGACTCTTGACTCAACTGCCGCGAAGCGGCCACGTCTTCCGGGCGCAGTTCCGAAACGACGCGTAGGCACTTACGAAATCCACATCGACAACGAAAGTATCGATGTAAGCAAGTGGTTGAGTTCCAAATGCTTCCATTTGTCGAGAGTCAAGGATCGAGAGTCAAGTGTAGGAAATCGTCTGGCTCTGAACTTTTGAACTCTACTGCCGAAAGACATTGACATCGACGGCCGCGCTCGGTACAAGTCCGTCCCCTTCACTTCGCCTTTCTCTCGCCGCAAATCATTAGTGTTGATGCCAAATTCGAGCCTGCCGCTTGGGAGGATGAAAATGCGCAAAGTCACACTGTTGGCCGGTTTGCTCGTTCTTGCCGGTTGTGGTTCTGAAGGGGACTCGAAACAATCGGCCTCGACCGGTGAAGATCCGACTGCCGCAACAACCCAAAAGACGGTCAGCGAAAAACCGTCTCAGAAAACCTCGAATATTTCCGGAGAAACGGACGCCGCAACTCTTGTCAAACGGGGTGAAAGCCTTATCGAGCAGCGGCAATTTCTACAGGCAGCTCAGCTTCTTAGTCAGGCCGTTCAACTCGAACCGAACAGTTGGAACGCCTACTACCAACGGGCCCGCGCCTATTCGATGATGGGGCAGGACGCCAGCGCTCTTGCCGACTACAAAACCGCGATCCGGCTTTCGCCGAACAACGCCCGTCTGCACTACTCGCGAGGCTTTTTCTACCTGAGCCACCGCAGCGCCGATCAAGCCATCGTCGATTTGAAGAAGTCGGTTCGGCTCGATCCGACGAATCCGGAGTCGTTGCAGTTTCTGGGCTTGGCGTATCTCGCCAAAGAAGAACACCAACAGGCCATAGACACTTTCAGCAAACTGCTCCAGATCGATCCGAACCGCGTCGATACGTTGAACAATCGCGGTTTCGCCTATTTTCGGGCCGGCCGTAATCCGGCAGCGATCCAAGACTTCGAACAGGCAATCCAGCTCAATCCCGACAAAGTCAATCCATACAACAATCTGGGATTGGTTTACTTTGCGATGAATGATTACCGAAAAGCGGTCGCCAGCTTGAGTGAGGGAATCGCTCGCGGCCCGAACAACCCTGTTTTGTATCAGCAGCGGCGCGAAGCCTATCTGATGCTGAACATGATCTCGGAAGCCAGAGCCGACGCAGCCAAATTGGAATGGTTGAAGAAATTGACAGTACTGAATATGAAGATCGCACGCCGACCGAAACACGCCAAAAAATTCGTCGAGAGGGCTCGGCACAACCTAGAAGGGGGCGACCAAGAGTCTGCGCTGGACGATTTCAACCGCGCCGTCAAAATCGATCCGAACTACGCACGGGGTTTCTCGGCCCGTGCGGCCTTCTGGTTCGAAACGGGCGATTACGACCGGGCCATTGCCGACTGCGACAAGGCGATTCAACTCGAGCCGCACCACGAGGCCCACTCTATCCGCGGCGACGCTTGGATGCAAAAGGGAGACTACGAGCGGGCCATTATCAACTACACACAGGCCAAACGCTTCGACGCCTCGGTTGCCAAGGCCTATCTGATGCGCGCCCGGGCGTTGAAAGAGAAAGGCGACGAAAAACAGGCGGCCCGCGATCTGAAACGGGCCATCGCGCTCGACCCCAGCCTAGAAAAGTCTCTGCAGTAAGCGACGGCAGTTCCAGCCAGTGTTCGTGAGTCAGCTTTCCACCATCACAAGCCCCGTTGCTGCCGCTGTGTGCCCATCGAGCCGAGCGCATCGAGCAATTCATCTTGCTAAAACAGCATTTCTCCGCTAAACTCCGCCGGCTGAGCGGGCGGTCACGCAGGACGTTTTCGACTGCTCGATGAACTTCGTGGCCGGTTCCGGTGACGGTTGGCTGTGCGCGGCAGGCCCGATTCGTGACGGCATCGTAGCCTCGGCCGGGCCTCAACCGCACTAAGATAATGCCACGATTCGCAGACAACTTGTCTCATACAGCAGCTCGCACGGTGTTCGCGTCCGATGATGCGCGTCTGCTGCTGGTCCGTAACGGATTAGGTGACCTCGACGCGGTGTTCTCGGCAGGGGCCACGGCGGGCTGCCGTCATACTGGTCGGACGGTCTGGAGCAGGGAGCTTGTTGATTCCGCCGGCCGATCGGTCCGCGTTTTTGTCAAGATGAACTGGGGACGGCTGCGACTTTGGCCGCGGATGACCGATCTCAAAACGGGCCAGTGGTTGCAGAGCCTGCCAGCGCGGGAATGGGACGGCCTCGGGCGAATCGAGCCACTGGGATTAAACGTTCCCGAACGTCTGGCGCTATTTCATCGTGGACTTTTCTCGTTTCGATCGGCGGTGATCGTTCGCGCGGTCCCCGCCAAGCAATCGGTTTTTGAGATGTTCCAGCAAGGCAGTTGGCAGCGTCTGCCCCGCCAGATCCAGCAGCAGATTTTCGACGAGATGGTCTCGATGATGCGGACAATCCACGAGACCGGACTCGCATGGCGGGGGACTTCCACCAGACACTTCTTCCCCGCACGGATCGCTGCCAATGTGTGGAAATTGTGGATCATCGACTGCGAAGGGGTTCATGGACACGCCACGCCGAAATCGTTTCAACGAGATTACCGAAAATTACTCAAATCGCTGGAGCAATCAGGTGCGGATCGGTCCACGATCGATTTACTGCGCAAGAGCATCAATCGCATCAGTAGGCCTGGCGTCTCCGACGCAGCATAGGCCAAAAAGTTGGATTTTTCTCTGACTTACGCTGTTGAGATGCATTTCGACTGGAGATGATCTGGCGCGGTGTTGCCTCGCGCAAACCTTATCTCGCATCTCTCAGAACCTCAGAGCAAACGACCTCAGAACACTCTTGACCTCACACGCAAAATCTGCGACAAGCCCCAATCCTCTCTCTGCTTTCCCCATTCATTTGACGTGCCCACTCGCACTTTTCCTCCGGCAGTTGTCCAGCCGGGAACGGAGACGCCATGTCTCGTATTACCCTTCCAGTGTTGCTCATTGCGTCTAATTTCTGGATGTGTCCAGGGTGCGCCAACTTCTATGAACGACAGACGATCACCGGATGGGTGTCGGCCCTCGAGAAGCAGGACCTTTCGGCCCTGAAGGACCATTCGTCCGATGAATTCTCGCAGAAGGCATTGCGCAAAGATATTGCCATCGACGATTTCAAGCTGCTCCGCCTGCCGAAGGGAGATGTCTCAATCGCCGAAGTCGAAGACGTTTCGCCGACCGTAAAACTGGTCACGGTCGAAGTTGGAAAACGCAAGCGGAGGCAGCAGTACCGGCTCACTCGTGAACCGAAAACAAAGAAATGGGTTGTCGATGAGGTCCTCGTCCGGCAGACTCGCGAAGGTCTCAAAGTGACCAAATCCGTCACCGAGCAAATGGACCTGTTGCTCTCCCTGCGAGAGTTCCTGGATGCCTGGCGCGCCGGGACTCACCAAGAACTGCTATCGAAGACGACACCCGAACTCGGCAGGCAGTTGGGCGAACTGCCCCCTGAGTTCTTGGCGAGCTTGACCGATCGGATGGTCGGCAATCAGCCGGCCGATGCGAAGCTGCGGCCCGACGTTCAAATGGACCAGGATGTAGCGGTCGTTCGGCTGCCGGGCTCTGACGGCGATATGGTCCTGTCGTGCCGATTGCAGAATGATGCCTGGAAGGTCAGCGACGTGGCCGTTGAATCGGCGAACGATGGAAAGCACATTCCCTCGGTCTCAAAACTTGCGGTGGCGATCAGCGCGACAGTCTCATTTCTCTTAGCCTATGAATCTGGCGACAAACCGGCGCTGGCCAAGACCTGTACAGAGCGTTTCTTCAGGGAAAGTCTCGCGGTGGCCGACCTAAGCAGCATTGAACTTCCCGGTCCCACAAACATCGCCAAGGACTTCGAGGTTAGCCTGCAGGACCGCCGGGCAGACTTCGTAATTCGCCGAAGGGCCGAAACCGTCAAGATCAATCTCGTCCGTGACCTTGCAGGAACTGACGCAGATGCCCCTCTGCAGTACCGCGTGGATGAGGTGACAATCTACGAACTCGACGGCACAGGTCAGGAGAAGCGACTTTCGGCTTCGTTGACAGCACACGCCGTCATGCAAGTCTTCAGCGAAGCGCTCCGTCAGCGGCGTCCAACGATGCTGAGAAAGACGGCCAGCTCCGACTTCAACAATCGTGTCTGGCAGTTTGTTGACGAAGCCGCTCTCAAAGAGCTACCGCTCTCGGAACTCGAAAACAAAACGCCGCACGCCATTTCGACGAAATTCCAGGGAGCCTTAACCCAGATCACCGTGATGCAAGGTTCCCGCGAGGTCACCTACGTTCTGCGCGACCAGGGCGGGAAGATTCGGGTCGACGATGTTCTTCTTCCGGTGGTCGATCGGCCCGCCTCGTTGAAGGCAACGCTTGAAATGATGTTGCCCGTCCGGAATTTCATCATCGGGATCGAGACGGGGAACATCGGCCTTTTGCAGCGAACGTCGTCGGCTGAGTTTAACCGGCTCGTCTGGAAGCAAACAAAAAGAGTCCCCGATATCGGTTACGCAGCACCACGGTTTCTGCAGATGAAGCTTTCAGCAATCAGAGTTGGCGGCGACGAGGCGATCGTGATTCTGGGCGACGACCAGTGGGGCGCTCGCATCCGTCTCGTCAAGGATTCCAGCAATTATGCCATTGACGAAATCCTAATGATCGCCGGGCCGGAGTCGTCGCAGCGAGTTCGCTTGAAACACAGTATGCGAGTGAATCTGGCCTCTGTTGGTCTTCGCTCGACCGCAGCCGCCAGTAGCTTGCCGACCGGACCGACACCGGCCGCAATTTCGGGACCGGCGGATCGTGATCGCCACTTGCCGGCACAGGCCCCCAGCACAGGCGACACGCGGGGAAAAAACGCTGAGCTGACACCGCCAAGCGTGGCGCCGCTGACCGATACGTTCGGGGAACCAGCCAACGGCCAGGCTGTCTCAACGACACCGGACACGGGGACCCGCTAAACGGCGGGCTGTCGACGTTAGTACCTTTTCAACGAAATCCCTCGCAAAATGGTCAGGAATTCGACCGGTCGAGGGCCAAGAGTCCGAAGTCGGAAGAAAACATCGTTGAACGGTTGGCATCATCCGGTTGATGGCCCATCTCTTTCTGGCTCTTGGCTCTCGACCCTCAACTTTTTTGGTACCGGCTCCGCCGGGTTGGGCGCTGTCAATCTATTGTTCTTCAGACTATTGTTCTGCGGACGGTGCAGGCAGGCTGACCAGCAGCACCCACGACGGAACTTTACCGACGTCGTAAATCTTGAGCGGCTTGAGCTGTCCCGTCGACGCATTGATCTGGTATGAAGCCATCCGCCCCGACGATTCGCCGGCCGAATAGAGATAGTTTCCGGTCGGATCGATGTTGAACTCGCGCGGGGTCTTCTCGGTGGGCTGCTGACCCAGCGACGTTAGCCGTCCCGTCGACAAGTCGATGGAGTAGCCGGCAATACTGTCGTGGCCGCGGTTCGAGGCGTACAGAAACTTGCCGTTCGGGGTGATTTCGACGTCGGCACAACTGTTCTCGTCGCTGAAATCGGACGGCAGCGTCGAAATCGTCTGGAACTCTTTTAGCTTGCCGGTCATGCGATCCTGGTGGAACCCGGTCACGCTGCTGCCTTTTTCGTTGACGAAGTAGACGTAGTTTTTCGTCGGATGAAAGAAGATGTGTCGCGGTCCGGTCCCGGACGCGGTGGCGACTTCCGGAGTCGATAACAGTGAGAGGGCCCCCGTTTGCTCGTTGAAGGCATACTGCAGGATCTTATCGGCCCCGGTGTTCGGCACGTAGACGAAGCGGTTCGAGGGATCGACCATAATCGAGTGCGGGTTCCGATCGGTCGAGCAAATCGCTGTTGCCTCTCCGACGACCGCGCCGTTTTTTCCGATTGGATAAACGGCCGCTTTTCCGCCGCCGTAATAACTCGTCAACAAGAACCGTCCCTTTTTGTCGGGCGTCACATACACCGGGTTGTCGACCACCGGAACGGTGCCGAGATGGTCGAGCCCGCCGGTCTGCGGATCAATGCGGAACGACGCCACGCTGTTGGCCGAGCGGATGGCTGCGTAAAGAAACTTGCGAGTCGAATCGACGGCCAGAGAGCCGGGTGAACCCTCAAGGGGGATGTTTCGCTGGCTGGTGAGTTGGCCGGTTTGCGGGTTCATCTCGAACAGCGCGATCTTGTTTTCACCGCCGAGCGAAACGTAGACGTAAACCCGGCCGGTCTTCTCGGCCAGGCCGGCAATGCCGGAAACCGACATCAACACCAGACACGGTGCCAGCAGTAGCAGGGCCCGCAATAGACCCTCAGATATCGAACTGTTGGTCATGCTCATGTTTGCACTCCTAATGATTGTGATGGCAGCAGTGTCCCGAAAAGGGCGAGGACCGTCCACGGAAACGAACGTCCACAGAAACAATCTGCTAGACACCGACCATACCGTAGTTGCTCTGCCATTTCCACAATTCGAGACCACAGGATAAAGCTGAGGAAAAAGGTTGGGGAGTCATGCCAGACCATTTGGCCGAGCAACTCACAATGCACTCACGCGAAACTGCAGCGAAGCTGGATCAGCGACAGTTTCAGAAACGATCTGTTCCACCAGGTGATGTTGCTGGGAGAGATGACAAACCGGGTCGGTGGCAGCGGGGTCGCCAGTGAGCAGGAACGCCTGGCAGCGACAGCCCCCGAAATCGATCTCGCGCCGGTCACAACTTCGGCACGGCTCGGGCATCCAATCGGTACCGCGAAATCGCCGAAACACCGGGTGTCAAACCAAATCTTTTCCAGCGAAGTCTCCCGAACGTTGGGGAACTCGAGTCCGAGAATCTCACGGGCGGTCTGGCAAGGCAAGACGGCTCCGTCCGGCGCAACGGTCAGGAAGACTCGCCCCCACCCCTGCAGGCACGCCTTGGGGAACTGTTGAAAATAATCTGGAAGCACGTGGACGATTTCCAGGGGAACCGAAGCCCCCGCTGCGCCGCGAACTCCCCCGGTCTTTCCCTCTTCGGAAAAGGGGGGACTGCCGGGGGATGGCTCATCAGGAGCCCCCCCAATGTCAACCGTTCTCGCGCCCGTGCGATGACCTCTTCTGCGTGTTCGACCTGCGCGCGGCTGGGCAATAACGCCGCTCGATTGCGAAACGCCCAACCGGTGTATTGCACATGAGCCAGTTCAAGTTTGTCCACACTCCACCGGTCGGCCAATTCGACCACGTCCCCAATGCGGTCCAGATTGTGCCGATGCAGCACGACGTTGATCGTGACCGAAAACCCCAGCCGTTTGGCCGTCCGGATGGCGCGGCACTTCTTTTCGAATGAGGGACAACCGGCCAGCCAATCGTTTTGGTCCGGGCGGGAGTCTTGCAGGCTGATTTGCAAGGCATCGAGCCCGGCATCCTGAAGACGTTCGAGCCAGGTGTCGTCAGCCTGAACGCCGCTGGTACTCAGGTGCGAATACAGGTCGAGCCGCCGGGCTTCCTGAACGAGTTCGGGCAGGTCTCGGCGAACCAACGGCTCGCCGCCGGAAAAATGTACCTGAACGACTCCCAGACGAACCGCTTCTGCCAACACGCGCTTCCAGGTGGCTGTGTCGAGCTCGTCGCTGTAGCGGCGCAGTTCGAGCGGGTTGCTACAGTAAGGACACCCCAGCGGACAGCGGTAGGTCACTTCAGCCAGGAGTGAATAGGGATGAGGAGTCTGCAGCATCGCGAAGCAGCCCCTTTCTCGCCAGTCGATCCAGGAATGTGTACACGTCTGCTGATCGATTTCCGTGCGAAAACTGCTACCCAACAGTGGCGATCAACTCATCTGTCGATCGTCCGTCGCAGTGCTGAACGATCGCGGCCCCGGATTCGTTGAGCACCAAGACTCCTTCGGGAAAAACGATCTGATGCTGCTTGCGCAGCTTATCCCAACGATATCGTGCGAGGCTTGTCAGCACGGGACGATGAATTCTACGTTTTCGTTTCACGACGACTCTGTCGGATCGGAATCATTCTCCGTCGGATCAGGATCAACTTTGTGGGGAAACCGCTAGATTTTGACGCGATTTTGCCAGGGAGGGCCGTCATGGACGAGAGCAGTTTGGCGCCGGAACAGGAAGCGGAAGCTGAACGTATCGAAGAAAATCTCAAGGCCGTGGCGACGGTTGAGATTCGGCGAATCTCCAGAAGTGATTACCAGATCCATGGCCGCCCGATCAGAGCCGCCGCGCCGCGCGGATCGGTCCATTTTTCGCCGGCACGCGAAGCAGAATCAGCGTTTTCTGTAAAATTCGCGCAGCGGCAGGAGCGGCGACTGTGCCGCCGAAATGATTTCCGCCCGCCGAAGGCTCATCGACCTGCACCAGCACCAGCACTCGGGGATCGTTTGTGGGGGCGCCGCAAATAAACGAGCTGACGTACCGTTTCGAGGAATACTTACCGGTAGCCGGATCAATTTTCTGGGCGGTTCCCGTTTTGCCGAAGACGTCGTAATCCTTCAATTGTGCCTCTGTTCCAGTTCCGCGACGAACAACGTCTCTCATTGGGCCTTCCACAAGCCAGCGCGCTGTCTTCGGCGTGACCGTCTGCGAGACAACGACCTTTGACATCCGAGGAGAAGAGTCGGCGGTATCTCCGCTCGGCCCTGCGTCTCCTTGGAGCACCAATTGCGGGCTGATCAGCTTGCCCCCGTTCGCCAGCGCTGCATGTGCGGCGATCAACTGCAGCGGCGTGACCGCGATTTCTTGCCCCATTGGAATCGAACCGGTCGAATAGGAATCCCATTCTTTCAGCGCTCGAACGCGGCCGGCGAGCTCGCCGGGCAGTCCACTGCCCGTTCGGCGACCGAAGCCAAAGGCGACGACCGCTTCGTACAACCCCGCGTTCGTCAGCCGCTCACCAATTTTCGCCATCCCGATGTTGCTCGACTTAACGAGAATATCGGTCACGCTCAGTTCGCCATACGGGTGATGGTCGTGCAGCACACGGCGACCCATTTGATACGCGCCCTGTTGGCAGTTGAACGTCTCCTGCGATTTGAGCAGACCCCGATCGATCGCCCAGGCGACGATGAACGGCTTGATCGTTGAGCCGGGCTCATAGACGGCAGAGATGGTCGTGTTCGTCCATGCCGCATCTGGAACGTTGACCGGATGGTTGGGATCGAACGTCGGCCGCGAAGCTGTCGCCAGGATTTCTCCGTTGCGGGGATCAAGGACGATCGCACAGGCGCTATGTGGTTTCCAGGTGCGCATCAGTCGGTCCAGCTCTCGTTCGACATCAAGCTGGATGACGGCATCGAGGCTCAGCACAATTGTCCGCCCGTGCCGGGCTGCTGCGATGGTGTTGTCCCGGACGTCCATGACGCGGCCCCGTGCGTCACGAATCAGCAACCGCCGGCCGTCGCTGCCGCCGAGCAGCCGATCGTATTTTTCTTCCAGCCCGCCGCGACCGTTGCCGTCGATATCTCGCAGCCCCAAAACATGAGCGGCCAGCAGTCCCTGCGGATACCGGCGTAGATATTCCATTCGGAATCCCCACGTCTCAGCCGGCAGTTCGAGCCTGCGGATCCTTTCGGTCTGATTGTCTTCGAGCCGGCGTTTGACCCAGAGAAATTTCTTGTTCCGATTCCGCAAGATTTGCTTGAGCAGACGATCGGCATCGAGGGCCAGCGTCTCGGAAATTCGTCGGACGATCTGCGACGGATGAGAGATGCGGTCGGGAACGATGTACAGGCTGCGGGTGGAGATGGTCGTCGCCAGCAGCCGGCCATGACGATCGAGGATCTCGCCCGGACGGGCCGGAACGGTTTCGTAAAAAACGCGCTGTCGGTTCGCCAGCTCGGCAAACTCTCTGCGATCGATCCATTGCAGTTGGATCATCCGGCCCGCCAACCCGAACCAGGCCAGCGCAAGCAGGACGAGCAGTGTCCGGCGTCGCCGGCGAAATCGGAATGCATCCGAATGGCAGTGACTTTGTGTGGGCATTGACTCTGAGAAAAGTGAAGGGCAAGCCGAAAATCGTCAATCGGAAATCGGTCGCTGCCAGCGTAACAGCGGCAATTCCTCTTTGTTCGACGGACTGGGTTCTCGCGGTCGGCCGACGCTCAGTTTTCCGGCATCCAGCGCGTTAACCGTTCGCAGCGGTCCGGCCAGTTGCTGAGTCCGCAGCCGTATCTTCGCATATTCGTCGCGCAGCACGTCCATTCGATAATGCTGCCGGCTCATACTGCGGCGCAGCGCGAGAGTTCGCTTTTCCAGCGCGACCCCCGCCGTTGAAACGAGCACCACGAGAACCAGCGCGCTGCCGAATCGGAAAAACATGGCTAAAGTCCTGAAGCCGCATCCTCAAACCGCAACGACGGCTGTCCCAATGCGGGAATTCGGGTGCATCTGTCGCCCTTGGCTGTTATCGGACGCCGCGCGGGTTTCGCACCAGTTGGACACGGCTGACATCGGCCGGCATACGCAGGGTCGTGCCGATTTTGAGGCGGGCCGGATCCGCAATCCGGTCGCGGTTGAGCGAGTAGATTTGTTCCCATCGAGACGCGCGACCCAAATGGTTCTTCGCGATCCCGGTCAACGTGTCATTTCGTCCGACCCGGTAGAACGCCCGGCCATCGGATGTCATGAATAGGCCGGGTGAGCGTGTGGCCCCGCTCGATTCGCCGGCAGCACCCACCGACACCGAACGCTGCGGGAACAGGTCCCGATACCGCGTTTCGAGAACCTCTCGGGTGGGGATCAACACTTTCATTCCGGAACGCACCTTTCCGGGATCCGAAATTCGTCCTCGGTTGAAATGGGCCAGCGCCAAATAATAGCGACCTGTGCCGTACAGCTTCTTGGAGATGCTCCAGAAATTGTCACCCGTCTGGACGACATACACGGACGGCTGATTGCTGAGCTGCGAGCTACTTATACCAGCAAAACTCGATTCCGTGCTGCCGGCGCTTCCGGTGGTATTCGAAAAGATGCCATAAGCTTGTTGTGCTGCGCCGGAGTCGGTGTCGCCCGGATCTCTGCCCGCATCAGGAGATCGGACTCTCGTCGAAGAAGTCGCGGAAGATCGGGTACGAACTGTATCTTGTAGCGGTGACGTCTGATCCCACACAGATCGTCGGCCCCTGTCGAAGTCGGAGCGATTCGCGTTTGCAACGCCGGCCTGTCCCGGTCTGCTTTGAGCCGCCTGATGATGTCTGCGTTGAGAATCATCCTGCTCAAAATGCGACAAGCTGCTCTCGTCTGCGTACTCATCCAACTCGTCGTCACCAGCCGAAGATAAAGCCGACTCTGAGTTGCTGAGCCGAGAACCAGCATCGTTGGGCGATTGCGCCGTAGTGCCGCCCGACAACTCGGCCGGCGCTACGGCCTCGTCGGCGTTGCCGACTTGACGCGGGTTTGTAAGCGAATTCGGGTCGCCGGCCGCCGTCTGTTGAACGTACCGAAGCGTCCGCGTTTGTTGGGCACTGTTCTGTCGGAACGGGTCAGCGACGTCATCCGCTTTTTCTGCAAAGACGCCTTGCTGCTGCGTCGCTTCGGATTCAACCGGTTCGCGCTGCCGCTGTGTAGCCCAGGGATTATGACTGCCCGAACGCGCGTTGCCAAACTCGGATTCGTGCTGCTGCTGAAGTTCGCCGTCGCCGCTGTCTGCCATCTGGACGCCGGATCGAGATTCGGTGGCGGACGAGAAGGGATTTTCGGTTCGCCGATCCTGCGAGTCCCCCGCTAAAGCGGCAGTTTGCCGTGCCGCTGCACCCGGCCGCGGCTCGGATTGCTGGTAAACGTCGGGAAACTCTGGTTCGTCCTGATTGTACTGAGCGATGCTAGATCTGTGTTCATCGCCCGTTCCTGAGCCGGGTGCGAAATCGTCTTTTCGGGCGTTGGAAACCGAATCGTCGAACGGGTCTTTCTGATGGCGGTTGTTCTTGGTCGGTTGGATGCTGTCGGAGTCGCCACTACTCCCCAAAAAGTGGTCGCCCGGTTGCCTTGGCTTGGTCATCTTGGAATAGACGACAAAACCAAAAGCGCCGATCAGGAACACGCAGACGGCCAA
>Ga0310123_10003434_pt1 | contig 12277 bp, 10 predicted proteins | sample CB6_AW_1057_MG_FD_203505 | JGI IMG/M metagenome (GOLD analysis project Ga0310123, IMG submission 203505) | Marine microbial communities from Western Arctic Ocean, Canada - CB6_AW_1057 | ecosystem: Environmental > Aquatic > Marine > Oceanic | place: Canada: Western Arctic Ocean | collected... | reverse complement strand
TCATAAGGGCGCCCCTCACGTGTGTGCACGGCCACATCGAGCTTGTAGGTCCCCTCGACCAGGTCCAGGCTCTCGATCTCGAACACCACCTGGCCACTCCCGGTCAACACGTCCGGGATAAGTTCCTCTATGTCGGTGTTCGTACCGTAGCAGCAGACGCCCTCGGCGTTGAAGATACTGATCCCAAATACGAAGTCGTTCAGTGGCTCGGGCGCCTGAACGCTCAACCGCACGGCCATCCGATCACCGGTGTGGTAGAGATGCGCCGGTCCGCCGTCACCCTCGATCGTGACCTCGTTGATAACCGCGTCGCCGGAACCCCAGCGCCCCTCGCTCGCCCGGAACATGTCCTCGGGCGGTTCTTCTCTTGTCAGCTCCGCCTCCAGCACGGGGTCGGCGCTGTCCCCGGTCGCCTCGGCCGACGCCGTTGCTCCGAACTTTCGTCGATCGTCCTCCGTAAGAAGCTTCTCCTCCCCCCTGGCCACATCCTGGAGATAGGTATGAATGACACGCCGGGGGTCGCCCTGACTCCGCAATGCGCCTTCGTCCAACCAGACCGCCTCGTCGCAGAACTTCTGGACGGTGTCCAGGCCGTGGGTGACCAACAGCACCGTCTTCCCCCGTCGCTTGAACTCGGCGAACTTGTCGAGGCACTTCAGGCTGAAGCCCTCGTCCCCAACCGCCAGTACTTCATCGACGATCAAGATATCCGGGTCGACGTGCACGGCGACGGCGAATCCGAGCCGCATGTACATCCCGGACGAATAGTTTTTCACCGGCGCGTCGATGAACTCCTCGAGCTCGGCAAACGCGACGATGTCGTCGAAACGCTCGGTGATCTCGCGGTTCGTGAGCCCGAGCATGACACCGTTGATGAAGACGTTCTCACGACCGGAGATCTCTGGATGGAACCCGGCCCCCAACTCGATCAGAGCCGAGATACGCCCGCGCACTCGAACGTTCCCCTGTGTTGGCTTGCTGATCCCCGCGATCAACTTGAGAAGCGTGCTCTTGCCTGACCCGTTGCGTCCGATGATCCCAAACGCAGACCCCTCGGGAACCTTGAACGTCACACCGTCGACGGCGGTTAAAGTTTCATCTGGACTCAGGTCGCTCACCAGGCTTCCCCTGAGGAGCGCACTCTTGAGCGTCGCGAATTTCCGACGACCGGCGTATCGTCGATAGCGCTTTGTCACCGACTCGAGCTCGACCGCAGGTCTCATACTTCCTCCGCGAAAGAGTCACGCAGCCGGTCGAACAGCGCGTAGCCGAGCAAGAAGACGACGACCGAGAACACCCCGACCGCCAGCAACCACTTCCAGTGCCCGAACGGTCCCTCGTAGAACAAGATCTCCTGATACGAAATCGCCAGGTGGGCGAAGGGGTTGAAGTCCATGAAGAACTTCCCCACAGGTGGGATCATGCTCATCGGGTAGATGATTGGCGTCGAGAAGAACCAGAGGGTGAGGAGATTGTTCAAGATGTCCCGCAGATCCCGGAAGTGTACAGTCAGCGCGGAGAGCATAAAGCCCAGACCGAGGCTGAGTATCAGCTGGACCAGCAGGACCACAGGGAACCAGACCAGCTCGACAATCTGAACGGGCCTCGCGTAGAAGATCAGGAACAGCGCCAGGATCGGCAGCGCCAGAAAGAAATGACACATGTTGGCCACCACGGCAACGATCGGAAGGATCTCGGCTGGAAACAGAACCTTCTTGATCAGGTTGCCGTGCACGACCAGTGAGCTCGACGCCTCCAGCAGCGACGACGAAAACCAGAACCATGGCAGTAGTCCACAGAACATGAAGAGGGCATACGGCTGGGTCGTGGGGTCGTCTCGAAAGCTCGGGAGCACGACCGTGAAGACAAACGTGTAGACAAGCAGGAGCAGTAGTGGGTTGATGAACGACCAGAAAAAGCCCAATACGGATCCCCGGTATCGCGCCTTGAGCTCGCGGCTCACCAGGGTTTGGATCAGCCCTCGATACCGAATCAGGTTCCGTAGGTTTTCCAGCATCTAGTGGAGTGTCGTCAGCACGAGCGGCTGATGGTCACGACCCGGCCGCGGAGGCTACGTGGAGCAGTAGGGACGTTATGTTGTCGGGTCCACCCGCTGCGTTGGCCTGGTTGACAAATTCGTCGCACCCTTCCTGTAGATCGTGGTTGGCCGCCATGATGTCGCCGATCTCGCTGTCGTTCAACACCGATGACAGACCATCCGAGCACAGCAGCAGGCGGTCGCCCGGCTGCAACTCGAGCTCCGCGACGTCGACCTGCAGATCGTCCGAGCCAGAGAGCGCTTTCGTGACGATGTTGCGCCAAGGGTGCTCGCGGGCAGCGGCTTCGGTCAACATCCCCGCTCGCATCTGCTCTTCGACCCACGAGTGATCGCTCGTGAGCCGCGTCAATTGATCCGCGCGATACAGATACGCGCGACTGTCACCCACATGGGCAAGCGCCGCCTGAACCCCATCGAGGAGAACGGCGACGGCGGTCGTAGCCATCCCGCGCAGGTTCTCCGCGCCCTCCATGTGCTGGGCGATTCTGCGGTTGGCATTGTCGAATCCCGCTTGAAGACGGTTTCCGTCTCGACCAAGCGATTGGTCGAATGGCACAGGCCAGGTATCCAGTGGACCGAGCTCGGCCGTGGACTCGACGATGTTCTGAATCTCGGTGACGGCCAGCTCGGAGGCGACCTCTCCACCGACGTGTCCCCCCATCCCGTCCGCCACGACAAACAATCCCACCTCAGATTTGGCGCGGTAACTGTCTTCGTTCCGTGAGCGACGACGCCCAGGGTCCGTCCGCGCCGCCCAGGAAATCCGCATATTCACCGAGCCATGTCGTCAGACCGGTCGCGTGGATTTCGAGGCGACCCGCAAGCGGATCAGCGCCTTCATCATGGAGATACGGGCCCGCTCGAAGTCAGTATCGACGGCACTCCTGGACAAACGATCTTGGGCCCGGCGTTGAGCGTCCCGGGCTCTGTTGACATCCACATCCTCCGCTCGCTCCGCGATCTGAGCAAGGATGGTGACGCGGTCCGGGAGCACCTCGGCGAAGCCGAAGGCCACGGAAACGTGGAACTGCTCGCCGCCCTGGAGAAACCACAGCTCGCCGACCTGGAGGGTGGTCAGCAACGGGGTGTGCCCCGGTAGCACCCCGAGGTATCCCTCGGAGCCTGGAATCTGCACCTCGTCCACCGCCTGCCGGACCACCACCCGGTCGGGTGTGACCAGCTCGAGCGTCAGATGGGTTGGAAGCGCCATAACGATAGACCGCGTCTCGTCCTAGGCCGTCGCCTTCATCTTTTCGGCGTTCTCAAGGGCCTCTTCGATCGTGCCCACCATCAAGAAGGCCTGCTCAGGTATCTCGTCGTGCGTGCCCTCGACGATTTCTTTGAAACCACGGATCGTGTCGGCGATCGCCACATACTTACCCGGGGCACCGGTGAACTGCTCGGCCACGAAGAACGGCTGCGACAGGAACCGCTGGACCTTTCTCGCTCGTGTTACCGCCAGCTTGTCGTCTTCCGAGAGCTCGTCGATCCCAAGAATCGCGATGATGTCCTGCAGATCCTTGTACCGCTGGAGGACCTGCTTGACCTCCCGCGCAACCGTATAATGTTCCTCGCCGATGATGCGTGGGTCGAGGATGCGCGACGTCGAGGCCAGTGGGTCCACAGCTGGATACAAACCCTGCGACGCAATCGAACGCGACAACTCTGTCGTGGCGTCCAGGTGGGCGAATGTCGTCGCCGGGGCAGGGTCGGTATAGTCGTCGGCCGGCACGTAAATCGCCTGGACGGAGGTGATGGATCCGTTCTTGGTCGACGTGATCCGCTCCTGGAGCTCACCCATCTCGCTCAGCAGCGTTGGCTGGTAGCCGACGGCTGACGGCATCCGGCCGAGCAGCGCCGAAACCTCAGACCCTGCTTGGGTAAACCGGAAGATATTGTCGATGAAGAGCAGAACGTCCTTGTTCTCGGCATCGCGAAAGTACTCGGCCACGGTCAAGGCGGTGAGCGCAACCCTGAGACGCGCCCCCGGCGGTTCGGTCATCTGTCCGTAGATCAGCGCGGCTCGCGACTTCTCATGATCCTGGGTGTCGACAACGCCGCTCTCCTGCATTTCGAGCCAGAGGTCGTTGCCCTCTCTCGTCCGTTCGCCTACGCCACCGAACACGGAGACGCCGCCGTGCTTCAGTGCGATGTTGTTGATCAGCTCCTGAATGATGACGGTCTTGCCGACACCGGCTCCACCGAACAAGCCAATCTTTCCTCCACGGAGATACGGCTCCAGAAGGTCGATGACCTTGATCCCGGTCTCGAACATCTGAAGCTCCGTTGACTGAGCCTCGAGGGGCGGGGCCGCCCTGTGGATCGGCCAGCGTTCCTCTGACTCGACGGGACGGTCTGGAAAGTCCACGGGCTCACCGAGGACATTGAGCACTCGGCCAAGCGTCTTTGGTCCGACCGGCACCGAGATCGGGGCCCCGGTGTCGACAACGTCGATACCGCGCTGCATCCCGTCGGTCGCAGTCATGGCGACGGCCCGCACCCGGTTCTCGCCCAGGTGCTGCTCAACCTCGGCAATGACGTCGACCGTCTCCTCTCCGTCGCCAAGCGAGGTCGTGATACGCAACGCGTTGTAGATTTCCGGCAGATGCCCGCCGGCGAACTCGACGTCGAGGACGGGACCAATAATTTCGACGACTTTTCCGACCTTTGCAGTGTCTGACATGCTCTCGTGTTCTCCGTGCCTTCGGTGTCTACAGCGACTGCGCGCCCGACACCACTTCGATCAACTCGCGGGTAATCGTTGCCTGACGGACCTTGTTCATGTGAAGCGTGAGCGAATCGATCATGTCACCGGCGTTCCGGCTCGCGGCATCCATCGCCGTCATTCTGGCCGCGTGTTCGGCGGCCGCCGACTCTAGCAAGGACCGAAACACCTGAATCTCGACGTACCGGGGAAGGAGTGTGTCCAGGATCTCCCTCGGGTTGGGTTCAAAGAGGTACTCGGCCAATGTTTCCGAATCGTCCCCGTCCGATTCGAGCTGCGGAATCGGCAGGAGTTGATCCACGACCACGTCCTGCTGCATCACGCTCTTGAACTCGTTGTACAACACGTGGACGCTGCGGGCGGCTCCAGACGTGAATTGCTCGATCGCAACCTGTGCGATCGCCTGTGCGTGGGCATAGCGCAGATCGTTGAAGATATTGATGTCCTCGTAGCAGACCTCGACATCGTGGCGCCGAAAAAAGTCCCGCCCCTTCCGTCCCACCAGCCCAAGCGCTATCGGCCCGTCTGCATCGCGAACCGACGCGATCGCCCGCCGCAAGAGCGCCGAGTTGAAACCGCCACAGAGTCCGCGGTCGGCGGTCACGACGAACAACAGACTCGGGACGGGTGTTGTGGTAGCCACGGGCGGGTTCAGCAGTGGATGCAACGAGGGATCGACTCGCCCGGCGAGGCTCTGCAACACCCGCCGCATCTCCTTCGCAAACGGTCGGGCGCCGATGATTCGTTCTTGCGCTCGGCGCAGCTTTGACGCCGAGACGGTCTTCATCGCCTTGGTGATCTGTTGCGTGTTCTTGACGGCGCGGATCCGCCGCCGGAGATCAAGGAGGGAGGGCATGAATCGCTACGCCGCCGCGCCCTTCCGGGACGCCGTGAACTGCTCGGTAAACTCCGTGACCGCGTTCGTGATGTCGGCCTCGAGCTGGTCGTCCATCTTCTTCTGCTCGTTGAGCGTTTGCATGATCCCGGCGTGTCTGACCTCGATGAACTCGAAGAGTTGCTTCTCGTAGTCGGACACGTCGGTTTCGGCCACAGAATCGAGATGGCCCCTGGTACCCGCGAACAGGATCAACACCTGGCGCTCGACAGACACGGGTTCGTATTGCGACTGCTTCAACAGCTCGACCAAGCGGCGGCCTCGGTGCAGCTGACTCAGCGTCGCCTTGTCGAGATCGCTCCCAAACTGAGCGAACGCCTCAAGCTCTCTGAACTGCGCCAAATCAATCCGCAGCGTCCCGGCGACCTGTCGCATCGCACGGACCTGGGCCGACCCTCCGACACGCGACACCGAGTTGCCGACGTTGATAGCCGGGCGGATGCCTTGGTGAAAGAGGTCGCTCTCCAAGAAGATTTGACCATCGGTGATCGAGATGACGTTGGTGGGAATGTACGCCGACAAGTCTCCAGCCTGGGTCTCGATGATAGGCAGCGCGGTGAGCGAGCCACCCCCGTTCTCATTGCTCAACTTGGCGGCGCGCTCAAGCAGGCGCGAGTGAAGATAGAACACGTCGCCAGGATAGGCCTCTCGACCCGGCGGTCGACGCAGTAACAGGGAGATCTCGCGATAGGCCTGTGCGTGCTTGGACAGGTCATCGTAGATGCACAGCGCATGACGACCGCTGTCGCGGAAGTACTCGCCCATGGCACATGCCGAGTACGGACTGATGTACAGCTGTGGGGCCGGGTCGGAGGCGGTGGCTGCCACCACGATGGTGTACTCCATCGCACCGCTCTCCTCCAGAGTTCGCACGACCTGCGCGACGGTCGACCGTTTCTGGCCGATCGCGTTGTAAATACAGGTGACGTCAAGGCCCTTCTGGTTGATGATCGCGTCAACCGCAACCGCGGTCTTGCCGGTCTGCCGGTCGCCGATGATGAGCTCGCGCTGACCGCGCCCGATCGGAACCATCGCGTCGATCGCCTTGAGACCGGTCTGCAACGGCTCCTTGACAGGCTGGCGGTCAACGACGCCGGGCGCGATCTTCTCGATCGGTGCCTGTCGCGTCGCACCGATCGGCCCTTTGCCGTCAATCGGCTGGCCGAGCGCATTGACGACACGCCCGAGCATCTCATCGCCGACGGGAACGGAAATGACCCGGCCGGTGCGCTTGACGGTGTCGCCTTCCTTGATCTTGGCCGTTTCGCCAAGCAAAACCGCACCGACGCTCGATTCCTCGAGGTTCAACGCGATGCCGAAGATGCCATGCGGAAACTCGAGCATTTCCGTCGACATGGCGCCCTCGATACCGTGGATCCGCGCGATACCGTCGCCGACCGACACGACGGTGCCGACCTCTGCCACGTCGACATCAAGGGAGTAGTCACCCAGCTGGTCTCTGATGATTTTGGAAATTTCGTCTGCTTTGATGTCCATAAGGTAACCAGAATCGTTGTTCTACGCGTCCCCCAGAAATCGACGTCTCAGGCGCGCAAGGTGCCGCGAAATGCTGCCGTCATACACAGTGCTGCCAATCTGTGTGACCATGCCGCCGACCAGCGCCGCATCGACTCCAGTCTCGAGCTGTACCTCTTTGCCCGTTGCGCTCTCGAGCGACGCGACGATGCCACGCACGCGTTCGGGAGACAGCGCCGAAGCAGTTGTCACCGCTGCTCGGACGACGCCCCGTCGCTCCTCTAGGCGTTCGCGGTAGACCTCCAGAATCTCCTTCAAAATCGCCAGACGGTCGCGTTCGGCCAGCATCGTGAGCAGCCGACGTGTGACGTCGGAGACGCCGCCGAGTTTGGGAATGAGCGCAACCATGAGGGCCTGCTTCTTGGAAGGCGCAACGCTGGGGTTGACCAGGCAGCTGCCGAGCACCGGATGGGTTTCGGTCAGGTCGACAAAGCTCGCGACCTCTCGCTCGACGCGCTCCAGTTCCGCGTCCCCTTCACTCACTTCGAGCAACGCTCGAGCGTATCGCATTGCCGCCGCGCGACTTGTCATGATCTCCGACGAGGTAACCCAGACTGCACGATCGTGGTGTGGTTAATCCAACTGGTATGATGAGGCCACCTGTAAGAGGGATACTCTGCGGCTGGCCAAACAGATATTTATACCACTCTGAGCCGAGGACGGGCAAGCCATCGCCGAGGTCGAAAAGCCCGCGACCGAGCTGCGCGATCAGCTCGTCAGCTTTCAACTGGTGGTGAGCTGTTCGAAGATCCGCTGCAGCTCGTCCTCGGAGCCAAAATGCACCTCGATCCGGCCGCCGCGGTGGCGACGAGCGATGCGTACGCGTGTCCCCAGCGCTCGACGCAGCTGCTCCTCAGCCGCCTTCGTGTGGACGTCAGTCTCGGACTTGGAGTCCTTGATCGCGACCGGCGCGACCAGTTTCTTGACGAGGGCCTCCGTCTCGCGGACGGACAGGTCGCGAACCCGGACGTCACGGGCAACACGTCGTTGAAGAGCCTGGTCTGCCAGTCCAACCAAGGCACGCGCATGGCCCATCGTGAGGGCGCCGGTACCTACCTCCGCCTGGACCTCAGCGGGTAGGCTCAGCAAACGCTGGTAATTTGCCACTGTCGCACGGTCCTTGCCGACTCCTTCGGCGATTTGCTCTTGGGTCATCTGGAACTGGTCAGATAGACGCCGGTATGCGCGCGCTTCCTCGATGGGGTTCAAATTCTCGCGCTGAACGTTCTCGATGAGCGCCAGTTCGAGCCTTTTTTCGTCGGGGACGTCCTTCACGACGACAGGCACCTTCATGAGGCCCGCCCGCTGCGCGGCGCGCCAGCGGCGCTCGCCGGCGACGATCTCGTAGCGTCCATCGGAGATGGGACGGACCAGTATCGGCTGGATGATGCCACTGCCCTTGATCGACCGGCTCAACTCGTCCAGCCGAGCCTCGTCGACATTGGTGCGGGGTTGGTCTCGGTTTGGCTCCAGCAGGTCCAGGTCCACCTCGGCCGGCGAGGTGGCGTCGGCCAAAACAGGTGGTGATGGGACGGGAACGTCCGGAATGAGCGCGCTCAACCCTCGACCAAGTGCGTGGCGTTTTTTCGGCACCGCGGTCTCCTCTCTGTCCAGCATCGAATGCTCGTTCGTTAGAGCTCGGTTACCGGTGTTGGGGGCGTTGGGGGGCTGAGTATCTCGCGAGCCAGCGCAACATACGCCGCGGCCCCTTTGGACTTGACGTCGTACAGGATCGCCGGCACGCCGAAACTAGGAGCTTCCCCCAATCGAATATTGCGGGGGATCATTGTCTCGAATACTTTTTCCCTGAAGAATCCGCGCACTTCGCCCGCGACCTGCTGGCCCAGGTTGGTTCGACGATCAGCCATGGTCAGCAGGATCCCGGCAATCCCTAGCTCGGTATTCAGTGTGGCCCGCACTCGTTCGAGGGTGGTCATCAGCTCCGCGACCCCCTCCAGGGCGAAGTACTCACACGTCAGCGGGATCAACACGTCGTCGGCGGCCACGAGAGCATTGAGCGTCAGCAATCCGAGCGACGGCGGAGTGTCGATGAAGACGTAGTCGAAGCGATCACGGGCCTGCTCGAGTAGTGGCCGGAGCCTTGATTCACGGTTTGGCAGGTCAACGAGCTCGACCTCTGCCCCTATCAGATTCCGATCGGCCGGGATGAGAGAGAGCCCGGTCACCGAAGTCTCGAGCACATAAGACTCGAGCTGCGGAGGAGTCACGCTCGTCAGCGCCTGATACACAGTCCCACCTGGCGCAACCTCCCCTTTGAGGCCAACACCGCTCGTGAGATTGGCCTGAGGATCCATGTCGACCAGTAGCACCGACTGGTCTGCGAGCGCGAAGGAGGCTGCCAGGTTGATGGCGGTGGTCGTTTTTCCAACACCACCCTTTTGATTAGTGACGGCGATGATCTTCTTCATCTGCCACCCAATGTTATGTCTATTAACCTAATAAATTAGGTCAAATAGCAGAAACTGTATTCCGTGTGTCGAGATCATACACAAGCCTTGATCTGGCGTCAATATTGTTCCACGTGGAACAATCGCAGACCGCGGAGCGCTGGACACAGCAGGCCACGGTACCAGATCGCAAAGGATGCGCGTGAGGTCGCCTCCGCCAAGGTCGCTTCACTCATATCTCAGCCAAGCAGACGCAGACAACACGGGGTACGGTCCGGGAGAAGCCCCGTGTGGTGGGTGCAACAGACGTCTACACCCACGTCGTCGATCTACCAGGCTCGCAAGTCGTGAAGAACGACAATACCTGGCGTATGGGAGCTGTGAGCTGTGAGTAATGACCCGCACAGGCTGGCATGATGCAGAGCCGGCCAGGTGTAGAGCTCTGAAGTCTGAAGACTGAAAAATGATGCGCTCATCACCCTGGGCTTGGCGATGTTGCGAGGGAGCCACAAGTCGAATTCCTAGACCTGTCTTTGAATGGCCGGCAATGAGCCGAAAGACACACTCCCAGCCATGGTCAGGACCAATGAAGTGTCCTGCCGGATTGGGTGCTGGCTGCATAAACAGAGTTCGGAACCCAAAGCGGAAAATGGCAAATAGGGCCGTTCACTTGAGGAGCTGAGTCTCTTGCCCTTGGGTTTAACTCGGACTAAGCTTTAAACTATTTTCGTTTTTTATTCGCCATAGACCCGGAGCGCCGCTTCTCGAGTACGACTAATCGGCTTCGAAGCGTAGACACCAACGGATGAGTCGCTCGCCAGACGAGAGGCGGTCGAATCTCGTCAGGAATGTCGCTCGCTCCCACGCCTCTGAAGAGGAACAGCTGCCCGCCCGGCTTTACGAACGCCTGGAGCCCGAGCAGGAGGGGGCCGTCCACTCGTACCGCGCGCAGCGTGAGCACGTCGTGCGCCTCGTGCAAATCCGTTCGCGTGAGCAGCGACTCGTACCGGCCGGTCTCTACCACCGTGGCATCCAGCTCCAGCTGCCGACACACCTCGCGCAAGAATGCAGCTTTCCGCGTCTTGGCCTCCACCATCAACAGATCTGCTCCAGGAGCGGCGAGCTTCATCGGAATCGCCGGTGAGCCGCCTCCAGATCCGATGTCGATCAATCGCCGGTGGATCCTGGGCAGCCGTTCGACCGCCATCAGCGGTTCGATGATCAGCCGGTCCATGCCCCGCTCCCGGTCATCGAGCGCCGTGAGATTCATCCTCTCGTTCCAGCGCCGGAGTAGCTCCACGTACGTACACAGTCGCTCGACCAGCTCGTCGGATGGTTCCAGTCGCGATCGGTGTGCTCGCCGTTTGATGCGGTCCCTCACCACACCAAGGCTCTTCTTCGACACAAGTAGTTGCTACGCGGTAACCCGCCGCCTCATGCAGGCGCCGATCACAGCGACCGCCGCGGGCGTGACGCCAGGGACGCGGAGTGCCTGCCCCAGCGTGCACGGTTGCGTCTCCGTAAGCCTCTGGACCACCTCATGAGAGAGACCGGGGATCCCGGCGTAGCGAAAGTGCTGCGGAATCTTCTGCTGCTCTTGCCGCTGAATTCGCTGGACCGACGCATGCTGTCGCTCCAAATACCCAGCGTACTTGAACTCCGTCTCGACGCTCGCAACGTCGATGTCAGCCTGCCCCGAGTCGACCTCCAGCTGCAGAGCGCCATCTGACACAAGCTGCCGGAGCCGTACCCCAGGTCTCCTCAATGCCTGCGCAGCACGCACTCGCTTTCCACCGGTCACGGTCACCGTCGTTTTGCGAACACGCTCCATATTTCGCTGGTAACGCGACTGGCGGGCCTCGAACCGACCCCATCGATCATCACCGACCAGCCCGACACGACGCCCCAACTCTGTGAGCCTGAGGTCAGCATTGTCGATCCTGAGGAGCAGCCTGTGCTCCGCGCGCGATGTGAACATTCGGTACGGCTCGAGGCAGCCTTTCGTCGTCAGATCATCGGCCATAATACCGATGTACGCCTGGTCCCGGCCCAGGACAATCGGTGGTTCTCGTCGAACTCGGCGGGCGGCATTGATGCCGGCCAGAACCCCCTGCGCTGCGGCTTCCTCATACCCCGACGTGCCGTTGATCTGCCCCGCCATAAAAAGGCCGTCGATCCGCTTCGTCTCCAGCGTCGGATACAACTCCGTCGGCTGTACAAAGTCGTACTCGACTGCGTATCCAGGCCGCAGCATGACGGCGTCTTCGAGACCGGGAAGGGAGTGGACAAGCGCCTGTTGCACGGCACGCGGCAGGCTCATTGAAAACCCGTTGACGTAGATCTCATCAACATCGACACCCTCCGGCTCGAGAAAGATCTGATGGCGCTCCTTGTCTGGGAAGCGCATCACTTTGTCCTCGAGTGACGGGCAGTACCGTGGGCCGATTCCCTTGATTTGGCCGTTAAACAGCGGGGACTGCGTAATGCTGTCCTTGACCAGCTGGTGCACGCGGTCGGTCGTGTGGAGGAGATGACACATGATCTGGGGACGCGTGATCCCGTCGGTCATGAAGGAAAAGGGAACCGGCTGGTCATCACCCGGCGCTTCCTGGAACCGACCGAAGTCGATACTCCGTCGGTCGAGCCGCGGTGGT
>Ga0310123_10003432_pt1 | contig 12281 bp, 6 predicted proteins | sample CB6_AW_1057_MG_FD_203505 | JGI IMG/M metagenome (GOLD analysis project Ga0310123, IMG submission 203505) | Marine microbial communities from Western Arctic Ocean, Canada - CB6_AW_1057 | ecosystem: Environmental > Aquatic > Marine > Oceanic | place: Canada: Western Arctic Ocean | collected... | reverse complement strand
GTCGTCGGGCGCGCCCGGCGTGATCACTTCCATATCGGTGACGGCGACGTCTCGATCATCCAGACGCAGATCAGCCTGCCGATCGGCTTCGTTCGGGCCGTGACAGGGAAAGCAGTTATTCGAAAGAATGGGCCGGATCTGTCGATTGAAATCGATCGTGTCGTCGGCTGCAGCAAGATCGGCCAGCAGTATTCCCGAGAAGAGAGCGGCAAAGAATATAAGTCGCATCGTACACGAAGCTTGCATAAAGAAACCCTTTACTTCTGAGTTCGATGCTGGGTGAGAACCGTCACTTGGCGGCTGAGCATGACGACCTACCGGAGCAATCCATTAGCGCAGATGACAGACGGTTCGTCAAGATTGTGGGCGCTCTTCTTTAACAGGCTGGTCGGCTCTGTAGAGAACGTGCCTCCGTACCGTTCCGAGCGCGCGGATACACGCCGGTGCAACGCTGTGCCACCACCCGCTACGGAGGGCGTTCCCTACAGCGTCTTCAGGCGGTTTCTTGCTGACATGCAGGGCTGATGCGAGCGGCTTCGGTCAGTTGGCGTACCACCTCGCACGGATCGCCTGTTTCCTCCAGGATTGCCAGTTGTCGATCCGCCCAGCTGGGAAGACGTGCGATACTCGCACAACGCTGAAGATAGTCGCTGCAGTCAAGTGCTGCCGCCGTAGATTGTAAGCTATTCACCATATCTTCGACAACTTCAGAAACGGGTTGCACTTGGTAGGTAACCGTGTTGACCAACTCGGCCCGATTGCCGAAGCGAGTCGCACGCCATTTGTTTTGTCGCACCATCATGGGATGGCAATCGTGCTGATATGCGCCTTGATCGATGTCGTCCGAAAGCGCCTTGACCAAACACTGCACGAGGGCCGTGACCGCCATCACGTCTTCCAAATTGCCGGGCATATCGCAGACCCGAACTTCGACCGTTCCAAAATCATAATGAGGCCGAACATCCCACCAAATCTCACGAACCGTATTGATGAAACCGGTCTCCACCATGTGGTTCACCAGCCAAACGTATTCACTCCAGTTGCGCATCAACGTGGGCAATCCGGCCGTGGGCAGATCTTCCATGATCTTCGATCGAATCGATTGCAGGCCCGTATTGCGGCCGTCCCAGAAAGGACTGCTGCACGTGATGGCCAGCAGCGTTGGCAAATGGCGCATGATGCGGTCGCAGATCATGACCGCTTTGTCACCCGAATCGACGCCGACGTGAACATGCAGTCCGAACGTTACCAGTCGCCGCGCGAGTTCCTGCAACAAGTCGACCAACTGTTGATACCGGTCGTTTTCCGTCACACGCTGATCTAGCCATTTCGCAAATGGATGCGTGGCCCCCCACCAGATCCGAAGACCAAGCGCGTCGGTCACTTTTTCCAAGGCAATGATTTTCTCGCGAAGATCGGTTTCCGCCTCGGCCACCGTGCGGCAAATGCCCGTGTTGATTTCCAAAAAGCTTTGCATCAACTCTGGCTTAAAACTCGGCTCTTCGCCGCTGGACGACGGAGCGTCAGATAAATGGGCCAGTACCAGATCGATGCTGCTCGAAAGGTCCATCGTCTCGGCATCGACCAGTCCCAGTTCAAGCTCCACACCGAGCGTCGGCTCCGCATTGGAGTGGAAGACGATCTTCGTCATGGAAGACTCCTTTCGGTCGTCCGAGCTGCCGCTAAAGAATGGAAGCACCCCGGCTGCTGTGTCACGAAAGATTGTTTGGCTTCTTCATCAGCAGCCGGGGTGCTGGAATTATACCCCATAGGACCTCGATCGGTCGCCGTCATTTCACGACCCGATTCCGCGACCATCGACGCGGCTGCGTTTTTTCTCAGATTTGAAACGCCTCTGGAGCAGACCAGGCAACGACACTTCTGGCTAAAATTTTCGTGCCAATTCGTATCGCCTCTTCGTCAATGTCGAATGTTGCCGTGTGCAGAACATGATGTGCATCGGCATCTCGCGCGCAGCCAAGTCGAAACATGACGCCCGGAATATGATCTAGATACATCGCAAAATCTTCGCTGCCCATACTCGGCCGCGAAATTGTCTCCACAGTGTCTTCACCAAGAACCTCGATTGCCGCACGTCGCACGAGATCGCTGAGAACGGGATCGTTGTCAACGCCGCACGTTCCGGCTTCGAAGTGGACTTCGATCTCGTTGGCCGAAATCTCCTCGATACCTCGGGCAAGCTGTCGGATGTGGGCGATCGTTCTCTCGCGAACATCGCCGCTGAGTGTGCGCAGCGTACCCTGTAACTCGACTTTCTCGGGAATGACATTGGGATTATCCCCGCCGTTGATTTGACCGATAGTCACCACCACGGAGTCCTGGCTATCGGTCAGACGCGGGACAAACAAATAGAGTGTGCTGATGAGCTGCGCCGCAGCGGCAATCGGATCGTCCGATTCGTGAGGACGTGCCGCGTGTCCGCCACGGCCTCGGATGATAAACTGCATCGAGTCGCAATTGGCGGTCAGCAAACCGTGGCGTGTTCCTACCCGACCGGTAAGCCGAGTGGGATCGACATGCGTCGCGAAGATCGCTTCAATGCCTTCGATGGCGCCCGAGAGAATCATTTCCGTGGCGCCGACGATCGTTTCTTCCGCCGGCTGAAAGATTCCCCGCAGCGGGACGGGCCACGGAAGCTGCCCGGCCGCTTGCATCTCTTGCAGGACAAGCAACACACCCATCACGATCGCCGTGTGCGCATCATGCCCACATGCATGCATGACACCGGGAGACTGGCTACGGTACGGGACATCTTTTCGATCCTGAATCCTCAGCGCATCGATATCGGCGCGAATCGCCACGCGCGACGCTTCTCGCTTGCCTTTGCGGTCCACAATCAGTCCGCGTCCCTCCGGGCCCATCCGCGTGTCGAATCCACGGTCGGAGAACAACTGAGCCAGGTGTAGGCTGGTTTTCTGTTCCTTTCCACTGGGCTCGGGATGTGTGTGCAAATGGCGACGAACCGCGATCATTTGTTCAAAATGGCGGTCGGTCCACTCATCGATGTGATTATGCCAGTCGGGCATCATGCTGGTGGTCGCAAACAAAGAAAGACAGCCACAAAAAACACAAAAAGGCACGAAAAGAATTATCCAGCCACGGATGAAACACGGATTGAACACTGATGAAAAGAAGTATTTCAGAAAGTAATGCCACCGCAATTTAAGGGGAACCGCAGATGGACGCAGATCAACGCAGATAAAGATTGGAGTTGCTGAAGATAATTAGTGACGGATTATATACGATACGCTTGATCTCAATCTTTCTCACCCCCAAGCCCTGCTTGGAAATCTGCGTTTATCCGCGTTCATCTGTGGTTCTCTTCTTTTAATCCGCGTTTCATCCGTGTTCAATCTGTGGCTCTTCTTCCTGTTTTTTGTGTCTCTCATGTGGCTAAGAGGTTCCCGTGAACGGTTAGCAATTATTGTTTATTGTCGGGCCGGCGAGCGGTCTCGGCTGCCACGGCCGTTCCCATTGCCCGGTTTCGCCTTGGGCGGGTCGCTGATCAGCCGCACATTGCCCGGGCCCAATAATTCGTCGACTCGGCGGCGCAATTCGCTCGACAGCAGCACACGATGCTTGTCGCAGGCGAGTGTAACATGCGTACCACCTTCGAGCGATAGCACGAGCTGCACACTCTGAGTGCCTGGGTACCCGCGCAAGATTTCGCGCAAGCGCTCGATTCCCTGCTGGCCATGTCGGGCCTCGTCGACACGAATCCGCATTCCGCGCGTAAAACGCGATTCAAGCTGGTCGATTGGAATGAGTTCGTTGACGATCAAGTTCACCTCTTCGCTTCCGGGTCGCCGATCGACGGCGCCACGAACCGCCAGAATCGTATCGGGCACGACCAGGTGGCCAAACTGAGCAAACTGCTCTGGCCACATGATGCAGCGGAGGATGCCCGAGCGATCCTCGAGATCCCACATCGCATACTTCGTGACCGTGGCGCCAGGCCGAGGATTCTTCGTATGCGAAAACTTGATTGCCGCCATCAGTCCGCCCACCGTTACTTCATAGCGGTGCGACAGATCGGCCAGAGAGCTATTCTTATGCGTACAATAGGTGTCGAGTGTCTCCTCATACTCCGCGAGAGGATGACTCGAAAGGTAGTAGCCGAGCACTTCCTTTTCACCGACGAGCTTTTCCTTGTCGTCCCATTCCTCCAGGCTGGGCAAGCTGGCCACAGCCGTCGCATCGATCTCTTCTTCGTCCGCCGCGTCAAACAATCCTTTCTGGCCACTACGGCGATCCGCCAAGGCCGCAGCGCCCGACTGCATCGCCCTTTCGACGACCGCCGCCAACTGAGACCGCTTGGCGCCAAACGAATCGAACGCGCCCGCCTTAATCAACGTCTCGATCGTCGACCGAATGCATGACTGCGGCCCCACCCGATTGCAGAAATCGAACAGATCCTTAAATGTTCTGTTTTGCCGTCGTGCTGCCACCATCGCCTCAGCCGCGCCGCCGCCACAGCCCTTGATCGCGCTGAGCCCGAAGTGAATTCGGTCGTCGACGACACTAAAATCGGCCACCGAGCTATTCACGTCGGGCGGAACCACCTCGATCTTCATCCGTTGGCAATCTTCCAGATGCTCGACCAGAGCGTCCTTCGATTTGAAGTTGCGCCCCGGGATATCGCCCGAGAGGAGAGCCGCCATGAATTCGACCGGATAGTGAGCCTTGAGATAGGCGGTCATGTACGCGATCAATGCGTATGCCGTGGAGTGGCTTTTGTTAAAACCGTAGCCAGCGAATTTTTCAATCATCTCGAAAAGGTTCACCGCTTGCTTCCGGTCGAGTCCCTGCGACATGGCGCCTTCGATAAACGCTTCCATAAACTTAGCGATCGTCGCCAGCTTCTTCTTGCTAATCGCCTTAATGCAGGAATACGCATCCGATAGCCCGATCCCGCCCAGGCGATGGAGAATGAGCATCACCTGTTCCTGGTAGATCATGACCCCGTGCGTCTCAGCCAGAATCTCCTCCATCACCGGATGGAAATAGACGGCTTTCTTCCGGCCATGCTTCACTTCGATATACAGGTCGACCATACCGCCTTCCAAAGGTCCCGGCCGGTATAGCGCGTTGGTGGCGATGATGTCATGGAAGTCGTCCGGTTTCATCCGTTGCAGCAGATCGCGGATACCTCCGCTTTCGAGCTGGAAAATGCCCTTCGTTTCTCCTCGACCAAGCAGGGCGAACGTGTCCGCGTCATCGAGCGGAAACTGATAAGGGTCGACTCGCTGGCCAGTCGTTTGCACGATCAGATCAATACTTTTTGCCAGGATCGTCAGGTTCCGCAGACCAAGAAAGTCCATCTTCAGCAGGCCGGCCGCTTCGACATCGCCCATGGCCCACTGAGTAATGACTTCTGTCTTGCCTTTCACTCGCTGCAGCGGCACATACTCGTCGATCGGCTTGTCAGCGATGACCACCGCCGCGGCGTGTGTTCCGACGTTGCGCGCCAAACCCTCGATCTTCATGGCCAGGTCCAGTAGCTCACGGACCTCGCCGTCGGCGTCGTAAGTCTTCTTAAGTTCCTCGCTCAGCTTCAGCGCCAGACGGAGCGTGATGCCAAGCTGATACGGAACCATGGCCACGATCTGATCCACACGGTAAATCGGCATACCGAGCGCGCGGCCCACGTCGCGAATAGCAGCCCGAGCGGCCAGCGTACCGAACGTCCCAATTTGTGCGACATTCGCTTCGCCATATTTGTCCTTCACATATTGGATGACCTCGCCACGTCGCTCCTTACAAAAATCGATATCGATGTCGGGCGCTTCCAGCCGACTCTCGTCCAGAAAACGTTCGAACAGCAAGTCGTACTTGATCGGGCAGACATGGCTCATCCGCAGCGCGTAACAAACCAGCGATCCGACGCCGCTGCCACGAGCCGTACACGGGATATCCCGCTCGTTCGCATAACGGACAAAATCCCACACGATGAGAAAATAGTTGGGAAATCCTAGCTTGTTGATGACCGACAGCTCCCGGTCGAGTCGCTGCATCACCCGATCGGCAAGCTGGCCGTCTGGCAGCATCTCGGAGTTGCCCGCATAGCGCTCCTCGAGCCCTTCCAGGCACAGCCGCCGCAAATAATCCTCCGAGGACATTTGCTCGGGCGGAGCAAACGAGGGAAAGAATCGCTTGCCCAATTCCAAATCGAGGTCCACGCTGTCGGCGATCTTCTGACTCTGTTGCAATGCCTCGTCGAAGCCGGGAAACGCGTCGGCCATCTCCTGAGGACTGCGGAGGTAAAACTGATCGCCCTCCATTTTCATCCGCTTCACGTCGGTCCGGAACTTGCCCGTATTAATGCACAGCAACACGTCCTGCGCTTCCGCATCTTCACGATGGATGTAATGGGCATCGCTCGTACAAACCAACGGCAAGCCCATCTGTCGGGCGACGTCCACCGCGCCTGTCATGGCGTCGCGCTGAATGTCGAGGCCATTGTTCTGGATCTCGATGAAATACCGATCCCCGAACGTCTGGTGAAACCAGGCGGCGATCTCGCGTGTTTCGGCGAGCTGCTGCTCTCCGCCCGAGCCTCGCAACACGGCCCGGCTGAACTCGCCCGAGACGCACCCGCTCAAACAAATAATGCCCTCGCTGTGCGCCGCCAAGATCTCCTTGTCAATCCGAGGCTTGAAGTAGAAGCCTTCGAGAAACGCCTTCGATGCGAGTTTGATCAGATTCTGGAATCCGGTCCGATTCTGCGCTAGTAAGGTCAGATGGTAGCTGGCCTCTTTCAATCGGCCACCCTCTTTGTCGAACCGCGAACCGGGCGCAATGTACGCCTCGTACCCGACGATCGGATTGATCCCGACCTCCTTCGCCTTCTGATAAAACTGGACAGCCCCGTGTAGATTGCCATGGTCGGTTAGCGCGAGGGCATTCATGCCCAGCTCTTTCGCCCGATCGACCAGAGGACCGATCGGGCTGGCGCCGTCGAGCAAGCTGTAATGACTGTGACAATGTAAGTGAACGAAAGAAGGCGTACTCACTAGGGTCCATCCGATCGGGAATAAGAAGAATACCGAAATCCGAAACAAATCATAAACGAGTGATGCCTACTCCTCCGCGTCGGGTTCGCCGATCGATCGCAGATACTCGGCCAGCCGAGACCGCAAGTCGAGCAGATTCTGCCACTGGCGCGTCTCGAGCGTGACCCGCTCGGCGTCACCCTTGATCCGCACCGATCCGGTCAAGTGACGCAAACGAATGTGTAGATACTCAAGCAGTTCCGACAACTGAGCCGCTTGGCCGGGGCCAAGTCGTTGGGGAAGTTCAGGTGCCTCGGGCAGATGCAGCGTACCGAGCAAATCCGGATCGTCGTCCCAATTCAGCTCAAACTCGAGTGACGGCGACGCCATCTGCTCTGCCAACTCTTCCGGACGAAGTGTGCCGGCCGCGGAACTATCCTTTGCTCGCAGGGCTGCCAGTCGAGAGGCAATCTGATCGCGCGTGCCGTATAGCAACACCGATCGGCCTACGGCAATCACGTCGCCAAATCGCATGATTCGCAATTGAACATCTTCGCCGTTGACCTTGGTGCCGTTGGTGCTTTCCAGGTCCGTAAGCACCAGCTTGTCCTGGTCCTCTTGGATCTTGATATGGTACCGGCTAATCCGCTCGTCGTTGAGTTGAATCGTGTTCCCCTCCTCACGACCGATTGTGATCGGCGTCGGCAGGTTTTCATGCACCCGCCCACGATCGGCTCCATCCAACACGCGTAGCGTAACTTCCATCATGGCAAATGCTCAGCGCCAAGTATTGATTCAGGCCTGGAAAAACCAGATCCCGAGCAACAACAACAAGGGGGCTCATCACGCCCACTGCGCTTATAACATTCTACGTGCCGCCAAGCAAGCCGCGCTACATCGCCCCGCCTGTTCCCAGGAGAACTGCCAAGTCTATTTTTCTCGGCAGTTCACTACTTCAGACTCTTGCACTTTTTTACTCTTACACTCCTTCTGCCGCCACGCGATCGACAACCACCACGCGCACATCACAGACATTCGTATCGGTCGGACCCGTTTTGATCAGTCCATCGGTCTGCTCGAAAAAATGGTAAGCATCATTTCGATCCAGGTAGTCCGTCGGGGCAAGCTGCTGCCGCCGGGCCTCGGCGACGACGGCCGCGTCGACCATAGCACCAGCCGCGTCGGTCGGTCCGTCCTCGCCGTCGGTTCCGCCCGACAGTAATGAAATTCCATGACAGTCGCCAAGCTGCTTCAAGGCCGCGAGTACCAACTGCTGATTTCTGCCTCCCAATCCTCGCTGCGCCGCATCGATCAACTCGACCACCGGCTCGCCCCCACTGATCAGGCAATCGGGCCCTGGCCCATCGCGCATGCTTTGGGCCATATCGGCCAAATGCGAGCCCACTTGTTCCGCCGCGCCCTCGAGCGTGGTCGCGGCAATCATAGCGTGCGAGTAGCCTCGTCGTTCGGCCTCGACGCCCGCGGTATCGACGGCCGTTGCGTTGTTGCCGATGATGACGTTCGTAACGGCACACTTTGGACGCGGTTTGGATGGCGCCTTGGTGATGGCGTCAAACACCGACCTGGCAATGCCACCGCCAGCCGCATCAAAAGTGTCGAGCACCTCTAGCGCTGCCGCAGCAGGTGACGCATCGTAAACGGTTGGCCCGGATGCGATCACGGCCAACGGGTCACCAATCACGTCCGATATCACCAACGAAATTAGTCGTCCCGCACCACACACCGCGGCGAGTCCTCCGCCTTTCAATCGACTCAGTCGTCGACGCACCGTATTGAGCTGCTCGATGTTTGCGCCGGCCGCGCTGAGATGTCGCGTCACGGCCACTTTGTCTTCAAGTGTCACGCCGTCGATCGGCGCCGGCATTAGCGCCGAACCGCCGCCCGAGATCAGACAAATGCACAGATCGCGCGGCGAGAGCGACGCGACGATCCGCTCAATTTCCCCGGTGCCCAGCACGCCCGCGGCGGTCGGTTCGTTCTGTCCGGCCGGTCGAGCCGCATGTAAGCGGATTCGCTTGAGCGGCTCAATGCAATTCGCCGGAACATTGACCCATCCGACGACCTGCTTCTGCTCGAGCAATGCCTCGCCCAAGATTTGCTCGACTGCGGCAGCCATGCCAGCGCCCGCCTTACCAGCCCCAACAATCGCGATCCGCTCAACGTCACCCAGATCGATCGTCACGTCGCCAATACACAAACGCTCGCCATCAACCTGCATGTGCTCGCGGACGAGCCGAGTCGAATCGACCCCGCGCAGACCGGCAAGCCAAATGTTTTTCGCGTCGTCACGAAGTTGTTCAGCCGTTCTGGGCATAGCAGACAACCTACCAGCACCACGGCTGCTGATGAAGGAGCTTCGGAGTTCTTCGTGACGCAGCAGCCGGGGTGCTTTCAGGGCCCGGGTGCCTGTTCGAGGGCCCGCACCGACACCGCATCGATCTGAGCCTCGCCCAATCCGGTCAAGGCGAACGTGAGTTTCATCTCGCCAGATCGAGGTGCACCGCGTATCAGCGTGAACTTTTGCCACTCGTAGGTTTGCCCAACCCGCAGCGCCAAGGCTTCGCCCGTCCACGAATCAAAAATCATCAACCCGTCGACACTTCCGGTGATCGGCTTGGTTACACGCACCCAACCTTCGATTTTTAGCCGAGCGCCCGCGCGGACGTCAATCGGTGGCGTCGAGACCCAAACCGGCGCCGAGTGGATCAGCCGCGGCGTACTCTCGGCCGAGTCGGCCTCTGCTCGCAGTTGCAAGCAGAAACCTCGCGAGCGAGCGGCGACCGGCGAGAGTGTGACCTCCGTCGAAACGTTCGGCGTCGGGTGTTGAAAGTGACGCCATCGGTCGTTGACCATGGCCGTCAGATCCTCAAAATCGCCACCTCGCAATAACTCGGGCCCCAACGGGCTGGTCGTGGCCGCCTCGAGCAGCGCGAAGTGTTGCGGGAGCGTGGCCAAGTGGACGCCAAAAGGCGTCGTTACCGGCGAATTCTCTTGTTGTGCGTATTGCTGCCAACGCTCGCGCTCCATTGAGCCCGCGGCGGCCAGCGCCCGATCGGCGTGGACAAACGCCCTCCGCCAGTCACCGGCTGCCAACAGGATGTCGCATTGAGCGATCTCACCACGTAGGGTGGCAAGACGTTTTGATATTTGCGGCAGCTGTATTTGCGGCAGCTGTATTTTCGGTAACGGGCCGAGCCGACCAGCCAGTTGCCGATCCATGTTTTCAACGGTCTCCAGCTTCCGGACAGCCAGTTCGCGCTCGAGCATGGCCGCCCGTCGTGCGTTTCTTGCTGCCCGCTGCGACAACTGGCTCACGACCAGCGGGTCTTGCGTCATAACCACCATCGTTGCGACGCCCGGCTCGCTGAGCACGACACGTACTCCACCTGCCACCCGCTTGCGACGAATCGGCTGCAATCCAACTAGCGTCAACGCATACGCTTCGTTTGTCTCCGGCACGCCGGGCACGACAAAGGCCAGCCCATCGCCTTCGTGAACCGCCGCAACAAATTGGCCGCCCGGTCCCCAAGCGACCGGAATCAACAATCGGGCTCGGTCAATTTGCAACACCGACGCTTGAACCTGCTTGGTCGACGCGGCTGGCGTGGCAAAGCTGCCCTCCGCGGCCCAAGGCTCGATCAAATCGAGGTGCAGATTAATTTGTTCCAATGCCAAGGCACGCTGCTGCGTCATCCTGTCAGGCGCAGTGAGCGGTCGATGGGATGCAAACAGCAGACCATGCGATCCGTCTCGCAAACTCAGCGACACCAGCTGCTGCAGGTGACGATAGTCCACGACGCCTACCCCTTCCACGACGCCTACCACTTCCACGGCGCCCGAGAGGATCCGCCATTGCTCGACCAAACGTGGGTCCGGCTCTGCTTGAATCCGCGACCAGATGGGAGTCCCCTCGCGTACCAGACGCCGCTGTTCGCTCGTCCACCGAACGTAATCGACCAGTTCCAGACTCGAAAACAACACATCACGACCGACCAGCAAAACGTCGGCAATACGACTGTATGCCGGCAGATCTTCCCTCGCGCCGACCAACAACGGGCGTCGTGCCAGATCGGCATGACGACGCACGGCGGTTGCCCACGTCCGAGTTGCGTCGAGATCCACCGACGAGAGTTGACTTCCCAAATCCCAAACCAACACGCGGTCTAGCTCCACCACGAGCCGGCCCTCATGTAGTTGATCGATCGAAGGCGGCGGACAAACAAACCACAGATCGAGCTGCCGAGCTTCGGCGATCATCTCCGACGTGGGGGGCTTATCCATACGCAATGCGTTGAAACCGAGATCGCGTACTCTCGCCAGTGGCTCGCCCCGATGCGCCAAGATTCGCGGCAAAAACGGACGGCCGTCGACCAGGAGAACCTGACCCTCAAACTGCACTTCGTGGACCGGTCGGTGACGGCCTGACAAGATGTTATGCCGACTGTCGGCCAGCCGCAGGGCGCCGTTTTGCCGAAAACCGCCCGCCGTCGACTCGCGATTCGTGGCGACAGCGCCCGTCAACTCCAGATCGTCAATCCACACTGTTGTTTCGCCACGGCCTCCGTAAACATTCAGCAACACCTGATCGATGTAAGCTTCACGCGGATCAACATGGGGACCCACTTCCTGACGCAGTGTGCGAATCTGCGGCACCAGCTTTTTGGGTATGTCCTCCAGCCGAAGCTGTTCCCACTGATGGACGCGAGTATATTCGGTGCCCCAGACGATCGACGCCAACGGCTGGCCGGTCCGTGGGTCCTCGGTTCGCGGAAATACGATCCGCGCTGCGATGCGGATGCCGGGTCGGTCGCTTCGAACCCAGGTGGTCGCGGCCAGTTCGCTGATGACTGTGGCTGGAAGGACGGCGTGCCGAAAAAGGACTTGCGAGCCGTTGCCTGCCGCCAGATGCAGCTTCTCACTGCTACGCGGCGAGTGGAACTGCTTTTGGCTGCGGGCATGGTGCAGGACCTGCACCTGTGCGTCGCCACCCGCCTGACGCCAACTGGTATCCGGACCCTCGAAACGCTCCACGTAGCCTGGCTCGGCCCGGATCTCTTGGACCATCGCCGCCAGGACGACGGCCAATAGCCAAGCAGCCACAGGAACTTTCGAAGCGCGGCTGGTGGCCACAACCAAAGGAAGATAGCCACGAAAAACACCAAAAGACACAAAAAGATTTCTTTCGCCGCGAATGAAACACGGATTCAGCACGGATGAAAAAAAGTATTTCAGAAAGTAATGCCACCG
>Ga0310123_10003429_pt1 | contig 12289 bp, 8 predicted proteins | sample CB6_AW_1057_MG_FD_203505 | JGI IMG/M metagenome (GOLD analysis project Ga0310123, IMG submission 203505) | Marine microbial communities from Western Arctic Ocean, Canada - CB6_AW_1057 | ecosystem: Environmental > Aquatic > Marine > Oceanic | place: Canada: Western Arctic Ocean | collected... | reverse complement strand
GCCCTGGTTGCCTGGAGGATCGCTCGAACACTCGATCGACTCGGACACGCCGAACCCGCGGCGGTTGCCTACCGTAGGGCCCGCGACCTGGACGTGTGTCCCTTGAGAATGATCGGGCGGCTGGATCGGGTGCTGACTGCGGTGGCAAAGGCCACCGCAACGCCCCTGGTCGATGCCGCCCTGGAGATCCGCAACGGGAGTCCCGAGGGACTGCCGGGATCGGACTGGTACGTCGATCATGTCCACCCGACCCTGCAGGGGCACCAGGAAATCGGCAGGCTGCTGGCCGAGGCGGTGGGGCGGGAGGGGTGGTTGAAACTCGATGCCCCGATGGACGCCGCGCGGTCGCGGCGGCACCGACGTCGACAATTCCGGAGACTGGGACCGGTCTTCCTGGCCAACGGGGCACGGAGGTTGGGATGGCTCGAGAGCTGGGCCCGTCGGCAGAGGCTCGATCAGGAGATCCGGCCGGTTTCCACCAGTGAGTACGCACGAGCCGGCTGCCGGGCGGTCGATTTCGGAAAATGGGACGACGCCTGGACCGCCTACGCCCAGTCGCTGGCCGTTTCCAAGGATGCCGTTCCCGCCGTGTTGATGATCCTGCAGCATGCTCGACGGCTGTTTCAGCAGGGTCGATCCTCGGACGCCCGCGACCTGGTCGATCGGCTCGGAGAACTGCCCGATGCCCACGAGGGAGCCCTGGCCCCCTCGTGGTCCCGGGCGGCGCTGGTGCTGGCCGTCGAGCGAGGTGACCGCGAAGCGGCCAGCGAACTGCTCGACCGATACGAGCGACTGCTGCAGGCCACCACAGAATCAGCCGCGGTCACAAGCACCGGGTGGCTGGAGGTGATGCCCGATGTGCTCAAACGAGCCAGGCGCCTGGCTGGCCGGGGTGGCGACTAGCGTCGAGACGGGAAGGCGGCCACGAAGCCCGCTTCGTCGATCGGCAGCTTCATCTTCACCTTCTTCTTGTTGAAGCTCTCGCGTGTCCGCTTGCTCTGGCTCCACTCCTGGGCACTCAGCGAGCCGTCCTTGTCCTTGTCGAGTGCCTTGAAGGTGTACTTGGCGATCCGGACCAATCCGGCGTCCTTCTTCGAAGCCGCCGGAGCGGCTGCTGCCGAAACGGTGATCGTTGTCGAGGGGGCCGCCGTGGTGGAGGCCGCAGTCGGATCGGCGGAGGCTGCCGCAGGAGCCGCCGTTGCGACTGCTTCGGTACTCGAACCGGCAGACAGTTCACGCGGGGTCAGGAATCCGTCGCCGTTGGCGTCGAGTGTTCGGAACTGGGCGATCGCCGCCAGCTTCCATTCGTAGAGACCCAACTGCCCATCCTTGTCCAGGTCCAGACCGGCGTACTGCTCGGGCAGGTCCACGGTGACTCGCACCCTGGGCTTCGGCTTGCTCTGTTCCTTCGAGGAACCCCCGCGCCGACCTCGGTCGCTTCCCTCGCGGCCACTTCTGCTGCTACCACCCCTGCTGCTACCACCCCTGCTGCTGGTGCCGCGTTCTCCGCCTCGCATCCGGGAAAAGAACGACTGCATCTGCTGGCGGCGGTCGTCGGGAGCCGCGTTGCTGGAGCGCATCTGAGAGAAGAAACTCCGCATCCGCTCGCCGCGATCATCGCCACCTCCGCCACCCCGCTGCGTCATCATGAAGCTCATGCCGCCGCGTTGACCGTTACCGAAACGGATCGTCTGGGCCGATAGGGTGGCCGGGCAGGCCAGCAGAGTGGCCAGGGACAGCAGCAACAGTGCCAACTTACTCGAGTGGGCAGAGCAGGCTGCCAAGAGCACGCGTGACAGAGTCATCAGAAATCTCCCATTTTCTCCAGTCTGAACACCGCTCGGCGGGGTTTGTTCCTCTAGAATAGCCCCAAAACCGTCCGAAGGGAAACAACCAGTTGGAGGTGTTATCGGAGTAATCGGAATCTCCGCCAGATCGCCTCACAGTTTCTCACGTCCCCCCCGACCCAACACCAGTCCATTCCGACCTGTTCGGTGTGGGCGAACTAGACTGCTGGAAATACGATCTCCTAACCGTACAAGACCAACAAGACCAACAAGACCATTGGTCCTGTCCTCCGAGCCGCCTGTCGCGGCTCACTGGCAGGGAGCCTGACTTGGCATGGAAGTATTGATCATGAAGAGCTTGAATCTCAACAGCCTGTCACGACTCGCCGTCGCCGTTGCGGTCCTGGCGGGAGCCCTGGTCGACACGGCCAGCACAGAGGCTCAGCGAAGCCGCCGAGGACGTGGTGGAGACAGCTTGCTGGACATGGCCCGGGATGAGGACATCCGGGCGGAGTTGAAGCTGACCGATCAGCAGGCCGATTCGATCAGCAAGATCCGCGACAGTTTTCGGAGCAGTTTCGAGAAAGCTCGCGAGTTCGGGCAGCGGATCCAGGAGGCGAAGGACGACGCCGAGCGGACCAGGATCGAGGCCGAGCGGCAGACGTTCTTCGACACGCAGCGGAAGGCTGCCGAGGCCGAACTGGCCAAGGTGGTTTCCTCCGAGCAACTGCGGGGTCTCAGAGTCCACCAGCTGAAACGGCGGGGAACCGGGGGGCTCGGTGCCCAATGGGTCGTCGCCGAACTCAAGCTGACCGACGACCAGAAGACGAAACTGAAGGCGATGCTGACAGGACATGATCAGCAGAAGCGGGCGTTGGACGCGGCGAGGATGGCGGTGTTCCGCAACCGGGAATTGCCTCGCGACGAACGCGAGACGAAGTTCAAGGCCCTCGAGACCCAACGCGAACAACTCGGGAAGCAGCGTGACCAGGCCGTGCTGGGCCTGCTGACCGCGACCCAGAAGACCAGCTTCCAGGCCCTGGCCGGCACCTCGGCCGAGGGGACTCCCAAGCCGGTCGCCGATACCAAGCCCGCCACCACCACAACCAAACCTGCAACCGCGCCCGCAACGGCCCCGGCAGCCGATCGGGGTGCCCGGGTGGTGGGTGCCGACGGCAAGCCGGCCACCGCGACGGTTGTGGCCTCGTTTGGTGCCCAGGCCGGTGCGAGGTCTTCCCAGCCGGTGAAGTCGCTGAAGTTCAACTTTGTCCAGGCTCCCTGGTCGGACGTGCTGAAGATGTTTGCCGACGCGGCCGCTTTGACCTGGGACCGGGAAACCGTGCCTCCGGGGACATTCACCTACTTCGACGACAAGGAATACACCCCGACCGAAGCCCTCAACGTGCTCAACGGAGCCTTGCTGCAGAAGGGCTTCATCCTGCTCCGTCGCGATCGCTTCGCGGTGGTCGTCAACGTCGACGACACGGTGCCGCCCAACCTGGTGCCGACCGTGGCGATTGCCGATTTGCCCGCTCGGGCCAGCAATGAACTGGTGCGGGTGGTGATGCCTCTGGAAGGCAAGGACGCGGCCAAGGCGGCCACCGAGGTGGCAGACCTGCTGGGCCCTCAGGGCAAGGCCACCGCACTCTCGGTCGCCAACTCCCTGGTCGTCACCGGCCTGGCCAACAACGTCGCTGAGATCCACGCGGTTCTCAAGAGCTACATTCCCGAGGAAAAGAAGGACGTGACGTACGAGGCCTTCGTGCTGCAGAACGTCTCGGCACTCTCGGCCGAAAAGATGGTCCGAGACCTCTTCGGGCTGCAGGCTCGTGGTGTCCAGAACGTCAGTGCGGCTTCCGGAAGCGGAGGCAGCAGCGGAGGCAGCAGCCGGGGCAGCAGCCGGGGCAGCAGTCGAGGCAGCAGCCGGGGTGGCTCGGATCCTCGCAGCCGCTTTGCCGCGATGTTTGGCGGGAGCCGGGGAGGCTCGCGTGAGTCCAGCCGACAGCAGAGTTCCGGTCGTGGCGCTTCGGCCGGCGGCAGCGTTTCGGTGACCGTCGATGAACGGACCAACATGCTGCTGGCGATGGCTCCGCCGGCGCAGATGGAAGTGATCCGCAAGGCGATCGAGACGATCGACATTCCCGCCGGTGACACCCCGAATCGGTTCGCCGAACAGGACCAGGACAACGAGCCGTACCTCGAGGTCTACAAGGTCACTTCGGCCGATACGATGGAAGTTACCAAGACACTTGACGTGCTGTTCCCCGGTGCGGTGATCAACGAGGACGGGCGGTTCCGCACGATTCACGTGATGTCCAACAAGCGGGGGCACGACGAAATCCAGCGGATGATACGCAAGCTCGACGGGCAGGGCGGTGGCCTGACCACCACCGCGATCATCCCCATCCGGCAGGACCCGGCCACGCTGACCGCCACCCTGCAGGGGCTCTACTCCAAGGACATCGAAAATGCACCCTCGGTGATCGCCAATCCCGGCTACCTCGTCGTCCGCGGCAGTGCCGAGCAGATCGCCGAGATCAAGCAGATGGTCACCCAGCTCGACAGCGCCATCGGAGTCTCGATGGCCACCGGAGGTGGACCGATCCGCACCATCCCGCTGGGCGGCCGCGATGTGAACTCGCTGCTGAGACTGCTGCAGTCGGTGACACCCAACCCGATCCGAATCAGTACCCCGTCCTCGGAACGCGGACCGATTCGTGAAGAACGAGTGCCCTCGGCCGACGATCCCCGGGTGAGACCCGAGACCGGTGCGGCCGGTGGTGGAGCCGGTGGCGCGGCGGCCGGTGCCGATCGCAACTCGGCCAACTTCAGCGTGCCACCTCTCAGACAGGCTGGCAACGGGGCTGGCAACGGGGCTGGCAACGGGGCTGGCAACGGGGCTGGCAACGGGGCTGGCAACGGGGCTGGCACTGGTGGAGCACCCGAGACACCCGCCGTTGACGACGTTCAGCGGCACCGCAGGCTGGCGACTTTCGTGTTCCAGAACCTCGACGCCGACAAGGACGGCAAGTTGACCCAGGTCGAGTGGTCGGCGAGCAAGCGGACGCGTGAGTTGTTCGAGGCCCGCAAGATCTTGCTGAAGTTGCCCGCCGACAAGGCCACGTTCCTCAAGGCCTTCGTCCTGCTCTCTTCTGCGCCCGAAGCAGGCGGCGGATCCGATGAGGCTCAGCCGACAACTCCCCAGGCTCCCGCGTCCGCGACGGCCCGGCCGCCGCTGCGGCCCGATCCCGAGCCGGCTGCGGCGGGAGACGAGCCGCTTGCGGAAATCGTGATCGAGATCCGCGACGGCAACCTGGTCCTGATCTCCGACGACGAGGAGGCTCTGGACCGGCTCGAAGCACGGTTGCAGTCGCTGATGGCTCACATGTCACCCAAGACGACCTGGACCATCTTCTACCTTCGCTCGGCCGACGCGACCGAGGCGGCCCTGATGCTCGAGAGGCTCTTTCCTCAGAGCTCGGTGTCGGCCACCGCCAGCGGTTCCGGCGGCAGTCTCTTCGGCGACCTCACCGGAGGACTCTCGTCGATGGGCAGCAGCCTGATGGACATGACCGGCATCAACTCACTCGCCAATGGTCCGATGTCGTTGCGGATCATTCCCGAGACACGATCCAACGCTCTGTTTGTTTCGGGTCCGGCCGACCAGATCGCGGATGTCGAGAGCGTCCTGAAGATCCTGGATGCCGCCGAACTCCCCGCACAGCTCCGCAGCCGTGCCCCTCGGTACATCACCGTCGAGCATGCCGACGTCAACGAGGTCGCCCAGATCGTTCGCGACGTCTACAAGGAAGAACTCACCGCCAGTAGCCGCTCGGGCGGCAACGCGAGCCAGGCGATGGGCGGCAACCCGCTGGCGATGCTGATGGGTGGTGGTGGCGGCAGCAGCCGCGGCCGCAACTCCCGCGGTGGCGGCAACAGCCGCCAGAGCGGTGTGAAGATGACTCTCGGCGTCGACAGCCGCACCAGCGCCCTGGTGATCTCGGCCAGTGACTCGTTGTTCAAGCAGGTCGAGGCTCTCGTCAACACGCTCGACACCGCGGCCAAGGAGGCCAAGCGGACCGTGAGGATTGTGACCCTGGAAAACACCGATTCGACGGCGATCCAGCAGGCCGTCCAGGCCCTGCTGCCCAAGACGACCGTCAGCACCGGCGGCGGGGCGAGTGGTCCGACCGGGTTCGGTCCCTCCTCGAGCCGAGCGAGCAGCCGCGGCGGCAGCGGCGGCACCGACCAGGCCGCGCGGATGCGGCAATTCATGGAAATGCGGCAGCGACAGGGGCGTGGCGGATCGACCGGCGGTCGCACCAGCCGGGGATCCAGTGGCGGATCTCCCTTCGGCGGCCGCACCGGCGGTTCGTCTCGAGGCGGGTCCTCAGGCGGCCGCTCACCGTTTGGCGGCCGTGGCTCGAGCCGAGGGCGGTAGCCGCCATGGACATTGAATCCATTCTGCAGCAGCGCGGGCTGGTCAGCGAGGACCAGTGGCGCGAGGCCCGGGCACAGGCCGGCGGCCGCCGGATCGACAGCGTGTTGGTCGAGATGGGGCTGTTGAGCGAGGAGCAGGTGCTGGGGGCGTTTGCCGATGAACTCGGAATGGAGTTCATCGAACTGGGTGACTTCGAGGTCGACACCGAGTTGATCAGCCAGTTCCCCACCGCGGCCATCTTCCGACACGAGGTGCTGCCGCTGGATCGCGATAACGGCAGCGTGAGGGTCGCCACCAGCGACCCCTTCGATCTCGAAGCTCTCAGCGAACTCTCCAGCCTCTCGGGACTCGAACTCGATCCCGTCCTCGCCCGCCACGAAGACATCGTGGAGCTGATCAAGGCCAACCTGGGCGTCGGTGGTGATACGATCACCGAGCTGGTCCAGCGCCAGGCCGACGATGGAGTCGAACTGCTCGAGGACATCGACGACCTCGACGGGGACCTGGCCGAGGAGGCCCAGGCGGCGTCGGTGATCCGGCTGGTCAACGAGCTGTTGATCGAGGCGTTGGAGCTCAACGCGACCGACGTGCACATCGAGCCCCAGGAACACGGCCTGAGGGTCCGCTATCGCATCGACGGGATGCTCAGACCCCAGCCGGTGCCTCCCGAAATCAACCAGTTCTATACCTCGATCGTCACGCGGCTGAAGATCATGTCGCGGCTGAATATTGCCGAGCGGAGACTGCCTCAGGACGGCAGAATCAAGCTGCGGATCCGTGGTCGTGAAATCGACGTGCGGGTCTCGATCATCCCGATGATCCACGGCGAAGGAGTCGTGCTCAGGCTGCTCGACAAGAGCAAGATGGTCTTCGACCTGGTCAACGTCGGCCTGCCGCCGGAGATCATCGCGGTCTTCAACGAGCTGATCCAGCTGCCTCACGGCATCATCCTGGTCACCGGACCCACCGGCTGCGGCAAGACCACCACCCTGTACAGCTGTCTCAACGAATTGAAGTCAACGACCACGAAGATCATCACGGTCGAGGATCCGGTCGAGTACCAGACCGAGGGGATCAACCAGATCCAGGTCCACACCAAGATCGGCCTCACGTTCGCTCACGGGCTCCGCAGCATCCTGCGGCACGACCCCGACGTGATCCTGGTTGGCGAAATCCGGGACAGCGAAACCGCCAACGCCGCGATCCAGGCCTCCCTGACCGGTCACCTGGTCTTCAGCACCCTGCATACCAACGACGCCGCGAGTGCTTTCACTCGGCTGATCGACATGGGTGTCGAGCCGTTCCTGGCTTCGAGCACGGTCGAGGGCGTGATGGCTCAACGGCTGATCCGTCGCTTGTGCAAGGAATGTCGCGAAGCGTACACGCCGGTGGACTCCGAGCTGCCGGCCGATTTCCCGCGGCCGTTGCCCGAGGTGCTCTATCGGCCGGTCGGCTGCCGGGCCTGTCGAGACACCGGGTTTTCGGGCCGGACCGGGATCTTTGAATTGCTGCGGACCGACGAGGGTGTCCGCGACCTGTGTGTCGAGCGAGCCAGCTCGAGCCGGATTCGTCAACACGGATTGGAAAACGGAATGACCACGCTGCGGGATTCAGGCTGGTTGAAAGTCGCAGCGGGAGTCACGGATGTCGAGGAGATTGCACGGATCACCAAGGGAGACCTGGTCTGAACCAGGCTGCTCCAGGCAACCCCAAGCCCCATCCTGAAACACGTTTCCCTGTCTCTGAACCATCCTCTCGGCAGCAATGCCGGCGGAGCCGAGTGATCCGATGGCCGAATTCCAGTACACAGCCAGAGAGCTGACCGGTCGCGAAGTGACCGGTGTGCTGAACGCTGGCAGCCAGGGCGAGGCGGCCAGTTCGCTTGCCGGCCAGAGCCTCTTTCCGCTCTCGATCGTGCTGGCTGACGAGGAAGTTCGGCAGCAGAAGTACGCCGGGCGGAAGGTCAAGTCGCGGCTGCTGGCCACCTTTTTCAGCCAGCTGGCCGACCTGCTCCGCTCGGGTGTCCCGCTGTTGAGATCACTCGATCTGCTCGACCGACAGATCAAGGTCGGCTCTCTGAAACTGGTGCTCGGCGAGGTGCGGAACCGGGTGGCCGACGGGACCCCGCTGGCCACCGCGCTGGGGCAGCACCCCAGGGTCTTCAACGACCTGGTCGTCAGCATGGTCCGCGCCGGCGAGGAGGGCGGGTTTCTCGAGGACGTGCTCAAGCGGATCGCCACCTTCACCGACCACCAGGAAGATCTCAAGGGACGCGTGCTCGGAGCGATCGCCTACCCCGCCTTCCTGGTCGTCACCGGCTTCACGGTGGTCACGGTGATGATCGTCTGGTTCGTGCCCAAGTTCGAACCGATCTTCGACCGGCTCAAGACCCAGGGCGAATTGCCCTGGGCCACAACCACGTTGCTGGGGATCAGCGGATTCCTGCAGCAGCCCCTGGTCGAGGGCAGCGGGGCACAGGCCTGGATGCTGATCCTGCTGGCCGTGGTGGGAATCGGGTTTGGCGGCATGATGTGGTCTCGCACCGAGGCGGGACAGTGGTTGACCGACCGGTTGCGTCTGAAACTGAATGTGATCCGCAGCTTGGCCACGGCGCGGTTCTGCCGCATCCTGGGCACGCTGCTGCACAACGGAGTCCCGATTCTCAATTCGCTGAGGATCGCCAAGGACGCCTCGGGCAACATGGTGCTGGCCGGAGCCATCAACACCGCGGCAGACAGTGTCCAGGACGGCAAGTCGCTGGCCGGACCCCTGGGTGCCAGTGGAGAATTCGCGGATGAAATTGTCGAGATGATTGCCGTGGGCGAGGAATCCAACAACCTCGAACAGGTCCTGATCAACATCTCGGAAAACCTCGAACGACGCACCTACCGCCAGCTGGAGCTGGGCGTCCGCTTCCTCGAACCGCTGATGCTGATGGTGATCGCAGGAGTGATCCTGTTCGTGGTCGCCGCGCTGTTGTTGCCGGTCTTCCAGAGTGCGGGGACCGTATAGCGAGGACCAGGAAATCGACTCACAGGTCGTCCCCAACACGACTCAATCACAAGACCTCACGGGGCTCATACCCAACGGAGAGACAGACCATGCAATGCTCACGCGAACAGAAGACTGACCCGGTCCGCCGCCTCCGCGGCGGTTTCACGCTGCTGGAGGTCCTGCTGGTGCTGGCGATCCTGATCGCGATCGCAGCAATGGTCGTGCCCAACATCGTGGGGGCCGCCGACGAAGCCAACAAGGACACCACGCGTCTGAACATCAAGGCCTTCGAACAGGCGGCCCAGATGTACAAGATCAAGAACAAGGTCTGGCCCGAGGGCGGGACCGAAGACGTGGTGATGCTGCTGATGATGACCGAGGACGACCGGGGACAGCCGCAGGCGGCCTTCCTCGAGAAGATCCCCGTCGATGCCTGGGGTGAGTACTTGCAGTACCAGTACCCGCCTTCCGAGGACACCGGCAACACCGGCAAGCCGCTGATCTACTCGTTCGGTCCCGACCGCGACGAGGGAGGCATCGACAACATCACGAATATCGATGACCTGATCGAGCAGAACCTGTAGGCCCGGATCCGCCCACCGTGGAGCACCATGACACCTCACCTGACCAATCGACCGACCGGCCGACCCCAACCGCGAGTCTCTCGCGGACCAGCCGCGGTGCGCCGTGCGGTGACGTTGATCGAGGTGATGATGGTGCTTTCCATCCTGGTGGCACTCTCGGCACTGTCCTACCCCTCCGTCGACAGGTTGCTCGAGCAACTGGCCATGGACGAGGCCGTCTCTCCGGTCCGTGACCATCTCTCCAGCACCAGGACCCGTGCACTCGATGCGGGCCTGACCTGGCAATTTCGATTCGAACCCGGCGGTCGCCGCTACGTGGCGGTGCCTTACGAATTCGATGAGATCGAAGGAGATGACCAGCAGCAGCAGTCGCAGCTGGAACTGTTGCCGAGAGTCTCGGGGCAGCTGCCTGAAGGCTACACGTTCAGCGCCGCCGACGAAGCGACCACCGGCACCGAAGCCCTCGACGAATTGGCCCTCGCTGGCCTCACAGGCTCGCAGGACCTGCAGGGATCCTCGTGGTCACCTCCGCTGCTGTTCTTCAGCGACGGCACCTCCCGCAACGCTTCATTCGACATCGTCGATGAGCAGCTGCGCGGCCGACGTCTGAGCGTGCGGGCGTTGACCGGTGCGGTCACCGTCAGCGATCCCAACCTGGGGGCAGGCACGGGGGCAGGCCGATGACTCGACGATCCGGATTCACTTTGCTGGAAGTCATCGTCTCGCTGTCGATCTTTGTCGCCGCGTTCGCTGCACTCTCGCAGCTGTACTCCGTGGGCACCCACGCCGCGGTGGATGCGGCGCTCGAGACCCAGGCCGCCGTGCGGGCCGAGGCCAAGATGGCCGAGGTGGTGGCGGGGATCGAGTCGTTCGAGGCGGCGGCCGAGACGCCGTTCGAGGACGATCCGAACTGGAGCTGGAGCCTGGAACTCAATACCAGCGAATCGCACGCCGATGTCTACGAGATGGTTGTCCGGGTCGTGTACCAAAACGGCAGCGGTCCGCCGACGTCCTTTTCGCTGGTCCGCTTCCGGCGTGATCCTCAGCTGATCCTCGACGCGGCCGCCGCGGCTGCCGAGGAGGACGAATCATGAGAGGATTGGTGCGAGCAGGTGTGCCGGGTCGGAGGTCGGCGGGATTCACGCTGATCGAAGTGATGGTGGCCGTGGCGATGGCACTGTTGCTGATGACGGCCGTCTACTCGGCCATCGACATGCACTGGCGCTACCAATCCGCCGGGGAACTGGAACTGCAGCGCGGGCAGGTGGCTCGGGCCGTCTACGCCCGGCTCTCGATCGACATCCGCAGCGTACAGTTCGCACCGCCGGATCCCGAGGACGCCGAGTTGGAAGACGAGGAGGCTGCCGATGAGGAGGTTCTGGATGACGTCAATGTCGACGAGTTGTTGCAGACCCAGAGCCTGGGGGTCACCGGCACGTCGACTCGACTGACACTGCACATCAACAAGCCGGTGCCGCCACGAATGTTCAGCCTCGCAGGCGGCGACGAGGAAGAGCTGGTGCTGCTGGAGAGTGAACAGCGGTCGGTGACCTGGTTCCTGGCCGACCTGGGTGGAGGCGAGCTCGAGGGCCTCTCGGCATCACGCTTTGCCGACGACCAGGCGATCGTCGCGGCCGGGTTGATCAGCAACAGCTCGGCCCTGGACGGACCGCTCGGGTTGGCTCGCAGCGAGGTCGATCGGCTCGCCGGAACCATCGATGCCTCCGCCGAAGACGAAGCGTCGCTGGCCCTGGCGGCTGAGTTCCTGGCCCCGGAAATCAACTCGCTGAACTTCCGCTACTTCGACGGGGTCGACTGGCAGGACGAATGGGACAGCCTGGCACAGGGCTCAATTCCTCTGGCGATCGAAATCGTCATCGGTTTCGTACCACCGGTTCCCGATGACCCCCTGCAGGCGGCGGCTCCGGATGCCATCCCCATCACCCACCGCTTCGTGGTCGCTCTGCCGGTCGCCGAATCCGTGGTGTCTGAAGACGACTTCTAGGACTTCTGCCTGCAGCCCGTTCCCATCCCCCAACCGCCCAGACAGCCACCCAGACAGCCACCCAGCACTCTTCAGAAAAACTCATGCAAGTCCAGCCACGCCTCACCGCACGACAGAAGCCGCCAGCACGGCGGGGCTCGATCCTCGTCATCGTGCTGGTCGTCGTGGCGTTGTTGGCCCTGGGTGCCTACACGTTTTCGCAGAAGATGATCATCGAGTCCGAAGCGACAAACATGTACGGCCGCCAGGTCCAGACCCGGGCGATGGCCGATTCGGGTGTCGAACTGGTCTCGGCCCTGCTCGGCGATTCACTCGACCCACGCGACATCGGGCTGTACCACGACCGCGGCCAGTTCCAGGGCATCGAGGTCCTGGCCAACGACAACCCGGCACTCAGCGGACGCTTCTCGGTGGTGGCTCCGATCGAGGCGGATCTCGAGTTCCGCCAGATCCGCTTCGGGCTGATCGACGAATCGGC
>Ga0310123_10003428_pt1 | contig 12290 bp, 11 predicted proteins | sample CB6_AW_1057_MG_FD_203505 | JGI IMG/M metagenome (GOLD analysis project Ga0310123, IMG submission 203505) | Marine microbial communities from Western Arctic Ocean, Canada - CB6_AW_1057 | ecosystem: Environmental > Aquatic > Marine > Oceanic | place: Canada: Western Arctic Ocean | collected... | reverse complement strand
GGAGTATCACTGGTCGGGCACCCCCCCCCCCCGGACAATAGGTAACGGCGAACGTTACGAGACGAGATTCACCGTGACCCGCCGCATTGTCCTGGTCTTGCTGACGGGCATGGCCGCGTTGTCGCTCGTCGTTGTGTCGGCTCAGGACCACCCGTGCTCCAACCTAGAGTGAGGGCGCGCTCGAGCACGCCCTCACTCTAGGTTGAACTCGAGGGCGATTCCAACCTGCACCGCCACCGGCTCACCGTCACGAGTCCCCGGGTCAAACCGCCACTGCTTGGCGGCGACAACAGCCGCCACATCCAGCCCGTACTTCATATCTAACGACTTGGTGATGCGGATGTCACCAACCGTGCCATCTGGCCGCACGACCGCGTCGAGCCATACCTCGCCCTGAACCTGTTGTCCTTGTGCCGAACCGGTGTATTGGGGGGGCCTCTCTACAAGGAGTCGCGGGTTCTCAAGACCATCCTCATCTATCGTATAGACCCTCGACACGGAATCAGGAGCGAGCGCCAGTTCGTGCTCTGGCAATGTTTCGCTATGGAACAACGGTCGGGAGTTGCCGAGGCCAAAGCTCATGACAACTGTCGCCTTGCTGCTCACCGGGCAACCCTGTCGCCAAGCAGGCCGGTATCGCCAGAGCGATACAATGTTGCGGGCGGCCTGAGCAAACACCTCGGGTTCGGTTATCTCGGCTCCATTCACACTGACGACGCGTGATCCGGCGATCGAGCCGTCGTATCTAATCGTAACGTCAAGGACCACAAGGGCCTCTGACTGGACCGAAGGATAGAAGAAATTCAATTCGTCGGTGAGCCGACCGACAGTCGTCAGATCGGCGGCGCCAGGTGTCTGAGGCGCCGTTCCTGCCGTTGCCAAACAGGGGTTGTGCTCGCTAGGGTTCGTGACCGGGATGGTTGCTCCGGCGCCTCCGAGCCGTGCTTCCAGTTCCCGGAAGAACTCGGTCGAGACGAATGAGACGCCGTAATGAAGGTACTGATCTTGTTCGAGTTCTGACCTCAGAATCGCGGCTACGTGGACCCGCGTCGGTTCAACAAATGGCGAGACGAAGACGTGGAGCTGGAACTCGACCGGCACCAACTGGCCACCATCGGCTGGCAGCGTCGGTAGCGATCGAAAGAACGGTGTTCCATTAAAATCAGAGAACCGCTTCCACTCTGAAACCAGCACCTGGGAAGACGCATCAATAATGCCGGTCTTCAGCGCCCACGCATCGGTGATATCCTGGACCGTCGCCCAGACCGTCTCCGAAGGCTCACTGTAGGCTCGGGCGTTCGAATACGGAAGCGACGTCGCCTGACCCGCGTGTGCCGAGGGGACAGCGACCGAAACAAGACTCGCCAGAGACGCCGCAACGATCCGAATCATGAACACACGCCTCCCTATTCAGCCTCGTGAGATTCATACGGCGTGGTGATGAGCTGCGACACAATGTTCTGCGCGCCCACATAGTAGACGTTACCCACCGGCCGGAACGGTTCAACCGCTTGGCTCCAAGCGCCGTGGAGAGTTTCTCTCACTTCGTCGCCGAGGATGCGACCTTGAGCCGTCATCATCGGCGAACCCAACAATAGAACCACTGCAACGTAACGCATCACCTCTTCCTTGGTTGGCGAAGATCGCCCGCAAGGAGGATCATATAACCAAGCTCGTCCGGCCGTCTCGGAGTACACTACCCTCATTTGTGAAACATCGATCTTTGCGATATTGTCATGGTCCAGAAGAGCTCTGTGGGTGCTTGAAACGAGGAGATTTCAGATGAGCCATCGAACATTCTCGATCCTTGGCACGCTAACCATTGTCGGCATGACATTCCCTGTAGTAGCCGCGTCGGCCCAGCCCGAATCGGCACCGGCCGGTACGACAGAGGCGTTGCGCACGGCCTGGGGCGAGCCGGATCTCCAAGGCATCTGGAACAACCCATCCGTGATACCACTGGAACGTGACGAGGTGTTTGGGACCAGAGAATTCTTGACCGCAGAGGAGGTCGCCGCCGCTGAGCAAGAGCTTGTCCAGGACGCGCAGGGCCCGGGGCGCGACAACCGCGATGGAATTGGAACCGAGGTAGACGTCGCCCGCGCTTACAATGAGCACTGGTTCGGCGACCCGTCGTTCACCCGTAGCACGCGCACCTCAATGGTCGTGGATCCGCCAAACGGACGAATTCCACCGCTAACGCCAGAGGCCGAGCGGCGCCGAAGGACAAAGCGAGAGTATCTGGAAGCGCTTCTGCAAGGCACGCCGACGAGGCCAGGAACAGAGGTGTCATCCAGGCGGGCGGAACCCTCCCCCGATTTCAACCTGGCTCGGATCAACCGTTCCGACGGCCCTGAAGACCGGAGCGGTTCTGAGCGCTGTTTCGGAAACAGCTTGCCGATCCTGCTCCGGTCCGGGACCTTCGGGGGCGTGATGCGAGTCGTGCAGTCTCCTGGTGTCGTGGGGATCTACTATGACATCGGCCAGGGGCAAGGGTTCAGCCGGAGTATCCCGATCACCAACCGGTTGGCCCTCCCAGATCACATTCGCCTCCGCCACGGCGACCCTCGCGGTCACTGGGAAGGCGACACCCTGGTCGTCGAGGTCACCAACTTCACGAAGAAGACAAACTACAGAGGCTCTCGCGAGAACCTACATCTCATCGAGCGCTACCGGCGGCTTGATGACTCCACGCTGTCGGTCGAAATCGTGGTCGAGGATCCCACGACGTGGACCGCGCCTTGGACCGCCGTGCAAGAGCTGGCGCTGAACAGCGACCAGGCCAATCAGGTGTACGAGGGTGGGTGCCACGAGGGCAACTACGGCATGACCGGGATGCTCGCGAACACCCGAGCCGCCGAGCGCCTTTTTGCCGAAGGTCGTGGTTCAGACCCCGCCACCCAGGACAATGCCACCGGCGGAGGTGGACGATAGTCCGTCGAGCTACGTCCTGATCGGCCGCTTTGCCAACCTGGGTGGCTGACTACCGCCTCGTGCCCTGGTCGCAGGCACGAACGAGTCATCGGGTATTTCACGAGCCCTGCGCTTGCCGGTGGACACCGCCGCATTGTGCGCAGCGCTGAGCACGCGTCTGGGTTTTGAGAGACCGGGGCGAGCGGCGGGTTCCAAAACAATCTTTTGCTCGGCTGGCAGTATTTCTGCAGCGGGCGCATCAGCGTTGCAAGGGCTGCGATCGCCGTGTCAATGGCGTCAAGCGGCCTCACTTCGACCATAGTTAACCCGGGCCGCGCTTCTCGGTCTGTCAACGAAGCACGTCGCTCGCTTCTGCAGCCCTGTGCCGAAACTCGGGAGCTGTACCTCGGTTCCATCTCCAGTAGAAATCCCCACGGTTTCCTTCGGCGGATCACACGAGCGCCGTACAGACTGACGCCCTGCAGGAGGAGAAGTCGTCCCAGATGTTCGGGGTAACCCCGCCCTGCAGGGCGCTCGGTAAACTCGGCGGCGGCCGGCCATGCGACCTGCCCCGTGTGCTGTGACGACCTTTACTGCTTCGATGTCTGTTCTGCAGCCCTCTCGAGATTACGGGCGCCGGCGAGGATATTCGTCAACCCGTAGTTCCCCTCTGCACAGGCAAACTCGTACATCTCCGGTACCGACACCTGGTCAATTTCTCCCACGAGCGCATCAAGCCGCCGCACCGGAAACTGTACGGTCCAGGGTCGCGCCCACGCCGTCGAATCTTCGAGCCTCACTTCGTAGTCGATGCCTTCTGGGCCGGTGGGGGTGAAGCGTTCAACGAGATGCCGGTTCTCGCCTGAACCCTTAAAATCTGACTTGTCGTTGAAGTGGGTCGTGTCGACCACCAGCGTATTGCCCTCCCAGTGACCACGTGAGTCCCCCATCCATTGCCGGACACGCTCGTCGCGATGGGAACGTCCGTCTATGGGAATCAAACGGGTGTGGGGCCCCATTTCAACCGTGATCGCCACATAGCCGGGCGACTGGACAATCTGAAAATGATTGTTGTAACCGCCCGGCATCCGGGGCAGGTTTCTGGTAATACATCGGTCGCCAAGGTCTCGGTCCTCGGGGTTGTCGGCCCGGCCGCCTCGGCCGTCCACACCACCTTCGGTACCATCCACTACACCTGCCGCTCGGCCCAATGGCGACGCGGTACTTCCGGTGGCTCCAATCGCCTTAGCTCTGGCCTCCGCGCGCGCTATCGCCTGCGGTGTCAATGCCGGCATTTTCCCATCCGCCGGATCCAAAATAAGCGACGTCCGGCGGATTGGTGCTTCGGGCACGGGGAACCAGAGAGCAGCATACGCACGGGCGACATCGGTTGTAGAGCTGCCAGACGACGCGGCTTGCAATGGGGTTTCTCCACGCCCAGTCGTCGTGCCAGGAGCCGAAGTACGAAGGTCCCGATTGTCGCGACTCCCCTGCCGCTCTGCCGTATAGTCAGCCAGTTCCTCATCCGTCAGCACTGCTTTCCCGGCAAACCGGCTCGGTCTCTCCAGCGGCGTGCTGACCGTGTTGTTCCATATTCCCTGAAGATCAGGGTCACCCCATGGCGTGCGGGGTGGCGTCCAATCGTTTGTCGTGGAGCTCTGGCTTTGGCCGGCAATCGCCCCAGGCAACAAGGCCACGGCCGCAACCAGAATCGACACCGCCGTGAGATATCGGTAATTCATTGCAAACCTCCCATACATCGGTTATCCGACCTACCTCCCCGTATCGGTGCCACGATAGTCCTCTGAGCGGATTTATGCAACAATTTCTCTTCCTCTGAGCCTGCCTGGGTATTGTCAGGCTGAGGTCCCTGGTGCCACACTAGGCCCATGCGCTTCTGCCCCAGACCGTGCCACCTCATCGTGCTTCTGGCCGCACTCAGCGCGAACTGTGCCGGGTCGGAATCTATGCCACTCGAAGAAGAGTCTGCTCCGGGACCAACGCTCGACACCACCATTGGCGAGATCGTTCGCGTTGATCCCAGGGTCGATACTCTAATCCCGGCCGATGCCGCCATCGAGAAGGTGGCCGAAGGGTTCACCTTCATCGAAGGACCGGTGTGGGACCGTCAGAACTCTCGTCTGTTATTCTCCGACGTGCGGGGCAACGAGATCTACCAGTGGACGGAAGTTGACGGTTCCAGCACCTTCATCGACCCTGTATTCGAGGGTGACCGGACCGGGAAACGTTCAATTAGCTCGAACGGGCTCACCCTGGATCGTGAAGGCCGACTCATCATTTGCGAGCATGGCCACCGGCGGATTTCGCGTCTCGAGGAAGACGGCTCGCGAACTGTGGTCGTGGAAGCGTACGAAGGTGGGCAGCTCAACAGTCCAAACGATGCCGTCTTCTCCTCTGACGGCTCCCTGTACTTCACCGACCCACCCTATGGGCTCGAAGGGCTCGAAGAATCGCCAGACCGCGAACTTGAGTTCAACGGTGTCTACCGGCTCCGGCCAGACGGTGAGCTCGAGCTTCTCGTCCACGACCAGACCCGCCCTAACGGCATCGCATTGTCCCGTGACGAGACCACGCTCTATGTGGCCAATTCAGACGCCGAGAAGAAGGTGTGGATGGCATACGACATCGACGAGAGTGGCGCGTCGAACGCGCGAGTGTTCTACGACGTCAACGACCAGACCGATCCAGGCGCCCCCGACGGCATGAAGGTCGATCTGGCTGGCAACCTGTTTGCGACCGGCCCGGGCGGGGTGTGGATCATCTCGCCAGACGGCACCCACCTCGGCACGATCAAGACGGGAGAGCGAACGGCAAATGTCGGCTGGGGCGACGACGGACACACGCTCTACATGACGTCGAGCACGAGCCTCTATCGCATCAGGCTCAGCACCGAAGGGCATATCCCGGGGCCGTAGGAATTCGTCCCTACGCGACAAAGCCTCTAACGTTGACTTCCTGCTTGGCGAGGTCGACCGTCCCGGCGGCCCAGATCTGTAGTCCATTCACCCACGTAAAGGACTTGAACGATGTGTCCAGCGTGACGTTCTCTCTCAGATCCGCGACGGAGCTGTCCGGTCTGGGGATGGCGATACCGTCGGCGAAGATTGCAATGTTTTCTCCATCCTGAGTGGTGATCGCCGCGTGGATGTGTAGCTTAAACCGCCCGTCCGCGCGGACCCGAATGTAGTCGACTCCCGTGACGGTACCGGTGAGCCGTCCGGTTGAGATGCCTTCGAACGGCACATCAAACCGTACACCCTCAGCCGGTGGCGGCACCTGTCCCGACATCAACACCTCCATGTTCACGCCGTACTCCGTCGGGGGAGCCAGCTTCAGCGCGACCTCATAGAGTGAGTCACCAGTTTCCAGTTGACCCGCCATGTCGTGTTCCTCCGTGCCTACCGTGCCAAGGATGCGAGTTCAGTGCCCTCAGAAACTCGTAACAGGAGACGGCCGTCCCGTGAACGGGCCCGAGCGTCACGATATCAAGATTCATGCGCTGCACCTGGTTGAGAAGGCTTCGTATTGTGGGCAACTGTGCCGCTCGAGCCGATCTCAGGGCGCGCCTCTACCTTGCGGCTTCTTTGGCTGCGAGCTCGTCACGCCGAGCACCAGCGAGGATGGTCTCCATACTGTAATTCCCCTCGTGGCAGGCGTACTCGTAGACCGGTTCCAGGCTGTGTGTCAGGGGAAACGCCGCGGTCCAGGAATCCGTCCAGGTGGCCGGGTCGTCGACGGTGACTTCGTAGTCGATCCGATTCGCCGCCGCGCGGGTAAAGCGCTCCACGAGCTTTGCGTCCGGGCTGGCTCCCCTGGAAGCTTCTCTCATATTGATCGTCTCGACCACCAATGCATCTCCTTCCCAACGGGCGCGGGAGTCCCCGAGCCATTGGTGGAGATCCTCTGAGAGATGAGGGCGTCGATCAAGCGGGATGATCCTGACGTCGTGGTTCATTTCGGCAAGAATCGCCACGTAGTCAGGTGTCTGTACGATGTGGTAGTTGTTGTTGTAGGGGCCAGGCATTCGTGGCAACGTGCGCGTGATGCAACGGTTACCGAGGCCACGGTCCTCCGGGCCGTCCGCCCTGGGATTTCCACGCTGCTCTTGTCGCCGGACCTCTACCCGAACGTCCGCCCTCCTCTGCGCCTCAGGCGTCATCGGCGGCAGGCGCCCGTCCTGAGGAGCGATCACAAGCGAGGTCGAGGTGATGACAGTGGTCCCTCGGTCATACCAGAACTCGTTGTAAGGAACGACACCACCGGCTGATTCAGGAGCGTAGAGGAGGCCACCGGCTGCGGAGTCGATCAGATCTCGATTCTGACGCTGACGCTCGGCCGCCGCAAAGGCCACCGCCTCTTCCTCGGTCAGCTCCCGCTTATCTCCAAGCGCACTGGGTCGCTCCATTGGGGTCAGGGTCGAATAGTTCCATACGCCTTGCAGATTTGGGTCGCCCCACGGTGTTCGCAAAGCGCTTTCGGACGCCGCGGTCTGACCCGCGGCCGCTCCCGGCACTATCAGCCAGACCGCCAACACCCCCGCCAGAAGCGACGCCGATACGAAACACAGAAAGCGCATCTCAACCTCCTCGGACCGTAAAGGACAAAAGTCGGGCCGGATGGCTATTGCTGCTGTCTGGTCGCCTGTTCAGCCGCCTTCTCGACGGCACGCGAACCTGCAAGCTGTCCGGTTAACCCATAGTTCCCCTCGTGACACGCAAACTCGTAAACTTCCGCTTTAGTCATTCCATCCACCCCGCCGACTTGAGACTGCAGCGATGTGAGTGGATAGGCAACGCTCCAGGGCGCGGTCCACGTCTGAGGATCCTCCACCGTAAACTCATAGTTGATCGTGTTCTCGTCGACACGGGTGAAGCGCTCGACGATATGCCGGCCCTCGAATGACCCGAAAAAGTGCGTCCGATCCGAGAAGTTCGTCGTGTCCACAACGAGCGTGTTGCCCTCCCAGTGGCCGCGAGAATCGCCCACCCATTGGTCGACATTCGGTGACCGGTGGGGACGGCCATCGAGCGGGATGATGCGAGCGTCGTGAATCATCTCGATGTTCACGACCACGTATCCGGGGCTCTGGAAGATTTGGAAATGATTGTTGTAACCGCCGGGAAGTCTGGGCAACCCGGTGCCCCAGAACAGACACCGCTCCGACAAGCGTCGGTCTTCCGGGTGGTCGGCGCGCTGGCCCCGCCCGTCGACACCGCCCTCGGTCCCGTCCACGATACCCTCCGCACGCCCAGACGGTGAGGCGGCGCTTCCGGTCCGTCCCTTTGTTGCTGCCCACGCAGTGAATCGCTCCAGCACTCCCGGTATGAAGGCGGGAATTCTCCCATCGGGCGGGTCGACGATCAGCGACGTGCGCTTAATCGCTTCACCGGGCACAGGGAACCAGTACGCATTGTAGGCTCGGCCAACATCGGTGACGGCTCCCTCAGCATTGTCGCGGCGGTCGCGGTCTTCACGCGACTGCTGCCGCTCCTCGGTGTAGGAGGCCAGTTCTTCATCCGTCAGCTCCGCCTTTCCGGCAAAGCGACTGGGACGCTGTAGCGGCGCACTGACATCATTTGCCCAGATGCCTTGCAGGTCGGGGTCGCCCCAGGGTGTCTGAAACGTGCTCGCACCGGACTGGCCCCTAGCTAGTTCTGGCGCCCAGAACCCGACTCCATTAACGATGGCGAGAGCGGCGGCCGGCACGAGTAATCGACGGAGTATTTGATTTCTCCTTTAAAACAAGAAGTGCATCGTCTTCCAAGTTCGGCCGAGTTCAGACCGACTGCCGCGTCTACCATTCACAGGATACCGTTCTAAATACCAGAAGCTAGCTGGGAACATCCCTAGCACCCCTCGACTACCCGTTCAGAGTTCTAGAATCTGAATGTTTCGAAACTTCACCATCCCGGCGCGGTGCTGCAAGGCGATTGGCCCACTGGCATGCTCACCGTTCTGGACGTCCGCGGTAGTCACGCCGTTGAGGACCACCGTCAGTTTGTCACCGCGGGCGGTGATCTCATAGGTGTTCCACTTTCCAGCCGTTTTGACCGCCTCGGATGGCCCCACAAGTCTCACGATGGAACCCGACCGATAGTCAGGATTTTCATGCATGTCGGCAATGTTGACTTCATAGGAATTGGCAGCCCCAACATTGTTCGGATCCGAGCAGCGAATGAACACACCGCTATTGGAATCCGCGGCCTCAATCCAGAACTCCATCGTCAGCTGAAAGTCGCCGTACGAATCTGACGTCACGAGAAAGCCAGCCTCACCGTCGCCCTCGACCGCGCCGTCCTTCAGTATCCAACTGCCGTCGCCGAGAATATTCCACCCGTCCAGGGTCGACCCGTCGAGCAGCGTCATCCACTGGCCGCTGCCGGATTGAGCAGAGGCCTCGGTTGAGGGTTGTGCGAACGTCAGCCCGATGAAGAGTAGAAGCACTGCAAAAGTGAACACGCGTTTCATGACACACCTCCTGCGTCTAGGTTGTAAACACGACCGATGCACTCGAAACCGATGAGTGTATCGGGGCTATGGATTCGTGCTGTTTGTCATCGACCCTACCGTCCCTGGCACCAGGTCGTTCTTGTAGATCGTCCCGCCTTTCATGACGAATCTCACCCGCCGAGCCTCACTGATGTCTGCCAGTGGATCACCAGAGACCGCGATGATGTCGGCGAACTTGCCCTCCGAGATCGAGCCGACGTGGTCCTGCCAATTCATCAGTTCGGCCGCATTCACGGTCCCGGCTTGGAGAGCCTGTGCCGGAGTCAGGCCACCCTGCTCGACCAGCGAGATGAACTCGAGCCCCTGTGTCCCATGGGCGTACGTCGAGCCCTCGGCCCCGGTGCCCACGACGGTCTTGACGCCCTGGGTGGCGAGACACATCTGCGCGTTCTTTTCGATGATCGGCCGCATCTGGAACTTGCCACCGGTGTTCTTGGCATCATTGTCGTCCATGTACGGTTCGGTGTAGCGGACCAGGGTCGGGTCAAAGAACAGCCCCTTCTCGGCCATCATGTTGCAGTTCGCCTGCGTCAGGCTATACCCGTGTTCGATGCTGTCGCACCCTGCGATAATGGCGTCGGTGAGCCCTTGGCCACCCAGTGCGTGACAGCCGGCTCGGTACCCCTGCTTGTGGGTCTCGTCAATCACTGCCTTGAGGACTGGTAGTGGCCAAACCGGCGCACCGTATTGCGCGACGCCGTTCTCATCGAACTTGTATCCTCGGGTTGTGGACAGCTTAATGTGCTCCGAGCCACCCGCCAATGCCTGGCGTACGGCGGCGGCCACTTGTTCAGGCGCGCGAACCACAATGTCGCCGAGTTCGTTCTCCTCCTCTTCGGAGGCCGGTTCGTCTCCGCCCCAACCGAGTCGCCGACCCGAGACCAGCATTCGGGGGCCCTCGACATAGCCGTGGTTGATAGCATCGCGGAGCTTAGCGTCCTGAAAGCCGTTTCCGTGAGAGCCCATATCGCGCACCGATGTGAATCCAGCCATCAGGTCGGTCTTCACATGGCCCACCGCCACAAGCATCGACTCGTCGGCGGTCATTTCTCTCCTGGTGTTGAACACGTGTGTGTGCGTATCGATCAAACCGGGCATCACGGTCGCCTGGCTGAGGTCGATCACCCGGGTACCAGGCGGAATTGTGACGCGATTCTCGGGTCCCACCTCCGTGATTCGCTGGCCATCAACAAGCACGACCTGATTCGTTAGTAATTCGCCGGTGATACTGTCGAACAATCGACCGGCACGAATGGCGACCGTCGTTGGAGCCGGAGGACATTCATAGATGCCGCCGTAGGGGTTGACGCACGGCGTGTTGCCGGCCATTCTCCACGTCCCTGGCCTGACCGTCGGATCCGGCGTCTCCGGCGGACCAGAAACCTGCCCATACATGAGAGTCGGTATCAACAGCGTCCAGACAATAGCGCTCAAGGCGGCCTTCCAGCGCATCATTAACATCCTCCTGGATAAATAGTCCAAAAGCTCGTCGTTCGCTTTCTTGCAGGTGATCGCGGCGTCCGCCGCATTCTACTCCTGAGGCCGGTCCGATCAGCAGAAAAGATGGCCGCCAGGACCGAGCGGAAGCAGTCTTGTCGGACTAACCTCAGAGTTTTGAATGCCTTGAGTGCTCAGAGTCTCACCTTCTCTACCATGGGCGTTTCGCCCGACCGGACCTCCATCACGAACCTCTCGGCCGCGGGCCGAAGGCAGATGTCGAGGTCTGAGCGCGGGAACGCTGGCTCGTCGTTGCGAAGAAATTTCTGTGCGGCGGCGCTGGCCACGACACGCTCCCGTACTCGCTCGAGTGTGATCTCGCCTCGCATGTATTCTGCGCAGGCGACATCCTCATCGCCGAACGGGTCCGACGGAACGTATTCCACTAGACCGAGGCTTTCAGTGTGGGTGGAAGTGATCTCGGCCGTCATGAGTCCGGTCACGAACACGCGGTCACGGTCGAGGGCGCCGAGCGTGGCGGGCACTCCAGTCGTTGTTTTGTGGACGAGGACTCTGCCGTCGACGTCGGCGAGGGACAGTGCGGTAGGGGAATTACCGAAATCGAAGCCGTCAATGGGATAACAGTCGGTCTCACCGACGAGCAAGTATTCGGGGTTTGAGCGTTTGATCCGAAAACCGGCATCCGCGTCTGGTACCAGAACAATGCCTTTGGCGTTCCGCTCGAATGCCACGCAGGCTGTCGAAAACGCACGTAATACGTCGATGACGACCGCGATCCTCACGTGGGATTCGCCGATGTCTTGAGCAAGCGCTCAGTCACGCCCACCGGCTTTCTCTGAGGCGCGAGCACCAGAGAGGATACCCACGATGCCGTGATTCCCCTCGTGGCAGGCGTACTCGTAGAGCAGCGTGGCACTCCGCGTCAGGAATTGCTCCCCGGTCCAGGATCGGGTCCACGTGGTTGGATCCTCCACCGTGTATTGATAGCGAAGTGTGTCAGCATCGACCAGCGTCAGCCGCTCGGTCAAACGCACGTTCGCCCGCCTTCCTCTGTAGTCCAACTGGTCCGAGGAACTGCCGGGATCGATGAAATCTTCCATACTCACGAAGTTGGTCGTGTCGACGATAAGCGTGTCACCCTCCCATTGGCCACGTGAATCTCCGAGCACGTGGCGAATCGATGGCGGCAGATGGGGACGGCCATCCAGGGGGATGATCCGTGCATCGTGAATCATCTCCATGACGATCGCGACGTTATCAGGAGTCTGGACGAGCTGGAGATGGGCATTGTAGGCGCCCATCGGGGTGAGGGGCGGTCCTTCGCTCTCCCACCAGATGCAACGCTCGCGTACCGGACGAGTATTCGCACCGTCGAGGGGGCCGCGGAC
>Ga0310123_10003426_pt1 | contig 12295 bp, 7 predicted proteins | sample CB6_AW_1057_MG_FD_203505 | JGI IMG/M metagenome (GOLD analysis project Ga0310123, IMG submission 203505) | Marine microbial communities from Western Arctic Ocean, Canada - CB6_AW_1057 | ecosystem: Environmental > Aquatic > Marine > Oceanic | place: Canada: Western Arctic Ocean | collected... | reverse complement strand
CATGAACACGATTCTGTTCTTCGATGACTGGATGCTGGAGAGGCGGGACTGCCTCGACCGAATCTGGGGTCAACCCACTTTCGTAAAGGAGATCTTCACCGGTTTCTTCCCGGGGTTCCTCGGCTACGCGGGGTATCTTACCGCCTTCTTTGATGAACGCCTGGGCCGCTACGTGTTCTACGTGGGAATCTTTCCCCCGCGAGCGGACCCGGATGTGTTTGTCGTCCGGCTCGAATCGGACGACCCCCGCCACTGGGAGAATCCCGTCTACGAGGGATCGGTGACGCCCGCCTGGAAGAGCTTCCGGAATGTAGTGGTGGATCAGGACGGCAACCGATTCTGGCCCTTCGCCATCCAGTCGCTCGCGGGCACGCCGCATGCGGACCGTGGGTACTTCACCACCGAATGGGACTTCCCCGGTGAAAAGAGTTACCTCGGATTCTCTGCGGACGGCGTCCACTTTGCAATCGATCGGGAAAATCCGTGGCAGGATCCCGGGGCGGATGCTCCCGGCAACCTACTCTGGTGCGATCCGCCCGGACATTACGTGCTCTTTACCCGCCAGGTGAACACGGACCGGCGGATCGCGGTCGCCACCACCACGGATTTCGAACGCTTCAGCCCGTTGCTGACCGCGATCCAACCGGACGCGCTGGACTCGATCGGAACGGAATTCTACGACATGCCGGCGCGAGCCTACGAAGACATGTACCTGGGACTGCCGCACGTGCAGTCGACCGACCCATTCGAGAAACGGCGGGTAAAGATCACGGGCCGGATGGAGACCCAGCTCGCTTACAGTTACAACGGCGTGCACTGGTGCCGCCCTAATCGCGATCCGTTTATCGGCATTCGCGATTACGGTTTGCAGGGAGGCGGACAGGTGTACGTGGGTGAAATGCTTCGCACGAAGGACGACAAGCTGCTCTTTTTCGCATCCTGTTCGAAAGGAGAACACGCCGCCTACGTGGACATGCAGGCGGCCGGCGTGGACACCACCGGCTATTTCAGTCCCCTGCTTTTCGAAATGAGGCTGGACGGCTTCTGTTCCCTGAAGACACGGGCCCGCGACGGGATCCTGGAGACAAAAACGCTCATGCTGAAGGGCGACCGGATGCGCCTGAACGTGCGGACGACCGCCCACACCGCGGTCCGTGTCGAGATGCTGGACGGAGAGGAGATGACGCCCATTCCCGGCTACACGCTGGATGACTCCATTCCGATCACCGGGGATCACCTCTTCGCCGAAGTGCGCTGGAAGGAGCGGAGCGATCTCTCGGAACTGGTGGACAAGCCGGTGCGGGCGCGGCTCCACATGCGGGAGGCGGAGCTGTTCGCGATTCGCCTCGACTGCCAGGCGCATTTTTCCAATGCTGCGCCCATTAATTCACTCCATTAACGAAAGGAAAAGCCATGATCTTCAGACCCGCCAGGAGCAAACGACTCTGGGACACCTGGCTTTTCCCGTGGAAGGACGGATACCACCTGTTCTTCCTGGAGTCGGAGCTTCCCCACCGCGGACTCGGCCATGCCTTCAGCAAGGACCTGGTGCACTGGGAAATCTGGCCCTCGATCAAGACGTGGGGCGAACCGGGCGCATGGAATGAAACGCCGTTGGTCCTCACGGGGACCACGGTCCATCACGAGGGCACGTTCTACCTGTACGCGGGAGCCCATTTCCGCGGCACCCAGGTCGTGGGCCTTTACACATCGAAGGACCTTGTGGAGTGGACGGAGCACCCGGAGAATCCCGTCATGCAGCCCGAGGGGCCGCACTACCAGTCGGAGCCTGTCCCCGATTTCTTCTACGATGTGGTGGATTGGAGGGACCCTTGCATCATTTTCAATGAGTCGGATGGTCACTACCATGCGTTCCTCTGCGCGCGGCTGCCGCAATGGAGTCACGAGGATAGCGGTGCGGCGGTGGGGCGCTTGCGATCAAGGGATCTGATTCACTGGGAGTGCCTTCCGCCGCTGGCGACACCCGGAAAGGACTTCTATCACACCGAGGTCCCCGACGTGTTTCAGCTGGGGGATCGTCACTATCTCGCGTTCGCCACGATCTCCCAGGGCGGAATCCGCCTCGACACGGCGACGAAAGATGCGGCCAAGGGAACGTTCTACCTGATGAGCGATTCCTTCGAGGGCCCGTACGAGAAACCCGACGACTGCCTGCTGGTTGGAGCGAGCAACTGGCGAACGGACCCTTACGTGGGACGAACGATACCCTACGAGGGGGGGCGGCTTCTCTACCATCACATGGGCGGCAAGCGCACGGCATTTTCCTCGCCCAAGCGCGTTCGCCAGCGGCCCGACGGCACACTCTGGCTCGAATACCTGCCTCTGCTAGAGAAGCTGGAGACCGGGGTCGTCCGCGAAGGGTTTGACGGCCTCAAGACAGACGAGCCGAGGGGCGGCGTCGGCCAGTGGGATGCCGGCGCGGGATCGGTTGAGGTGAACAGCCAGGTGCTCGGCAGTGCGGCGCCGCTTCCCGGGTACCTGGGCGACATACACCTGGCGCTGCAACTCCGCTCCGAAAGTGCCCGGCGGGTCGGGGTGCTGTTTCGCTTTCAGCAGGGACTCTACTGCGAAGGAGATGCGGGCGTACTTGTTCTCGACTTCGATGCCGGCGCGGCCCATGTCGGCCAGACGAAGTACGATCCGTTCGCGGGTGCGGGATTCACTCCCCAGGACAGCTTCCGCATGCCGTTGGAGCGGGGACGAACCTACACCCTCCGCCTTTATCTCCGGGATGAGCACATTGAGGCCTATCTCGACGATCAGTGGATCTTCAGCACCACGATGGAACTCCCCGTGGGTGGCGAACTGGCGCTCTACGCGGAAGGGGGACGTGCCCGATTCGAATCCATCCGCGTCGCGGAGATCGAACCCTTTCCGGAATTCTGATCTCCATGTCGTTCCATGCGCTCAAGGCCGAGCCGATGGTTCGGTCCTCTTATCCCACGCATCCGAGGTTCCAAGGCGATCTCGAGCCGCTCCTGGTCGTCCTCACGGTACCGGGAATGGAACGGGCGGATTGGGACACGCGGGCGGAGAAGCTGTGTTGGATCCTGGCACTTCCGGAGGTCGTATTCATGAACGGCAGGAAGTTTCACTACCAGGTCGGGTTCACGTGGGAATCCGGCCAGGGGGCCTGGTTCTACCGGGATTGTCCCGTGCGGGATCTTCTCGGGGCCTGGGAATATGTCGACGGCTATCACCGGCTCGGCTCATTTCGCGAGGAAGAGAGGCCGCGCGTAGGCGTCCAGGGAGCGGACATTTACGCGGATGATCTGGGTGTTCATTATACGGTCCGGGCCAGGAACTTGTCGGATGAGGTGTGGCTCGACGCTTGTTTCGCGGTCTGCCTCAACCACTTCCAGGCTCCCCTGACCGGGTACCGGCCGCATTTCCGGTTCGGGGACCGGTGGCAGCCGTTTCAGGAAATCCCCGGCGCCACCGCCGCCTGCTACTTTCCGGTCCGGGACCGAGTCGAAGAGTTCAATCGAAGCCTCCTTTCGAAACCCGCCGCCTCCCTCAAGCAGCCGCTTTCGTTTCCGGGAGTTGTTTGCTGGAACCAAACATTGGAAGACAAGCCGCTGCTGGTTTGTCACGTGTCGGAGGATGCGCTTTCCGTGGGCGCGAACCAGTTGTGGCCCTGCACGGATCTTCAACTCTGGTTCGGCGACATTGAGCCCGGAGAGGAAGTGTCGCGCAGCGGGCACGTGCTGGTGATGGAGAGCGATCTCGCGGCGTTTGCGCGGGAGGCGGATGGGATTCTGGCGCGATTGAAGATCTGAAAGAAGACATTCGGGGCACCAGCGGTCGATCATTCCAACCTTGGAGTCGGCGGTCCCCGCCGACTCCAGGGCTGGGGTGGCCGAACTCGCTCCAGAATTTCACGCCGGCACGAACTGCACCGGCGTGTCTCCCTGGATCCCGGGCGTGAGGAGCACGGGTTTGAGCGGAACGTGCGGCGCCCGGGTTTCGGCCGCGGACTCCGCCCCGGCTTTTTCGATGATCTCCTGAACGGGCACGGATTGGCCGCCCTGCTGCAGGGATTGCCGGGCGGCGTCTACCGCTGCGATTACCTCGATCATTTCGTCGTCGGGAACGGGGTTGCTCCGCTCGAGCACCATCTGCTTCATCTGCTTCGTGATGTTCACCGCGCCAAGCGGGAATTCCCATTCATCGAACGGAGGGGAGTGGACCACGCCCTGGGTGCCGTAACAGCTGGCGTACATTGCGCCGCCGGGGCTGTCGCCGGTGTCGGTGTTGAGCATCACGCCCCGGGGAGGGCCGTGGCTGTCTTCAGGGTAGTAGAGGCGGATGTTCGTTGGCGTTGTGTCGCCCATGCAGCGCACGGACTCGATACCGGTCCCGAACAGGGTCTGCGCCAGCGAGACCGGATGAACGAGAGCCGCCATGACATCGCCCTCGTTTTGAATGGTCGCGAACTGCAGTTCGCCGATCTCCCCCCGGCGCGCGGCAAACCGTTCCGCGGCCGGCAGGGTGCGCAGGATCGAGAGACACAGTATGGGGGCGTGGTTTTCGCGGGACAGCGCAAGCATGGTCAGGACATCCGACGTCTTCAAGGCGAAGGGTTTGTCCACGAAGGTGGGCAGGCCTTTCAGCAAACCGGGTCGAGCCAGTTCCAGGTGATCGGAGCCGTCCCCGTTGCAATCCGAGAGGAAAACGAGATCCACGTCTTCCGTCACCTCGTCGAGCGTTTCGCAGATCTCCGGTTTCCCCAGGAGAATTCGCTGAACCACTTCCGCGTTGAACCGGTTCTGGTCCCACAGCTTTACGATTTCGAATCCGTCTACGAATTCCACGGTCATCGTTTCAGGCTGACCGAACCGGGTGTAGAAGATTCTGTGGATCAGACCGCGCTGCCAACTCAGCGGGGTCTTTTTGCTTTGTTCCGGCGGAAGGGGATCTCGGAGCAGGAGCGGGTCATGCTTCTCCATCGTGCACGCGAACAGGAGCGCGTGGCAGTCGCAGCGAATGATTCCCACCCGGATGTTGGCCATGGAGCGAGACTATTGTCTGCGACGGCTTGATTCAAGAAAGATTCCGAGGATCGGCCCAACCAACCGTGGAGTCGGCGGTCTCCGCCGTGGTTGCCTGTCTATGAAATGAAAAGGACAAGAAGGGCGGCTGGGAAGATCGCGTGCTCCTCGGTCCCGTCCAGCCGCCTTTTCTGCTCTTCGCATTTCATTGGATGAGCATTTACGGCGGAGACCGCCGTCTCCAGGGCTGGTTTGTCCGAGGATCAGGGATCAAACTCAAAGCCATACAGAAACGCACGTTTCAGCGTGAACTTCGCTTGTTTCGCGGTCTCCGGTGCGCGGTCCCCGCCCGCCCAGGTGACGGCGAGTGACCGGTGATCGCCACGGAGCACGGCGCAATCCTCGCCGGTGAAGCCGGGGATGGGTTTTCCGCTGCCGTCGAGCAACGCCACGTTGATGTAGCCTTCGTCCAACCCCGCAATGGGTGACTTTTTCGGCGGACGAGTCACGAGGTTGAGGGACAACGATTTGCCTCCGAGTTCGTCAGGTTTCGTGATGGCGATCCCGGGGGTGGGGCCGCCGGCGGCTGAAGCGAGGGCGTACAGGCGGTCCAAGTCCCAGGATGCGCGGCAGAGTGCGGTGGTGAAGGGCAGGAAATGCGCGCCGTGATCCAGCGCCGTCTCCTGGTGATCGATGGGGATCGACGGCGCTCTCGTGTCCGACACCTGGCGATGCAGGCCCTCGCTGCCCGCGTAGTAAATTCTCAACGTGTTGCCATCGACCATCAGGTTCTTGCTCTGCCAGATCATGCCTCCGCCGTACTCGCCGAGGGGGGTGTTGGCCATGCATGTTTTGTGCCGGTCGGGGAACCACCATTGGCGGCCGTCCCGCGAGGCCGCGAACCGGAGATCCAGGGTCTGGCTGATCGGGTGATAGGCCGACACGGTGGCGATATATCCGCCGGGCACCTTCTGCGGAACGCACTCCATGAATTGCGTGTCCCGATGTTCGCTTTCGACGTTGGTGATGATCATCAGGTCATCCTTCGTCCATTCGTCGCCGTCCTCGCTCAGGCATCGGAAGCAGGTTCGCCGGGGGCAGTCTTCCCACGCCGGAACGTGATCGCCGTCGCGCTTGTCGATGCCCGTGCGGTAGTACCCCACGTAGCCGCCGTCCTCCCCGGGATAGACGAACAGGACGTCCCCCAGGATGCAACCGGTGATAGGGCCGCTGACCCACTCCCACCGCTTGCCGTCGCGGGAACGATAGCGGTGGTACCCGCCTCCGTTTGGCGCTTTTGCGATCGCCGTGTCGGTCTGAAGCACCCACAGTTGGTAGGGCCACTCGCCCGCTTCCTGATCGATCAGCACGGAGACGTAGGCCTGCAGCCCGAACTTGGACGAAGGAAAGATGAGGTTGGTCTTTTCGTGATCGCCGTACGGATGCACGTCCAGTTCGGGCCGGGTCCAGTCGATGCCGTCCGCGCTCTCGTAGTAGCAGATGCTGCGATCGCGGTCGTTGGCGACCGAGGCCCAGCCGCTCGACCAGCCCTCGTCGGTCTCTTCGGGCGGCGTGCCGACAATCCACGCCTTGTACAGCCCGTCGATCGGATCTTTCAGCACCGTTCCGTGAATACCCACGCCGCCCCGGTCCCAGGGCATTTCCCCTTCGAGAAGCGGATTGTTTGCATCCTGCCGAGCCACTTCCACGCGCCAGGCACACAAGCCTAGGTCGCTGAAACTGTCGGGCATGAGTAGCGGCATTCTGGACGACTCTGTCATTCGGTGGATCTCCCTTGATTGGTACGCGCGTTCGACGAATTGGCGGGCAACCCCTGCGCTACCTGGGAATCATTCGTCAAGCAGCCTGTCGGGCATCAGTTCCGTAGCCAGCCGGGAAGCCAGTTTGCCTGGGCAGTAAACAGCCCGAGCATCATTTCGCGAATATCCGCCAGCTTCATGACGGATGCAGTCAGGGGATCGAGCATCACCGCCTGGATGGCCAACTCCCGGCTCTCCTCCAACACGGCGTGCGCCATGACCTGCTGGACGTTGAGATTGGTCGTGTTCAGCGCCGCAAGCGGGCTGGGCAACCGGCCCACCGGTTCCGGATGGATGCCGTCGCGGCTGAACACGGTCGGCACCTCCACCCCCGCCTCGGCGGGCAGGTTTTCAATCAGACTGTCGTTGACCACGGTCACGTGAGATCGGCATTCTTCGTTGGTTTCCATTGCGCGAATGATGTCCACTGCCGCTTCGTCCGACGGTCCCACCTCGATGTTCGTATTCGGGTCGAGATCCTGTTTCATTTGCTTCGGCGCGTGTTCAGCCGCCCATTCCAGCAAGCGAACGTACTCTCGCACCGGCAGATGGTTTTCCTCGATCATGGCGTCGGTCCGGCGAAAGTATGGCACATACTCGGACATATGCATGGAGGACTCGGTATTGAAGCATCCGAAGTGCTTGAAGATTTCGAAGCGGACACGATCCCGCCGGTAGACGTCAGGATCTTTCATCCGCTCACGCAGGATGGGATAAGCGTCCCGGCCATTCCACTCGAATCGAAGTATCCAGGCCATGTGATTGATCCCGGCCACGTGGAAGTCCAGTTCACCCATGTCGGTACACCCCACGTAGCCGGCCAACTCCCTGCTGGTCTCGGGTACGCTGTGGCAAAGCCCCGCGTACTTTACGGATGACCGGCGCTTCCAGGCTTGCGCGGATGCGGATTGGGGATTGTGATAATTGAGCATGACGGCATCCGGGCAGAGTTCTTGCATCTCCTGCGCGACATCAAGAAGGAACGGAATGGATCGTAGGCCCGACATCACTCCGCCCGGACCCATTGTGCACCCAATGGCCTGTTTGAGGCCGAACTTCATGGGCAGATCCATGTCGAGCCGGCGACACGCGAGTCCCCCAATCATTGTGACGTTGATGATATAGTCTGCACCGGCCAGAGCTGTACGCCGGTCAAGCGTTGTCTCAATCTCATGGTTCCTGCCAAATTGCCCCGCCAGTTTCGTGGCAAGGAGCCCCGCGTTTCTCGCCCGTTCCTTATCGATATCCATCAATGAAATCGAAAGCTCTTCCAACTCTTCCGCTTGTGCCAATTCCCACAGAAAGATTCTCGTGAAGCCGGTACTCCCGGCGCCTAGGATCGTAATTTTGGGCATTTTCTTTCTCCATGATCGAGGCTTTAGGCACGCACTTATATACGCCTGTACACAGAATTCCAAATCCGAACCGCGTTGCAGGCGCGACGCGCAATGCAGGTTCGCCAACATTGTCGCCGGGAGTCCTGTGATCAGCCGAATCCCGGCACCACGACTTCCTCGCCGTTTTTCATGGCCGATTCGTGCGCGCAGATGCCGGCAGCCGTCCAGTTCGCACCGGTGACACCGTCGATCGCCGGTTTTCGCCGTTCGAGGATACTGGAAACGAACTCGTGAACCAGGTGAGGATGTGACCCGTGGTGTCCTCCGCCCTGCTCGACGGACAGGTGTTTCTCATCCGTTCCCAGCAGAAACGTCTGGGTGAACCGGCGCAACGGCGCCGGCAGCCGGTCGGCCTGGTCCGGCGGCTCCGCGCGTTCAGCAGTTGCGCTCCGGGGCCTGCCCGGAATGACGGGACTCATGCGGAAGAGCAGGGGGTGTTCGTCTTCCATCTGCCATTCGTAACAGGCCTTTTCACCGTAGACGGTGAAGCTTTCCATGTAAGGGCGCGCGCAATCAAACAGTGAGCGTGTCACCTCGACGCTCAACCCCGGTGATTCGAGTTGAAAGATCGCGGTCTCGATCGGAAAGGGATTGTCGTATGGCCGCCGTAATTCCTCCCTCATCTCACCGGATCCGAATCCATGGACCCGGACGGCGCGGGACTTCGAAAGGGCCAGCAGCGGGCTGATGGCGTGGGTGGCATACCACATGGGCGGCAGCCCGGCCCAGTACGGCGGCCAGCCTTCCATATCCTGATAGTGCGCGCCCCGAAGGAATTGGACCCGACCGAATTCACCTTTATCCAGCAGGTCCGACGCGTGCAGGAACGGACGGGTGTAGACGGACGTCTCCATCATCATGTAGTTCAAGCCCGTCCTGCGTTCAACGTCGACGATGGCCCGCAAGTCCTCGATGGCGGTCGCCATGGGGACGGCGCAGGCGCAGTGCTTGCCGGATTCCAGCACGGACAGCGTCTGTTTCGCGTGATCGGGAATGCCCGTATTCAAATGCACGGCATTGAAATCCGGCGACGCAATGACCTCTTCCACATCTGCAAACGTTTCACGGACGTCGAAAATCCCCGCCACGCTCTCCAATCTCTCCGGATCAGAATCGCAGATCGCGACGGACGCCACGCCCGGATGATCCAGGAAGATCGGAACAAACTTGGCGCCAAACCCGAGTCCGACGACAGCAACGTGGATCTTCTCATTGTCCTTGATGTTTGCTCTCCTCGCGCGAAGTCGATCGCCGGTTTCTCACTACGGATCTTCTTCCCCGGTTTCGCGAAACAGAATCTCGCTCAGGCCTGCGGAATTCAACGCTCCGGAACTCCAGTTCATGTCACTGCCTTTTCCGCTGGTGATCACAACGCTTTTTACTTCCGCGCTGCCGAAATCCACGGCGAGTGAAGCCGGCGCCGCTTTCGATTCGGGCGCGATGGGAAGTTCCCCTTCGTAGATCGTGGCCCACTCGCTCCGGTCCGGGCCGTCGGTGAGGGAGTATTGGATCGTGATGTTTTTCATGCCGTGCGCGCTCCATTTCTCTTCATTGTAATTCCAGATCAACATCTCGCTGATGGGCTTTGGCTCGACAAATTCGACTTTAAACCAGTGGCTTCCGGGAACGGTCCCGGGATGCGGATTCAGGTCGCTCACTATAACCTTTTCGCTCAGCCATGCATGCTCGGGATTGGCGTTGTGGGTGCGCGCATCCGCATCGAGCCCGATGCCGATCACGGCGTTCACGGGGACGCGGGAACGATGTGAACTGGAGGCGCTGACAACCATATCCCCGATGACGCCGCGCTGGGCATAGGCGTACCGGACACACCGCCGAACCCGCTCCACGCGCCCGGACAACTCCTCGTCGCCCACCACCGCGGACGCGGCCGCCTCCAGGTGCGCCCACCCCCTGTCCAGGGTTTCCAGGGCGAGGAAATCCGCGGTCGGAGGCGACGACAGCCCCAGCCAATCGTCCGTTTTCTCCACGGCATCGTGCATGACGTCCAGGTAGGCAACGACGTGCCTGCCGGCCGCGCCGTAGAAGCCGCGGCAGAACGTCTCGATCAGTTCCTGTCCATCGAGGCTGGGATCCCACATCAGTTTGGCCACCATCCACGCGCGGAGCTCGGCCACTTCGATCGCCGGGTTCCGTTCCGCGCCGCCGTAGTATCCCGTCACGCCGAGCTTGATGTACTCGCGGATGTTCGGGGCAAGGACCCGCAGATTCGGATGCGGCAGCATGGCATAGGTGTGATTCACCACGTAGTCCCACACGTGGAGGCGGCTGCACACCTTCGACCACCCGAGCAGGTCCTGGTAGACCGCGGTGTTGTTTGCGTGGGTGAACGGCCTGCCGAAGGAGCATTTGATGGTGGAAAGGCGGACGATCACATCATCGGATGTCTTCGTGATCTTCGTCCGATCCGGAGAAGGCCACGGCGGCTTGCGGGTATCGTGATAGGCCAATGTGCTGACGAGGACATCGGGAAACTCATCTTTCAGATCCTCGGACACGGCATTTACGAATCGAATCATCAGCCCGGCCGGGCTCCCCTCGGCCTCCTCCACCGCGGTGCATTGGTCGCATTCGCACCAAAGCTTTCCCGCGCTGTCGGGCGGCGAGACTTCGGCGAGGATCGTCTCGCCGTTCTCGTGGTTGTGCCATGCATGCTCTGTTCCATCCTGCTGTTCCCGCAGAACCTGCTTGAGGTTCTCCACGAGCGTCTTGCGCATCTCTTCGTTGGTGAGGCAAAGCGAGGCTTCAACCAGGGTGATGTCGTTTCCCGATCCGGCGAAACGTTCCCCACCCCGGAGACTGAACCACTCGGGGTGATCCTCGAAATACTTCTCCGGAGGAAGCAACATGTAGAAGGTGTGACAGAAGTGGGGTTCGAACAGGTAGCGGCCCCCCTGATCGGCGCGGAGGAAGTGAGCCGCGCCGTTGCACTTGTTCCGCGCGGACCATGCCGGATCTGTCGCGGTGACGGATGCGTCCGTCTCCCGGTACTCGAGGATCGGCGCGTACCGTACATCTATCGATCCGATTGAGATTGTCGGTTTGCTGGGAATCGTGCCGGCATCATGCGACCACCACCGGCAGCCGATTTCATCCTCCAGGAAGGTATAGACCGCGTAGAGGGCTCCCCGCACCGGTCCGCCGGCGAGAATCAAATCATTGCCGACCGTCCGAATGATGATCCCCTCCGGGCCCAGGCCATCGGCGGTCAGTTCGGGGTCAGCCATGTGCCCGGCGCCCATGCCCACCAGCAGGTTGCTCTGGCCGGGCCGACGCTCTGCAGCGATTTCAAATCGAGCGCCGGAAACCTGCCACAGAAATTCAGCCAACTCTTCCGCCGCGTGTTTTTCGACCGGGGTGGCCAGCGACTCCACGACGATCACGCTTGCAGGCCTGCCGTCTTCCGCGATCATGAGCGCCCCTGCCTGGGAAAGGAGCAGGGAATACGCCAGGGCGGATATCCGTCCGAGTCTCCGGATCATCAAAAATCGCCTCCTGTGCTTCCAGGCACTACGAGAATTTTGATGAGAGCAATGTCCGGACATTACCCCGACATCATAAATGACGAATGACGAAATACCCAAGCCCCAAAAAAGATTGAATTCCCAGCGACCCGCACCCGAATGATGTTCCCGGAGGGATCGGAACCGACTTGGGATTTCGACATTCGGACTTGATTCGTCACTCAGCGCGTTCTCCATCAAATCCGGGCCTGCCCTCGCTACACGACCAAAATTGTTTGCCCATCCGTTGCTGATGCGATACTCATCGCGGCAAAGGGAGTTGCCTCTATGAAGCTGTTTCTGTTTCTCGATGACTGGTTTATCGATGCGAAGTGTGACGTGGACCGGGTCTATCCGCCCGCGAAGCTGGAAAAGGTTTTCGACTGGTACTCGCCCGATTCCGACGCCACGCACTTCAACGTGACGAACAAGCTCTACGAGGCCTGGGCCGGTCCGGGGCCGTACGAAGAATGGACGACGACCGTGCCGGACGACATGTACCTGGTGACCAGCGAAGACGGGGAGAACTGGACGGGAAAGCG
>Ga0310123_10003425_pt1 | contig 12296 bp, 11 predicted proteins | sample CB6_AW_1057_MG_FD_203505 | JGI IMG/M metagenome (GOLD analysis project Ga0310123, IMG submission 203505) | Marine microbial communities from Western Arctic Ocean, Canada - CB6_AW_1057 | ecosystem: Environmental > Aquatic > Marine > Oceanic | place: Canada: Western Arctic Ocean | collected... | reverse complement strand
GTTTGACCGGGTTGAGCAGATCATCAACCGCATTCGGCCCGCCGTGCAATCAGACGGTGGCGACCTTGAACTGGTCGAAGTCACGGACCAGGGAGTGGTCAAGATCCGCCTACACGGAGCCTGCGTGGGATGCCCATCAAGCTCGATGACCCTGCACATGGGTATCGAACGCAATGTGCGAGAAAAGGTGCCCGAAGTAACGGCTGTTGAACAGGTCGAGTAGGCGGAGCGTCCCGTCGTGGCACCGTTTGAAGATAGACCCAAGCCGGCCGGCTAACAGACCCTTCGCATAACCACACTTCTCCCAAACGAAGTTGTATGGCGGCCTGGACAGGAGGAATGCACATGCTGGCACTGACGCGTCGCGCCGGCGAAGAGATCGTCGTAGGCGATCCCCGGAATCCGCTTGGCGTCATCCGGGTGGTCGATATCCGCGGTGACAAAGTCCGCTTGGCGTTTGATTTCCCACGGGAAACCCCTATTAATCGCCGTGAGCTGGCCGACCAGAAAGCTCGTGATGAGAAGCCGACATCCACCCCTCCTCCTTAAAATAATGCACTTCCCGGTCCCCCTGCTGCCACATGGGTTACTTGGGCCATAGCAGCTTGATCCCCGTCACTACCATCACCAGAATCATCCCGGTGAAGATGAACCTCTGCCCCTTGCGCAACGACAGATGAGCTCCGAGATAGCCGCCAAAAATATTGCCGACTGCCACTACCAAACCTGGTGCCCAACGAACCTGCCCCCAAGCCACAAACGCAATGACCGCCAATAGAGTCATGAAGAATCCGACCGCATTCTTGACCGCACTGGCAGTAAGCAGTTCACGGGCGTGAAATAGCGAAATCCCCAACAATAGCAGCAGCCCCATGCCCGCCTGGATGAATCCGACATACACACCAATCCCGAAGAATAATGCGATCTCAGCCGGTGGACAACGGACCGGGTCACGGCGATTAGCCGCCAATAGAGTATCGGGCTTGGCAATAAAGCCCACTGCCATGAGGAGGAATAGTACACCAAACGCCCGCTCAAACAGAATCGTTGGCAGGTAGATCGCCAGCAACGCCCCCCCAGGCACGCCAATCATCGTGGGTATGAGTAACCGTACCGTCAACCGTCGATCTTGAACCCCGTGCCGGGCAAATGTGGCGACCGCTGTGACACTGGAAGGCAGTATCGCGATCCGGTTGGTTCCATTGGCCAACTTCAGATCCAGGCCACCGAGCCACATAAGTGCTGGCAGCGTCAGGAATGAGCCGCCACCTGCCACCGTGTTGACAATCCCAGCGATCAGACCCACCAGTAGTAGCACTGCATACACCCACCAAGGTGCCCCTTGGAATACCGCCTGCTCGGACGGGGCCAGTGCCAGTAAGTTATTTGGCAAAATGCCTGCCCCAAAGTATTGTCAGACGCTCCACCTCAGCCCGATCAATGCTGGATTTAGCTGACCAAATAGCTAAATCCAGTGCTGTGTGTGCTGGACTCCTATGATGCTCAAGCACAGAAAGATCTTCAATAGCAGCTTTCATCAGCCCAATATTTCCACGGGTAGCTCGCTCCAAGTTGGTCATAATCTCTTCCAGAAGCGCCTGGCGATCAGTGCCCGGATTGTGTGACTTCCAGCAGTCATAGTCGGTAGGCATTGCGATCAAGGCATAAGCCATCTCAGCCTCCCGAGCGAGCTTGGCCTCGGGCATCGCAGTCATCCCAATCAGGTCACCACCCCAGGAACGATGCAACTGCGATTCGGCCCGGGTACTGAACGCCGGCCCCTCCATACATACATAGGTCCCCCCGTCATGCACCCGGAAGTCCTCCATACGGGTCGCAGCATCCAAAAGCCATTGGCGCATCACCGGGCAAAAAGGATCGGCGAACTCTACATGTACCGCCGCACACTTGTAGAACGTACTCGCCCGGCAGTGTGTCTTGTCGATCAACTGGTCAACGATCACCAGATCCCCGGGCGCATAGTGTTGACGAAGAGATCCTGTAGCCCCACTGGCTAGTATATGGGTCACACCTAGAGACTTGAGGGCAAAGATGTTTGCCCTATACGGCACCTGCGAGGGGCTCAGCATATGCCCGGCACCATGCCGCTGCAGAACAACCACTGATCGGCCCTGCAATTGGGTCTGCAGGATCGGTGCCGATGGTCTGCCAAAGGGCGTTTCAATCTGATGCCACTGGCCCGATTCCGCGCCCAGAGCTTCGCCTAAACCGGTCCCTCCGATGATGCCAATCTTGACCTGGCCCATGTCTGCTCTGTGTGTCCGATCTGACCGAATTGATTCCGCGACTGGCCCGGTTGGGATGGTGGTCTAAAGCGTTGCAAATATAGCCGTTCCTCCCAAAAGGTGTCTGCCGCAATCGGACCGAACCCTAAGACCGCCTACTTATCCGCCTGCCATCGGGCGATCACAGAAACGATGTTAGCAAGCCTACCTCGACTAGAAAACATGGATCCCGAGAAGTTGGGCTGAGCGATGAGTGCATATGGCCACCCCCAAGCAATCCGGCAGGCAATAGGCGACAACAGGTGCGGCAGGCTATCGTCCGGCCTGCCAATCTCCTGGCCAAACCGGTCTAGATCATTGGGATCAGATCAAAAGCCACCTGATTCACGGCTCAATAACCTGTTCAGTCAGCGGTGACGGCAGACGGTCCCCGATTACAGAGATATCTAGACCAGCGACCACAACAAACACACTAAGCTATTGACCCCCAGTCCAATCGGGCTATATACTTTGCCCGGACATGCAATTACTGCATCCCATTTCGTCTTGCCCATCCACGGGTATCGCACCGGTGGTGATCCGGGTCGCTGTTCACTGAGCGGAAGACCCGCGCCCACCCACCGAAACAATACCTTACGCCGAACCCGCCTGATCCCAGTTCTCTCCTTCACCCCACTCTTAACTTGGGGCCACTAATATGAATCGCTCATCCCTGAATACCCGTGAGATCCACACAACACACGGCGAAGCAACAGACCGCTACACAGGCTTAACCGGAGCCCAGATCTTTCATGAGCTGATGCATGAGCACGGCGTTGACGTGATCTTCGGCTATCCCGGTGGAGCAATCCTCCCGGTGTTCGATGCCATATACAAGTCGCCCCACTTCAAGTTTGTACTCACCCGCCACGAGCAAGGTGCCGGCCACATGGCTGAAGGATTTGCCCGCGCTACCGGTAAACCCGGGGTCGTCCTAGTGACTTCCGGCCCCGGCGCCACCAATACCGTTACCGCATTGCAGGATGCTTTGATGGACGGCACGCCCATCATCGTGTTCAGCGGCCAGGTAGCAACTGGGGCGATTGGCTCCGATGCGTTCCAAGAAGCAGACGTGACCGGAATCACACGGCCTTGCACCAAGTGGAACGTCTTAGTCAAGCGGCCCCAAGATATCCCCCGCATGATCAACCAAGCTTTTCACATCGCCACCACCGGTCGCCCAGGCCCGGTACTAGTAGACCTGCCCAAAGATGTCACCGCAACGGTGTGTAACCAGCCAGTCTATCCAGAGCCCCATCTTCCTGGCTACCACATCCGAGAACTGGGCACTTCCAGTGAAATTGCACGAGCTGCGGAAATGATCAATCGGGCCGAAAAACCGGTGTTTTACGTCGGACAGGGCGTAATCACCTCAGAGGCTTCCCAAGTGCTGGGCGCCTGTGCTGATGTTGGCAATATTCCTGTCACCACAACCCTGCATGGCTTGGGTGCATTCGATGAAAATGATCCCAAGAGCCTTCACATGCTCGGGATGCATGGCAGCGCATACGCCAATTGGGCAATGCGAGACGCCGACTGCATTATCGCGATCGGGGCGCGATTCGATGATCGAATCACCGGCGATACCAACCGATTCGCCCCCACCGCACGTCAGGCCGAACGAACTGGCTGCGGTGGATTCATCCATTTCGATATCGCACCGGAAAACATCAACAAAACCATTCCTGTCACCATTGGCGTCGAGGGTGACGCCAAAAAGAACCTAGAGTTACTCTTGCCACTGCTGGAATCTCGCCCACGTTTGGAATGGTTCAAACAACTGGGCCAGTGGAAACAGACTTATCCGTTCTACTACAAACAGGATCTCCGGCCGTTCCACGTCAAACCTCAGGCGGTAATCGAGCAGTTGTGGCAGCAGACCAACGGCGAAGCCGTGATCACGACGGGCGTTGGTCAACACCAGATGTGGGCAGCGCAGTTCTATCGGTTCCAGCACCCCCGCCAATGGATCACCTCCGGTGGACTGGGCACCATGGGTTACGGCGTCCCCGCATCCGTGGGGGCCAAAATCGGCCTGACAGTATGCGGAGAAGATCGACACGTGATTAATATCGATGGCGATGGTTCATTCTGCATGACCGGAGTCGAAATGGCGACGGCTGCCCAATACGGCATCGCTGCAAAAACGATCATCCTCAACAACGACTTTCAGGGCATGGTCAAGCAGTGGCAGGACCTGTTTTACGAAGAGCGTTACAGTCACACCCAGCTGCACAATCCTGATTTTGTTCAATGGGCTGAGTCGATGCACTGTAAGGGATTGCGTGTCACCGAGCACAGCGAACTGGCCCCGACCATGAAAGCCTTTCTGGAACATGAGGGACCAACAGTGCTTGAAGTGATGGTCGAGAAACATGAGCATGTCTACCCTATGCTGCCCCCTGGCAAGACTGTTGACGAAATGGTTTTGGGAATCTGCGATCCCCAAAACCGATGAGTCAGAAGCTTTACCTACCATCTGTTGTGCTGGGATCCATCGTGTCTAGACGACCCAGATTAACTCTAGAACAAACTACGCCATCCCAGAGGCCTCCATAACGTGTCTTGGCAAGACAGTGACCCACCTACTGCATGAAACTGCCCGGCACCGGTATAGAATTGGGCCAGCGTGGAGCCTGCTTCTGCCCACAATGACAATACTGCAATGATCAAAACTAATTTTTCGACTTGCGAAGTTCCTGAACTAATTCAGCCTTCATGATGTCGAAGAAAATCATCAAAGCATAAGCGCCAACAATCGAACAGCACACGGCCAGAAAAAATGATCCAAAAAACACACACGCGACTGCTGCTGCCACCAGCAACACACCCAGTACAAGGCTAAGAAACTTGGTGACGGGTTTTACCGCCTGAAATTGATTCATCTAATATGTGGCCTCTTTGATGTCCACCAAATGTAATTCGGGACGTCGACGCCCCTGCCAAGTTGATATCTTTGGTTCAAATGCCACATCAAGGGCCACACCGGCCGGCAGGGATTTGGCTCGCTCACCCATGCCAAAACCCACAGCTCGCATTACCACACCCGATCCCCGTAACTGCAAGGACAGGTGTCGGCCCTTGCGGCCAATCCGCCTCGCTGGCGCGTCCAGAGAGACCCCGCGTAACACTAACGTCGGTTGTTCATTGCCGCGACCGAATGGCGACAGCCGTTGGATCTGCTCGAACACGGCCAATGTGCAGTCCTCTGGAGAAATGGCAGCATGGATCTCCACACAATGCACCAAGTCATTGGGGCCCAGTCTGCAATTGACGAATTCCACCAGTGCGTCACGAAAGATCTTGACTCGATCGGTCGGCAGGGACAACCCTGCAGCCATAGCATGACCACCAAATCGCTGCAGGTGGCTCTGACTCGCAACCGCAACCAGAGCCTCGTGAATCGATAGACCCTCAACACTGCGAGCCGACCCCTGTGCCGTGCCGTTGTCATAGCAGAGCAATATCACCGGACGGGCATAGCGTTCAACCAGCCGACTGGCAACGATGCCTACCACGCCCGGATGCCAGCCCGTCTTACCAAGCACGATTGCACGGCGATCTGAACGGTCGAGATGTTCTTGCTCAATCATCTGCTCAGCTTCTTCAAAGATGGCTCGCTCCGTGGAACGACGCCTTTCATTCTGACTGGTTAGAAAGCGGGCCAGTTCCCTCGCCTCGTCCGGATCGGCATCGGTCAATAGATGCACAGCCTGTTGTGCATGCCCCATACGCCCGCAGGCATTAAGCCTCGGACCCAGCACGAAACCCACATGATACGCATCGATGGCCTCATCCACTAGACCTGCAGCATTGATCAGGGCATCAAGACCCACAAGACCAGACTGCTTGATCCGCCCCAAGCCAAACATCGTCAGAACACGGTTCTCATCCACCAGCGGAACCACATCGGCCACCGTACCCAGAGCGACAAGACTCAGCAGATCCAGCAGCAACCGACGAGTCTGTGGTCCGACCCGCTTGCTGCCGCCATGAATGCGGGCAAACTGCCAGGCCAGCTTGTATGCAACACCAGCGCCACAAAGGTCAGGAAAGGGGTAAGAATCGCAACCAATGTCACTAGCTTCGGTCAAGGAATTGTACTCTGGGGGCAGTTGCGGGTGCACCAAGGCATAAGCCTCGGGTAGTGTGTCAAGCTCAAACGCATGATGATCCGTGATGATCAGGTCAGTATCCAGGTCCTTGGCCACCCTTGCTGGCTTGCCTGCCGTGATGCCACAATCGACCGTAACGATCAGGTCATGATCGGTGCACAATTTCGCAATGGCCTGGCAGTTGAGCCCGTACCCCTCATCGACCCGGTGAGGCACATAGGTATCAACCGATGCACCGACATGTCTGAGAATATGCCATAGCACGGCCGAGCCAGTCACCCCGTCGACGTCATAGTCGCCATATATGGCTATTCGCTCACCAGCATGCACGGCCCGATTCAGCCGTTCAGCCGCCCGGCAGATACCCGTGATTCTCGCTGGGTCGTGCAGATCGGTCAGTCGAGGAGTCAAGAAACGGTCACAAACCGCTGAATTGACTAAGCCACGACCCAGCAGCAGTTGGGACACGATGGCGTGTACCCCCAACCGTTGGGCAAGGGGTTGAACCTGCTGCTGCAGGTGCAGTTCCAGAGGCCGCACCCGCCACTGCCGATGTATCCCTGCCTCGCGCATGGTTACCATAATACTGACGTGGCAGATGGCCGCCCGGCCCCGGCACAGCCAGTAGGATTTGATGCAGGTAGCCCATATTTGCCGCCAACACTGTATTCATTTTGCGTTTGGGCGCCGGCTCCCTATGTGGACCCGCGGCATAACAACCCTAGCCAGTTTCAAGCCATGACCAGACCCGATAACGACATTCCAAACATGAATTACCTCACCTGGCCCACTTGAACCAGCCGCCAGCGGACCCCAGTGATGCCGCTACAACCAACACCTTTTAGCATACAGAACCTGAAACCAGCGATGGATAGCGCCGCTGCCTAATACCATGCCTGACAACGGTCGATATCACGCAGGTTGATATCTGTGCTGGATCAGGGCCATGACTCACGCCGGATGCCAGAATCGCACCAGCCGTTGGAGCAACTAGGACAATAAGGCGATGGACAAAACTTCTTCTATTACAAGACGCTACAGCGCGTTCACGCTGGTGGAAGTGCTGCTCGTAGTGGTCATTCTCTCAATACTCGCAACTCTAGTCGTCCTCCAAATTCGCCTCTGCGGATTCCCAGACTCGGGAAAATTCTACCAAAATGAACCTATTTCGAATCCGGTCCCAATTGGAACTCTACAAACAGCACCACAATAGCGGCTACCCCTCACTGGCCAACTTTGTGGACTAGCTACTGAAGAGCACTGACGATTTGGGCAATATGGCACCAGCTGGCACGCCCGGCTTCCGTTATGGACCCTACCTGTTGTCAATCCCGGCCAATCCATTCACCCGCTCAGCAGTCATCGGTGGTGACTTTGCCGCCGGATCTAGCGACTGGTACTACAACGGAAATACTGGAGAAATCCGGGCCAACGATGACGTCGCTCATCGAAGTTGGTAGCCATGCCCACCGGTCAATCGGCGCCCCAATTGGTCTCCCACACGTCTGTAGCAAGTTCCAATATTCAACCATAACCGCTACTACCGCAGAGCCAATCTCCAGGCTCAGCCGTCGACGAGCCGATAAATAAAGGCTGACTACAGGATGCGCCATCGATGCAAGCACGCCTGCTGCCTTTTCTGATGATGCTGGTACCCCTGTTGGCGCCGGGCTGTTCACAGCCCCGGCCGGTTGTTCCTCCACCACCGCCTCTGACAACACTAAACCACGAGCCAGTCGTCCGGGTACGGGTGCTGGCTGATGCACCACGGGTTTTCGTTCGCAGTGATGTTCCTATCACGATCGCCGATGAGGTCGGCATCGCTCAACCGCATCGATTCAATGGGCCCCTGGCCATCACCCACGGGGCCAACGGTTACGTGATAGAGGCTTCAGGATGCCGGCCCATGCAATGGGCCCTAAGTACGCTCAAGCTAACCAGTCCTGATCTGGCCATCGGTGATCGCAATTACCCCGGAACGCTCGTGGTCGCACCTTCAGCCAGTCAGAACGGTCGCCTGGACGTAATTCACCACGTAGCGATGGAGAAATACCTACCTGGGATACTGGAAAAGGAACTGTACTCCAGTTGGAAGCAGGCTACTTTTGAAGCTCAGGCTATCGCTGCACGGTCCTACGCCATCTGGCAGCGCGGAGTTGCGCCGCAGCGCCATTACGATTTGGAGTCAACCACCGCAAGCCAAGTATACGGCGGCACCTCCACACACAAAAAGGCTCTGGCAGCCGTAAAACGTACCCACGGCCAAGTGCTGGTGTACGATGGACGGATCGTCCCCGCCTTTTACAGTAGTGCCAATGGCGGCCGCTCTCAGGACGCAGCAGCGGTATTTCCCGACCGAGCCCCGGATATCAGACCGCTATGGGGAGGCCCCCGGGGTAACTGGGACCGCGATAGTCCGTACCACCACTGGGGGCCGATTCACCGCGACCGATATCTGTTATCACAGCGCCTCGCAGCCTGGGGCAAGCGTCATCGACACCCGATCGCTGACCTGCGCCGAGTGGGCCGCATCTGGATCGCACAGCGAAGCCGTAGCGGCCGACCCGCAGCGTTCGTGGTCATGGATCAAAACCTGCGGCAGTTTCCCCTGATGGCTGAACAGTTTCGTTTTGCATGCAATTACAAAGAAGCCAGCTTGTCCACTCTTTCCGACAACAAACAGCTGCGCAGCAGTGACATCCAGATCCGGGTCGGTCCAAACACGGTCAGCTTCACGGGCCACGGCCACGGCCACGGCGTGGGACTGTCCCAGTGGGGCGCACAGTCCTTGGCTCAAAATGGCTATGGGGCCCACGCGATACTTGGGTTCTATTACCCGGGCGCGATCATTGAACGTGCCTACTGAGTCCGTAGTATGTCTGATGAGACCTAATTAAGCCAACCCCCAGATACTTATGCGCCCAACCCCCTCCTAGACGAGCAAACCGAGCCCGCCACAGGTTTTGGCTACTGGCGATTTGGCCCGATTCCAGTTCGGGGGTTGATCCCCGCTCGTGTACCCTCCGCCGTAGTATCGGAAACCACTTCAGGAATCGTCGGTCGGGTCTTCTCGACCCAGGCTTCATGATCGAAACTGTCCAAGATGATACGCACTGCTTCGTCCACGTCGTCGGTAACACTAAATAGGGACATGTCGTTCTGGTCAATGGTGGCATAGCGATCCAACATGCAATCACGCATCCACACAAGCAATCCGTCCCAGAATTCGTGGCCGATGCACACCACCGGGAATGGATCGATCTTCAGCGTCTGGATCAGGGTTAGCGACTCAAAGAACTCATCCATCGTGCCAAAGCCGCCAGGAAAAATGATAAAGCCACAAGCATACTTAACGAACATGACCTTGCGAACAAAAAAGTATCGAAAGTTTAGTTCATGGGTCTGAAAGGGATTGGGCTGCTGCTCAAGGGGCAAGGCAATGTTCAACCCCACGCTCTTACCCCCGCAATCGTACGCCCCCCGATTGGCCGCCTCCATAATCCCCGGGCCCCCGCCGGTGATCACCGCCAAGTCCCGCTCACATATTGCCCGACCGCATTTCACTGCTTTCTGATAGGTTGAATCAGACTCGGGAGTACGGGAGGATCCGAAGACGGTCACGGCAGGCCCCACTTCGCTCATGACTTCGAAGCCGTCAACAAATTCTGAAAGGATGCGGAATAGTCGCCAAGTTTCCCGACTCAGGGCCAGTTCTCGTTCGTGGCTGGACATGTCATTCTCCATAGGCCACCGCACCACACACAACCCGAGCATCGCCGTGGCGGCAAACCAGCGATCTAACACGCTATTAACACATTGCTGGCATTTGTGCGCCGCCCGTTAGGCCAACGAATTGGCGGTTGAAGCCTGGGTCAGGTCCACAATGCAATCGAATGCTTGGGGATCAGCAATCGCTATCTCGCTGAGCATCTTTCGGTTCAAGGTTACGTTGGCATGCTTTAAGCCATGAACAAAGCGACTGTATTTGATGCCCCGGTGGGCACATGCAGCGTTGATCCGTGTGATCCACAAACGGCGGTAGTCTCGTTTGATATTGCGACGATCACGGTAGGCAAAGACTCCGGCGCGCACCACGGCCTCCTTGACCCGACGCCACTGGGTGCGCCGAGCTCCCCGATTGCCCTTGGCTTTCTTGAACCAGCGGACCTTCGCCTGGCGTCGGGCCGCCCCCTTTAATGCACGGGGCATGTCAAATTCCTTTCACAACGACGGGGGCGGATGATGCCCGCACTTAGAATGACCCCGCGTGCCGTATCAATCGGTATCAGCCGTCCGCAGCGGCCGATGTAGCATCGCTGCAAGTCGTGCAATGTCGCCTCGCTTGATCATGGCAGCCCCACGTAACTGGCGAAGCTTGTTGCCACTCATGTGGCTGTTCAGGTGGCCGCGGCACGGCTTCTTGAACCGGACCTTTCCACTGGCGGTGACCTTAACCCGCTTGAGCAAACCCTTGTGTGATTTCTGCTTGGGCATGACAGAGGTTTCCAGCCAGTGGAATGAGCCGCACATTGTAGACATCGCTGACCGTGATGCAAGAATACCGCTAATCCCCCCCCTTCTACGGCCTCCCGAAACAAGTCTGAACCCAGCTAGGGCAGGCTAAAACTCGCAAACACCGCCAGCCGTATGCCGCCAGACCAATGCAGTGGGTCCGAATGGCCCGATTGAGGCACATCATGGCACCAAGGGGAATCCAACTAGCCACTCGGGTGGATCCAGACGTCAGTTGCCGAACCCGCTGCGCTCAGTACCCAACCACGTCAACCATAATGCCAAGCTCGTGTCTACATTTCACCCCGATCCATGAGTGGCTGGCTGCTGAACAGAACCGTGGCATACCATACCCAGCACTGAGGTTATAGGACTTTCAGTTCCATGGGTTGTCACCCATTGGTCCCCTTTAGCAACCCCAAGTGGCTCTGCGCGTGGTTGAGATCAGCGTTGTGGGATGAGCTGATACCGCCAATCACCGTCACCCCCTCGCCATTTGGGGTGGAGTTGGGGCGGTTGCTCCCCTGCCGGTCAAGAGGTACCTTGCCAGCAAGGAACCACAATTATGAAAGTCATTTGCGATCGGGCAGCGCTGGTTGAGTCCCTCAACCTAGTTGGTGGCGTGGTCGTGCCTCGCACACCCAAGCCTGCATTGACCTGTGTCAGTCTCACTGCGAGCGAGGATGGACTGACCGCGGCCGGGACTGACCTGGAAGTTTCGGTGCGCCTCAGCACGCCCCGAGTTGAAGTACAACAAGCTGGTGAGGCTTTGATTCCTGTAGACAAGTTCAGCCAGATCGTTCGCGAGTCCATCGATCCCACCCTCACCTTGGAAATGGATCAGAACGTCGCCTTGATCACCGGCGCCGATTCAAAATTCAAGATCTTTGGCCATCCGCCATCGGAATTTCCGCCAATTCCAAAATTCGAATCCGATGCCGACTTTGAGATCTCAGTGGCCGAACTGCATCGACTGATCACAAGGACAATCTTCGCCACGGCGCGCGAGAATTCGCGGTATGCAATTAACGGCGTGCTCCTGGAACGGACCAAGAACAAGTTGGCCTTGGTGGCGACCGACGGACACCGCCTAGCATTGGCCAAAGGTGCGTGCAAGGGCGCCGACGACGAAACCCGTAAGGCCATTGTGCCCACAAAGGCTTTGAATCTCTTGCTCCGTTTGTTTACAGATGCCGAACAAACCGTCCGCGTAAAAATGGATGGCGGCCAGATCATGTTTGCCACAGATGATGCAGAATTAAGTTCCAATCTGGTTGAAGGCAATTTTCCCCCTTATCTAGATGTCATTCCCAAAGATGGTGATAAGAACGCTGCACTAGCAACGGACGTCTTGGTGTCAGCCGTACGTCGGGCAGCGCTGCTA
>Ga0310123_10003424_pt1 | contig 12299 bp, 8 predicted proteins | sample CB6_AW_1057_MG_FD_203505 | JGI IMG/M metagenome (GOLD analysis project Ga0310123, IMG submission 203505) | Marine microbial communities from Western Arctic Ocean, Canada - CB6_AW_1057 | ecosystem: Environmental > Aquatic > Marine > Oceanic | place: Canada: Western Arctic Ocean | collected... | reverse complement strand
GGATAAACGGGCAGATCCCTTGTTGGGTCATCCAGAGCCGCCTTGCAGTCGATGATGTCCACTTTGCCGGTGGCCCGTATCACTCGCACCTCCCGTTGATCCGCGAAATCGGTGAAGTCGCCCGCGGCTTGAATCGCCTGGGTGACCGTAATCCGGCCGATGAAAATCTGGCGACTGGGCTGCCGAACCTCCCCTCCCACGTAAAAGAACCGGTCGGCTGTCCTGATGGTAACGTTGATGGTCTTGTAGATGGCGGGCACGTACTCCTTCTCGAGTTCCCGCTCGAGTTCACCGATTGTTTTCCCGGCGGCAATGATGGGTTCTTTCAGGTATGGCGGACTGATGGTGCCATCCTCACGGATGCGGCAACTGTAGGGAATCGGGATCGTACTCAGGCCGCTGAAAGTGATGGTGATTTGATTTCCGGGCTCAAGGCTGTCCGTGGAGTTGACAGTAAGCGGCACTTCATTCGTCCCGGCGACCGGATTCACGGGCCCTGGGCGTGTTGTCTCGCAACCGGCGGCCATCAGCACGGTCGCAACCAATAAACCTCTGCAAACATATTTCATCAAGCTATCAACAAAAACCATTTTATATTAACCCTCGAACTGAGTTCTCCCGCCCAATCAGTACTTGGGCTCCTCATCTTCCCCGCCAGTTTTGGCACTCGCCAGCAGCTTGGTTTTCTTCCTGCTCTTGGTATCATCCTCGGCGGACCCCTCCTTTTCACGGCTCTTGTAATAGTTATCGTAATAATAACCGCTGTAATAGTAGTAGTAGGAATCCTGGGAAATATTGATGTTGTTGAGAACGACACCCACAAGTTCGCCGCCAACCTTGGTCACCATTTCCTTGGCCCGCTGGGTCATCATTTGCGGGTATTTGCGGTACTGCACCACCAGCACACACATGTCCACCATGCTGGCCAGAACCGAGGCATCACTCACTCCCATGATGGGTGGAGCGTCCAAAAACACGTAGTCGTACCGGCTCTTCATTTCGGCCACGAACTCCTTCATCTTGGCCGAACTAAGGATGCCCATTGAACTGCTGGGCAGCTTGCCGCTGGGGATGAAATGGAGCGACGGTAATTCCGTGGTCTGGATGACCTCGTCGATGGTGGCCTGTCCCAGCAGGTAGTTGGTCAGGCCAATGTTGTTGGACACATTCATGTAACGGTGCATCGAGGGACGACGCAGGTCGGAATCCACAATCAGAATTCTATCCCCCATCTGCGCAAAGACCACTGCGAGATTGAACATGGTCGTTGTCTTGCCCTCGCCCGCACCGCCACTCACCACGCTGAACGTGGTTTGGCTCTCGTCCTTGCGCCCAGCAAAAAGAATGTTGGTGCGCAGCACCCGGTACGCCTCCGCGTGGGGGCTTTCGTCCCCTTCGTCCAGGAGGGATCCGACGTTTTGAGGGATGACACCGAGGACGGCCGCCCCAAGGGCGCGCTCAACGTCGTCAATGGTCTTCACGCTGGTGTCGAGATACTCGATAAAAAATGCCAAGCCCACACCCAGAATCAAGCCGACCACAACTCCCAGCGCGATGTTCAGGGGTATATTCGGTCGAATTGCCTTCAAGGGCATGTCCGCCTCGTCGGTGATTTCCACGGTGGATTCCTTGGGCAGCACCAAGTCCACTTGCTCCTGCATGATCCGGAACAAGATGGTGTCACGAATGCGCGTTGTATTGGACAACTTCCGCTTGGCGTCAAAGTATTCCCGACCTGTCTCTCGCATGTCGGACTCCCGTTTTTTTGCATCGGTGACATCCCTCTGTAGCTGTTCCACCTGAGCGAAAGCAGAGCGAACCTTCAGTTCCAGTCCCGCAAGAACGCCTTGAATTCGATTATCAATCTGTTGCTCAAGCGTGGCCACCACCTTTTTCAGTCCTTTTATCCTCGGGTGCAACTCCCCAAGGTCGATGCTATAATTGGCCAACGTTTGCTGGCCGGTATGTAATTCACGGATCAAGACATCCAACTGGCCGTCGGGGTAGGCCGTCGAGATGGAATCCCGCAGTTCCTCGGGGGACTGTAACTTGAGCCCATCAAGTAATGTGGACATTGATGTGTGAACCCCCCTTGCGTCGATCAACCCGGATTCATAACGACGTACGATTTCCGGCTCGATAATCGAGTAGCTTTCCTCGCCGGCGGCATCGGAAATGCCCAAGTCTACCCGCAGTTTATCGACGTCGGCCTGCATTACGGCAATATTTACGTTATATTTATCCATCTTGCCTGTGAGCGCCTTGATTCCCATTTCCACTCGATTTTTCTGCGCATCTGTCCTGTGGGTTTGGTATTCCTCAGCAAGGGCGTTGGCGATTTTTTGAGCCGTCGCTCGTTTCCGATCATACGCCCGAAGCTCAATGATGCTGGTATTCCTGAACTGGCGAATATCTATTATTTTTTTGAGGCGTTTCCGGGCCGCAATGGAATCCAACGACTCGCCGCCGTTGAGGTGTTTCCATTCTTCAGTCAAATTGCACTTGGTAACCACCTTGTCCAGGACCTTTTGTGACTGAATTTTCTCGAACTCGGTCTGGATGAAGTAGGGGTCAAACGCCGACGGCCCGGATTGCATGCCAAGCAACGGTGCAATATCCGATGTATCCTTCTCGATGGATATCCGGGAGAGGCTCATGTAGGTCTTGGGCATGAAGAATGTCACCACGGTGGTCGTCACAGCGGTAAGCAAAAAGACGAGCAGGATGGTTACGAGCCGAACGCGAATGATCCGCCAATAATCCAGAATATGGAGCTTGTCGGAGGACTGATCTTTACTTGGAATTTTATCCATTTTCTACAACCTAAAAAAAAAGGGAGGCCAGATAAGCACTTCTGGCCTCCCAAGAAAAGTTTTAGTTCGAGGAAATCAATAACTCGTGCCGATGCCGATGGACAAGTAGTTCCGCTCAAAACTACGGCGCGGGATGTCCGAGTCGAGCTCGTCGTAGTTGTAGGCCAACTCGGTCCAGATGTTGTCGGCAATGGCGTAGGTGAGGCTGGCTCCCAGCAACATTAGGGACTCCGTCTTGCCGTCCACTCGCACACCACCTCCGCTAATCTCCGAATCCTGATATCGAGCGGTCAAAGTCCCATGAACTTTGGCTGTGATTTTGTGGAGAAACTGAGCATAGACCGCGCTGGTTTCCTGATCAGCAGCCTGCAAATCGGTGGCACCGCGCGCCAAACTTACCCCCGCCACCAATTGACTTCCCTCGGCATATCCCCATTCCATAGAGGCATTCACATACGGGCTGGTCTCATCCTCCGGTATCAAACCGGGCATCAAGTCGAAATTATAATAGTCGACGTACTGGGCACCCACCTGGGCGCTGGCGGCAAACTCCTTGTTCAGTTGGTGGCGAACGCCAGCATACCCATAATGGGAGTCGTTATCGCGGGCATCCGACTTGAAATTCAAACCGGGCACCTTCAACTCGCCACCGTCAAAATCGGTCGAAGCAAACTTGTAACCTACGAAGTATTCAGTCTGCTCCATGTCGTAAATCACATCAAGGTTCACTTGGTTGTGGGATCTATCCAGCAGCGCAGAGTGATACGCCTCCTCATAATCAAAGATGGAGTTCCCGTATCCGAGTTCCCCCAAAATGTTCCCTGAAAGAACTTGACGGTAACTGGCTGAAATCGTGTTGCGCAGGTTGTCACCCTCGGTACGCATCGGGGTGCCCCCGTTCAGTATTTCAGGTTCCTGGGCAATCACAAAACTATCCGACAATTGCAAAAGCGAGGTGTTGGAGAACGCCTTGTTGAGGCTGATGCCCAACTCATGACCGTAGTCCTCGTTGTCTGTTTCCCGGTCTTCGTAGTACCGCATGCCGAACGCGTACCCGGCGCTGAACTCCAGGTCCGTTCCCTCACCGATGGTAAGATTGATTCCGGGGCTGACCTCGATACCCCAGCTCTCCTCGGCGAGATCCTCGGGCGAGGTTGTGTAGTTGTCGTCGTAAAATCCTCGCAGCGAACCCGTGACTTCCCAGACTTTACCGGCATCAGCAGCCTGCAATCCAACAACGCCGAACGCGGCGACTCCCAAGGTAACAATTTTTCTGTTCATAATCTTATTTGAAAATCCACACTCAACATCCCGAACGGTCAGCAGGGCTGAATGGAGGGGCATTGTCGATGCTCATCCGACCCTGTCAACCCCAATTGCAAAAAAATTTTGACTTTTTTCATCGTCTCAACCTTGTCGCCATCAAGCACCTATAGCTGTTCTACCGGGTCAGCAAAAAGCAGCCATTGACCGGGCGAGAAATCGTTCAAAACCCCTTGTAACGGGAATTCATCGGGTAAATCCCCCTCAAGTTGCATGAACAGCACAAATCGCTCCCAATTCGACTCAATCGGGGAAAACACCCGGCTCAAATACCGTTGATCGGTGGTGGCTTCTGTAAAATAAAGGGCGCTGACAGGCCGAAACTGGTCGTTGAGGGTGTAAAAATCCGGTTCGACGTTGCGCGTCAGCCATACACAATCCTGATTGCCATACCACGCCACGGCCCATGGAATGTCGCTCATCAACAAGTCCCCCGCGCCGATGGTGTCCTCCCCCGATTCTCTGGGCATCGAACTGACGTACTGCACACGTGGTGGATGGTACGGCGGATTGGCCATGGGATACGGATGCGGCAGCAGGAAGCTCAAGGCCATCGGAAGCGAAGCGGCCACGACCAAGCCGGTGGAAGCGGCCAGACGCATTTCCGGCAGGTCCACTTTCCACCGGTCCAGCAGCGAGAAAAACAACCCCGCGCCGAACAGGAAAGAGACCGGCCCAAGAATGGCCAAAAGGTTTTCGCCATTCACGCCCGACGCAGTGGTCACCGGTGCACCTTGGCCAAGCGACCTCGCCAGCAGCTCAGCCAGCGTGCCGTTGGCTGCCGAGAGGTGTGTGCGGCCAAGCGCTTGGCCAAGCGCAAACACCGCGAGTGTCATCAACAAAAAAAACCGCAGCCGATGCAGCGAGCGGTTCCGAAACGGCACGACCAAGCCGACGAGGCAAACCACCGCGAACCAACTGCCGGAAAATTGCGGCAACTCATGAACCAGCAGATGGCGGAGGTTGCGTTTCAGCTTGTTCGCGATCTCCCGCAACTCGACATGATCCGCCACCTTAAGTGCGTCGCTTGGCTCGTAAAACAAAGTCCGCTCGAGTGTGTCCCCGGAGAAGGTATCTGTCTGCGAGTACAGGGCCAAGCCGGCCGTGCCGAACAGGTTGCCGCTCAATTGCGCGTTCCGTACCAGCCAGGGCGACATCACGAGCAGAAACCCAAGCAGCGCCATCGCCAACGTCCGGCCCCGATGCCGACCCATAAACCAGCCGAGATAAACCAACACCGGCAGGATCACCCAGGCAAAGCCGTAACGGGTCAACCCGCCCAAGCCAGCCAGCGCGCCGGCCCAAAGCGCCATCCCGGCAAACCAGCCGCCACCGAGCGCCACACCGCCATTCCCCTGCTCCTCCAGCCTCACGAGCGTCCTGGCCAAAGCCAAAAACAGAACCAGCAACAGCATCGTCGGAAGACCGGAAGTGCTGAACTTCCAGTAAAGTTCCGTCCCTAAAAACACCAGTGCCGCGCACCAGGCCACCGGCTGGTCGAACAGCTTTTCGCCCAGCCGGAAGACTTGAATCAGCGCCACAAAAAACAACGCCTGATTTAGCAGCCAGATGAGAAATTCCGGTTGATATCGCTCAAACTCGTTTGCCTTTTGAAGATCAATTTCAAACTCAAACGGCAACACTTTCATCAACGCGGCCAACAGCATCGGGTACACCGGCGGGTTGGTGATGTCGGGGAATTTACTGCGAAGCTCCACATCGGAGACAGCGCCTTGCTGCCGCAAAATATCGAGGCTCAGCGGCCGGATGAACTGCGTGGTGTAGCCGCGTCCCTCGGCGATGTTGCGGGCCAGTTGCGCGGCGTCCATCGCCTCGGGTGCGGTGAAGCTGCGCGTGAGGTTAAGGTAGTAAACCAGCCCCAGGCTCCCGATCAGCAACAGCAAAACCAAGCCGCGAATGCGCTTGGCCCATTTGCCCTCCTCGAGGCTGTGTATGATTTCCTGAACCCGTATCATCCGTTGTTACGCCGACGCTTGGTCATCCTTGGATGCGCTGATGCCCCGTCGCGTTCAAATTCCCTCCAAGCCGTAGCGGTTGAGCTTGCGATGAAGCGTCCGCCGGCTGATGCCGATTTTCCGGGCCGCCGTCGTCCGGTTGCCGCGGCATTCCTTGAGCGTGCGGATGATCAACTGCTTCTCCGCCTCCTCCAGCGTCACGCCCCTGTCGACGAGCGGTTGGGTCAATTGTTTTTCGTGTTGGATGACGCCACGGCTTTGCACCGACTGCGGGAGGCCGGCCAACTCGATCATGTCGCCCCTGCCCAGAACCACGGCGTGCTCCACGGCGGTGCGCAACTCCCGCACGTTCCCCGGCCAGGCGTAACGGATGATCGCCTCCAGCGCCTCGGCGGTGAAGTCACTCACCGGCTTGGCGTTCTCCTCGGCGAACTCGCGCAGAAAACTCAGCGCCAACATCGGGATGTCCGACGCGCGCTCACGCAGGGGCGGCGCCCAAAGCTCCACCACGCTCAACCGAAAATAGAGGTCCTCGCGAAACTCGCCGTTGCCGACCATCTCCTTCAGGTTTTTGTTCGTCGCCGCGACGATGCGGACGTCCGCCATCAGCGTCTTGTTGCCGCCGACCCGCTCGAAGGTGCGCTCGCCGAGAAACCGCAGCAACTTGACCTGCGTCGTCTCGTCGATATCGCCGATCTCGTCGAGGAACAACGTGCCGCCCTCGGCCTGCTCGAACCGCCCGACGCGACGCTCGTGCGCGCCGGTGAATGCCCCCTTCTCGTGGCCGAACAACTCGCTCTCAAGCAGCGTCGGCGACAGCGCAGCGCAGTGCACAGTGACCATCGGACGCCTCGAGCGCGGGCTAAGCTGGTGGATCGCCTTGGCCAAAAGCTCCTTGCCGGTGCCGCTCTCGCCTTGGATCAAGACAGTCGCCCGTGACGGCGCCACCTGCCGGACGATGTCCATCACCTTTTGCATCGGCTCCGACTCGCCGATGATGTTCTCGAGCCCGAACTTTTTGTTGAGTTGCTGCTTGAGCGTCTTGTTTTCGCTCTCGAGGGTGCGCAGCTTGAGCGCGCGGGCGATGCGGGTCTCGAGCTCGTCAATCTGCATCCGCCCCTTGGCCAAGTAGTCGTCAGCACCCTGCTTGAGCGCCTCGACCGCCAGCTCCTCCGAGCCGTAGGCGGTCATCAGGATGCAGATCGGCGGCTTGGCCAGCGACTTGGCCCGGGCGATCAGCTTCATCCCGTCCTCGTTGTTCGGCAGCCGAAAGTCAGTCAGCAACACCTCGAACGACTCCGCCTCGAGCAGGTTCGCCGCCGAGGCGGCATCCTCGGCCACGTACACCTCGTAACGATCCTCCAGCGCGGCCCGCAGTCCGTCGCGGGTCGGCTTCTCGTCGTCAACAATGAGCAGGTTCGGATTCATGCCTCGTTGGCTGCCGTCTCGAGCAAGTGCTGCCGGCGCTCCTCCTGCGGCAGCCAAATCCGGAAGGTCGTCCCCTTGCCGCCATGGCTCATAAGCTCCAGCCGCCCGTCGTGGTCGCGCACGATTCGCTGCACAATCATCAGGCCAAGCCCGGAGCCTTTTTCCTTCGTCGTGTAGTACGGCTCAAAAATCCTCTTGATCTGTTCCTGCGGAATCCCGCCGCCGGTATCGGTCAGGCTCACCCAGACTCCGCCGCCGGCTTCGCCGGTCTTGATGACCAACTCGCCGCCGGTGCTCATCGCGTGCATCGAGTTTTTCATCAGGTTGATCAGCGATTGCTTGATCTGCGCGGCGTCAAACACGGCCAAGGGCAGCGACTTCGCGAACTCCAGCTTGATCGCCTGGCCTCGGTTGTCGAACTCCGGGCGCAGCAGCTCGATCGTCTCCTCGACCGTGTCATTGAGGGAATTTTTTTTAAGCTTCGGCTTGCTCGGGCGGATGGCCTGCAAAAACTGGGTCACGATGTAGTCGAGCCGGTTGACCTCGCCCTTGGCCACGCCGATGTATTTTTCCAGCTTGGCCGCGATGTCGCTCACTTCGTCGGGGTCGCCCTCGCGCTTGGCCAAGCCGCCCTCGACGCCCACCGCCGGTTGGCCAAGCTTGCGGATTTCGCGCTCCATCAACTGCAGATGAATGCTCAGGGCGTTCAGCGGGTTGCCAAGCTCGTGCGCCACGCTGGCCGCCAGCAGGGTCAGGGCCTGGATGCGCTCGCTCTCGATCGCCTCGTGGGTTTGCTCCCGCGCCTCGGTGGCGTCGTGCAGAATCAGCGCCATGCCGGTGCTGCCCTTGGCCTCGCCATCGAGCGGCGCGGCGTAAAGCCGGATGAAGCGTTTCCGGGGATAATCCAGCTCGAACTCCCGCCGCATGACACTCCGGCCGCCTTCGTGATCCGCCGCCTGCAGGGAGGCCCAGTCGAGCTCGGGGAGCAGTCGCGTCACGGGCTGATCCATCGCCGCATCCTCGTCAAAGCCGGTCAACTGACTCGCAGCGGCGTTTAGGTAAGTGACCTTCCCCTCCCGGTCGGCGACGAGCACACCGTCCTCAATCGTGTTGAACAGCGTTTCCAGAAACGACCGATCCCGAGCAAGCCGCTCGACAAACGACTGCAAGTTCTCCGGGTTCAAGACGTCAATGCGTCCGAGAACTTTTTCAATAAAACTGGACTTGGTCGAGGGCATGCGGCTTAGAGCCACTTTTTGATTTTGAAATACACAATGGTCGCCAGCGTGGACATTGCTGTCACCGCCAACGCCACAAGATACCCGGTCTTGCCCGACGCAATCTCGGGCATGTCGTGAAAGTTCATCCCGTACCATGTGCCCACCAGCATCATCGGCGTCGTGATCACGGTGAACACCGTCAGCAGCTTCACGATTTCGCCGGTCTTGTTCGACGACATGTTGAGGTAAACCTGCAGCACACCGGTCAGCGACTCCGCATACCGCGCCGCCAACTCGCCGATGTTGTAAAGCCCGTCGTACACGTCACGGTAGTATGGGATCAAGTGGGATTGAATGAGCTTGAACTCGCCGCGGACAAACCGGCTCAGGACTTCCTTTTGCGGCCCGATGATCTGCCTCAGTTGCAGCACTTCCTTCTTGATCTGCAAAATCGTGTTGAGTGTCTCCTTGCCGGGATCAGCCAACGCCTTCTGCTCCACCTCCGCCACCTCCATCGCCAACTCGTCGAGAGCCGGCTTGTAGTTCTCGACGATCAAATCCAGCAGCGTGTAGGCCACCCGGCCCGGTTCCGTGGCGATGTCCGCCGTGTTGCGCAGGCACATCTCCCCGGCCAACTCAACCGACCGCACCGGCTTGCTGTGGAACGTCACCAGGAAATTTTTGCCGAGATAAAAACTCAGCTCCGACGTCGCAAACACCCCGTCCTTGCGGCTGTAATCCACCGCGTGAATCACCATGAAAAGATACGGCGAAAACTCGTCCTTCTCCTTCGGTAGATATTCCTCGACCTTCGGCGACGGACTCTCCGTCACGCTGTCCTCGATGGACAAGGGGTGAAAATGGAAAACGTTTTTAAGAAGAAAATCGGTTTCCTGAGGCGTGGGATCCTCGAGGTCAACCCACAGGAACAGCTTGGTGTCCGCCAACAGCGTGGGCATCAGGAACAACTCGATGTCCTTGCTGTGCAACTTGCCTTCGGTCGTAAATGCGAATGACCTCACCATAAGCCTGCTGTTCTTTAGCGTTCAAATCCAAGCCCCAATAGGGACAAACTGGCGCGATTATACCCCCGCTTATTCACAAAGCAACTCAAATCCACGAAACTAGGTCAAAATGTCCCACTTCCTTGTTTTTTAAGCACGACAGCCAGTTCTTAACAGACTTTTTTCGTGTCATTTAAGTACGCAATTGGCCAAGCTGGAATCACGCTGGCTTGCACAATCTTTGTTCGCGAATAAGCTTTGCGCGGCTTGACCCCGCTCGGCCAAGCGCTGTTTTCAAAAATAAACAATGTCCGAAAGCTACATTCAGAATCTGTTCGCGGAACGAATCGGCGGCGTCGACTACGGAAAAGACACGGCCATCTACAAGTTTGAAAAGATCAAGCGCGCCAAAAATGCCGTGCTTGAGGCCAACCCCGGCGCCGAGATCATCGACATGGGCGTCGGTGAGCCGGACGAAATGGCTTTTCCGGAGGTCGTCGCCAAACTCCACGAGGAGGCCCAAAACCCGGCCAACCGCGGTTACGCCGATAACGGCGGCCAAGCGCTCAAGGAAGCCGCCGCCCGTTTCCTCGACAACGTCTGCGGCGTCAGCGGCATCGACCCCGACACGGAAGTGCTCCACTCCATTGGCAGCAAGGCGGCGCTCTCCATTTTGCCGGCCGCCTTCATCAACCCCGGCGACACTGTCTTCATGACCATCCCGGGTTATCCGGTGTTCGGCACGCACGCCAAGTACTACGGAGGCCAAGTGCACAACCTCGCATTGACGGCGGAGAACAATTATCTGCCGGACCTCGACAGCATCCCGGCCGACGTGTTGGCCAAGGCCAAGGTGCTCGTGCTGAACTATCCGAACAACCCGACCGGCGCCAGCGCCACTCCGGAGTTCTTCGCCAAGGTCGTCGACTTCGCCAAGGCCAACAACCTCATCGTCATCCACGACGCCGCCTACATCGGCTTGGTTTACGACGGCAACAAACCGCTGAGCTTCCTCGCCACTCCGGGCGCGAAAGACGTCGGCATGGAGTTGCACTCGACCAGCAAGAATTTCAACATGACCGGCTGGCGCTGCGGCTTCGTGGTCGGCAACCCGTTGCTCGTCAAGGCTTACGGCGATGTGAAGGACAACAGCGATTCCGGCCAGTTCCTCGCCATCCAAAACGCCGCCGCCTACTGCTACAATCATCCCGAGATCACCGAAGCCATCGCCGCCAAGTACTCGCGCCGCATGGACAAGCTCGTCGGCGTGCTGCAAAACGCCGGCTTCCAGATCAGCAAATCCGGCGGCTCATTCTTCCTCTACATGAGCGCGGCCAAGGCGGCGGTCAAGGCCGACGGCAAGCGTGAAGACTTCGAAAACGGCGAAGCCCTTTCGCAGTGGCTCATCCGCGAAAAACTTATCTCCACCGTGCCGTGGGACGACGCCGAGTCGGCGATCCGCTTCAGTGTCACGTTCGACGCGAAGGACGAAGCCGATGAGGATCGCGTGATCAACGAAATCGCCTCCCGCTTGGGTGACGTAAAATTCGAATTTTGATCTCCCCTCCGCGCTTGGCCAAGCTGGATTTGAATTGTACTTTGCCCGCCGATGGTTCTCGTCCTCGACAACTACGATTCGTTCACCTTCAACCTCGTCCAGTATCTTGGCGAGTTGAAGGCCAACGTACTCGTGCACCGGAACGACGAGGTGACCATCGAGCAAATCGAGGCCGACAGCCCCGAGCGCATCCTCATCTCCCCCGGCCCGTGCACCCCTCTCAAAGCCGGCCTGTCCAACGACGTCATCAAGCACTTCGCCGGCAAGCTGCCGATCATGGGCGTTTGCCTCGGGCACCAATGCATCGGCCACGCCTTCGGCGGTGAGGTCGTCGTGAACTACCGGATGATGCACGGCAAAACCTCGTCCATCACCCACAACGGCAAGGATTTATTCAAAGGCATCCCCTCCCCCTACGTCACCACGCGTTACCACTCGCTCGTCGTGAAACGCGAGACGTTGCCGGATTGCCTGGAGGTCACTGCGGAAACGGAGGAAGGCGAAATCATGGGGCTGCGGCACAAGGAACTCCCCATCTGGGGCGTGCAGTTCCACCCCGAAAGCATCCTCACCGAGCACGGCCACACGATGATGCAGAATTTTTTGGATCTCACGGTGTAAGCCAAGCGCTTGGCCAAGCGTTACCCGGACATCGGGAAAAGCCACGCTAGCAGCATCACGGCGACCAAGCCGTCAATCGCCATCACCGTCATTAAAAACGACACGCTGCGGATCGTTTCGCCGATTGTCATCCCGCTCATTCGGTTGATCACCCAAAAACCGCTGTCGTTCATCCACGGAAACGGCTTTGAGCCGCAGCCAATCGCCATCGCCAAATAGACCGGATGGAACGGCAGTGTCGCCGCCATCCCGGCGAAAATGCCCACCGAGGTGATCATCGAAACCGTCGCCGAGCCCTGCGCCGTGCGCACCACCGCCGTCACAAAAAACGCCAGCGGCAGAACAAGCAGTCCGGT
>Ga0310123_10003423_pt1 | contig 12303 bp, 6 predicted proteins | sample CB6_AW_1057_MG_FD_203505 | JGI IMG/M metagenome (GOLD analysis project Ga0310123, IMG submission 203505) | Marine microbial communities from Western Arctic Ocean, Canada - CB6_AW_1057 | ecosystem: Environmental > Aquatic > Marine > Oceanic | place: Canada: Western Arctic Ocean | collected... | reverse complement strand
TTCCGCTCCTTCGATGTCGCAAACCAGCGCAAAATCACCAAAGTTTACCTGTTTCAGGAGAGTGCTCAGTTGAGTCGCTGGAACGTAAACGATTCGTTCTAGTCCACTTAGATGCGAAGACGGCTCGAGAGGGTTGTCGCTGGTAGAGTCAAGTATTCGTGATGTCCGAGAATCCTCTTCCTGGATAAAAAGAACATGGTCGGAGCTACCATAATAAATCGCCAGATTTAACACTTCAACTTTCCGCGACGGCACATTGCGTTGTAGATTCGCTCGCACAGTTTGAATCAAATCCAGATTTGCCTCGAGGCAAATTAGCTGCCGCCCACGTGATAGTTTTTTCGCAATATGCGTCGCGACGACACCGATATTGCTCCCTAACTCGATAACGTCGAGATTGGGATCAAGCCAATTGTAAACGAAATCAATCTCAGCCCTTTCGTAGAGGCCCCACCACAACCTGGAAGCCGCTGCCTCAGCGCAGGGGCCCACGCCCGTATCGATGACCAACCCGCGACTTGGGACCCGATCACCGTAAACATGACGAACAAGCATGCCAACCCAGGGATGATTGATGGTTCGGACAATCTGCCGCTTCAGTGCCAACATCGAAAAGCAAAACAGAAGAGTTGGTGTTTAGTCCGCAAGCGCCTTATCGACGGACGCCATGTTGACGGGCAATGGCACCACATGCGTGGCTGGCGTGTGTTGATACTCAGGGACGAGCACTTTCAGCTTGTTCCTTAATTCCTTGTTCGTTCCATTGATGGCTGAAAAAAGTTGGCCGATCGATTCGCGAACCTCATCAACGGGATAGGGGCGATGGTAGACCGCTCGAAGCTTAGAGTGGCTTGTCTCAAGCGACTCCTCATCGTCGAAGTATAGCTCCTCGAAAAGCTTTTCACCAGGCCGAGCGCCGGTATAGACGATTTCGATGGCGTCCACGGGAAGGCCGGATAGCAGAATTAAATCTCTGGCCAAATCCACGATGCGAACTTGCTCGCCCATTTCCAACACAAAGATTTCGCCACCCTCGCCCATGGAACCAGCTTGAAGAACGAGTTGCGACGCCTCCGGGATCGTCATGAAGAAACGAGTCATGCGCGGATCCGTCACGGTAATCGGCCCACCACGGCGAATCTGCTCTTGAAAAATAGGGACGACACTTCCATTGGACGCCAACACATTGCCAAACCGAACCACCAAGAACGCCGTCTGGGATTCCTGGGCCAGTGAATGAATATATCGTTCAGCGATTTGCTTGGTGACTCCCATGACGCTCGTGGGATTGACTGCCTTGTCGGTCGAAATAAGCACGAATCGCTCGGACCCGTATTCAGCAGCCAGGTCGGCGACATACTTAGTGCCGAAAACGTTGGTTTTGACCGCTTCGCCAATGTTCTTCTCCACGACACCGACATGTTTATGCGCGGCGGCATGAATAACGAGATGAGGCCTATGTTGTTCAAACAACATTCGCATTCGATTTGCGTCACGCACATCGCCGACGCAAACGTGCAATTCGGTATCGCCGACAGTTGGAGCTAATTCGTTGTCGAGCAAGAACAGGCTGTTCTCTCCACAATCCACTAGTACCAGATGAGTTGGTTTAAAATGAAACAGCTGTCGAGAGATCTCTGAACCGATACTGCCGCCCGCTCCCGTGACCATGACTGTTTTTCCAGCGACTTTTTCGAAAATGGTAGCTGAGTCCAATTCGACCGGTTCGCGGCGCAGTAAATCATTAATCTCAATATCACGAACTGGAAACTTTCCGTTGCCGTTGAAAGCTTCACTCGCCGGCGGGATGATCTTCACTTCGATGTCGCGTTCGTCACTTTGTTCCATCAGCTCGCGTAGCTGCTTGCCCGTCACCGCTCCCGCCACAACCAAGATAACTTCCGCGTCGTGCACCAATGCCAAATGTCCTGCGTCGTCGAGCGTACCGAGAATGGGAATGTCCCCCAAGCGTGAACCAACCCGCTGAGTATTATTGGTGACGAATCCAATGACTCGATACGGCAGTCCCGGTGTCGCATGAATTTGGTGCGCTAAAATCGCACTGGAGTGGTCGGTGCCCAGCATCAAGGTGGCTCGACGCGGGTCGGTTCGAAGGAAAGTGCTTTCGTGAAATAATCGGAAGCTGGATCGCATGCTTCCCAATAGCAAGACGGTGAGAAGGCAATCCACGACGACGACACTTCGTGGCAGCTGATCGGGCAACGCGTAATGGCTGACCAATACGACTACCAACAAAGACCATAGAGAAGCGCGTAACAATGATTTAAGGTCTGCAAAGGTGACATACCTCCACCAACCGTGAAAATGTCCCAAAAAATAGAAGATGAGCATCTTCGTCGATAACACGGCGGGAAGGCCAACACCCAGACGATCATACATGTCCCAGGGAATGGCAAAGTCGAAACGAAGTCCAAATGCCACCCAGAACGAAACGCTGAAGACAATTCCATGTCCGAGCGCGAGCAGCCAAACACGGTGAACCAGGACGAAGCGGCCCAATTCGCGGAGAGAGGTCTTGGCCCTGAAATGGCCAGCGGCCCTTGATGCAGCGGCCCTTGATGCAGCGGAATAACCAGCCGCCGGTGCGACGGCGGACGCATCATCGGCGTGCCGGCCATTACTCACGGGATCATTTACGTTAAAGCGAATCATATATTGTCAATCAGCTTAAGTTTATTCCTCCGGTCCAGTTCCGATTTCACGTCCCGGAATCGTAAACCTCGCTTTCGACTCCGGCTGGCTGCCGTCATTGCCGCTGGCGCTCCCTTTGCCGCTCGCCTCTACTGGCTCCTCCTCACCAGTCGATCCATATCCATAGACTGAGCCGTATCCACCATATCCATATCCATACCCATAACCGCGACCGTAGCCGTAGCCGTAGCCGTAGCCGTAGCCGCTTTTAGTTTTTTCGTCGACGGCATTGACTAAGACGCCAAGTACATTAGCGCCGACGCTCGACAGTAGCTCGCATGAACGTTTCGAAGGTCCTTGGATACCCTTCCGAATTCGCAGAGCCAAAATCACGCCGTCAACTCGAGCAGCAACGACACTCGGATCGGTCACCGCCAATAGAGGTGGAGTGTCGACGATCACGAAGTCGAACGTTTCGCGAGCAAAGGCCAGGAAGTCCTTAAATTCAGGAGAACTCAACAATTCCGACGGGTTACTTGGTGATTTTCCGGCGGCAAGAACTGATAGGTTCTCGACTTCAGTCGCCTGAATCGCGTCGTGTGGTTCAACCGTTCCTTGAACCACCTTAGCTAGCCCAACAGATTCGTCCATCAGGCCCAACATTGTATGTATCGTGGGGCGACGGAAATCGGCATCGACGACCAACACACTCTTTCCAGATTTGGCGATCGTTACAGCCAGGTTCGCCACGCAGGTCGATTTTCCGTCGCCCGGCAACGGGCTGGAAATCTGAATCACCTTGTGATCTTGCCCCTTCGTACTGAAGTAAAGCGACGTCCGCACAGCCCTGTAAGCTTCCGACGGAACAGAATTGTGTCGGTGCACGGTGCAAACAACCGGGGCGAATTTCGAGAATCCCTCCGAAACGACCTGATTCTTGCGATCGATGAAGGGTATGCTGCCGATCACCGGAGCCTGAAGCGCCTCGCGAATCTCAATCGGGCTGCGGAAGGTATGTTCAGCCCGATCAACGATCCAGGCCAGACAAAATCCGCTAGACAGCCCAAGGAACAGCGATCCGACGATTACCAAAGCGATTTGAGGGAAAACCTGCTCGCCCAGCTCGGGAGGTGCCAACAAATTGATCTGATCGCCTCCATGTTCACGAATCAGATTGATCTCATTCAATCTCGCCACGACCACATCATATAAGTCAGCCAGTTGCAGTTTGGAGGACCGCAACGAGTTGTCGCGATCGAGATAGATTTGGATCGTCTTGGCGGACTGCAACTCGTCGGCAAAGGATGTGTCGAGGTACGCCATTTTGGTATCAAGAGCATCCAAACGGTCACGCATCATCTGCATGTAAACCGCAACGTAGTCGACGACTGGCTCTTCGTTTTCTTCGGCCGGAATGTCGACCTCTTCAACTGGATTCTGATTGTTCAACGCCCTCTTTAACATGCGTTGGGTCATGCTAATTCGATCCAGCATTGATTTCAATTCGGGATGCCCAGCATCGAATTGGTATTCCATTTTTCGCTTTTCCACGAGAAGCTCAAGGTACTCTCGCACCAAAATCGAGGAATATTCACGCATCGCCTCCCGCTCATTGTAATGCTCATATTCTTGGATGCGGAACTTAATCCATTCGTCATCCTCTTTGGGGCGCAGCTCCTTGCGAGCCAGAAAGTAGATCGCTTCTCGACTTTTCCCACCTTCTTCCAAAGCCTTTTCGTGCGAGGCTATCTGAGCTGCTAACACGTGCCGCTCGACCTCCAACTCAGCCCGTTTTTCTTCGATGATTCGCTGCCGCTCTCGATGTAAATTTTTGCCACTCTCGGTGTCGGAAAACAACACTTCCGGAGGCGCCTCTTCTTGAAATTTACTGTACTCGCGATCCTTGTCGAGCAATTGATTCATCAAATCATCTTTGGCACGAGCAATCAGATTCGCCGTTTCCTTATCAACGGATTGATTCGCCTCGCCCAAGAAATCCTCGTACGTCTTCGTGATCGCCTCGACGATCTTGTAGCAATCCTCGGCATTCCTGTCGGCATAACGAATGGTAAGAACGTTCGCGTTTTCCTCGGTCAGCTCCACTTCTAAATGATCGATGATGTATTCAAGGGCGTTGTCGTCGTCACGAACGGACAGCAATTGGTCCAGACCGTTCTCTTTCATGGCCCGGCCAACAATCAGCTTGCTGCGAATAAACTCCCTGTGAGCCTCGATCGTCTTGACTGTTCTCGCCTTCTCATCTGACGACTCCTTGTCAAGATCCGGTGAGAACTTGGCCTCGATGTAGATCTCAGCAATCGATTCGTAGGTCCGCGGCGCATTAAGATAGAACAGCACGCCTAACCCAATCCAGATAAGAACACAAAGCGCTATTAAACGGGCATGGCGGCGAACAATTGTCCACAAGTCAAACATTTGCTCATGGAGATCGTGATCGATAATGGTCGAATGGGATGAACTACCGTTTTCCATGCACCATGGTCCTTTCTATAACGCGCGCTAATTTGCTGGGCGTTTTAATGGCCGTTATCCGGCAAAGCAAAGTGCCGCAAACAGTGTGCCAGTCATCACTTCCTCAGAACTCACGCAAAGGAATAAATACATTCACTGCTGATTACGCCTTCAAGAATGCCATTTCACCCCCGAGCCGTTCGAAAAACGCGTGCAGGGTGTTTCAAAAAATCCGCGGCTGAAAGCACGAGGTGGCATCCAGGCATCGTCCCCCTACAATCGGCACTCGGGTTCCGACCCACAGGATTTTCCAGATCTGTCCATTGATCGGTCGTGAACTGTCCACGGGCTGACACCGACCAATGCGGCTACCACCCCCGGAAGGAACTAGTAAGAACGCTTCGCTCCCCCAAGCGAAGTCTACGGATAATGCTCAGCCCAAAGGTCTAGTCTACAAGAAGCAACGAATAAGACAATTACGTAATACAATTTTTGTTCAGCATCATTTCGACCAGGTCTTGCCCATCCCCACCGAAGAGGACGGGCCGTCAAATAAAGAGGAATTTCCAGCCACTCTCGCCAATCGTCGTGAAGCTAGTGCAACATGGCGTGCCTGCTACCGACTTCCAAGGACACCCTTTACCACGCTCGAATCGCCAAATAGTCAATAAAAATTTTCAGATAACTGTGGATTTTCTCTCTGACCGTTGTTCCAGCCTTCGACACGAAATGTCCGGCCGTTTTGAGTTCAGCGCCTCTCATCCCCATCTCGATCTCATGGCGTCGATGGATCCGGTGGTAGTTGCTCGTATGGGTGAGTCGTGCCAGCCCACGAGAGTTCGAGATTCCGAACCGTTGCGTTGACGGTTTTCGACAGCCTAGGTTATACTCCGACGCGCTGGACCAGCAGCCAAGTGTCTTGGGGATCTCACGTTGAGTGCTCCACTGAAAACGCAATCAAATTGACATCGTACTGGCCAAACGCCATCGTACGGGAAGGCAGGAGTATCGTGTCGACCGCAATCAAATCCGGCATCCGCGAGAACATCGCCGAGTGCATTGGCAACACGCCACTGGTCAAGCTGCAACGTGTCAGCAAAGGATGCGTGGCAACAGTGGTGGGAAAAATCGAAAACATGAATCCTCTTTGGAGCGTTAAAGACCGAATCGCCCGAGCGATGATCGACGCTGCCGAACGGGATGGGAAAATCAAGAAAAACACGGTCATCATCGAGCCGACGAGCGGAAATACGGGAATCGGACTGGCCTACGTCTGCGCGGCTCGAGGTTACAAACTGTCTGTGACAATGCCGGAAAGCATGACCATTGAACGCCGTCGGCTGCTGAAGGCTTTGGGTGCGGAGATCATTCTGACGCCAGCGGCCGAAGGCATGCCTGGCGCCGTCCGTACGGCAACCGAGTTGGCGGAGAAGAACGAGAACTATTTCATGCCACAGCAGTTCAAGAACCCTGCAAATCCCGAAATCCACCGAACGACGACCGCCGAAGAGATTTGGCGTGATACGGAAGGAGAAGTTGATATTCTAGTATCCGGAGTTGGTACAGGCGGTACGATCACTGGCGTCTCGGAAGTCCTTAAATCCCGCAAACCTCAATTCCAAGCGATCGCCGTTGAACCGGCTAACAGTCCGGTCATCACGCAGGCAAAGGCCGGTGAGCCGCTTAAGCCTGGTAAGCATACGATTCAGGGCATAGGTGCCGGCTTTATTCCGGACGTGCTCAACGTTGACGTCATTGACGAAGTGGTACTTGTCAAAGACGAAGACGCCGCCGAAACGGCGCGACAGCTTGCGACCAAAGAGGGGTTGTTTTGCGGAATTAGTTGTGGTGCAGCCGCGTGGGCAGCTTTGGAAGTCGCGAAGCGCAGTGAGAATGCGGGAAAGCTGATAGTCGTCGTGCTCCCGGACCTCGGCGAACGCTACCTGTCGACTGCCCTGTTCCCCGAATAGGCGCTGTTCCCGGAATAAGCCCAGAACCTCAAATTGACACTGGGGCACGACCAGGCATTCCACAAACGGACACCTGATTTACTCTTCATCTCCACGAAGGCGGGCAACCACCGTGTAGTCCTCGAGCGTTGTCGTGTCACCAACGGTCTCCTTGCCGGCGGCGATGTCCTTCAACAGTCGGCGCATGATCTTGCCACTCCGTGTTTTGGGAAGAGACGCGGTGAAACGAATATCATCCGGTTGGGCCAGGGCGCCGATCTCTTTGCGAACGTGTTGTTTTAGTTCATCACGCAATGCATCTGTCGGCTCAGCACTTTTCAGCGTCACGAACACAGCGATGGCCTCGCCCTTCAGATCGTGTGGACGACCGACGGCTGCCGCTTCGGCAACCTCGGGGTGACTGACCAAAGCGCTTTCTATCTCAATAGTGCTCAATCGGTGTCCGGAAACGTTCAGCACGTCGTCGATGCGGCCCATGATCCAATAATAGCCGTCGTTGTCACAACGAGCGTTATCGCCCGTCAGGTAGCTGTGAGGCACCTTACTCCAGTACTGTTCCCGATACCTCTCGTCGTCTCCCCAAATGCCCCGCAGCATGCCGGGCCAGGGATGCGTAACGACTAACCAACCACCATTATTCGCAGCCACCGGTTGGCCCGCTTCATCAACAATTGCGGGAAGAATTCCAGGCAACGGCTTGGTACAACTGCCCGGCTTGGTGGGGATCGCCCCCGGTAGCGGACTCATCATGATGCCGCCAGTTTCCGTTTGCCACCACGTATCAACGATCGGGCATCGTCCACCTCCAACCAACTCGTGGTACCAAATCCAGGCCTCTGGATTGATCCCTTCTCCGACCGTACCCAGCAGGCGGAGGCTGGAAAGATCATGTTTTTGCACATGTTGATCGCCCCATTTGATAAACGCACGAATTGCGGTGGGAGCGGTGTAGAAGATCGTTACTTTGTGCCGTTGGATAATGTCCCAGAATCTCGCTTCGTCCGGGTGATTAGGTGCCCCCTCATACATCATCGCTGTCGCGCCGGCCGACAAAGGCCCGTAGACAATGTAGCTGTGACCGGTAATCCAACCACAATCGGCCGTGCACCAAAAAATATCGTCGTCACGGTGGTCAAAGACCCACTGAAACGTCTTCTTGACATAAAGATTGTAACCTGCCGTGGTGTGCATGATTCCCTTCGGTTTGCCCGTGGAACCACTGGTATAGAGAATGAACAGCGGAGTCTCGCTGTCCAGCGGCTCGGCGGGGCAATCGTCATCGACTGATTCGGCAAGTTCATGCCACCAAAGATCCCGACCCTCTTTCATCGCAACAGTCGTCCCGGTCCGTTTCAGGACAATAGATCGTTGAACTGTGGGTGATTTCTCCAACGCTTCGTCTACAATTTCCTTTAACGGCAATTGCTTGCCACGGCGCCAAGCTGCATCGGCGGTTAGCTGCAGTTTGGCCGACGCGTCATTGTTTCGGTCGGCAATCGCTTCAGCCGAGAAGCCGGCGAAAATCACTGAGTGGACGGCACCGATCCGAGCGCAAGCCAACATGGCGATGGCCAACTCGGGAACCATTGGCATGTAGATGGACACCACATCACCAACGCCAATGCCGATCGATTTGAACATATTGGCAGTGCGGCAGACTTCACGATGCAGCTCGCGATACGTGAGCGTGCGGCTATCGCCCGGCTCGCCTTCCCAAATGATTGCCGGCTTATCTGCCTTGCCGCTCGTCAAATGCGTGTCCAGACAATTGAACGAAACATTTGTCTTACCGCCCACAAACCAATGCGCATACGGCTCGTTCCACTGCAAAATTTCCTGAAACGGCTCGAACCAATGCAATTCTGACGCCAATTTTCCCCAAAAGGCTTCCGGATCCTGCTGGGCATCATCCCACAGCTGCTGGTATTCCTGCATCGATTTGATCCGTGCTTGCGAGGCAAACTCCTCGCTTGGCGGGAAAACCCGTTCTTCATGCATGACTGTATCGATCTGTCCACCACCAGCGTCAGCCATGATTGGTCTCCTGATAACTTAGTTGAGGTAGGTTGAGTGTTGAAAAAGGTGATGCCCGATGCAGCTGGACACAGACATCAATGTAGAACCCGGATTTTAGCGCTGGTGCAAGAGAGTGTCAACGAAGCGCTTCAAGCGCGGAGCTTGTCCTTATCCCTACCGGCGTCCCTCGCCCTACCGGCGTCCCTGTCTATGCCGACGTCCCTGTCACTGCCGACGTCCCTGTCACTGCCGACGTCCCTGTCCATAACGTCGTCCCTGCCCCGAATGACGACGGCAGGATTGCGATATAGCAACTGTGCCAAGAGTTGTGGCGAACCCGGTTCTCCACCCGTCCTCTCGAAGTGCCACTGGCCATGAGTGGGCACGTGCTCCTGGAAATAAGGCCAAGGGGCCAAGGGAGTCACGTGCAAAGCCTCGAACAATCGGCGTGAATCCATACTGACGTTTCCCGCTCGAGGCGGCATCGGACCAGCCGAAATTCGATAACAGCCCATCAGATTCTGGGGATCGTAGCCTCCGATCCGGTTGACGACCTGAGCGATTTGATAGAGGCTTAGCCGCCGCGGTCCCCCCGCATTGTACAGGCCCGAGAGGTTGCTGGCCAACACGTGTTGAAAAACTCGATTCAAGCAATCTGTGTAAGTCGGCGTGCGGATTTCGTCATAATAAAGTGTGGCTGGTTTGTGCTGTTTGAAACGTGATTGAATCCAATCAATCGCACCGGCGTGACCACCGTAGCTGACACCCATCGGCAACGAAATCCGCAACGTACATGCATCAGGACGGACAAGCGTGACCAATTCTTCCGCGGCCGCCATCGATTTTCCATACACCGTGACCGGGTCGGTTCGATGTCGTTCCTTATAGTTCCCGGTAGACTCGCCCGAAAACACCAAGTCGATTGACAGATGAACCAACTTTACCGGAGTCTCCTCGATCGTTTCCAACAGGGTGCGTAAACCCGCATGGTTGACGCGCCATGCCATTTCCGGGTCCAATTCACACGACTTCAATGCACAATTGCCGGCCGTATTCAGCACCGATCTAAATTGGTACTTGTCAAACAAACTTCGAAGCGCGACACCATCTTCAGCATCACATGGAACAATTCCCTTACCTTGTAACGGCCAATTACTGACTTGACGGATCCCGATAACGTTTCCGGGATAACGACGATGAAAGTAGTGAAAAGCGTTGTAACCAGCGACGCCCGTTAAGCCGGTAATCAACAGGGGCAACGGTGGATCAGGATGGCATTCCGACATAATGTTGGGTGGACGCTCCATCACGAGACGAGCCGTCGTACACGGATCGCGGGAACTTATGGCCCGGGACTAATTGAATCCAGTGAACTCATCTTCAGGCAACGGTCAAAGTCACTTAAACTAAGGGTTCCACTTATACCATCCATAAGGGTAATCATCTTGAGAATTCACTTCCTCGGAGCCAATCGTCAGGTCACCGGTTCGCGTTACTGCCTCGAAGTCGGCGCGTCTCGCGTTATGATTGATTGCGGAATGTTTCAGGAGCGCAAGTACGAACATCGCAACTGGGACTCGTGCCCTGTCCCACCTGACTCGCTGGACGCGCTGGTCTTGACCCATGCCCATATTGATCACTGTGGCTTGCTCCCGCGATTGGTTCGGCAGGGCTTTGAAAAACCTATCTACACGACCCAGCCGACGGTTGATCTGGTCGATATCATGCTCCGCGACTCGGCGAAAATACAAGCGGAAGATCTCAAGTACAAGCAAAAACGACACAAAAAGGAAGGCCGAACCAGCAAGTTTCCCTATGAGCTCCTCTATAGCGAGGACGACGCAACTGAAACACTCGGGCTCCTATGGGGGGTTGCATACCGAAATAAAACGCAAATTACCCCCGATGTGAGCGTGACCTTCCATGATGCCGGACACATTCTCGGATCAGCTTGTCTCGAATTCGACGTGCGAACCACCAACGGCCAAGCATGGAAGATAGTCTTCTCCGGCGATATTGGCCAATGGGGAAAACCCATTATTCGCGACCCGGTTCCTCTCAGCCGAGCCGACTTTCTGGTGATGGAATCCACCTACGGAGATCGGCTGCATAAAGAACGGGGTGACGTTTCAGACCAATTGGCCGACGTGATTCGACCCACCGTCGAACGTGGTGGAAAAGTCGTCATTCCTACTTTCGCAGTCGAACGCACGCAGGAACTCATCTACCACATTGGCCAATTGGTCAGCGAACGCAGGATCCCGGTGGTTCCGGTCATCGTCGACAGCCCGATGGCCGTTGACGTCACCGAGACTTTCCGAAATCACAAAGATTCGTTTGACTCGGTGACATGGGAGCGCATCCTGTCTGGTGACGCACCCTTCTCGTTTCCAAACCTCCTCATGTCCCGCACAACGGACGAATCCAAAGCGATCAACCGAATGGAAGGTCCGGCCGTCATCATGTCCACCTCCGGCATGTGCACCGCTGGACGCATCAAGCACCATCTTCGTCGGACGATCGAGAACCCCAACAACACGATCCTGTTCGTGGGCTATCAAGCCGAAGGGACGTTAGGTCGAGTCATTCTTCGTGGAAAAAGTCCTATTCGGATTCATGGTCGCGAGTACGAATTGCGGGCCAGAATTGAGCAAATCCATGGCTTTTCGGGTCACGGTGACCGAGATGACTTATTACGTTGGTGCGGAAGCCTTGAAAAAGATCCTCGCCACGTATTCTTAACGCATGGCGAGAAAGATTCGGCGATGGCGTTGGCAGACGCCCTAGGCGAAAAAGGCTGGCAGGCGACGGTGCCAAACTACCAAGAGGTAATCGAACTGAGTTAGGCTTACGTAGCCTTCGACTTGTTCGTTTCTCCGGCGGGCAGCTCGGCTTCCTCCTCCTGCCGCTCGGCCTCACCCTTGACTCGATAGTGTTAAAGTCGCAACCATGGCCGTTTTATCCTTCGAGAATCGAACACTTATCTGTCCCCCGACACAGGTCGCAGCCGTCCGTTTGCCCCGCAACGTGTTGAAGGCATTGGCTGATCTGCGTCGCCATCAATTTCAGCATCATGGAGTTGGTCCCCAACGGTGCCGTGACCAGGTGTTGAGTGCCGGGGAAGCCAGACGCAGCTGCGGCGACCAAGGACGGGATGTCCTGGTCCCAATGCCGCCCCGGCAAGAGAAAAAAC
>Ga0310123_10003422_pt1 | contig 12308 bp, 11 predicted proteins | sample CB6_AW_1057_MG_FD_203505 | JGI IMG/M metagenome (GOLD analysis project Ga0310123, IMG submission 203505) | Marine microbial communities from Western Arctic Ocean, Canada - CB6_AW_1057 | ecosystem: Environmental > Aquatic > Marine > Oceanic | place: Canada: Western Arctic Ocean | collected... | reverse complement strand
AGAATTGACACTGAAAGTGGAGAAGAAGCGCATGGCGAAACGCGTGGTAGTGGACGAAAATGCGGGGAGGAACACGGCTCTTTGGCACGAGTTCCAACGGGTTCTGGGTTGTCAACCTTGGGACTATGTGTTTTTGAGCGTAGCGCATCCTGGCATCCCGGACGTCGAAATCCTGGACAAGCTTCTACAGCCCGGTACGGTCTTGCTGACAGGGGACTGTGTGCTGCACGAGCGAGCTATCCAGCAGGGAATTCGTTCCTACACGTTGGATCAACAAGGCCAACTGACGCGGCAACGACAAGCCAGAGTGACGGTATCCAAGCCTCTGGCGCAAAGCGTCCACGCCGACCTGCAAGACGATTATCGCCACAAGGCGGACCATGAGATCACCGGTCGACTGAAGTCGGGGCTGACCGAAAAGCAGTTAAAGCGTTATCGCACGGCGCGGCGAAGGATTCGCAGCCATTTCGGGTCGGCCCGCGCGATAAGCCAGGTGGCTGTGACTGTTGGATCGAAAACCACACGGCGGGGCTTTCTCTGCGGGTTCGTTTTTCAAGTGGCTGGTAATTCCGGACAGAAGGGACTGCGCGCCACCGAGGGCTATTCCCTTACCACGGTTGGTGATGCCAACGCGGCATGCCCTGTGATTCATGCCTTGCGCGATTTGTACCTGTTGCAACTAGAACAGGTACGCACCGAAGTGTTTGTCATTCCGCCGGAATCACTGGAACTGAGCCGCCGCTTGTTGGACTCTGAAGCTCGAGAACCCACTGAAGCATTGGCCGGCAGCTTGAATCGTCTTTTGCAGGCAGTATCGTGCCTCACCTTGCATCCCTGCGTCAAGGGCCCCTTCTTTGAAAGTATGCAACGCAAGCTGGAGCAAGTCGACCGTACCGGCAGTAACGAAGTGACACGTGTCGATTTCGCACAGCTCGCGGGTCGATTGTTGGCAGAAGAAGCTGAATGTGGAAAAACGAATCGTACCCATTCTTGATCACCGTGGACACTCCGAGGACCGTGTCAAATACGGTCGTTTTACGACGCAAATCAATTTCAACGGTGGCTTTTCCTTTGCACTCTCAGCTACCAATTGACCGTACAACCCGGCAGAGCCCGTTTCAGCGAGTCCACACCCGCTTGCGTTACCTGCGTATTCTCCAGCTGGACCCGCCGAAGACTTGACAATCCGTGACGCGCCAGCAGCGCGTTATCTGTGATGTGGCAGCCGCTAAGGGCGAGGTTATTCAACTTGTTCATATTCCTGAAGTGCTCAACACTGCCATCCGTTACGAGAGTGTCATTAAGAATCAGCTGCTCCATATTCGTCAACGCCTGAAGGTGTCGCATGCTCTCGCTCGTCACGCGCGTCCACCCAATGCTGAGATAGCCCAGGTTCTTCATGTCTTTCAAATATACCATCCCTTGATCGGTTATCGCGGTCTTGTTCATGCTCAGCGTGTGCAGCTTTGTCAGGTTTCTCAGGCTTGCCAAGCCCGTGTCGGTAACAGAGGTGTGGTCGAGGTCGAATGCACGTATTTCCGTCAGCTCGGAGAAATAGCCGATTCCTCCATCGGTTATCCGGCGTGCAGCCTCTGGGTAGAAAATCGGCAGATTGACTCCCCTGAGTTGTCTAAGATGTCTGAAATTGGAGAGACCTTCGTCGGTCACCGCTGCATCCGTCAGATTGACGCCGCGTAGGTCTGGTAGATTTCGAAGATGCACAAGGCTCGCGTCCGTTGTCTCTGCCGACATCGACTCAGGCAGCGATACGTTATAAACTCGCTCAAAATACTCGTTGCCGACGAATTGACGTAGCCACATTGGTCCCTGTGGTCTGGCGTTGACGACGGGAACACCTCGACGATCCACCTCATAATCATATGTGACCGTGGCACCTGCCTTGAGTAGTGACTCAACGGCGACACGTTGCCTCCGTGCCCATAAAAGCCAGACGCGCTACTTATCGAGGCAGCTTAGGTACATTAGTGAACAAACTATCAGTTCCTATCTTGCACAGACTGCCTAAAAAAGTAGCGCGTCTGGCTTTTGTTTTGAATCAGTTTTCTTAATTTAGGGTCGGCCTATCTGTTTGCCAAGACTTTTGTATGCTGGTTAATGGTGGAATACACCCGATGGGGCGAGTCCCAATTCCCTTCCTTTGCCGATCCGTCAAATCCGTGCCAACAAAGGTTGATTCGGGCTTTCTGGTACCACCCGATCGGAGGATTCGCCAAAGTTGTCTTGCAGGGTCCATTTGCGGCACACCTCGACAAAAGGCACGTCCACGCCAGTCAATGGCGAAGTTCTCGATACGGAGGTTGATTACTCTCCAGCACTTGTCCTCCCACTCAGCCATGTTGGCCGACTCGAGCAGCTCGTTCGCTCGGTGCAGCAGCTCACCGTAGTGCGACAATTGCACAATGGGCAGGCCCTCATTTCTCAGTCCCGCCGTTGCGGGACTCTTGATTTACCAAGTGCGATGCTTTCGGAGTCCGCAAAGATGACAGGAATGCGAGAAGCCGCTCTTTCTCAGATGGTTTCAGACTTGCGAAGAGATCACGCGACTGTCTCGCCTCGCCGCCGTGCCAGAGGATTGCATCTTCCAAAGTTTCGGCGCGTCCATCGTGGAGATAGGGAGCCGTATCGGCGACTCCCCAAAGCGGCGGTGTACGCCATTCGCGCTGAAGATTGTCCCAGGTTAAGTCGCTTTCCTGTGTTGCATCATCCGCCAGCGACTTTCGATCATCAGCCCGTCGCGACGTAATTGGATTTGGTCTTGGGCCGCGTGGAAATTGCGGATTGTCGGGATTAGCAATTTGCTCAGGCAGTGGAATACGTTGGGGATATTGAACCGCTGAAATATCCCGCTGTCGCACCACTGAATGGCCCACGTATTTGGTAGCGTTCTAATTTCAACGTGCCAGCCAGTCGTGCACGGCCTACCGGCGCCGGGGACGCCGCCTGAAGTTCCGCACCCATGTCGTGCAACAGCAGGTCACTGAACAGGTTTAATACTGGGTTGACATCCGGCACGTGACAATCGACGCATCCGACCGAGTTGAAGACCCTTTCTCCGTCGAACACATCGTCCTGTGTATGATGTCCCTGTGGATCTTCGATGGGAACCGGAAGCGAAGACACGAAGCTGGTCAGTCTCGCAACGTCGTTTTTCGTCATATCCATGCCAGGAGGCGTGTACCACACGTTGGCTGGATCGCCCGACTGAAGAGCTGACATTTGCGTAAGTCCCAACTCCGCGGCACAGGCTAGCGAAACAAATTCGGATAGGGAAGCAATTTGACCTCGCCAACCGAATTTCATTGCGACGCGCCCGGTCACTCGGCCCTCGGTCTTCTTTGCTTGTTCTTCAGCCATCCACACCAAACGTTGCGGGCTGATCCGGTCGATCAAACCCAATCCAAACAGCGGCGGCGGATTGCGCTGACTGAGGTAAAAGTCGACATCGGCGTGTCGTCCAGCGATCACGGGACGCTCGGCGACGGCTTTACTTGTGCGCTTCTCTGGCGCGAACCAGGCGTCGTCGATTCGGCCGGGTACGTAGTCGGCCAAATGGTTGCGAATCTTGTCGTAACCGTCATGGGTAGATCGGTTGTGCACGACCGTCTCGATCGTTAAGTTTCCGCGTTCGTTGAGCAGTCCGGAAAATACGTCAAACAACTGCTGAGCGTGTTCGAAGGTCGCGTCGGTTACAGCTTCAGAGCGCGGATCCACGGTTATTAGAGTGACGTTGCGTTGCACACCCGCGGCACCGCCGCCACGGTGACAATCGGCGCACGAAGTCGCGTTGTGCAAGGGACCAAGACCATCGCCTTTGCCTGATCCAACGTTTGTGATCGAGCCTCTGAATGCCCGGCCTCCCCGACCCGGCACACGGCATTGTTCGAGGAACTCATTCTGGACGTCTAACTTCTCGGACGACCGGTCGGCCCTTTTTCGTTGCGATTCAAGGTCGTGGGTTCATTGGTGATCGAACAATTCGGCGCCACTCAGCTCGCTTGTGACCACTTGCGACAGACTCTTGGATGAAGTTGACGATAGTTCGGTTTCAGCCGCCAAGGAATTCGTAGATCCAAACGCGATCAGAAACATGTAAACGGAGACCCGCATCGTGAACTCCTTTCGTATAAACCGCACAAGCATCACTAGTCTATCAACTTGATGCTCAACGCAAGGTCTTGATTTCTTCCCGTGTTGTTAGTGTTAGTTCTGCTGCTCAGTAGCCAACATTCGTTCGAATCGGTTGGACTATTGCAAATGTGATGCACAGTGCGCCAGCATAACTGATCACTGCTAGAGATTTTAATAGGTGTTGTGACGGTTTGGTATCGGCGGTAATGGCAACAATAACACCGGAACTTGGTCAAAGGGCTCCGGAATTCTTACACCGGACGCTTACTGTCTCAAATCCTTTCCTTTGCTGATCCGAGAAATCCAAGCCAACAAAGGTCGGTTCGGGCTTTCCGGCACGACCCACATGGGGATCCGAAAAAGTTGTCTCACGGGGGTGGGTTTTCAGCACTCGTGCCGCTGGACGACCAGCACTTCATCGATCGTCAATTCGATCGTAGAGCCTTTTGACAGCGTAAACGTTGGAGGGAGTTCAGTAAGAATGTTGCCGAAAATCGTGTTCGTATCGCGATCGACGTATTCTACCTCAAGGTCTATTTGCCCACTATCGATCTGGGGCATCGACATCTTGCTCGTCGCGAAAAATGCCCGAATGGTGATTATGTAATTCTCCTCAACGTCGGAGGAGTCAAGTTCAGGATATGAGGGGAAAGAGTTCGGATAAAACCCGGGGATCCGGGCGTGTTGTCGACTGAAGATATGGAACCCTTCCTCAATGATGTCATTGAAGAACTCTTTATGATTTTCCGCGTCGAATCTCATCGCACAATCGTTTCCCAAAGGGAGGTCTATTTGTGCACCGTCCGTGATCTGAATCTATTCGCGATTCGGCTCTGGTGCCTGTCGAAGGGCTGGCCATTCACAGAAAGCCAAAAGCCAGACGCGCTACTTTTTTAGGCAGTCTGTGTAAGATAGAAAGTGATGTTGTGTTCACTAATGCACCTAAGCTGCCTCGATAAGTAGCGCGTCTGGCTTTTTTTTGGATCATGGCAGTCCGCAGGGTGGAGTCGTTTCACCTTTATTGGCGAACGTCTACCTTCACTACGTTTTGGACGAATGGTTTCACAACGACGTTATACCGCGCATGCGTGGCCGCGCCCATCTGGTCCGGTACGCGGATGATGCGGTGATGATCTTCGAAGTGGAATCGGATGCTCGACGTGTGCTGGCCGTTCTGAGCAATCGATGCTCGAAATACGGTCTGACGATTCATCCGGAGAAAACTCGGCTCGTTGACTTTCGACGTCCGCTGCCACGCCAAAAGCCAGACGCGCTACTTTTGTAGGCAGTCTGTGCAAGATAGGAAGTGATTTGTTGTTCACTAATGCACCTAAGCTGCCTCGGTAAGTAGCGCGTCTGGCTTTTTGTCGGTAAGTAGCGCGTCTGGCTTTTTGTCTGGCTTTTTTTGCCCCAACACTGGGCCATCCTGATCGCGAATTCGATCAAATGTTACCTGTCGATGCGCATTCAATATGGTCCCGTGAGTTACTTCCGGACGGTCGCAGAGTCGATAGAACGCCTTCAAATCCTTGGGGGATTTAAACTTATCCGGCAGCGAACCTCCCGGATGGCGTGCGATAATGTTCGCGCGTTTAATCAAACGCTTTGTTCTCCGTGCATCACCTAGTTGCGCATTGCCAAAATGAACGTCACCAAAACTCTTTTCCGTAAGCGAACTCATGGGGGGACCTCCGTGAAGACGTGAGCTAGGACCTGATCTAACGCTCACAATTCTTCTCCTATTCATGGTCCCCGTCATCTTTGCGTGTCAGACGTGCTTGCACTTACACCTACAACAAATCTATCTAACCAAATCAACCAGACCTCAGAACTACTGAACATCGAGGAACGATCAGCATAAACAGAAAACATTGCCAATTGGAAAATCGCAAATGGACATTTCCAAAAATCGAACGAGATGTGGGGAAACCAAAGCCGTAGCCCCCTGGGCTGGGCTAGGCTGATGAAAAGGCCGGAATATGCACTATTTAGAGCAAATGGTGTGCTTCGTGTTTGTTGCGCTGCAGGGGAATTGGAAAATGCAAAATGAGAATTGCAAAATGCAAATTTTCCAGGAATGATTTTGCATTTTTTAGTTCTCATTTCTCATTTTTCAATGCTATCGCGCTACAATAGGACTCTACGAGGTATAAGTTTTCATCAGCCCACCCCTGGGCCGCCCCACCGACGTGTCGAAGACCAGAATGTTATCTAGCGGCGGTGAGTGTGCCCGCAGCATACGATGAAACTGACTGAAGCTACGCTGCGTCGGAGTGAAACTCCGACGAGGTTATCGAGATTTGTCTGTCCAGATCCCTCTCCTGGCTCTCCTCTTCAGGCTCCCCTCTTCAGGCTCCTCTCTCCAGACGCCCCTCTTCAAGCTCCTCTCTCCAGACGCCTCTCTTCAAGCTCCCCTAACCGCAGTTAAACGACATGGTCGGTCGGCGTCGTGTGGACATTTGGAGTATGATGGATAGGGAGAGGCTCTAGCAGAAACGGATACACGCATCACGCATCGACCAATTCTTCGTGGCACCGCATCGATGACATCTACCCGCAGCTCTTCATACGGCGTCGCCGCAGTTGGATTGCTCGTTTTGTTACGCATCACGATCGGCTGGCACCTGCTCTATGAGGGTTGCCACAAGCTGAGTTCACTGGATTCGGACCGACCTTGGTCCTCCGCCAGTTACCTCCAGGCGTCTGAGGGCCCGCTGGGGCCTGTTTTTAGCGGACTGGTGGGGGCCATCTCGGTGGCACCGGAAACCCAATTCGATCCAGATGTGATCGACGATCAATGGCACGACGATCTACGTCGTTTCGCCGGCTATCACCAGCTCTCCAAGGAACAATTCGAATCGGCCGAAGGAGAGATGCGGTTTGTGCTGAAGCAATTCACGGCGAACATTGAGGATCCCGGCGGCTTGCAGTGGGTACTGGACCAGTACCGGAAAGACGCCAAGCGGCCGGTAGGATCGCTTACGACCAGCGAACGACATCGTTTCGACCAGAATCGATATGCGCTGTCGCGGCAGGTAGATCGTCTCACCAAGCAGCTGTACCAGCAACTTCAAGCCCTTCTGACGTTCGAGCAACAACAACGAGGGAACTGGCAAGTTTCCGCCGGACGGGTGGGTTGGATCAATTGGTTGGTCACCTGGGGACTCGTTCTGGCCGGAGGTTGTATGCTGCTGGGGCTGTTCAGCCGCGTGGCGGCGGTGACGTCATCGATTCTGTTAGCGTCGTTTTACTTGACCATGCCACCGCTGCCGGGACTGACCGCTACGTCGGTCGGCGGGGGACATTACCTTTATGTCAACACCAACCTCATCGAATCCATCGCGTCCATGTTGTTGGCATTTGTACCGTCAGGTCGATGGGCAGGCTTAGACGCGTTGGTGCAACCCTTGCTGAACCGACTTTTTATCTCCGCGAACGCTCGTGGCGGGAACGCTGACGATCGTCCTTTGGGGAAAGTGGCGAAAGGAACTGAAAATGCATCTTAGTCCTGAAGAGAAGAGAATCGGCAAACATAATTTCGGGCGAGCCTTGGATTTTACCCGACGGGACTTTCTCAAGGCGGCTGCCGCGGCGCCGGCCGTGGGCGCCTTTTACTTCGGTTATTCGGAAATGCACGATGGTCCGTTGAAGGCGGGGCTGATTGGCACGGGTCGGCAAGGCAGCCGGATCCTGTCGCATTCGAACCCCGATTATGTGCGATTCACCGCGGTGTGCGACATTCGTCCGTCGCAACTTCATCGTATACGCTACGGCGAGGAGTCGGCGGCCGACCATATTGGAATGTTGAAGAAGTACGAGGTCACCGACGAGCAACTGGACCAACAGGTTCGGCAATACGACGACTACCTCCAGCTTTTGGCGGATAGCGACGTGGAGTTGGTGGTGATCGCCGTGCCGCTGCATCTGCACCATCAGATTACCAGCGACGCGTTGGCCGCTGGGAAGCACGTGTTTTGCGAGACTCAACTGGCGAAGTCGGCTGGCGAATGCAAGGAGCTGGGACGAGCGGCGGCCACGAGAGGGTTGAAGTTGGCCGTGGGCTACCAGCGTCACTACAACATTCTCTATGACAACGCGATCAACATTCTCGATAGCGGTTTGCTGGGTGATGTTCGACACATTCGCGCCCGTTGGCATTACAACCACAGTTGGCCGGTATTGCACCGCGGCGAGCCGCTCGTCGTGGATGGCCAATCGGTGCTGCAGGATTCAATGCGCGAGGTTATTCCCGAGATGGACCAGCCCTTGGATTTTGCCAAGTATGGTTACCAATCGCTGGAGGAATTGTGTTGGTGGCCCTTGTATCACCGCACTGGTGGCGGATTGATGGCGGAAATGGGGACTCACCAATTGGATGCCTGCGTGAGGCTATTGGGAGGCGCACATCCTTTAGCGGTGTCGGGGACGGGCGGCAAGACGTTTTTCGAGGACGACCGCGAGATTGACGACCACCTATTCCTCACATTTGAGTTCCCGGGATTGGATCATCCGCTAGGCGTGCGAGCGGGTGCAAACCTGGACGACATCGTATTTGTGACCTATTCGTGCGTGGCCACGAACGCATTGGAGTCTTACGGTGAGCAGGTGTTTGGGACACGGGGCACGTTGCTGGTCGACGAGCAGCGCGAAGTGCTGTTGTTTAAAGAAGTCGCTCCCGAGACCGGTACGGATCCGAAAGCGACGGAGATCGCGGTAGCGACCAGTGTCTCGGGTGCGGGCGAGTTGACGACTTCGGCCAGTGACACTGGGGGCGATGCGTCGGCCGCTCCTATTCCCGGCGACATCGGTACGTTTGTCAATCGCGGATATGGTGAGCAATTGGAACATTTCGCCTGGTGCATTCGCAATCCAGACGCCGACAACCAACCTCGATGTGGTGCCGACGTGGGGCTGGCCAATGTCGTTATGGCATCCGTAGCGGACGCGGCAGTACGTCAAAAAACGCGCATCGAGTTCGAACCGGAGTGGTTTGACATCGACCAGGAAGCGACGCCGGGAGACGGGTTGGTTTGAGCTACGCCATCGTTACACGCCGGTGGTCAATCCTGTTTCTTTCAAAGACGCCCAACCCCAGCGTCGCGGCGAGCGGGACATGTTGTGGTTGTCGCATATGAAAGCCTTCGGTTGACGGAACCCGTGACCGGTCGTCCGGCTTCTTGGCCACGCTGTCCAGTCCCATTTTTTGCACGGAAGGCCACCCTTCCTGGGCCCGCTTGGCATCGAGTATCTCCCAACCAACGTGGTCCATGGCCACTGGGTCGGTAGCAAACAATAGCGAGTTGTATTCCCACGTGGCGAAAGTCGGATTCCAAGTTCCCGGTCCTCCCTCATAGGTGGCCACCAATCCATCCAGGATCTGCAAGACACATTTATCGCGGGTGGGATCCAGTGAAACCGCGGCTGGGATGAACGTCTGGCACTGGTTCAATTCACGAGAGATATGGCTCCGTGCCACATTATTCACAAATCCATGTGACATGTTCTTGAGTGCCATGGTGATGCCCGCCGAGCGGTGGTCTTTGAGCACCGGGAGGCAGATGACTTTGTCGACTTTCTTGGTGAGGATGTTGGTGAGGTGGGAGCGAAATCTCCGATCGTCGGTTGGGTCGTGCGCCGGCGGCGGCAGGCAATACGCCATTTCACGGAATACATCGCGATCGTAACCAGCGACATTTCGATGCCGTCGTTCCCCTCGTTTTTGACCATCGATTTCGAGTTGCACGTTTCCGGCAAAGGCCGATGCGCATTCCCAATGCGCGCCGTCGGGCAACATTTCGCGATATCCCGCTGTTACGAATTGGTCTCGATACCGCTCAAAAACCATAATGTCGGAGATGCGGATTCCGGAAGCGACCAATCCTTCCGTGACGGCGTGGATCAGCTCGTAGCTGGAAATTGAACCGGGACGTTTTAGATCGACCACTGGACCGTCGTATTTCTGATTGGCGCCAGGTCTGATTTCCATGGCGACCGGTACGACCTTGATTCCGATTCGATCCCCTTTCTGGAAAAAGAACCGCCAGGCGTCAATGGCCGATTCCGCCTCGGGAACCAAGCGTGCCATTCCTTCCTCGACCATGTGCCGCACGACAACGGGATCGCGTCGGCCTTGGCTCACGGCGCCCGCGTGTCCAACTTCGATGACACGTCCGGGGAACGGGCCGGGCATGCCGAGGCCCGGCTTACCAATAGGGCTTTGTGATTGACCGCAGCGGTCGTACGGCGAATGGTTCGTGCTGCTGGAGCAGCCCGCGAGAAGACTCGACAGAGTACCGTATGAGAGGCCGGCAACAGCCAGATCACCCAAAAAATGTCGCCGACTTTGGCAGGGGAGGCTGGACATATGACGATCGTCCTGGGAACATCTGGGGATGGATAGCGTTCTTCTTTCGATTTTAGCAGACCGATTTTAGCAGACAGGGGCCTCCGAAGTCAGACGATTTTGTTGGCCTTTTGCCCTTTGATTGATCAAATTCAACGCCAACCCTACGGAAACCAAGATGTTCAGCCTCCATCCATTCGACCGGAAACATTTTCCCACCCACCTCGCAATGATGGTCGTGGGAATCTTGGTGGTCACCAATCAAATCCTCGCCAACCAGCCAACGGTGTTAAACGGTGAGCGTCCTGCCGACCGTCGACTGGAACCGCTGCGCCACTTAAATAGTTACTTTCCGTTCAGTCCAGCGGAGAATCCGGAAGCGTGGCGCGATCGCGCGAAACAGGTACGAAATCGGATGCTGGTATCACTCGGACTTTGGCCGCTGCCGACCCGATTGCCGCTGCAGCCGGTGATTCATGGGCTTATCGATCGGGGAGACTACACGGTCGAGAGCGTCTACTTTGAGAGCATGCCCGGCTTTTTTGTCACCGGCAATCTTTACCGTCCAAAGGAGATCTCGGGCAAGGTGCCGGGTGTTGTGTGTCCCCATGGGCATTGGCCTGATGGTCGTTTTCACGCCAAGTCGGATGATGAGATGATCCGCGACGTGGCGCGGGGCGGCGAAACGTTTTTTGCAGGCGGACGCAATCCGGTGCAAGCCCGCTGCGTTGGCCTGGCTCGGCTTGGCTGCATTGTATTGCAGTACGACATGCTTGGTTACGCGGAGAATGACCAACTCTCTTTCGAATTGGTTCATCGTTTCGCCAAGCAGCTGGAGGAAATGAATACGTTGGAGAACTGGGGATTGTTCAGCACGCAGGCGGAGGCGCATTGCCAAAGCGCGATGGGGCTGCAGGCGTACAACTCCATGCGGGCTTTGGATTTTCTTTGCGGGCTGCCGGAGGTCGACGCGAGCCGATTGGGAGTCACTGGGGCGAGCGGCGGCGGTACGCAGACGTTCATCCTATGTGGGATTGATGATCGACCGGCCGTTGCATTCCCAGCGGTCATGGTTTCGACAGCGATGCAAGGCGGCTGTACCTGCGAGAATGCCAGCGGCCTGAGAGTGGGAACTGGAAACGTTGAAATGGCCGCACTCTTCGCGCCCAAACCACTGTTGCTCTCGGCCGCCGACGATTGGACGGTGGAGATGGAAACGAAAGGGTTCCCCGAGCTTCAGGCGCACTATGAAATGATGGGTGCGCCGGACAACGTGATGCTGGTGAATCGGACGGAATTCAAACACAACTACAACACGGTATCCCGTCACGCGATGTACCATTGGTTCAACAAACACTTGGGGCTTGGCTTGCCCGAACCGATCGAAGAACGGGACTATCTCCCTTTTTCCGTCAACGAGTTGAGTGTTTGGAATGGCGACCATCCGGCTCCGCCGGATGACGTGGCGTTTGAGAGGAAGTTGCTCCGATGGTGGCACGACGATAGTCAACGCCAGTTACAGGAAATGTCACCCGGACCGCGGCGGGAGACCGTCGCGGCGGCCTTGGATGTGATATTAGGACGTAGGTTGAACGAGGACCGGTCACTGGAGTTCGAGGAGCTTAGTCAATCTAAGTCGGACGACATGGTGCTGACGACGGGGTTGCTGCACAACCGTTGCGAGGGGGAGGTACTGCCGATGGTCCGGTTGCAGCCAGCGAACGCGACGAACCGTTGCGCGATTTGGCTGGCCGAGCACGGTAAGGCCGGGCTGTTCGCCGACGACGGTGCCGTACGGCCGGTGGTCCAGCGGCTA
>Ga0310123_10003420_pt1 | contig 12314 bp, 12 predicted proteins | sample CB6_AW_1057_MG_FD_203505 | JGI IMG/M metagenome (GOLD analysis project Ga0310123, IMG submission 203505) | Marine microbial communities from Western Arctic Ocean, Canada - CB6_AW_1057 | ecosystem: Environmental > Aquatic > Marine > Oceanic | place: Canada: Western Arctic Ocean | collected... | reverse complement strand
TCATGTTGGGGGCGCAGTTCTGGCTCCAGCGCTATCTCCTTCTGCTCGACGGAACCTCTGGCGTTCAAGGCATTTTCGGATTCGCTGACGCCGAGGCGCGCATGCCCGCGTACACCATTCTCGTCGTGCTCGCCCTTTCGGTGGCCGCCGGTGCCCTGTGGAGCAGTTTCAAAAATCGCTCCCTGCCCCTCACTGTGACGTTCGGACTTTTGGTCGTGGGTGGGATTGCCGCTGGACAGGCGTGGCCGTCGTTCATCCAGCGCTTCCGCGTTGAGCCCAATGAACTGGAACGGGAATCGCGGTTCATCTTGGAGAACATGAAGTTCACTCGGATGGGCTTTGGCCTGACGAATCTGGAGCGGCGTGAGTTCGACTACGAACGGGACGCCGCCGTGGATTGGCAAACGGCTGCCTTACAGTTTGAGGGTCTTCCGGTTTGGAGTTCCCAGGCGCTTCTGACGACATACCGACAGTTGGAGGCCCGATACCCGTATTACGATTTTTCGGGTGTGACGATCGATCGCTACAAGGGGCAGGATGGACTGGTCCCGGTAGCGCTTTCCGTGCGGGAGGTGCTTCCGCGGGGGATCCAGGATCCGAATTGGCAGAACCTACATCTTCGCGACGATTACATCCATGGGATGGGAGCGGTCGTCAGCGAGGCTGCGGGCCGCACACCGGAAGGGCGCCCATCGATGTTCGTGTCTGGGATCCCTCCGGAGTTCACGGCGAGTGATGCCGCGCCCGAAGGCCTCAGGTTGACCCGTCCGAACGTCTACGTAGGGACACGCCGCCAAAACTATGCCGTTGTCAATCCGGGGGATCCGATGGATGGGGGTGGGGGTGCGCAACGGCCCGGGATCGACTTTCCCTCGGGCATAGAACTCGACTCACCCCTGAAGACGCTCGCTCTTGCTTGGAGCTTCAGAGATGCGAACCTGCTCTTCGCTTCGGAGGTGAACCGGACCAGCCGATTCGTCTTCCGAAGGGAGGTTCTGGAGCGTGTGAGCCAAATCGCGGGTGCACTTCTCCGGTACCCCGAGGACCCGTATCCGGTCATCTACGAGGGGCGTGTCGTCTGGATCCTGGAGGGGTTCACGGGAACACGCTGGTTCCCTCTGTCCACCCTGCACGATTTGGAGGCGGGAAGGCCCGTACGGTACGCCCGGAACAGTGTAAAAATCACCGTTGACGGAGTCACAGGCCAGGTGATTTTCTACATTGTCGATGACGCGGATCCACTGCTAAGGGCGTACGCCCAGGGCTTTCCTACGCTATTTCGGCCCTTGAGTGACATGCCGGAGGGGCTACGCGACCATATTCGTTACCCCCGAACGCTGCTGAGCCTCCAGGCTCGGGTTCTATTTCAATACCACCAGGAGACGGCTCGACTCTTCCATGGCCAGCAGGACGTTTGGACGTTGCCTACGGAGTTGGCTCAGGGTACGACTCCCGTGCCCTATCAGCCGGAGTACGGGCTCTATCGGCTTCCGGGGGAGGAGGAGAGGGACTTTCTGCTCACCTCTGTGTTCGTGCCACGTGGACGGCAAAATCTAACCGCCATGTTGGCCGCCTCGAGCGACCCCGATCGGTACGGAAAACTCGTTCTGTTCGACGTGCCCGTAGAGGATCAGGTGCCGGGCCCCCGTCAGGTGGAGGCGCTGATCGAGCAGGATCCGGTCATCTCGCAACAGTTCTCGCTGTGGAGAACCGGAGGGAGCCAGGTGTGGACGGGGCATCTGCATCTGGTACCGGTCGGCCGATCGCTTCTCTACATGGAGCCCGTGTTTCTGGCTGCTGAGGAGGACGCGATTCCGGAGCTGCGGCGCTTCGTTGTGAGTGACGGGTACCGTGTCGCGATGGAAGAAACGCTTCAGGAAACGATCCTGGCGTTGGCTCGGACCGCCGACGCGGCCGGCCCTCAGTCGATGCTCGCCGAAGGCTCGTTGAATCTTCCCTCCCTGGACACCGACCAGTGGCCGGTTGAGGCTCTAGCTCTGCTCGAGGTGGCCGATGCCGCCCTGCGAACGGGAGATTTTCAGGGGTTCGGCGAGGCGCTCGACGAACTCCGGGCCCTCCTTGAGCGACTTTCCTCAGGCGCGGCCAACTAGGCCCGCATGAATATCCACGAGTATCAGGCCAAGGAAATCCTACGCGCCAACGGAATCCCGGTGCCGCCTGGAGAGGTCGCTTCCACCCCCGACGAGGCCGTGGCGATCGCCGAGCGGTATGGGGGGACCGTGGTCGTGAAGGCTCAAGTCCATTCCGGGGGACGGGGTAAGGCCGGCGGGGTGAAGCTGGCCACGACGACAGCCGAGGCCCGGGAGCATGCTGAGAACATTCTGGGCATGACCATTTCAGGTTTCACTGTCGAAAAGGTGCTCATCACCCGGGCGGAGGACATCGATACGGAAGCCTACGTGGGCGTCCTTGTCGATCGAGGGTCTCAGGCCGCCACGTTCATCGTGGCGGCTGAAGGCGGGATCGACATCGAGGAAGTCGCGCACACCAGTCCGGACACCATCCGGAAGCTCACGGTCGACCCTCGTTATGGCCTGATGAGTCATCAGGCGTACTGGTTGGGGAATTCGCTCTACGATGACCCTGGCTTGGTGAAGCAGGCGGCCAAGATCATCCAACAGCTCTACGCTGCGTTCACGTCGAGCGGGGCGTCGATGATCGAGATCAATCCCCTGATCACGACCAACTCGGGAGAGGTGAAGGCGATCGACGCAAAAATGAGCATCGACGACAGCGAACTGTTCAGGCGCCCCGCGCTAGTCGAATACCGGGATCTTTCGGCGGAATCGGCCGCCGAGGCCAAAGCCCGTGAAGCGGACCTCAGCTACGTGAAGTTGAACGGGAATGTGGGCTGCTGCGTCAATGGAGCAGGGCTGGCCATGGCCACCATGGACCTGGTGAAGTACTACGGCGGCGAGCCCGCCAACTTTCTCGATATTGGGGGCTCGTCGAATCCCGAGAAGGTCGTCTCCGCGTTGGAGATAATCACGTCCGATTCGAATGTGAAGGTCATCCTGTTCAACATTTTCGGAGGGATCACCCGCTGCGACGATGTTGCACGAGGCATCGTCGAAGCAACGACAGAAATCGATATCGAACTCCCGATCGTGATTCGCCTTACCGGGACCAACGAAAGAGAAGGTCTGGACATTCTCGCGGACGCCGGATTCAGGGCGTTCCCCTCAATGGACGACGTGGTTGAGCGAGCCGTGGAGATGGCGAAGGCCGGTTAGACATTAGATGGCGATCCTGGTTGACGAAAATACTAAACTGGTGGTCCAAGGAATTACGGGCCGGGATGGGTCTTTTCACGCGCTCGAAATGATGGAGTACGGGACCGCGGTGGTTGCGGGCGTCACGCCGGGAAAGGGCGGGCAGACTTTCGAAGGTCCCCACGGAGCGGGGGTGCCAATCTTCAACTCCATGGATGAGGCGGTGGCCGAGACCGGAGCCAACACTTCGGTGGTGTACGTGCCGCCGGCCTTTGCTGCGGGTGCGATCGAGGAGGCCGCGGACGCCGGAATATCGTTGGTTGTGGCCATCACCGAGGGGGTTCCGGTGCAGGACATGGCGCGCGCGCACGCCTTCGCTCGAGATCGCGGCGCCCGGGTCCTGGGGCCGAATTGTCCTGGCGTCCTGTCTCCCGGGAAAGCGAAGGCGGGTATTATCCCGGGCAACATCGTATCGCCCGGGCCTGTGGGCGTGATTTCTCGTTCGGGCACCCTCACCTATGAGGCGGTGATCCATCTGACCAACGCCGGGGTCGGACAGACGACTTGTGTTGGGATCGGCGGCGATCCGCTCATCGGGACGAATTTCGTCGATGTGCTCGAGGCGTTTGCTGCCGACGCCGATACCGAAGCAATCGTAATGATCGGAGAGATCGGGGGTACAGATGAGCAGGAGGCGGCTGAGTGGGTGAACACAAACCTCGACGTCCCCGTCGTAGGATTTATTGCAGGCCAGACTGCTCCCCCGGGCCGCCGCATGGGTCATGCAGGTGCGATTATCAGCGGTTCCTCAGGCACCGCCGAAGAAAAGATGAAGGCTTTTGAGGAGAACGGTATCGCGGTGGCCAAACGCCCCTCCGATATTGTCGGCCTCATCCAAGGCGTTCTTTGAAGATCTTCAAAATGCTTCAGCGTGGGGCGATTCTCGTGCCGCTCGATGCGCCGGACCTTGAGTGGGCTCTGACGAGCGCGTTCCGGGCCCTTGTGGGGGTGTCCGACGAGGTGGCCAAGAAGCTCGCCGTCGATCTCGTTGGGGGAGTATCTGGGGAGATCCACCGTGTCCACGACCGTGTCGTCATGGCTCTCGCGGAGTCCGATGCCGTCAAAGAGATCTGTGTGGCAATCGGCGTTTCGCCGGAAGGATTTACGGCAGAGAAGGCAGACGCCAGCGGCGCTCCCCGATCCGGAGCCGGGTCCGAGATGGTCTTGGTACTGGTAACGCCCCGGCATTTTGTTTCTATGAGGGATCGGATGCTCCCTGCCTTGAAGCGGTTTTTCCGGGAAGATACGAGGGTGGCGCCGCTTTTGAGTGCCCGGTCCGCCGACAGCGTTGTGAGGGTAGCGGGGTTCATGGACCTAGATCCTCATCGGAGTCTTCTCGTGGAGGACGTGGTCGAGCCCGTCCAGTACCGGGTGTATCCGGATACGCCATACTCTGAGGTGGCGGATCTCATGGTTAGAAGGGAGCTACAGGCTGTTCCTGTGGTGGGCGAGGATTACGAGTTCCTTGGCATTATCACGACCCGGGAGGCGATGGAGGAGCTCGTTTCGGATGCCCGAATAGAGAGTGTCGGCGGGAGTTCTGCCGCCGTCCGGCCAGAGCCGACGGCAAGGGAAATCATGACCCGTACCGTAATGTGCGTTTCAGAAGAACAGGCCCTCATTGAGGCAGCGTCGATCATGGTGAATCGGAATGTCGAACAGCTCCCGGTAATCCGGGAGGGAGAGGTGGTCGGCCTACTCACGCGTAAGGAAGTGCTTCGGTGGCTCTTCCCCGATGCAGCCTTCTGAAGGACATAGACTCAAATGAGCGTTACGCTCGTAATCATAAAGCCGGATGCGGTGCAGTCTGGTAAAGCGGGAAGTATTCTGGCCCATCTTGAGGCCTCCGGCTTTACGGTCAGAGCCCTGCAAATGACCCGGATGAATGTGGTCCAGGCAGGCGCGTTTTACGCTGTCCACAAGGAACGCCCATTCTTCGACTCTTTGGTGAGCTTCATGACGTCGGGCCCCGTGATCCCGATAGTCTTAGAGGCCGAAGATGCGGTCGCCAACCTTCGGACGGTGATCGGGGCGACCGATCCGGCGGAGGCCGATGATGGAACAATTCGTAAGCTGTTTGCGGAGTCGAAGGAACGCAACGCGATCCACGCCTCCGACTCGGACGAAAACGCTGCAGCGGAGATCGCTTTTTTCTTTCGTGAGCATCAACGACTCGGCGTTTGAAGGCTGTTGAAGGAGTACAGTGGGTCGCGTTGACTCCCCTTGGGGCTTGGGATAGCTTTTTCGACTATGCTCAAAGTCGATTTGTTTGACTTGGAGCGACAACAAACGCTGCGAGTCGAGGGGCGGATTGAGGCGGACGACGATCTCTTTGACGAGTTCCCGTTCGTGTACGAAGATCCCCTCAACGTCGTATTGGACGCCACTTGGGCGGGGTCAGGTGAGTTGGTCATGCGTGGCGGGGTGGTCGGTAGCGTATTTCAAGATTGCCGCCGGTGCCTTGATCGTATAGAGCGGCAGGTCGATATCGATATCACGCTTCTCTTTACGCCGTCGGATCTGTTGGAGGATGACGATAGTGAGACGTACCGACTCGAAATGGGGGTCCGAGAGATCGAGCTCGGACCGTACCTTCGTGACGAGATCATCCTCGCGATACCTTCCTTCGCGGAATGCCGGGTCGATTGTCGTGGTCTGTGCGCCGGCTGTGGTGAGAATCTGAACGAGTCCGAATGTAAGTGCTCGCCGGGTGGCACGGACCCACGGTGGGATGCCCTCAGAGCACTCGGGAACAAGTGAGCTAGGCCGATGGCTGTACCAAAGAAGAGAACTTCGAAGCAACGCAAGCGTAAGCGTCGCACGCATTACAAGGCTGAGCCTGTGGTCACGAATACCTGCTCACGGTGTGGTGATCCTAAGATCCCGCATCGGGTGTGCCCAAGTTGTGGGTACTACGGTGGAGAGCAGGTGCTGGACCCGGACTTGGACTGACTTCGAGGGACGGGACCGATCGAGGTGCGGATTGCTCTGGACGCCATGGGTACAGATGCCGCCCCCACGATCGAGGTGGCCGGCGCTATCAGCGCGCTGAACAGTCCTGAATCGGACTTCGAAATAATCCTGGTGGGGGACTCCGATGTGCTTCAGGCGGAACTCGCCAAGCACACGGGATTTCCGACCAACCGACTGAGCATCGTTCACGCCTCTGAACGGGTCTTGCCAGGTGAGCCACCATCGACGGTCCTGAGGCGCAAGCCTGATTCCTCCATCGCCATCGGCTTGGGCCTCCATAAGGAAGGCAAGGCCGACGCTTTTATCAGCGCAGGGTCTACGGGAGCCGTGATGGCGGCGTCTCTCTTCATCCTCAGGGCCTTGGAGGGGGTGGATCGGCCTGCGATCGGCACGGTGGTTCCGTCGGCCGGTGGTCCGCTTTTGCTCTTGGATGCTGGAGCGAATGTCGATTGCAAGCCACACCAGCTCGTCCAGTTCGCCCACTTGGGAAAAGTGTACGCGCAGGACTTGATGGGCATCACCGATCCCCGTGTTGCTCTTCTCAATATTGGGGAGGAGCCAAAGAAGGGTGACGAGCTGGCCGTGGCTACGTACAAGGCCTTGGTGGGGAGCGGTCTCAACTTCGTCGGAAACATTGAAGGCCGGGGAATCGTCGAGGGTGGATGCGACGTCCTCGTGTGTGACGGATTCGTAGGAAACGTGCTTCTGAAATTTTATGAGTCGGTCGCGAGCTTCATCGTTGGCTTGCTGACGAATGCGTTGGGCGACGGCGACGCCCACGCCAGCCATGATCTCGAGGAGTTTGTCCGGTTGTTGGACTATACCGAGACCGGGGGGGCGCCACTGCTCGGTGTGAACGGAATCGCGATCATCTGCCACGGCGGCTCACCGCCGAAGGCGATAGAAAATGCGATTCGCGTGGCGGATCGGGCCGTCAAGGCTTCGATGGTCTCTCACTTCGTGCGGGAAATGGCCCTGCCTATCGAATCGGGCAGCCCGGTTTGACGGTGACAAGTCCCTTTGTCGAAATCGTGTCGACGGGACGGTATCTGCCCGACCGCGTTGTGACGAATCGAGATATGGAGTCGATCGTCGAGACCTCCAATGAGTGGATCGTCGAGCGGACGGGAATCCGAGAGCGCCGCATCGCACCCGCGGAGATGACCGCCGCGTATATGGGGGCAGCCGCAGCCCGATGCGCCCTCGGGCGAGCCGGTTTGACACCCGAAGACGTGGACGTCCTGATCGTTTCGACGGCGACGCCCGATCGCTTGCTCCCCGCCACCGCCTGCGATGTTCAGGCTCTCCTCGGGGCCACGAAGGCTGTTGCCTTCGACGTGTTGGGTGCCTGCACGGGTTTCATCTATGCGCTCACGGTAGCGGAGGGTTACATCGCGACGGGTCGCGGAAAAATCGCCCTTGTCGTCGGCACGGAGAAGTTGAGTTCTATCGTAGATTGGGAGGATCGGACGACCTGCGTGCTGTTCGGTGATGGGGCGGGTGCGGCGGTCGTCCGGGAGTCAGCGGGGGAGCGAGGTATCCTGGGTACCCACCACCAGTCCGATGGAAACCTGGCGGACCTCCTCTACCGCCCGGCCGGAGGAGCCGCAATCCCGATGGACGAGGACGTACTTCGGAATCGGACCCATCTTTTGCGGATGTCAGGGAGGGAGATCTTCAAGCATGCCGTACGTGCGATGGCGGAGTGCTCCGGACAGGCGCTGGAACGATCGGGCTGGGCGCTAGAGGACGTGGACCTGGTGTTCCCCCATCAAGCCAACATCCGAATCATCAAGGCGACCGCGCGCTACGCGGGGCTTCCCATGGAGAAGGTGTTCGTGAACGTCGACCGATACGGAAATATGAGCTCTGCGACGATTCCGGTGGCGATGGACGAGGCGATCGAAGAGGGCCGGCTACAACCGGGCATGAACCTATTACTCGTGGCGTTCGGGGCTGGACTGACCTGGGGCGCCATGGCTGTCCGCTGGTAGGGATGGGCGGTCCGAACAGCCGCGTGTAAACATGTCCCTCGCGCTTCTCTTCCCGGGACAGGGCTCCCAGCACGTCGGAATGGGCCGATCTCTGGCGTGCGCCTATCCCGAGGCCGCTCGCGTGTTTGAGGAGGCGGATGAGGTCTTGGGGTTCTCTATCTCCAAGCTCGCTTGGGAGGGGCCCGAGGAGAATCTCGTGCTCACGAAAAATGCCCAGCCAGCGATGCTCGTCCACTCCACTGCGGTATACCGGGTCATCCAGAGCCGTCTCGGTGAAGTGGGACTAGCCGCGGGGCACTCCTTGGGGGAGTTCTCCGCCCACGTTGCGGCGGGGACGCTCGATTTCGCCACAGCCGTCCTCACCGTGCGCTTGCGTGGAGAACTCATGTACACCGCCGGAGTCGAGCGGCCCGGTGCCATGGCGGCCGTGATCGGGTTAGATGATGGAGCTGTCGTTTCGGTTTGTGAGCGGGCTGAGCACGAAGCCGGGGTGTGCGTACCGGCAAACTTCAACGCCGCGGGCCAGGTGGTCATCAGCGGAGACCTCGCGGGGGTGGAGCGGGCGATGGAGCTTGCAATGGAGGGGGGCGCAAAGCGCGTGGTTCGGTTGAGTGTGTCTGGAGCGTTTCATTCACCCTTGATGGCGCCGGCGGCCACAGAGTTCGAGACTTGGCTCCAACATCAGTCCTTCCACGATCCCGCTTTTCCCATCATCGCCAACGTTACCGCAGAGCCGGTATCGACAGGAAGCGCAGCAAGGGCGTTATTGGTGCGACAACTCACCACGCCTGTACGGTGGGCCGCCTCGGTCCTGCAAATGGTGGAATCCGGTGTGGACCGATTCATGGAAGTCGGACCTGGATCGGTTTTACGCGGACTGAATCGGAGGATCGTAAGACGGACTCCGTGCGTGTCTCTTGGTGAGCCGGAAGATCTCGAAGTGTGGGAGCCTTGAAGGGGTCATCAATGGAAGAACTCGACGGACAGGTCGCTCTCGTCACAGGAGGCTCTCGGGGTATTGGGTTGGCGATCGCACAAGAGTTCGGGCGTGCGGGTGCCAGAGTGGCCGTCGTGGGCCGCAACGAAGAGGCGGCCGAGTCTGCGGCGACCTCTCTTGAGGGTTCCGGGCACAGGGGGTACGGTTGCGACGTCAGTGATGCGGTAGGCGCGAAGGCGGTCGTCGGCAACGTCGAAGAGGATTTGGGGCCGGTCGACATCCTGGTCAACAACGCGGGGATCACCAGGGACAACCTCTTCATCCGAATGAAGGAAGAGGAGTGGGATGAGGTCCTCGCCGTCAATTTAAAGGGTGCCTTCAACATGACCCGTGCCCTCGCCCGTGGGATGATGAAGCGGCGAAGGGGCGTGGTCTTGAACATCACCTCGGTGGTTGGAGTCGTCGGAAACCCCGGCCAAGCTAACTACGCCGCCTCCAAGGCCGGCCTCATCGGATTTACCAAGAGCATCGCGAAGGAGCTCGCGCCGCGGGGGATCCGGTGCAACGCCATCGCGCCCGGTCTTATTTGGACCGACATGACGGCAAAGCTTCCTGAGGCCGCCGTTGAAGAGCTGCATTCCCGGATTCCGCTTGGGCGTTTTGGCGATCCTGAAGACGTGGGCGGACTGGTGTGCTTTCTCGCGGGACCTGCGGCCCGCTACATTACCGGCCAGGTCATCGCGGTAGACGGCGGGATGGCCATTTAGGGTGTCCCTGGACCGAGGTATTTCAGATCGACTTAACACGTATGGACTCACTTTTACGGAGGCATCATGGCTGATAACACCGCCGCGAAGGTCAAGGAAATCATTATCAACGAGTTAGGAGTGGATCCGGAGAAGGTCACTCCTGAGGCTTCCTTCGTGGACGACCTCGGAGCCGATTCTCTGGATACCGTGGAGCTCGTGATGGCCTTCGAGGAAGAGTTCACCATTGATATTCCGGACGAAGACGCGGAGCAAATGCGCACGGTGGGTGAAGCCATCGCCTACATCGAGAAGCACGAGGAGTCGTGAGCCCGCTGAAATCTGTGTTGTAGAGGCGTTCGGGCGATGAGCGATAGCCGTCGTAGGGTGGTCATTACGGGCCTTGGGGCGATCACTCCGGTCGGGACGGATGTGCCGTCGACCTGGGATGCGTTACTGGCGGGCGAGAGCGGGGCGGCACCCATCACCCTCTTCGAGACCACGGAGGAGTACGTTACCCGAATCGCTTGCGAGGTGAAGAACTTTGATCCGCTCACCGTCCTCGACAAAAAAGAAGCCCGCCGGTACGACCGCTTCGCCCAGTTCGGTGTCGCCGCCGCCGCTGAGGCCATGCGGAGCGCAGGACTCGAGGGCGTGCCCGAAGGTGTCGCCCCCGAACGTTTTGGTGTGATCTTCGGCAGCGGGATCGGCGGCATCTCTACTATGGAAGCCCAGCATGATCAGCTGAAGGACCGCGGTCCGGGACGAGTGAGCCCGTTTTTCATCCCCATGTTCATTCCCGACATTGCCGCGGGCCTGATCTCGATCCGCTTCGGGTCGAAAGGGCCGAATTATGCCACCGTGTCTGCATGCGCGTCCGGCGCCCATGCCATCGGGGACGCGTTCCGGTTCATTGAGCGGGGTGATGCCGACGTGATGATCGCGGGAGGAGCAGAAGCGACGATTACTCCGCTGGCCGTCGCTGGTTTCGCGTCCATGAAGGCGCTGTCCACGAGAAACGACGATCCGGAGGTCGCATCCCGCCCCTTTGATGCTGCTCGAGACGGTTTCGTCATCGGCGAGGGAGCAGGCTGCGTCATACTGGAGGCCTCGGAGACGGCGGTCGCCCGCGGTGCGACGATCGTGGCCGAGGTGGTCGGGTACGGTGTGTCGGCGGACGCGTACCACATCACGATGCCGGCGCCGGAGGGAGAGGGCGCTCAACACGCTATGCGTATGGCCATGGATGACGCAGGCGTGAGCGCGGAAGATGTGGATTACATCAATGCCCACGGTACGTCGACTCAGGCCAACGACCGGAACGAGACGGCGGCAATCAAGCAGGTCCTAGGGGATTTTGCGTATTCGGTGATCGTGGGCTCCACGAAATCGATGACGGGCCACTTGTTGGGGGCTGCCGGTGGGGTCGAGGCGGTCATCACGGCTTTGGTATGCCAGGAGGGCCGCATTCCCTCCACCATCAACTTGACCGATCCAGATCCGGATTGTGACCTAGACTACGGGCGGCACGGTGTCGTCGAGCGCCCGGTGGGAGTCGCTCTTTGCAACTCCTTCGGATTTGGTGGGCACAACGCTTGTTTGGCGATCCGGGCCTGGGGAGGGGAGTAGGCCCCACGAAGTGAACGGAGGGGCGAATATGATGGACTCGATGAGGATCGGCTTCGGATACGACTCGCACCGCTTCGACGAGGCACGTCCCCTCGTGCTCGGAGGTGTCCACATTCCGGATCACCCGGGTCTTCTGGGGTACTCCGACGGAGATGCCATCGCCCATGCGGTGACGGACGCCCTGCTTGGCGCCGCGGCGCTGGGTGACATCGGCCGGCATTTTCCCCCCTCCGAGCCCCAGTGGAAGGATGCGGATTCCATGGAGTTGCTGTCACGTGTGGTCCAACTCATCAGCGAGTCTGATCTTCGGGTCTGTAATCTAGACGTCACGGTGGTCACCGAGCAGCCCCAGATCGCCCCCAACGCGCAAGAGATGGTAACGCGGCTCTCCGAGGTGCTTCGTACCCCTCCCGAAGTGATTTCCGTCAAAGGGAAGACGAATGAGGGTATGGGCTGGATCGGGGCGGGGGAGGGCATGGCGGTGCACGCGGTGACGCTTCTGGAGGGGTTAGGAGACGATGGAGCCCGTCGGGCCTCCTGACGCGGCTCGCCCCGCTTCTGTAACAGGCCTCTGAGGGGAGAGGGATAGTGTCGGACCAGCTTCTTGTTTGGCTTCGGGAGGCATCCCCCTACCTGATGTATGCGGTGTTGGGTGTGGGGGCGGCAGTTGAGAACATCGTTCCTCCGATTCCGGCTGACACCTTCGTGCTTCTCGGAGGCTTCTTGGCGGCCCGAGGAAGGG
>Ga0310123_10003419_pt1 | contig 12315 bp, 4 predicted proteins | sample CB6_AW_1057_MG_FD_203505 | JGI IMG/M metagenome (GOLD analysis project Ga0310123, IMG submission 203505) | Marine microbial communities from Western Arctic Ocean, Canada - CB6_AW_1057 | ecosystem: Environmental > Aquatic > Marine > Oceanic | place: Canada: Western Arctic Ocean | collected... | reverse complement strand
ACTTCCCGGGCGGCAAAGGTGGAATCGAGGACCCGAAAGGCCCGGTCCGGCACGCCGTCGAAGGCGGATCCCGAGCAGTTCGTGCCTCCACCCCCCTTCACCTCGACGCCCAGGTCCGCCCATCCGTCAGCGGGAGATGAAAGATCGTCGGAAAATTGAGGCTGATAGAGCGATTCCGAATCGGTCGAATAGGAAATCTTCACCGCGTCTTTGACTTCAACACCCGCTACCGGTACCGGTGGCGCCGCGACGACAATATCCTGCATGATATTGTCGAGCATGGTGGGTTGATCGTCATTGGACGGGCCGTTGCCCGAGAAGACATCCAGTCGGAACGTATCTACAACCGTTACCGGCGTACTGATCGAGGCGGTAAAGTCAAAGAAATTTCCAAGGCCGAACGGCGGATCGGAAACCGGATTGGGCGATGTCGCGCCGATATCATCAACGCGAATGTTCCAGAACCCGTTGCTCAGAATCGTCATCGACACCTCGTACCATCGGTCGAGATTATCAATGCCGGAAGGTTGAAGCGATATAAAGGATGCGCTGCCACTTGTGAAGGAGAACACTTGAAACTGACCGTTGCTGTTTCCGAGGATCTCATTGTATTGGATCCTGCACAGGGGAAGATCGGTTACGGAGTCAACCAGGCTCGCGTGGAAGGCGATGGTTTCCGTACTTAAATAATCTCTCTCCGAAGGGTTCAACTGAAAACTGATCGATCCTTCCGACATGGGGGCAAACTGAAAATCCGTATTCAGTTGCGCTTTGGGGAACCCGGTGTCGCCGTCGCGCCTCAGACGAAAATGCTTGGCCGAGCCGTCGAACGTGTCGTCGGGATCCGCGATGCCGGGACTGCAACAGGTAACCTCCCAGTCCGGTCCCACGCCCTTGTCGTTCCGGGTCCAGCCACTGAAGGGCACGGTGGTGGGATCAAGAAAGGCTCCGTTTGTGACGCTGTAGCTCTCGAAATCCTCGAGCAGCACTGGCGCGCCGCCCTGGGCCGTTATCGTTCCGGTAACCACAATTACAGCAATGAGTAAGGTCTGGCGTGATAAGCGCTCGCATCGCTCTCGCATCATTCGGCTCCCTTCGTACTCTCTTTCCTTCCAAACAGTACGTACTGTTTCAACAAAACTTGTTGAGGGCCTCAACCAGATCGAGGGTGCTGCAGGAGAGAAACTGATTCGCTCACTCATCGCCGACTCCTTATGCTCTGCTATTAGATTACTAGATTAGCGCTCGTAGACGTACAGACTATCGAACAAATCTGGGCTGTATTCAACTCTTAAGATCAAGATTTTGAGCAAACGTTCTACTGGGCCGTAATCGTCACCGTGTCCGGATCACTCGCGACAACGCCGTCATTCACGATCAGCTCCGCCTCGTAGGTTCCCGCCAGGTCGGCGTCGAAGGACGTCACCACCGCCGATGAATTGCTGGGCGTTGCCGAACTTCCTGCCGGCACGCTGATCAGTGTCCAGGCAAAGCTAAGCGTATCTGCATCAGGGTCGAACGAGCCGCTTCCATCCAACGTGACCGTGTCAAGCACCGCCACCGTCTGATCCGGGCCCGCGTTGGCCACCGGCTTGTGGTTCGGTCGTAGATCCAGCACTCGATAGGTTCGGCCCGGCGCGACGAGATCGAAGGCGGACAGAGTAAAGCCGGCAAAGCTCTCCACCTGAGGATCCAGATCAAACCACGTTGTGCCTCCGTCGTCGCTGTATTCAGGCTGGTAAAAATTACCCTGTTCAGTGGGATACGTGATTTCGGTCGCTTGCACAGGTTCTTCAAGCCCACCGATTTCATCCCCGGTTCTCCTTAGGAACGGGCCCGCCGCGATGTTGTCAATCGTGGTGAAATCCGTATTGCCACCGTTCATCGAGCCGGTGGTCAGGCGAAACGTATCTACCGAGGTCAGGCCGTCCGGCAGATCCAGGTTCAGGAGGGTCAGGACCGGTCCACGGGCGGGATCGCTGGATCGAATATTCGGAATCGTCGGCCCGATGTCGGTGCAAATGATGTCCATCTTTCCGGGGAGCCTGATCGTGAACGAGATGCTGAACCAGCGGCCGAACGCAAATGCATTGCCATTCAGGGCATTGCCCGTGGCGAGGAGTTGATCCGTCGAACTCCAAATTTCGAAGTCACCGGCATTGCTTTGAATCTCGCGGAAGACGACCCGGAGCGCATTATTGCTACTGATGGAGTCATAGTACGCCAGGTGAAAGGAGCCTGACACGCCTGGCGTGCTACCCCCGACGTCCGAAGGGTTCATCTGGACCTCGATTGTCCCATTGGATATGGGGCCGCCGGTGACGGCCGCGAGGTCGAAGTCGGTATCGAGCTCAGACGCGAAAGGAGGGCCCGTCGTGTTTTCGCGCCTCTGGACCAATTGCCTGTCAGAACCGTCGAAGGGTTCGCCCGTGTGGTCGTCCACATCATTGCCGCAGCAAATGACTTCCCAGTCGGGGCCGTTGGTCCCTGAATCCGATGTCCCCGGGAGGAACGCGGTCCAGTTGGTCGATAAGGTTGTGATATCGACGAAATTGCTCGGGCCCACGACGCTGAAATACTCGAAATCTTCGACGATGGGGATCGGGGGCTTCGGATCCAAATCGAGTACCCGAAAGGCCCGATCCGAAACGCCGGCGGTGGCATCAAACACACATTGCGTGGTTCCGTCCCCGTCAATCACCGGTCCCAGGACCTCCCATGTGTCCAGGGACAGCTCGTCGGAGAATTCAGGCTGATACTCCCTTCCGGCTTCGGTGGGAAAGGAGATCTTAACCGCGCCGCCAAGTTCAACGCCGGCTACCGGCACGGGGGCGACCGCGATGAAGATATCCTGTGTGATATTGTCGATCATGGTGGGTTTCGTGTCATTGGAGGCGCCATTCCCTGAGCCCTCCGTGAGGCGGAACCTGTCGACAACCGGAACGGGCGTGCCGTTCGTCCAACTGGCGTCGACTATGACACCCTCGCCGAACGGCGCTGAAACAAAGACGGGCATTGTCGGACCGATGTCCTCGATTACCACGTTGAAGTTTGAGTTGCTCAGAGTCGTTATCGTCACCTTGAACCATCGGTCAAGCGTGTCCGTGAAAGCCCCAATTGGGTTCTGCGTGGTTGCGATCGGCGCGCCACGGGTAAAGGCGAACACTTCCCAACCGGCCAGGAAGTTGTTGACGAACACACGGTAACGCACCTTCGCAAGGGGAAGCTGGGTCACGGAGTCAAACAGTTCCGCCTCGAAGGCGTGGCCGCCACTTCGCGCGGAAGGATTCACTTCGAAACTGATCGATCCATCCAACATGTCGGCAATTGTCAGCTCGGTAATCTGCACTGATCCGGGGTCACCGCCGGGGTCGTCGCGCCGGAGACGCAGATGCGCGTCGGAGCCGTCGAATGTGTAGTCTGGAGGTAAGGCATTGCCGCCGCCGCTGCAGCATGCGACCTCCCAGTCGGGTCCTGCGCCTGCGTCGGTTCTTGACCAGCCGCTGCCCGGTACGGTCGTGGGATCAAGATACGTGTTGTCCGCGACGCCGTAACCTTCGAAGTCGTCAAGTGTCACTGGCGCACCTTGCACCATGAACGTACCAGCCACGAACCACACAACAATCGATGGTGCGACAAGAGAGAAATTAAACCGCGTGTGCATCACCAACTCCTATTCTGATGATTTGCAGCGCTATTGCGCCGTGATCGTTACCGTGTCCGCAGCGCTGCCGGCGAGCCCATCATTCACGATCAGCGCCGCATCGTAGTCTCCTACCAGATCGATGTTGATGGTCGGCATGTCATCCGTCGGGTCGCTCAGCGCCGCTGAGCTTCCTGCCGGGACGCTCGTAAGCAACCAGTTATAGGACAGTGCATCCCCATCAGGGTCGTACGAGCCGGTCCCATCCAATTGCGCGACCAGATTCGTCACCGACAGGGTCTGATCCGGGCCCGCGTAAGCCACCGGCGCGTGGTTCTCCCGCAGATCCAGCACCCGATAGTCTCGACCCGGCACGACCAGATCGAACGCGGACAGGGTCAAGCCGACAATGCTCTCCACCTGGAGGCCTAAATCGAACCAGGTGGTGCCCCCGTCGTCGGTGTATTGAGGCTGGTAGAAATTCCCCCGTAATGTGGGATATTGGATCTCCACCGCTTGCACCGGTTCTTCCAGCCCGCCAATCTCGTCCCCGGTCCGCCTCATGAAGGGGCCTGCGGCGATGTTGTCGATCCGGGTGGGCTGAGTCTCGTTACTTCCCCCATTCTGCGAGCCGGTCGTCAGGCGGAACGTATCGACCGAGGTGATCTCCGGCGGCAAGTCCAGATTCGTGCGGGTAAAGACAATCCCGCGGGCGGGATCGCCTTCAGTATTACCGGGAATCACCGGCCCGATGTCTTCGCAGATGATGTCTACTCTCGCCGAGTCCTTAATGGTGAAGGAGATGTTGTACCACCGGTCGAACGAGTCAGGTCCATTCGGGACGGTGCCATCCCCGATGAATTCGTTGAGGTGATTGTATGCTTCGAAGTCACCGGAATTGGCGCCATCCAGCTCCCAGAAGAGAACCCGGATCACATCTACCGTGCTAATAGAGTCATGGAATGCCACGTGGATCGAGCCGGCTACGCCGGGCGCACTACCGCTTTGCCCGACCGACGAGGGGTTCATGTGGACCTCGATCGTCCCGTTCGAGATGGGGCCGCCGGCCAGCGCCGCAATGTCGAAGTCGGTATTGAGTTCTGAACCGAAGGGGGGGCCCGATGGGTTGTCGCGCCTGAGGCTCAATTGGCCGTCCGATCCGTCGAAGGCATAGTCCCGGACGCCGTTCCCTTCTCCAAAGCAACAGGAGACCTCCCAGTCCGGGCCGTTGGTTCCGGCAATCTGCATCCCGTTGGTCGACGGAAGGAAAGCGGTCCAGTTGGTGCTATTCAATGTCGTGATATCGACGTAATTGCTGACTCCCACGTTGTATTCGAAATCCTCTACAACAGGAATGGGTATTTTCGGGTCCAAATCGAGCACCCGAAAAGCCCGATCCGCAACACCGACGGTTGCATCAAACACAGATTGCGTGTTTCCGTCCCCATCAAACTCCGGTCCCAGGGTCTCCCATATGTCCAGGGACAGCTCGTCGGAGTATTCAGGCTGATATTCCTTTCCACCTTCGGTGGGAAAGGAGATCTTTACCGCACCAGCGGTTTGCAGGCCTGAAATCGCCACCGGCGGGGCTGCGACGACGATATCCTGAATGACGTTGTCAAGCATCGTGGGTTTCGTGTCATTGGAGGCGCCATTGCCCACGCCCGTAGTCAGGCGGAGCGTGTCGACAACACTGACGATGGTACCGTCCGTCCAGTCGACATTCAGGAGTACTCCTTCTCCGAACGGAGAGGATCCCGAGACGGGCCTTGTCGGACCGATGTCCTCGATTTTCACGCTGAAGTTTGAGTTGCTATCGGCCGTCATCGTCACCTTCCACCATCGGTCGAGAATGTCCGCGAAGGACCCGATCGAGTTCTGATAGACTCCGGCCGGTGAGCCGCGGTTAAAGGCGAAGACTTCCCAACCGGCCAGGAAGTTGTTCACGAACACACGGTAACGCACGCTGGTGAGGGGCTGCTTGGTCACCGAGTCATACAGGATCGCTTCGAACCCTTCGCCGGTCGAGCCAATGGCGGAGGGGTTCACCTCGAAGCTGATCGATCCCTCCGACATATCAGCGAAACTCAAATCGGTTTCCAGGACCGATGCGGAAGGGTTGCCGAGGTCATCGCGCCGGAGACGCAGGTGGGAGGAGGACATGTCGAACGTGTAATCAGGCGGAAGCGAATTGCCGCCCTCGCTGCAGCATGCGACTTCCCAGTCGGGTCCAACACCCAGGTCATTCCGCGACCAGCCGCTGTCGGGTACGGTGGTGGGATCCAGATAACTGTTGTCGGAAACGCCGTATCCCTCGAAGTCGTCGAGTACCACCGGCGCACCTTGGGCCGCTACTGCAAAGGCCGCTACGCACATTGCCACAAAAAAGAAACCATTTCGCTCACGCATTGATCACTCCTTATTATCTCATTATCAGGCCGTAATAATGATTGTTCATCGAACTCGTGGACCCGTAAACCAGGACGGAATGCTCCCACTTAGTCCACAAGTATGGCCCACATCTCGGTCCGGCACAACTCTCAGTTTCGATATTTTTCGCCTATCTCGCCTCTTTTCTACGGCTGTCAGGCAAGTCGCACAAATCGGACTGAACAGACAAATCGGACTGAACAGACAGATCGGACTGATCAGCGTGGGCATCGAAAATCCGACGCGGACAAAAAAAGAGAGCCTGAGAATCCTCAGGCTCTCCTGGAAAAATTCTATGTTCCGGCGCGCGTCTTTAGCTCCGCTTCATCCTTCTCGCGGCGCCAAGCATCAAGGCGCCTAACCCGATGAGAGCGATGCTGCCCGGCTCGGGGGTTACACTGAAGTTGTCCAACACAAGTGTTTTGTTCCCGGAACTGTTATTCGAAAATGCCACTCTTCTCATTGCGTGGTTAAAGGAGAGCGGTCCGGTAATCGTCCCCGTCCAAAGGGCCGATCCGCTCGCGCCCGATGTATCGCCGGATGCCACACCGAGAGAGAACGTAGTCGCGGTCGGGTCGGCTGTCGCCGTGAACTCCAGAACGGTTGAGTCCGCTACGACATTCGCTATACTATTAAAAACTTCGGTGGGAGGGCGAGGACCGGCACTGCCACCGGTATCGTTCTGCATCCGTAAATCGTCTCCGATGAATCCACCGGCATTGTTGCCGAAAATGAAGTATACAAGACCCCCGTGCCGGAAGTTGGCCTGGCTCCCGAAGCCTCCCGCGTCAAAATAGAAGAAAAGACGATCATTTAATGTATTGATCGTAAATTCGCCCGAAGCCGTCACAAGACCATCGTCAGAATTAAAATTCTGCCGAGTGAATATTGTGCCCCCCTCGGTCAAGGTCAGTGCCATGTTTTCTTCAGTTACAGCCATGTTGGGGGCCGCCCCGACTTGGTCGGTTGTATGAGTCCCCCATTTTGAACCGTCCAATGAGTTATCATCAAAATCATCAAAAACATTTGCGGATGCCGTTGATGCGATTGCCAGAACCACGCCTGCTGCGAATACCGTCGTCAGTTTTGCTTTATTCATGATCTCTCTCCTATTCCTATTACAATTCCTATTCCTACGAGAACAAGTACTCTCAGTCGCTCCGATCCATTTAACATGATCTTATGACCAATTCCTTCAAAGCGTCAACATCTTTTCGGCTTTTTTTTGTATTTTTTTTTTAAGGCGGATGTTTTTTTGACTAATTCAATAGAAAATGGCTGTTTTTTGAATAATTAGGCCCTGGTTGCGGTTGGCGCATTGAATTGTCGGGGATTCCTGCGTACTGGTGTAGGGGTAACGAACGGGTTGCAAGTCGCGTTCACCGGATTACAGTTCAGTGATTGTCTCATAGTTCTGACAGAGGTTCCCCCACTTTATCGTGATACGCATGGGATGCAGAAAAACAGGCGCCCGACCGAATTTGTTCGGTGGGGCATGGGTTTTGGCACCGCTGACAGCCGTCGCAATGCTTGCACTTTCCTGTGCGGCATCTGCGCTGGAACTGTTTGACGATTTCAACGACAACTCGCTGGACACTTCGAAATGGGGGACGTGGACAAGTCACTCGACGTTGAACCAGTCGGTGACCGAAGCCAATATGGAACTCACGCTCGAAGCGGGCGGCACGCTCTACACCCAGATGTCGTTCGACCCGGTCAACCCGGGTGGCGTTACCGCCTCCGGCGACATCACACTGAATCAACTCAGCGATCGCCTCTTCTTTTATACGCACGGCGGAACCCTGGGCACGGAGGACAATGAGCGGCACGGGGGGCTGCGGTGGCAGATCTTCGGTGGACCAGGAAGTGGCGTCCACCTGGACGAAGTCCGGCTGCGGAACCACATCACGGGTTCCGTTTCATTTAATGAGGACATGAACACGTTGCAGGGAATCGTGGCGGGACAGACCTTACTGCATTTCACGATGTTCGCAGACGGCACGAGCGCAACCTTCGAAATCACGCCCGCGACCAACGATACCTCCGGCGCCTCCGGACAATTCCTCGCGTCGGCGACCGGCCTTCAAACCCTCTCCTGGATCCATCCGGAACGGTACGTCATGTTCCAGAACAACGGCGCAAACAACGTGTTCATGAATATGGACGATCTTCGAATCTCCGCCGCGCCGGAGCCTGTAGTCCACCCCGTCATCACGGATGTGTACCGCGCGGACATGGGAGCCATGCAGTTCGACAGCGTGGCTGGAGTCGACTACAAGCTCCAGTACCTTGCGGAGGGTACCACGAACCTGTGGTTTGAAACGGGCGCCTTCGCGGCGGGCACCGGCGGAACCATGCATCTCTTCGATCCAGCAGGGTATTCGTCGAACAAGACGTACCGCATTGTCCCGTCCACCTTCGTCGACCCGGTCGGTCCTTCGGTCCTGATCTGCTCGCCCAAGGGCACGCTGACCCCTCACGTCGATCTGCAATGGCTCAAGGACCTGCACGGGGCCGGCTTCGAACCGGACTACCTGGACCATCACCAGGACTTTTCCTGGGCCCGCATCAGCCAATACAACGTGCTGATCATCTACGGATGCCCCGCCGCGGCGGCCAATGCAGGGTTTCAGTTTCCGGCCACCGGGCCCCGACTGGCTGAGTATAACTCCCTCATCGAGGATTTCCTGGCCGCCGGCGGCGGTGTTTTCATGATGGTACATACCGACAACGGCGATTCCCGCGTCCGGACCCTCACCGAACCATGGGGCGCCCGCCTGCCGATCGAGTGGTACGTGGAATCGGACGGTTCGAAGATCGAGCCGCTGCCCCGCATGAGAGGGGGATCCCACGAGAGCCTGGTCCTTGTCGACCAGGTGGCGGCCTCGCCGATCAGCACCGGCGGCGAGCGGCTCTGGCTACCCTACGGTAGGCGCTGGAACGCCTCCTGGAACGGACCGATTGCCGTCGACACCAACTGGCAGGTCGTCGTGAAGGGCTCCGCGACTTCGAGCACGGATCCGGGCGTCCAGGAACCGCATCCTCTTCCCCTTCCGCCGGACCCCCTGATCCGGCCGGGCGGAGTCCTCGAACCGGACCTCCTCGCCATTCGCGAATACGGGAACGGCCGGATCGTGTTTTGCACCCAGGGGCCCATGTGGTCGGTCGGCCAGGGCACGCATTGGCTCTATGACCGGCACTGCCTGAGCGCGGGGTTCAACAGCATCCCGTCCGATTTCGAAGCCCTGATCTTCAATGCGTTGGACTGGCTTGCGGCACCCAGCATCACTTCGGGCAACGTGGGCGGATACGATGCCGACATCGCGCGGTTCGACCCGCCGAATCTCAGCCCCTCGGTGTTCGCCCAGTTCAACCCGCACGTATGGCAGAACAGCGAACTGGACATGAGCCAGCCGTCCGGGGGCGGCACGCTGTATCGAGGGCTGATCGGGGCGCAGACGGCGCTCACCGGCGGCAGCGGAACGGTGCTGGACTATGCGAATGCAGCCCGTTCGGCCGGCCTGGACTTCGTCGTGTTCATGGAACAGTTCGACATGCTGACCTTTGGCGAACTGACCGCCCTCGGCACTGATTGCACGGCAAATTCCGACGGAACCCTGCTGCTGCTGCCCGGGTACACCATCGATTCGAACATCGGCAACCATCTCTTTTTCACCGGCCACAGCCTCCCGTGGCCGACGCCGCTGACGCTCACCGGACCCGGCAACACGCTGCTGAATATCCAGTACCAGGATTCGCAAGGTGTGTACGGAGTGAACTCGGCGGTTCTGAACTGGATCCTTGCCCACGGCAGGTACAATCCGGGTCAAATGATAGGTTATTACAACTTCGACGATCCGCGGGCCATGCAGATCCCTGACCTGAAAGGATGCTCGGCCAACGCCGTCCGGTTCTATGATCAGGGAACGCTGGTCGAGGACCGCACCCAGGACTTTATCGACTCCGCGGAAGGCACGTTGACCCAGTTGCCGGTTGCGGTGAACGTCGTGCGGTCACCGCAGGAACTGACCCAGGAGGCGCAATCCGGCAATGCGCTGACCTATGCGCACGGGAACTCGCTGACGACGTTGGTCGCCGACGCGTTGCGCTGGAACAGCCAATATGATGCGCTGAACGTCTATGCATCCGACGGGCCGGTTATCGAAAAGTGGACACAGGCCTTTCGCGCAGTCACCTACGGGGCAGAGCCGTTCGTCGTCAACTCGGACCTCATGCCCGCGGACCTGCACGTGACGGCCGCGGCGGGCCTGCAGGAGATCCGGGTTCTCAACGGCAACCGGCTCGTGCGGCGGTTCCTGCCCGGGGGCGCGACGAGTTTCCGGCAGATCCTGCAGCTTCCGGGACTGGTCCAACAGAACCTGGTGCTGGAGGTGGAGGACCTCCAGGGCGGGAAGACCGTCGGCTATCCGCTCCGGTGCTGGAAAGAAGGGTCGTTTGGAATCGCCTATTGCGGCGACCACGTGAACGACTGCGGACGCCAGTATCTTGCCCGCGGAATCGGAATTTTTCAGACGCATCGGTATCCCGACTTCAACGGCGGGCTGACCTGGGACGGTGGACCCAAGGGACTTCGTCCGATCATCCACTTCGATCAGAATCACCCGCGCGTCCGAAGTAATCTGGGCGAGGAAGGCGAAAAGCGCCACAACATCCCGATCCTGGAATTCAATGACGACCAGGCCATCGTGCTCCGATCTCCGGTCCCGGAGGTCTATGATCCCATGATTCCGCATGTCAACGCGTGGCACACCTATGGGCCCAAAGATCCCGCGACCCAGCTCACGGCAGTTCGCCGCTATACCGAGTTCAACCAACCCTTGACCGGGGTAGCCGGTACCGGCTGGGCGGCCATCGGCGATCGCTCCGGCGCTGCCGTCGCGAACTTTGAGTGCGACCTCACCTTCCTGCAGAATTTGACCATCAACGAAATGCGGCTGTTGAGGACCCAGTGGTACTCACCGCGTACCGCCACACTCGTTATTGGAAGAAATACTCCGGTTGAACGCCCCATCAGCGGCACGGGCGCGATCGTCGAACGGGTTGATACCGGCGAGTGGTTCGGTTTTTATTCGCCCGAATCCTACAACAATGCGCTGTTCGTGAATCGCGGCGAGCCCGTCGAGGTGCGCGTAAACTTTGACCCCAGCGGAACCTTTTACGTGTGGGTCACCGCCGACCTTGCAGGCCAGGCCGTTGCCACGGATGAGATGCATCACTACGAACTCTTCTCGGTCAATGAGCCGCTCGACGCGGAGTCGGGCATCCCACGCTTTGAACGAATCCTTGGTTATCTCGCGCAACCGGAAGGGATGCAGGTGCTGCAGGGCGCCCGGCTCCCGGGAGACGAGTTCATTGACGTGCAGGCCGACGCCGTCAATCACCAGGTTGAACTGCAGGTTCCGGCCCCCACGAACGCAATCGGCATTACGATCCCGGTCCGCGTGCACGGCCTGAATCAGAATTGGAGCGCAGGGATGTACCAGATCAAGGGGCACAGCACCGGGTACTACACGGACGGCGAGGATGAGTACACCTCGCTCGGTTTCGATTTCGACAGCCGCGTCTATGCCGCCTTGTTCCCCGACCAGGTTCCGCTCACCCACGTGGTCATCGGCCATCCGATCGTGTGCGACGATCCGGGGCTAATGCTGGAAGTCATCCCCAGGGCCGACGCCTTGGGCAACTACACCTGGCATGTCGCGGCAAATAACCCTACGGATAATCCGATTACCGCAACCTTCCAGCAGGCCATGACCCTGCGCGGACTCAGTTTCGCAACGCAGCAACATATGATCCCCGCCGGGGGATATCTTGTCTTGCAGCTGTAGCATAGGCTTGCACGCATGCCCCCGCCGGCTTCACGCCGGTGGAGCGCGGGATTGTGCACTACATCCGTTCACAAAACCGTCACGCCCCCGCCGGCTTCACGCCGGTGGAGCGCGGGATTGTGCACTACATCCGTTCACAAGACCGTCACGCCCCCGCCGGCTTCATGCCGGTGGAGCGCAGGATTGTGCACTGCATCCGTTCACAAAACCGTCACGCCCCCGCCGGCTTCATGCCGGTGGAGCGCAGGATTGTGCACTACATCCGTTCACAAAACCGTCACGCCCCCGTCGGCTTCACGCCGGTGGAGCGCGGGATTGTGCACTACATCCGTTCACAAGACCGTCACGCCCCCGCCGGCTTCATGCCGGTGGAGCGCAGGATTCTGCACTGCA
>Ga0310123_10003418_pt1 | contig 12318 bp, 8 predicted proteins | sample CB6_AW_1057_MG_FD_203505 | JGI IMG/M metagenome (GOLD analysis project Ga0310123, IMG submission 203505) | Marine microbial communities from Western Arctic Ocean, Canada - CB6_AW_1057 | ecosystem: Environmental > Aquatic > Marine > Oceanic | place: Canada: Western Arctic Ocean | collected... | reverse complement strand
AGTTTTTATGGTCTTGCCGTCGGGCATATTCCAGATGCGGATGACGTTGTCCTCGGACGAGGTCGAAACAATCTGCTGCCCATCCGGTGTGAATGTCAGACCGCTGATGGCACCCTTTGATCCTGACAGCGCCACCGCTTCCGCCGCATCGGTCGTTTTGTAGACTTGAACGATCCCGGTGGCGTCACCGGCAGCCAGCAACTGGTTGTTCGGGCTGACGGCAACCGCTGTCACGGTGCTGGCTTGTGCGGGGAACTCTTGGATCAGCTTTCCTGTGCCGGCGTCGAACAGCCGGGTAACCTTGTCGGCAGAACCGGTTGCGATCTGTGCGCTGTCGCTGCTGAAGGCGACGGCCGTCACCTCTCCACCGTGACCTTCGAGGTTCTGCAGCGGATTGCCGTCCGAGTAACTCCAGATGCGGGCGGTCTTGTCGGCCGAGGCGGTTGCAATGAGGGTGCCGTCGGTACTCAGCCGCATGGCGGTGATGCCAGCGGTATGTCCGACCAGAGACCGCGGCGCCGGAAACTGGACCGGCCAGCGTTTGACCAATCCGTCGGCACCGGCCGTCAGCAGAAACGAGTTATTCGGTGCGTAGACCAGTCCGGTTACGGCGCCGGCATGCGCGCCGATGACTCCCTGATCAGTCCCGTCTATCGGGTTGTACAGCCTGAGGATACCTGACCGGTCGGCAGAGGCGATCTGCTTGCCGTCCCGGCGAATATCGACCCGCGAGATCGCGGCGGAGCTACCGACAAGATCTCGCACCAGTTTTCCGTCTGCCGTGTTCCAGATTTTGAGAGTTTTGTCGACACCGCCGCTAACGTATAGCTTTCCGTCGCCGCTGACGGCCAGAGCGGTGACCGCTCCGTCGTGTCCGGTCAGATTGCCGGTGGGGGCATTGACTGGCATGTCCCACAGTTTGATGGTTTTATCGAGGGCGCCGGAAGCAATGCGGCTGCCGTCGGACGAAACGGCCACAGAGAGCACGAGACCGGTATGTCCGGTCATTATTCGGATTGATTTCTGGGTTTCAACGTCCCACAACCGCAGCGTTTTGTCGAAACTGCCGGTGATGATCCATTTCCCGTCCGGTGTGAAATCAACAGCGTAGACGGGGTCGGCATGTCCCACGAATGGCTTCATTTCCTGAGCCCAGACAGGGGATTGCCAGAGCAGCAGCATGCCCACCAGCATTGCCAGAACAGTGCTCTGATGAACACAATTTACTGTGTTCTGCACAGGTCTGAGCAGGATGACCGTTGATATCCGATCCGTCATGTTGACCTCCCGAAGTCTCAAAGCCGACTTCCAGTCCGGTTAAGTGTGAGCGACGTCAGTTTGGCGAGCGTGATGCGGTTGGCATTATGATGCTCGCGCAGTTGGGCAACGCCTGGCAGATACCGTGCTCAATTCGCATCCATGTCGTTGGATCAAAAGAGTAACCGCTTATCGAATCCTAACGCTCGCCTCAGATGTCATGATAGTGTCACGCACTGCCCGAAGGGAGTCAACAGCTTGGCGGACTTTGATCTGTTTTCAGGGGACAACGAGTTCTGCTGGTGACCGCTTGCATCGGCAGAGTCACTGCAAGGCTCAGTCAGCAGTCACGGTTCTGTGTGATCCACAGGCGCGTCTGTTGCAAGTTGCTTTCACACCAACACATTACAGTGAAAAATCTGATTTTGCACACTTGGCTTGCGAACTTCCGGGGCGGACAGAAAAACGAAATCTGACCGGAATTTATCTGGACAGAAACACGAGATTCGAGTATTAACCTCGCCTCTCAATTCTCTCCCCTCATCCTCATCCCCATTCCATCGTCATCCGACTTATCGGAGGCACGGATGCCGGCCGATACCACGACCGGTCTGCGCGGATTTTTAATGCGCAGTCGCGGACTGATCTTTCCGGTGCTGATTGTCGCATCGGTGCTGGTGATCATTGCGCCGTTGCCTCCGCTGCTGATGGACCTGCTTCTGGCCTCCAACATCACCGTGGCCGTGGTGATTTTATTAACGACAATTTACGTGCAGCGGCCGCTGGAATTTAGCGTCTTCCCGGCCGTCCTGCTGGGGACCACCTTGGCGAGACTTGTGCTGAACGTGGCCTCGACACGGCTGATCCTCAGCCGTGGAGCGGTTGACGAAACTCGGGCCGCCGGCGGTGTCATCGAAGCATTCGGACGATTTGTCTCGGGAGAGAACGTCGTCATTGGGCTGATCATTTTCATCATTCTGGTGGCGATTCAGTTTTTGGTGATCACGAAAGGAGCCACGCGAATCAGTGAAGTGGCGGCCCGATTTGCCCTGGACGGCATGCCTGGCAAGCAGATGGCCATCGACGCCGACCTCAACGCGGGACTTCTCACGCAGGAGCAGGCCAAACAGCGACGGCAGGAAATAACCGATCAGGCCGACTTCTACGGGGCCATGGATGGTGCCAGTAAGTTTGTCCGCGGCGACGCGGTGGCCAGCATCGTGATTACGCTCGTCAACATTGTGGGCGGGCTGTACGTCGGGATGGTCGAAAACACGATGGAATTTGGCCGAGCCGTTCAGGTCTTCACGACGCTAACCATCGGTGACGGTTTGGTCACCCAGGTTCCGGCGTTTATGGTTTCACTGGCGGCCGGCCTGATCGTCACCCGCACCTCGACCGACAGCAACCTGCCCAAGGAAGTCATCAGCCAGTTATTCCGGCATCCCGAAGCGATGTTTTTGGCGTCCGCGTTTCTGGCGTGCCTGGCGATGACGGGGCTGCCCGCCGGCCCGCTGTTGATGTTGGGTGTCGGCTGCGGAACCATCGGCTTTGCGCTGCAGCGGGCCAACAGAACTCAGTCGGCGATCCATGTTCAGCAACAAGAGCAGAAGTCCCGACAGAGACCTGAACCTCGGCCGGAGGACAACCTGTTCGTCGATCCGATGGAACTGGAACTGGGTGTCGGGCTGATCCGTCTGGCCGATCCAGCCTCGGGGGGCGATCTGTTGGATCGCATCACCCGTGTCCGTCACAAAATCGCACAAGAACTAGGAATCATACTGCCCAAGGTGCGTATTCGCGACAACATTCGGCTGGGGCAGCGGCAGTACCAGGTGAAGATCCGCGACGTGGCGGTCGCCTGGGGAGAGACGTATCTGGACGGCTACCTCGCCATCGACATCGGGACCACAACAGGTGAGATTCCGGGCCTCGATACAATCGAGCCGGCCTTCGGCCGTCCGGCAAAGTGGATCGAAGGGACGCACAAAGAACGGGCCGAGCTGATGGGTTACAACGTCGTCGAGCCTTCGGCAGTGATCATCACCCACCTCACGGAAGTGGTTCGGGAACACAGCGCCGAACTACTGACCCGTCAGCAAGTGCATCAGCTACTCGACAACCTGAAGGAATCATCGGCCAAAGTGGTCGATGAGCTGATTCCCGACCTGCTGAAGACGTCGCAGGTACATCAGGTGTTGAACAATCTGCTCCGTGAACGGGTGCCGATTCGCGATCTGGAAATCATTCTGGAAACTCTGGGGGACTATGCCGATCGGACGAAGGAACTCGGCATTCTGACCGAGTACGTCCGCAATTCGCTGTCCCGAACCATCTGCCGGCAATACCGCGACAAAAACCGCCTGTTGCGCGTGATTACGCTGGACCCGGCCCTCGAGGACATTTTGTCAGCCAGCTTCGACTACGGCGAACGCGGGTTGGTGATTAAGCTGTCGCCGCAAATTTCCGAGCTGGTCACTCAGGGGCTGGATCAACAGTTGGAGCGTCTGGTGACGGGCGGCCATCCGCCGCTGGTGCTCTGCAACTCGCAGGTTAGGGCGGGGTTGAAACAGATCACCACCGCGGTCCTACCCAAACTGGCTGTCCTCAGCCTGAACGAAATTACTAGGGATACCGAAGTTGAAGCGATGGGCCAACTTGGTGTCGAGGCCCTTCGAGGAGTTGGAGTCGCCGCGAGTTGATTCGCGACGTCGATGTTTGAGCAAGTCAAAAGATACACTTCCGCGATTCGGTTCGAATGGCCCAACAGCCGGACAAACCGATCAGGTAAAGGAACACATAGAATGACCGAAGTGCAAACGTTCCGGGCTGCAACCATGCAGGAGGCGCTCAATTTGGTTCGTGAAGAACTGGGCCGAGACGCGGTGATTCTGCACACGCGGCAGGTTTCCCGACGCAGATTTCTGCCCTGGCGCAAAGCGGACCAGAAGGTCGAAATTACCGCCGGGCTGGCCGTGAATGTGCGTCCCCAATCCGCTGGGGCGTCTTCGGCCAAACGCCGAAGAACCGCGTTCGGTGCCGCAGCGTCCGCTGGTCTCCCTTTGGCGTCGCGACGGCTGACGTCCTCGGCGGAGCATCGGGAAACTGTCACTGGTGGAACCCCGCTCGAATCGGCGCCGCACTCGTCACGACAGAATTCAAGCCGGCCCGACCAGCCGACAGCCGAACCAGAACCGACAGCCGATTTCGCCAGCAAGCTCGACTCGATTCAGAAAATGCTCGTTGATTTGGGCCGGTATGGCTCACGTGTCTGGGCTGAAGAGATTCCGACCGAGCTCTTCGCCCTCTACACGGAATTGATCGACGTGGAAGTTGAAGATGAGTTGGCGCGTCACCTCATCTTTTGCCTGAAGCAGAATGCAACGCCGAACCAACTGAGCGACGGTAAAGCCGCGCGAGCATTGCTGACCGCGATGGTGGAAGCGGAGATTCGCTGCTGCAACCCGATTGCGCCCGTGCCGGGGAAGCGAAAAGTCGTGGGACTGGTCGGGACCACGGGCGTCGGAAAAACGACGACCATCGCCAAGCTGGCCGCCAACTTTCGACTCCGTGACGGCATCAAGATGGGACTGGTGACAGTGGACACCTACCGTATAGCGGCTGTCGAGCAACTCCGCACGTATGCCGAAATCATTGATCTGCCGATGAAAGTCGTCACCAGTCCTCCAGAGATGCGCAGGGCGCTGGACGAGCTGACCGGGCTGGATCTGGTGCTGATCGACACAGCCGGACGCAGCCCGAGGGACGAACTGCAGATTCAAGAACTGAAAAGGCTACTCGCCGAAGCGAACGTTGATGAGGTTCATCTGGTTATGAGCCTGACGTCGAGCATGAAGAGTCTGCTGGCGACCGCCGAACGATTTGCGGCGGCCAATACCACCTCGCTGATTCTGACCAAACTCGACGAAGCGGCCGGTTTGGGAACGCTGCTGTCGCTGGCGCAGAAAGTCCCGCTGCCCATCAGTTATCTCACCACCGGACAGGATGTCCCGGACGATATCGAGCCGGCCCAACCAACACGAATCGCCCGGCTCATTCTCGGCCAGGAAAAGCTGTTCGATTACTAAAGGAACAACGGTGCGCACATGACCGATCAGGCAAACGTCCTCAGGGGTCTCATCGAGCGGGGAAGGTCGGCGGCGGCAGACGCGCCGGTTTCCGCGTCAAAATCGAAGGCGCTGACAATTGCGGTCACCAGCGGCAAGGGCGGCGTCGGTAAAAGCAACATCGCGCTGAATCTGGCCGTTGCGCTGGCCGAACAGGATGCACAGGTCTGTCTGCTGGATGCCAATTTGGGGCTGGGCAACATCGACCTGCTCTGTGGTCTGAACGGCTACTGGAACCTTACGCACGTCGTGACCGGCGCACGGACGCTGAAGGACATCGTGTTGACCGGACCGGCTGGAATACGTGTCGTCCCCGGTGCCAGCGGCTTGTGTGATGTTGTCGACTGTCCTCCGTCCATTCAGCAGGAGATTTTCGCCCAGTTAGAGTCACTGGAACAATCGCACGATTTCATCTTGATCGACACGGGAACGGGGATCCACCAGTCGGTGCGGCAATTCATCTACGCTGCCGATGTGGTGCTGATCGTCACAACCCCAGAGCCGACGTCGATTGCCGACGCCTATGCGACCGTGAAGATCTTTTCAACCGGTCACGTTCCTCATTTGGAAGCGCTCGTCAACCAGGCCGATTCACCCCGTCAAGCACACGCTATCATCGAGAGCTTGCAGAAAACAGCCCGCTTATTTCTTCGGACTTCAGTCTCGTCGGCCGGCAGTATTCCCCGCGATCGTCAGGTTCCCGCGGCCGTCGCACGTCGCTTGCCGTATCTCATTTTCAGCCCGCACTGTCCCGCGACACGGGCAACGAGACAGCTTGCGCGGCGGATGCGAAACCTCGCACAATCGCACACGCGGCGCGGCGATTTTTTCCCACGTGTCCGGCAGCGCTCCAGCGGAAAAGCCGCCTGATACCCCCACCTCTTCCCATTCCCCCCGCGACAAGTCACAGCAAGTGACTCTGAGAATAAACCAGACACAAATCGTCAGTCACCGTCGGTTGGAACCAGCGACATTCAAGAGCCGTTCTTGCCGGAACAATTGTCCGTCTGTGCGGTTTGTAGAAGGTTTACCGATTTTATCGAGATTACGTTTTCTAGGAGAAAAACTGGACTGATTGGCCGCTGTTGCCGATAGATCCCTACGGAGTTCGTCTTGCGCTGATTGCAGCGACATTCATCGTCACACGTCGAGGACCTCCGGTCGCAGATAGATCGGGCGGAAACAGTGGCCAAATAGTTCGCAAGCCGACTTTCGCTGATCACGTTTTCCACGGCGGCGATTCGAGGACTTCTGACCGCCACGGATTTCGAGGGAACGTTGAAAACAGCACTACTGGTCGCTGCGTCGTTTTACGGACTGGGGCTGATCTGCAGCGAACTGGCCCGGCGAGTTGTCGAGAAAAGTGCCCGATTTGAATTCGAACACATGAAAGCCGAAAACGTGCGGCAGAATTAATGACGGCAAATTAAGAGATGGGATTGAGTGAAGGGCAGGCTCGTCACGGCGGAAGATTCTGCTGGAAGCGTTCAGCCGTTGACGGCGCGGAACTTGGTTACTAACCGTAAAGAGTCATGCTCACCATGGAGGGTTGTATGGCAACTCGTGTCAGCGAAGACGTTGGGGAAATCTGGAAGGAATACAAAAAAGACCAGACCAACCAAGAGTTGCGGAACAAACTCATTGAACGATTCCTGCCGCTGGTTCGTTACAATGCCGAGCGGGTCTGGGCAAAGCTGCCCGAAGGCGTCGATCTGAACGATCTCATTTCCGCGGGCGTGTTTGGACTGATGGATGCCATCGACGCCTTCGACTTGGAACGGGGCGTCAAGTTCGAGACGTACTGCGTCCCCCGCATTCGAGGCGCGATGCTCGACGAGCTGCGTACGATGGACTGGGTGCCTAGACTGGTTCGCAGCAAGGCCAGCAAGCTGGAAGCCGCCCGTAAACAGACCGAAGCACAGCTTGGTCGCCCACCGTCCGATATTGAACTTGCGCAGAAGATGAGTCTCTCGTCGGTCGAGTTCGATAAGCTGAAGTCCGAAGCCTCCGCCGTGAATCTCGTCAGCCTCAACAAAAAATGGTACGAGACCGACAGCTACAAGGACGTCCGTGAGATCGACATCCTCGAAGACGGCAAAGGGGAAGATCCCACCAAGGGGATTCAAAAACGCGACTTGATGAAGCTTGTGACCCGAGGTCTCAATCGCAACGAACGGTTGATCGTTATTTTGTACTATTACGAAGAGTTGACGATGAAGGAGATCGGCAACACACTCGGGCTGTCAGAGTCGCGTGTCAGCCAGATGCATTCCAGCATCGTCGCCCGCTTGAAAGACCAGTTGAAACAACGCCGTCCGGAATTCGGTTAACCAAATATACGGCGTGGGGGCGACGTCCGCTTCACAGTCGAATCGACGGAATCCATCGAACCCCGAGCAACCAGATGCTGTGGGGTTCTTTGTTGCCGACGAGGACCGCAACCATCGCGCGGACTCACCTGCACTTTTCCATTGACGAATGCCCGTCTCCGACTAGAGTCATATTCGGGTGCCGACATGTCCACATTGTTCCGGGTAGGGTTTGCCGGTTGGCGTCGATCGGGTCGGCACCTGCGATGATTGCCAGATCACGGAGTCTGTGCACGTGGAGCTGTGCGGAAAAACGGCTATCGTCACCGGAGGCGCGGTCCGGTTGGGGAGGGCTATTGCGCTGGCTCTGGCGAATGCCGGCGTTCGCATTGTCCTGCACTCTTTCAGATCCGGTTCCGAGGCCGAACAAACGCGAAACGAGATCCGCGCGCTCGGTTCGCAGGCGGTTACGATTCAGGCGGACCTGTCTCGGCCCCTGGAGTCGGCCCGGACGATCATCAAGCAGGCGAGAGACGAATTCGGCACGGTGGACATTCTGATCAACAACGCCGCCATCTTCCAGGACTCTTGCTTGGCCGAGGTCAGCGGCGACGAATGGGACCGATCTTTCGCCGTCAATCTGAAATCGCCGTTTTTTCTGTGCCGTGAGTTCGCTGCTCAGCGACGACCGAGACAGCGGAGACACATCGTCAACATTGCCGACCGGCGTGCGATGCGGCCCGGCCGTGGGTATCTTGTCTACACGTTGACAAAAAGTGGGCTCATCAGCTTGACGCAGAACCTCGCGCTGGAACTGGCGCCCGACGTGCAAGTGAATGCGATCGCGCCCGGTGCGATCCTTCCGCCGCCGGGTCGGGATGACAACTATCTTCATGAGCTGGCGCAAAAGATCCCGCTGCGCCGCACGGGATCTCCTCAAGAGGTGACCGAGGCGGTGTTGTACCTGTTGCGCTCTGATTTCATGACCGGTGCCGTCTTGCCCGTCGCCGGTGGAGAACAACTCTGAACCTGATCGACCAAGGAACGTTCGAATCATGACCGATCGCATCGTTATCAACGATTTGTTCTTGCGCACAATTATCGGTGTCAACCACGATGAACGCTCCAACCGGCAGGACGTGCTCATCAACCTCGTGCTCGAAACCGATACCCGCGACGCCGGCCGCTCGGACGACATCGACGACGCCGTCAACTATCGCGACGTCACCAAGGATGTGATCGATTTGGTCGAGAATTCAGAGTTCTTTCTGGTCGAAAAAATGGCCGAGGAGATCGCCCGGCTCTGTTTGAACGTTCGGCGGGTGGAGCGCGTACACGTGAGCGTTGAAAAACCAGCCGCGCTCCGCTTTGCCCGTTCGGTCGGCGTTTCGATTCTGCGGAGCCGCGACGATGGCTGAACCAATCGTGAATCGTGCCTATCTCGCGCTCGGCTCGAATATCCGGCCCGAAGACAATCTCCCGGCGGCAGCGCGAAAGCTGACGCGGCACGGGCGTGTTCTGGCCGTCTCCCGCGTCTGGGAATTTCCCCCGGTGGGCGACACGGCGCAGGCCAACTATCTCAACACAGCGGTGTTGCTCGAGACGCCACTTTCGGCCGGCGAATTACGGCACGGGCCGATCGCCGAGATCGAACGAACACTGCACCGCATTCGGGATCCGAAGAACAAAAACGCACCGCGGACGATCGACATCGACATCGTCCTGTTCAATCGGGAAATTTTGCGTATTGGACATCGTCAGATTCCAGACCCTGAAATCCTGAAACGGGCCTTCATCGCGATTCCCCTCTCAGAAATCGATCCAGGGTATCTGCACCCCGAACACGGCGTCACTTTGAAGGAGATTGCGCAGGCCCTACAGGCGAGCGCTGCGACAATGAAACTCCGCCCCGATGTGCTATTGCTTGACGGGACGTTCTGACGCCGAACAAGCCAAACTCCGTTGACTCGGATGTCCAATGCCAAACATGCTGGCACAGCTTAACCCGGACGAGCCGCTACCAAAAAAGTCTAGAGTCAAGAGCCGGAAAAAACAGCGTTGAACAGTTGGTATCATCCAGTCGATAGTCCCTCTCTTTCTGGCTCTGGACTCTCGACCCTTGACCGGTCAAATTCCTCACCATTTTTTGCAGGATTCCAGTCATACGGTACTAAACCGAGGGGGAGATTTCATTTCCCCACGCAGAACAGCCGGCTGCGGGTGCGGAGGAACAAGCGGCCGTCGGCAATGGCCGGCGTGCCCAGAATGCTGTCGCCCATGTCGTTTTTGGCCAGAATTTTCAGATCCGGTTCGTTCGCCAGCACCACCACCTTGCCATTCTCGCTGGCGACGTAGATCTTGCCGTCGCCGTAAACCGGTGAGGCAAAATACTCGCCTTCGTTCTGGATACGTTTCGGGCCCCACAGCGGCCGGCCCTGTTTGGTCTCGAAGCAGGTGGCGATGCCGCCACTTTTGATCAGCAGCATCCGTCCGTCGACGACCAGCGGCGAAACAATGTGGTCGGTGTATTTGGTGTTGTGCTTCCACAACAGGTGGCTGTTGGTCACGTCGCCCCGACCACCGCCGCGAACCGCCATCACGAACTCGTCGGCGGGGTTTTCGGCATCGAAATGGGCACCGGCAAAGTTGTCGGGATGCAGAAAGGCGACGTCGAGTTCACGGCCTTCCAAAACGCCGTCCTTGTTCAAATCGCCGCGGTCGAAGGTCTTTTTGAAAAACGACTCGGGAATCTTCACCTTGCCGACAAAGGCCTGCATTTCGGACTTGCTTAGCTTGCCGTCGTTGTTGCCGGTGTCGGACTGGTCGGCCGTGGCCAGCCACTGGTTGGCGATTCCGCTGCTTTGCAGTGAAATGTAAATCGTTTCGTTCAGGCTGACCGGAGTGGTCTTAAGGTTTCGCAGTAGTGTTCTCGCCTGCCAGATCCTTTCGCCGGTCGCGGGATCGTAACCGATCAGCATTCCGGTGCCACCCAAAACAATCTCGTCGCCCGTCTTCGTCCGGCAAATGACAGGATGTGTATAGTTGACGGCCTGATCGCTGCGGTCGTCTTTCCAGAGAGTCTTTCCGCTGCGTTTGTCGAAGGCGTAGAAGGTCGGGTTCAGGTCGTCATCCTGGGCGAACAACAGCATATTCTTGTACAGGACGGGTGACATCCCCGGTCCCCATTTGAAGACAAAATACGGAATCGGCAGCTTCCGCTGCCAGACGTCGGCCCCAGTCTCGGCATCGACGGCCAATATGCCCAGCGTGCTGAAATAGAAATAGACCCGCTTGTCATCGGCGGCCGGAGTGGTCGAGGCGTGGCTGTTCGTCTCGTGGACTTCCAGCAATCGACTGGTCAGCCAGCGGCGTTCCCACAGCTTGCGGCCGGTGGCGGCATCGAAGGCGTACAGGCCGACAGTCTGCTCGTCGATCATACCCGAGGTGAAGACACGGCCGGCGGCGACGATCGGGGAACCAATTCCGTCACCCAGTCTGGCCGACCAGCGGACGTTATCGGTCTCGGAGAACCGGGCCGGCAGCAGCTTGTCCGAGGTCGAAATGCCGGAACAGTTTGGCCCGCGGAACTGCGGCCAGTCTTCGGCATCGAGCCGACTGCAGAGCAGCACGAGAACGCACAGTCCACACAGGAAACCCCAACGAACCTGTTTCCGCAAGCAGAGCCACTTTTGTTCCGGTGCCTGAACCACTGATCGCATTATCAAACTCCCTGAATGAAGATGAAATATGCTTGTCAACTCAAACCGTAAACGGAAAAATATTCCAGGTCAATTTGATCCGTGTTTATCCGTGCCATCCGTGGTTCTACCCAAATTGAAGTTTACGATTTGAGTGTTCTTGAGTATTCACTATTGCGACTATGAGAACAACTCCCGCAACGGCTCGCCCCCTTCGAGAATCGAGACTGGCCGGTTTTGCTGATCGGGAACTTGCAGTTCCGGATTGATCCCGAGAGCCTGATAGATGGTGGCGGCGAGGTCTTCCGGACTGACGGGGCGTTCGGCAGGCCAGGCGGCGTCCTTGTCAGAGCGACCGTACGTGATGCCGCTCCGGATTCCGGCGCCGGCCAAGACCGCGGGGAAGCAAAAGCTCCAGTGACCGCGTCCCCAGGTGGCGTTCGCCTGTGGCGTGCGGCCGATTTCCCCGACGACAACCACCAGGGTTTCGTCTAACAGGCCGCGCGACTCCATGTCGACCAACAGGGCCGAAAACGTCTGGTCGAACTTCGGCAGCAAGTGCTTGCGGACGTCGTCGCTGTTGCGGTGCGAGTCCCAACTGTATCCGTCCGGCGCGTCCCAGATGACCGTGACGAATCGGCAGCCCGCTTCGACCATCCGCCGGCCCATCAATACCGATTGGCCGAAAAGGTGCCGCCCGTAACGGTCGCGCAGCGCGTCGCTTTCTCGGCGAATGTCGAGGGCGCTGCGAATTTTCTCCGAGCTGACCAGCGACAAGGCCCGCTGTTGGATACCGTCGTAGTTCTGGTAGGCTTTCGATTTCTCGATGTCCCGGCGGGCGTCGTCGAATTGCTCCAATAAGCTGCGACGGCGATCCAGCCGATCGAGCGGCATCTCGGTCTCGGGCACCAGTCCCTTGATGCGGAA
>Ga0310123_10003417_pt1 | contig 12319 bp, 8 predicted proteins | sample CB6_AW_1057_MG_FD_203505 | JGI IMG/M metagenome (GOLD analysis project Ga0310123, IMG submission 203505) | Marine microbial communities from Western Arctic Ocean, Canada - CB6_AW_1057 | ecosystem: Environmental > Aquatic > Marine > Oceanic | place: Canada: Western Arctic Ocean | collected... | reverse complement strand
CGCCAGGCCCCCACCACCCCCCGGCCGCCCGGCCGCGGGGGGGGGGGCCGTCCGGGGGGGCGCCGGGGGGGGGCGGATCGCGACTGTTGGCGTCGTGCCAGGTGAGAGCAGGGTGGTCCCGTTTGAGCACTGCGGGCGACACTCGGTGCCGGAGGGATAGACGGTGGCGAGGTTCGAGTTGGCGATCGTGGGGGGCGGCATCGTCGGCCTGGCAACCGCCTACCGGTTTCAGCAGAGATTCCCGGGGCGATCGCTGGTGTTGCTGGAGAAGGAGGCCGAGCTGGCCCAGCATCAGACCGGCCACAATTCCGGCGTGTTGCATTCGGGGATCTACTATCAGCCGGGGTCTCTGAAAGCCCGCAACTGCCGCGCCGGCAAGGAGGCGATGGAGGCTTTCTGCCTTGAACATGAGATTCCGTTCGAACGCTGCGGCAAAGTGATCGTGGCAACCGCCGAAGATCAGTTTCCCGCACTGGAGAGGATTCTCGAGCGGGGTCAGGCCAATGGCGTCGAGTGTGAGTTGATCGGGCAGGAGCGGCTGGCGGAATTGGAGCCGCACACGGCAGGGCTGATGGCCATCCATGTTCCCGAGACAGGAATTGTGGACTACGGTGAAGTCTGTCGGCGGCTCGGCGCTCTGATCGAAGCCGCTGGTGCGGAAATCCGCTGCAAAAGCCGGGTGGTGGGCCTCACGTCAAGCGACGCGAGCGTGGTGGTGGAGACGACCAGCGGGGCTGTCGAGGCGGATGTGCTGGTCAACTGCTCCGGTCTCCACTGCGATCGTGTGGCGAAACTGGGTGGCCTGGTTCCCGAGGCGAAAATCGTCCCTTTTCGTGGCGAGTATTATGAGTTGAAACCCCAGGCTCACCATCTCTGTCGCACCCTGATTTACCCCACCCCCGATCCGAAGTTTCCCTTCCTGGGGGTGCACTTCACTCGAATGATCGGCGGGGGTGTTGAGTGCGGACCCAATGCCGTGTTGGCCTTCGCCAGGGAAGGGTATCGGCTGCGGGACGTGAACCTGCGGGACTTGTGTGAGGTACTGGCCTATCCGGGTTTTCAGCGGATGGCCGTACGCCACTGGAAGATGGGACTTGGTGAGTTGTGGCGTTCGATCAGCAAGCGGGCTTTCGTCAAGGCACTCTCGCGGCTGGTTCCGGAAATCAGGGCCGAAGATCTCGAGGTGGCTCCGGCGGGTGTGCGGGCGCAGGCCCTGGCGCGAGACGGCACACTCGTCGACGACTTCCTGGTGCAGGAGACGGGCCGAATCGTCAGTGTTGGCAATGCCCCGTCGCCGGCCGCCACAGCATCGTTGAATATTGGCAGTCACGTCGTCGACGCGTTGGCTGGCCACTTTGAATAGGGGGACGCATGACTGACCCGGAAGTGACCGTCTTCCCGATCGGGCAGCTGCAGGAGTTCTGCGACCGGGTCTTTCGCTCTTTCGGAGTTCCCGACGACGAATCGAGAGAAGCTGCCGAAATCCTGGCCCTGGCCGATCTGCGAGGCATCGACTCCCACGGAATCGCACGTCTTCACGCCTACGCCACGATGCTCGAGAACGGTCGGATCAACCCACGACCGGAGATCACCACGGTGCGGGAAACTCCGTCGACGGCCACAGTGGACGGGGACAACGGCCTGGGGCTGGTTGTCGGTCCGCGGGCCAACCGCATCGCCATGGACAAGGCTGACGAGGTGGGCACCGGCTGGGTTGCGGTGCGGGGAAGCAACCATTTCGGGATCGCCGGTTACTACGTGCTCGAAGCTCTCCGGCGAGATCAACTCGGCTGGGCCATGACCAACACGACCAAGATCGTCGCGCCGCTCTGGGGTGCCGAGCGGATGCTGGGAACGAATCCGATCGCGATCGCTTTCCCGGGGCACGAAGAGCCACCGATCGTTATCGACATGGCGTCCCCTGCCGCGGCCTTCGGCAAACTCGAGATGGCGATTCGCACGGAGGAATCGATTCCCGAAGGATGGGCCATCGATCGTGAGGGCCATCCGACAAGTGATCCCGCCGCGATGGTCGACGGAGGAGCGATGCTTCCACTCGGGTCGACGAGAGACAGAGGTGGACACAAGGGGTATTGCCTGGGAGCGATGATCGATATTCTCTCGGGAGTCCTGAGTGGGGCGAACTGGGGGCCGTTCACTCCCATCTTCACGACCGAGTTTGAAGAACCGGCGCGGCAGGTCGGGATCGGCCTGGGTCACTTCTTCGGCGCCATGCGGATCGATGCGTTTTCCGATGTCGACCAGTTCAAGCGACAGATCGATGACTGGATCCGCACATTTCGTGCGACCCGGCCGGCGCCGGGGACCGACGGCCCGATCATTCCCGGAGATCCTGAGCGAGCGGCCGAGTTGGTGAGACGCCGCGACGGGGTCCCGTTGGTCGCCGCAGTGATCGACGATTTGCGGGAGGTGTCGCAGATCTCCGGCGTACCGCTCGACTAACGGATGACCTGGCAGCCGACCAGTTGCCTGGCAAGCGTCGCAGCTCCGGCGGGAGTGATCGCGGTGCCCGAAATGGTCAGCCGCTTCAGACCGGCGACGGCGCGAAATTTTGGCAGGTCGCTGTCGCTGATCTTGGTGCCAGTCAGGTCGAGTGCCCGGAGGGTCTTGTGGCCAGCCAGGTGCTGCAGGCCGTCGGCGTCGACCTTGGTGCCACCGAATCCCTCCTGGTACATCACCGCCAGCGATTCGAGCCGAGGCAACTTGGCCAGGTGCACCAGTCCGGCATTGCTCAGACCGGTGAGACCCAGGTTGAGAGATTTCAGGTTCTTGAGCTGTGTCAGCGGGACCAGTGTGTCGTCCTGGACACGCGTGGCGAGCAGGTTGAGATGCTGCAATTGGGACAGCTTGGAGAGTTGCACCAGCCCCGCTCCTGTAATCGATTCCTTTTCGAATCCGGTCTTGCGGAGTACGAGCCCCTGCAATGTCGTCAGTTTTGCGAGATGAGTGGTCGAGGAATCGACGACCAGTGGGCAATTCTCGAGATTCAGCGCCCGCAGTTTTCGGCAGTTGGCCAGCCCGGCGAGCGAGTCACCGGTGATGTCGGTGTCGGCGAGGTCGAGCAGTGTCAGTTCGGGGAGCCGGGTCAGGGTATCGAGTGAGCCGCCCTCGATACGTGTTCCGGCAAGTCCGAGAGCTCTCAACCGGGACAGCGACGCCAGAGCGTGCAGGCCGGCGTCGGTGATGCGAGTTCCGGCCAGGGAAAGGTGATTCAAGGACGTCAGGGTGCCGATTGCCGTGGTCGCATCGTCATTGATGCGTCGCCCCGAGAGATCGAGAGTTCGGAGTTTCTTGAGTGGTTTCAGCGCGGTGAGTCCGGAAGAGGTGACGCGGGTGACTCCCAGGTCGAGTTCCCGGAGCTCCAAAAGCGAACCGATGGCCTCGAGGCACGAGTCGTCGATGCGTGTCCCGTAGAGATCCAGGATCAGCAGTCGATTCTTGAACACCAGCAGGCCGGAGACCGCAGAACTGGAGATTGTGGTGTTCCGGAGGCTGATGCCAACCAGTCGTTTGCGCCGTGCCAATGATCGAAGGATGCCGGGCTTGATCCCACCGTTGTTGTCGATGTGGTCGTCGGACAAAGTGACGAAAGTCGCGGTGGCCGGGGCTACGGATGATCGGGCGGCAACAAATCCAGCCAACTCGCGCCAGCGGTCGGAGTGCCGTTGAGCAAGGGATGCCGCAAGTGGATCGGGCTTCAGGATGTCGGCGGGTTGCGAGTGAGACGCAGCAGTGGTGAACAGGAGGACGAGAAAGGCTGTGGTGAAACGGGGCATCGGTCCGTACTCGTGGGGCGTTGGGTCTGGGATCCGACAGCATCCTCGATGCTGGGGCACGGTGGCAAGTCTGAGCATCCATGGATACTGCCGAGCCGTCAGCCGCCGCTGGTTGTGGTCATCGGATCAGCCCTCGTATACTAGCCCGCCCCGAAGATGCTGCCTCGACTGGTGTGTCTGGAATGAACGACCTCTTTCGCGCCCTGCTGGCCACTCTCATCCTGTTGCCTGCGGTAGGCGGTGCTGCCGACTGGCCACAATGGCGTGGCCCGAACCGGAATGGCATCTCAGGCGATACCGGGTTGCTGAAGCGATGGCCGAAAGGTGGTCCGCGGTTGGTGCGTACGGTCAAAGGGCTGGGCAACGGGTATGCCAGCCAGGTGATCGCCAACGGCCGGGTGGTCACCATCGGGAAAGACGGGCAGGTGGTATTTGCGAGATGTTTCTCAGAGAAGGACGGGGTGAGGCTGTGGTCGACCCGGATCGGTCAGACCGGCCGCAAGGCGCTCTCGACACCCACGATTGACGGGGATCGGGTCTACGTTCTGGATCCGGACGGCAACCTGCATTGCCTGTTGGCTGCGGATGGAAAGGTGGTCTGGAAAAGGAGCTTCGCGGGCGAATTTGGCGGACGGTTGCAGAACGGTCGGGGTTTTGCCGAATCGCCGCTGGTCGACGGTGACGGACTGGTCGGGACCCCCGGCGGGGCCGAGCACACGATGGTGCTGTTGGACAAGATGAGTGGCAAGGTGCGTTGGAGTTGCGCCGTCAAGGCGTTCGGGCCGCGGGGACGAATCGGCGCCGGGTTTTCGTCTCCGGTGGCGATGACGGTGGGGGGCGTGAGGATCTACATCCAGTTCATCGGCCACGGCGTGATTGGCGTACGTGCCACGGACGGGAAATTCCTGTGGGGATACAACAAGATTGCCATCCCCCAGGCAAACATCCCGACTCCGATCATCGTTGGCAGTCGGGTGTTTGCCTCCAATGGCTACAACTGTGGATCGGCTTTGCTGGCGCTTTCGGGTGACGGCCGTGGCGGGGTCAAGATGGAGGAGGAGTATCATCTCAGGGGCCGCGAGTTTCAGAATCACCATGGCGGCTTCGTGCACGTGAACGGCCACATCTATGGCGGGCATGGAAGCAACAACGGTCTGCCGACCTGTATCGAACTGGATAGTGGCGACGTGCTGTGGAAACGACGGGGCCCCGGATCGGGTTCCGCGGCGATGCTCTTCGCCGACGGCAGTCTCTACATGCGGTACTCAAACGGGGTGGTGGCCCTGGTGGATGCATCACCCGAGGGGTTTCGATTGACCGGCACGTTGAGGCTGCCCGGTGTCGGAAACGACAGTTGGTCACACCCGGCATTGGCCAACGGCCGACTGTATCTACGCGAAAATGACTCGCTGCACATTTTCGATGTGCGGGTCGGAGAGTAACGCGGACCGGGGGGCTGACGTGACCGCGCCCGAATCGAAGCAGTCGGGTTCGGCATTGAGGTGGTCGCTGCTGCTGGTCGTCGTCGCCGTGGTTGCAGGGGGGGCGTGGGCGACGGGTGGGGGCCGGGTCGCGACCTGGATGATCCAACAGGCGGACTGGCTCGAGAAGTGGGCAGGCCAGCACGCGATGCTGGCCGGACTGGCGGCGCTGGGAGCCTATGTCGTCGTGGCAGGATTCTCTGTCCCGGTGGCGACACTTCTGTCTCTGGCCCTGGGACGGATTCTGGGTTTCTGGCCAGCCCTGGCTGTGGTCAGTTTCGGGTCGACCATCGGAGCGACGTTGGCCATGGTCGTGTCCAGGACGCTGTTGCGGGAGTCGGTCGTGAAGCGACTGGGTCCGAAGGGGCAGGCGTTGCTTCGGGGCCTCGAACGCAATGGCACGTTCTACCTGTTCACACTGAGAATGATGCCGCAGGTTCCCTTCGTGCTGGTCAACCTGGGGATGGGTCTTTCCTCGATCCGGGTGTGGACCTTTTTCTGGATCAGTCAACTCGGCATGTTGCCGGCCACGGTCCTGTACGTGTTCACCGGTTCCCAGTTGCCATCTCTGGCTGCGGTGGCGAGGGGAGATGCCCGAGAGATTCTCACCTGGCCGTTGATGTCGGGCCTGGTGCTGCTGGGGCTCTTTCCGTTGGCGGTGCGGCTGTGCTGGCCGGGGACCGGTGATGGAGAATCGGCCGCCAACAGCGAGGAGACGTCAAGTTGACCGGCTCATCTTGGTTCCGGCTGCCGATGTCATCTATACTGGGCGGACCCGGCGGCCGTTCGCCGATGGCCTGACTGAAACCGCAGATCGAAGAGCCGATGACCCGCTTGAAACTGATCCCTGTGTTGTTGGTGATGGCTGTGGTCGCCGATGCCCGTGGTGCGGCTCCGCAGGCAATACCTATTGATTTTGAGCGAGACATCCTGCCGATCTTCACTCGTTTCGGCTGCAACGCCGGCTCGTGTCACGGCAAACAGGCCGGCCAGAACGGCTTCAAGTTGTCATTGCTGGCTTTCGACGCCGATTTCGACTTCGATGCCCTGACCAAAGAGGCGCGGGGCCGCCGCGTGTTCGCCGCCGATCCCAGGCGGAGCCTGTTGCTGAGCAAGCCGACCGGCCGGAACCCGCATGGGGGCGGGAAGCGGATTGAACCGGACGGCCCCGAATACCAGCGAATGTTGGCGTGGATTCGGGCGGGCATGCCGCGGCGGACTCCCGATGCCGCCCGTTTGCAGAAGATCACCGTGAAGCCCGAACAGGAGATCCTGTCGCTGAGGGGGACGCGGCAGATCCAGGTCACGGCGCACTACAGTGATGGAAGTCGCCGTGATGTGACCCGGTACACGCAGTTCCAGTCAAACGAGGCGGCCATTGCCGGTGTGGATGAAAACGGCCTGGTCACCGCGCAGGGGATTTTCGGCGAGGCGGCCATCATGGTTCGGTACATGGGACAGATCGCCGTCTTCCGGCCGACGATCCCGTTGCCCGGCGATGTTCCCGAAAAGGTCTATGACCAGTTGCCGCGGAACAACTTCATCGACGGGCTGGTCTGGAAGAAACTGCAGCGTTTGCGAGTGACCCCATCGGTCGGGTGCAGCGACGAGAAGTATCTCCGCCGTGTGTACATCGACATCATTGGCCGCTTGCCGAAGCCGAAGGAGGCCAAGGCCTTTCTCGACGACTCGCGGCCCGACAGCCGGAAGAGACTGGTCGACTCGCTGCTGGAACATCATGAGTACGCCGAGCACTGGGCCAACAAGTGGGCCGACCTGTTGCGGCCCAACCCGTACCGGGTGGGAATCAAGGCGGTGCTCAATTACGACGCGTGGGTCCGCAGCGCGTTTCGTCAGAATATGCCTTACGACCGGTTCGTGCGCGAACTGGTTGCGGCCCGGGGCAGCACCTACCGCAACGGGGCGGTGACGCTGTTCCGAGATCGTCGCAACCCGGCCGAGCGGACCACGATCGTGACACAGCTGTTTCTGGGCATTCGTCTGGAATGTGCCCGGTGCCATCATCATCCGTTCGAGATCTGGGCACAGGAGGACTTCTACAGCTTCGCCGCCTATTTCTCGCGGGTCGGCAACAAGGGGACGGGGCTGTCTCCGCCGATTTCCGGATCCGAGGAGGTGTTCTACAGCACGCCCGGAACGAGCACGCTGACACATCCTCGCACGGGGGCGACCTTGCCGGCGAAACCGCTTTTCGGGACGGCGCCGTCTCTGGACGGTGAAACCGATCCCCGTGAAGCACTGGCCGCCTGGATCACCTCCAAACAGAACCCGTTCTTTGCCAAGGTGATGGTCAACCGGGTCTGGGCCGACCTGATGGGGCGGGGATTGGTGGAACCTGTCGATGATCTTCGGGCCACGAACCCCCCGACGAATCCGGAACTCCTCGATGCGCTGGCGAGTGATTTCCAGAAGGCCGATTTCGACATCAAGTCACTCGTGCGGCGAATCACCGCCTCGCACGTCTACGCACTCAGTTCGATTCCCGGTGCTCGCAACGTCCAGGACACGCATCATTACTCGAGGCATTACCGGCAGCGGCTTCGGGCCGAGGTGATGCTCGATGCGATCTGTGAAATCACCGGCATTCCCGAATCCTTTTCGGGGATGCCGCCCGGATCGCGTGCCAAGGAGCTTTGGACGACGCGGATCGGGTCCCTGTTCCTGGATGCGTTCGGTCGACCCGATCCGAACCAGGATCCCCCCTGTGAGCGAACGCCCGATACGACTGTGGTGCAATCGCTGCACCTGATGAACTCGGCGAACCTCTACAAGAAGGTGACCAGCGACAAGGGCTGGGCGGCCCAATTGGCCGGAAGCAAGCGAACCCCTGAAGAGATTGTTCAACAGTTGTATCTGGCGATATACTCGAGGACGCCAGACAGCGAAGAACGTGTGATTGCTCGCGGGCTGTTCCAGAAAAAGGGGATCACCCGTCGGCAGGCGGCCGAAGACTTAATGTGGGCGTTGATCAACACACCCGAGTTCGTGTTCAAGGACTGAACCGAAACGCTCCCGTCGCGGGACAAGCAACAGGAAAAGACGATGAGCCAATCGAGCAACGTGACGTCGCGATACTGCGATGGGCTGACACGGCGAAACTGCCTTCAGCTTGGCCTGGGTGCCCTGACCGGTGCCGGGCTGTCCCAGATGCTGCAACTGCGGGCTGAGTCGAGTTCGGTCGACGCCCGCAAGCGGAGTTGCATCCTGGTGTGGCTCGACGGTGGGCCGACGCACTACGAGACGTTCGATCCGAAGCCGAACGCTCCCAAGGAGGTGCGAGGGGAATTCAACCCGATCTCGACCTCGATTCCCGGTGTGCAGTTTTCCGAGAAGCTGGTGCGATTGGCCAAGGCGGCGGGCGATTTTGCCGTCATCCGTTCCATCCGCCACAACCAGGGCAACCATGGTGCCGGCAACCACTACATGATGACCGGTGCGCCCCCGCGCATTCCCGTCTCGTGCGGCGCGTTTGTGAGCTTCCATCCGAGTCTGGGCAGCGTGACGGCTCATGATCGCGGCGAAAGCGGCGGACTGCCGTTGTACTTCTCGATTCCGCGGATGTCACGGTCCGGCGGACCGAACTTCCTGGGCGCGCGGTATGCTCCTTTCGTGGTGCCCGATGATCCCAACAGCAAGGGGTTCCGGGTCCGCGACGTTGCCCTTCCCAAGGGATTGGCCGACCTGCGATTCGGGTCACGACGAGAGCTGCGAAGCCTTGTCGACAAACTGCAGCGAATCGATGACAAGGCGGCTGGTGACCCGGTGCTCGCCTTGGACGACTATTACCGGCAGGGCTACAACTTGGTCACATCTCCGCAGGCTCAGAAGGCGTTCGACATTCACTCCGAGAGTGACAAGGTTCGCGATTCGTACGGCCGGAACTCGTTTGGTCAAAGGGCGCTTTTGGCGCGGCGACTTGTCGAAGCGGGAGTGCCGTTCGTGACCCTCTACGAGGGCGGATGGGACAATCACGGCGGGATCTTCCCGAACCTGAAGAACCGGTTGCCGAAATGGGATCAGACGCTGTCGACGTTGCTGTCGGATCTCTCGCAACGAGGATTGCTCGACTCGACGCTGATCGTTGTTCTCGGGGAATTCGGGCGGACCCCGAAGATCAACAAGAGAGCGGGTCGTGACCACTGGTCCAACGCGATGTCGGTCATGATGGCCGGGGCCGGAACGCCGGGCGGACAGGTGGTCGGTGCCACCGATCGTGCCGGCTACTCGGCTGTCGATCGGGTGTTGTCCCCGGAGAACTTCGCATCCACGGTCTACACCAAGCTGGGCATCGATCCCGACCTCGCGCTGCACACGCCGCAAGGACGGCCGGTTCACCTGGTCAGCGATCCGACCCCGATCCGGGAACTGCTGGGGTGAACGAATCCGTGATCCGGCCGGGAACGCTGGCCGCCTCGGCGCTGTGGCTGGTGCTGGCGATCGTGGGGGCACGGGCGGCTGACGAGGCCGGCCTCACGCACCTGATTCCCAGCGGCGGACAACAGGGCAAGAGCGTCGAGGTCGTGCTGGTCGGTACGCTCAACGGCGGCGACCAACGGCGAGCGTGGTCCAGCCACCCCGGGTTGAGCGTCGAATTCGGCAAAAAGGCCGATCGGGTTCGCGTGGTGATCAAGCCCGACGTCCCGCCCGGCCGGCATTTCCTGCGGATGGCCAACTCGGGGGCCGGCAGTCCTCTGCTGCCGTTCGTTGTGTCGCCACTTGTCGAGGTGTCCGAGAAAGAGCCCAACGGGCGGATTGCCGACGCACAGAAAATCGAGGGAATCTCACGGGTCGTCAACGGAGTGTTGTCCGAGTCACAGGATGTCGACACGTTCGGCGTGTCACTGAAAGCGGGTCAGACGCTCGTCGTGTCCATGACGGCTCACACCGAACTCGGTTCCCCGATGGATGGCCTGTTGCAGGTGGTCACCTCAAAGGGGTTCGTCGTCGCCCAGGATGATGACTCGCTGGGACTCGACCCGTTCCTGACCTTCACTCCGAAGCGTGACGGGGAGTATTTCGTTCGGACGTTTGCGTTTCCGGTGAAAACCAATTCGACGATCGGACTGGCCAGCGGAAAGGACTTCGTCTACCGGCTGACAATCACCTCCGGACCGTACGTGGACTTCACCGTTCCGGCTGCGTTTTCGACCAAGTCACCCAGCCAACTGGTTGTTGCCGGCTGGAACCTGTCCGAATCCCAGGAAAAATGGACTATCGGGCCCAAGACAATCGGGGTGCGCGGGCGGTACACGCAACCCGACTGGGCGAACACGGTTTCGCTGAAACCGGTCGGGCACGCGGTGGTGGTCGAATCGGAACCCAACGGTCGAAAGAAACCGCAGCCGATCTCTGTGCCGTCGACCGTTTCGGGACGGATCGGCAAGGACAAGGATCGGGACGTGTACGAAATCACCGCCGTGAAGGGGAAGGTCCTGAAGGTGTCGGTGGAGTCCCGTCGGCTCGGCTACCCGCTGGACCCCGTGCTTCGGATCAGCGACTCGAAGGGAAAGCTGCTGACCGAAACCGACACGCGGTCGGCCGACAAGATCGACGAGACGGTCAAGTGGACGCCACCGGCGGACGGAAAATTTCGGGTCGAGGTCCGCGACCTGTTCGCGCACGGGGGAGATCGTTTCGTCTACCGTTTGACGGTCGAACCGCAGCCGGTCGCGGTGACGGCCACGGTCGAAAAAGAAGTCTGGGTGCTCGGTCCCGACAAACCACTGGAGCTGAAGGTGACCGTGGTTCGCACCGGAGGATTCGACAAGCCGGTGCAATTCGAAATCGTCGACGGGCCCGAGGGCGTCGAGGCTGCGACGGTGACATCCGAACCGAAAGGGGATTCGGCCAAGGCGGTGACGCTGAAGGTCACACGCAAGGCCGATGGCAAGGCAATCGGCGGAGCGTTGCGAATTGTGGGTCGAGTGAAGGGGAACAAGAAGCCGGTGGCGGTTGCGACGGCTCCGATCTCGCGTCTCACTGATCGGACCGAACACCTGTGGCTGGTAATCAAGCCGCCGGCCAAGAAGAAGGCCGAAAAGAAGAAGAAGTAGCGGCGGTCATCCGTTCTGCGATTCGGCCTCGCAAACCACCCTGCCCAAGCGGTCGACGACCTCCTCTGGCATGTCCGCGTAGAGGGGCAGATAGACGATGCGGTCGAAAGCCGTACGAATCACGGGTGCCGTATCCGATCGGTCCTCCGGGGCCGTGACGATCTCCATGCTCTCTCCCCTCGTGGCATCGAACCCCTCACGGCGGAGTCGGGAGATCAGTTCACGCGGGCGTTGGGCCAGGATCGGGAAGATCCAGAAGGTGTGGTTGTCGCCACGGTGACCGAGCAGGCCCAGGGTTGTGTGAGCGGTGTCGCGAAGGCGTTCTCCGAGTTTGACGCGGCGTGCGAAATGGGTGGCATCAAAACGCCGGATTCGTCGTCGCAACAGCACCAGCAACGGTGTGCCGGGCTGTCGCTCGATCTGTCGGATCAAATCGTCCCCGGGAAATCCACGAACGAAGTTGTTCAGCGTGTGGTCGTAGTCTCGTCGAAGGATTCGGCAACAGAGGCGAAATACGGCAAACAGCGGTCGGTAGGACAGTATCTTGGTCAAGACCGCTCGGGCGATGCGGAACCCGTAGGACACACGATCCTGCACTGGCCAGTTGTCGTGTGCCTGGATGGTGGCGACGGCCAGTTCGGGGTCGCGAATCGTCAGCATGGCTCCGCCAAGGGCTGTCGACGTTTTGATCGTCCCGAAGCTGAACATCGACGCCAGGCAGCCGGGAGTGCCTTTCCAGTCCGGCCCGACGAAGGCCTGCGCGCAATCCTCCAGGACGGCGATGTCGCGTTCGGCAGCGAAGGAGAGGATGTGCGACAGGTCGATTCTGGTGCCGAACAAGTGGGCGACGATCAGGCCGCGAGTGCGCTGCGTGGTGGCCTGTTTCAGGGATTCAAGAGTCGGGGCGGCGGTGTCGAGATCCAGGTCGACGGGGACCGGGACATAGCCATGGTGGCGGACGATGCGG